>ENA-OQKC01000531-OQKC01000531.1-human-gut-metagenome-genome-assembly--contig:-NODE-531-length-15871-cov-2.242251_pt1 | contig 15871 bp, 19 predicted proteins | sample MGYA00242774_ERZ504790 | MGnify/ENA primary metagenome ERZ504790 (study PRJEB26092, sample SAMD00036419) | human gut metagenome | host: Homo sapiens | study: EMG produced TPA metagenomics assembly of...
TTGCCAGGGAGTGATTCCCGTTACACGCAGATTCTCACTACTGCCTGCCATATACGGACGTTTCTGATAGGGAAGATAGTTCCTACTCCAAACTCAATGCGATCGGGGGGGGATGTGCAAGGACGTTTCCTGCAACAGCAACTACCATTTGTCGGGATAACAATGTGGAATTAACAAAGAATGCGTTACTGATAGGAAGCATGAAATTCCGCCAACGGATGGGAAGTGTGCATTATCTGACGTTAACGGGCAATTATGCGCTGAGTGCAAGCAAGCTGAGGTACCTGTTGGAACAGGATACCATGTTCGGCTGTGGTATAGGCTACGGTTTGGATAGTATGTTCGGCCCCTTAGAGGCATCACTAAACTATGCAAACCGAGCCAATAAAGTGAGTATGTACGTCAATCTAGGATTTAAGTTTTGATTCCTCGTTGATAACCGCCATCATGCCTTCTATCTGAGCCAAGGCCATCATACGGCCATGAAACGAATAACCCGGGTTGTATCCTTTGCCGGCATCATCCAGCATCATGCGCCCATGATCCACACGCATCGGGACACCCGGACGTTCTTTTTCAAAAATACGGATCAACTCTATCACATGAGCACGCCCTCCCAAATGAGATGCTTCTATAAAAATTCCCGTTGGGAAACGCATTGGTACTGCGCAAATGTACAAAATGAGTGCGGTGTGCAAACATACGTGCCAACAAAGGTACATTGTTATGCAATCCGGCGCTGAGCGAACCGGCACAGAATGTCAGCCCGTTATGCGGGTTATCAACCGCATGGAGAAGCCAGTTGATATCTTCCTCACCGGTCACAATACGCGGCAAGCCCAATACCTGGAAAGGGGGATCGTCCGGATGGATGCACATATTTATACCGTACTCATCACACACCGGCATGACAGCCTGCAAGAAATAACGTAAGTTTTCACGCAGGGCATCACGGTCTATCCCATCATACAAAGACAAAAGACGGCGGAATATGGTTACCGGATGCCGGTCTCCCTCCTTTATATTACCATTTACAAATCCCTGCGTCTTGACTATAATGGTATCGACCAATTCGTTTTTCTCGGCTTCGGTTATAGTCTTATCCAATTCACGCACCTGTTGTAATTCCGAATCGGTATAGTCTTTCTCCGCCCCTTCACGCTGAAGAATCATACAGTCAAAATAGGCGAACCGGATCTTGTCAAAGTACAAAGAACTGGTTCCGTCCTCCCAAGGATGTTCCAAATCGGTACGTATCCAATCAATGACAGGCATGAAGTTATAGCATACGGTCTTGATACCCGCTTTACCTAGGTTGGCAAGGCTTACTTTGTAGTTTTCTATCAATTGATCCCGTTCAGGACCGGCATATTTGATAGCTTCACTTACCGGCAGGCTTTCTACCACCGACCAGCGCAATTGGTGAGATTCAATGTAATCTTTTAAACTTTTGATAGCTTCCAAAGCCCAGATTTCACCGTTAGGTACATCGTGAAGGGCGGTCACGATTCCTTCCACCCCGATTTGCCTAAGCATGGGAAGCGTTATCTTATCTTTCTTCCCAAACCATCTCCATGTCTTTTCCATTCGTATTATGTGTTTTAGTCTGTATGACAAAGTCTTTATTAATCTTCTTTGAGCCTTCTATTGATGTATAATCATGGCAGAACGTGCCGGTACCATAAGTTCATCACCTGAAACCTGTCCCAAGCCTTTCATGTTTATTTTACCATCCTTACAGATTACAGTGTATTTACCCGACGGAATGTCCAGCTTGACAGGCTCTGCACGGCTGTTCAAAGCCACGATGATATTTTTCCATGAGTCACCATTTGCATTGTCTTTCAAGATAAAGGCAACCACATTCGTATTTTCTACAGGTAAAAACTCCAATTGCCTACGTACCATATCGGCATCCCCCATACGAAAAGCGGGATGTGCTTTACGCATAGCTATTAAACCTTTCACATATTCGAACACATCTTTGTGTGCGGTCTTATTTTTCCAATCTATCGTATTAATACTGTCAGGACTATTATAAGAATTATGAACTCCTTTCTTGTCACGCATCATCTCATCCCCTGCAAATATAAACGGTACTCCTTGTGAAGTAAAGACAAATGTTTCCGCTAACTTCTGCAAAGCCGCCAGTTCCTCTACCGAAGCATCCGGCATGGTAGCTTTCAGACGGTCGGCAAGGCACATGTCATCGTGGCAACTTACATAACTTATCATCTGGGTAGGTTGTAAAGCCCAAGGTTTCTTACTATAATTCACAGAATCACTTATAACCTGCGGATGTTCGATGGCTCCCACAATTCCAAATTTGATACTCATTTCGTGTCCTGGCTCCCCTACTAGAAAAGCTCCTTTAGTATCATCATCCCAACCACCTCGCAATCCATCACGCATTTCATCTGAGAAAGCGGCGATACGGGGCATCTTTTCCACATTGGCTTTCATCGCCAGCCTGTCTGCCTCTAATTGAGGAGAACTGGCAGCCCATCCTTCACCATACATAAAAATAGACGGATCTATTTTATCAATAGCCGCACGTATCTCATTCATGGTTTCAATATCATGTATCCCCATCAAGTCAAAACGAAAGCCGTCTATGTGATATTCATTAATCCAATATAAAATAGATTCTATCATATATTTACGCATCATGGCGCGGTCGCTTGCCGTTTCATTTCCACATCCCGAACCATTTGCCCATTGCCCGTCCTTCGTCTGGCGATAGAAATAACCGGGAACCGTACGTTCGAAATTGCTTTCGTCTGTATTGAAGGTGTGATTATACACCACATCAAGCACCACTCTGATTCCCGCCTTATGTAAAGCTTGTACCATTTGTTTGAATTCCCTGATACGGACATCGGGTTTATAAGGATCTGTAGAATAAGAACCGTCAGGCACATTGTAATTTTGCGGATCATACCCCCAATTATATTGGGCCTTGTCCAGTTTTGTTTCATCCACCGAGGCATAATCATACGACGGCAATAAGTGCACGTGGGTAATTCCCAATTCTTTCAGATGGTCAATACCTGTCTTCTCGCCTGAAGAACTGGTAGTACCCTGCTCCGTCAAAGCCAGGAACTTGCCTTTATTTTGAATTCCGGAAACAGAATCCAAAGAGAAATCGCGATGATGCATCTCATAAACCGTAATATCAGCATAATTCTTCAAAGGAGGACGCACATCGTTCTCCCATCCTTCCGGATCTGTAGAACGAAGATCAAGCACAGCTGCCCGCTTACCATTTACCCCTACGGCTTTTGCCATAATTCCCGGAGTGTCTCCTAACCATTTCCCGTTTACCTTCACATTAAAGGTATAGAATTTACCCTTCAGATCCTCTTTTATTGAAATATTCCAAGTACCATTCTCTCCCATCTCCATTGGAAAAGTATTAGAAGCTGAACCTTCATTACCCGATTCAAATAAAAGGACACGCACCTCTTCCGCTGTAGGAGCCCAAAGTGAAAACTTGGTTTCGGCAGGCGAGTACTCCATTTCAGTCAGCGCATCTTCACGGACAGGATATTCATCAAACGAATTATATTCTTTTTTCACAGACTGACAACTAATAGTAGTAGAAACAATTGATGCCCAAATAACATGTCTCACATTCATAATCTTATCTTTTTATTTTATCAGGATTCTTATTTATAAAATCTTTCCAGCCGGAATATTCTTTAGTCAATGTCGGTCTGCCCATTTGTAAATAATGACAATAAGCAGCCGCCAACCCATCTGTTGCATCCATAAAAGGCAGCATATCACTCTCCGGTATATGTAACATCCTTTTCAACATATCAGCGACCTGTTCCTTGCTGGCTTGCCCATTACCGGTTATCGCCATCTTTATCTTCAACGGCGCATATTCTGTTATAGGAATATCACGGCTCAAAGCAGCAGCCATAGCCACTCCCTGTGCCCTCCCTAATTTTAACATCGACTGCACATTTTTTCCAAAAAAAAGGCGCCTCAATAGCTAACTCATCAGGTAAATAAGCTTCTATTATACCAACCACCCGTTCAAAAATACGGCGCAGTTTTAAATAATGGTCACCATATTTACGAAGATCAATGACCCCCATAGTCATTACCTGCGGTTTAGTACCTACTACTTTCAGCAGGCCATACCCCATTATGGTTGTTCCAGGATCTATACCCAGAATGATTTTCTCTTTTACCGGCTGAATCACTTAATCACCTCCATCAAAGTGGGAAAGCCAACCACCTTATCTTTAAATATCTTCATCATTTCCTCATTCAGATGCATCCCTTGCTGAGTATGCCAACGATGCAAGGCCGCTGTATCTTCCACCTCCCATTGCAATGAAAAACATTCTGAATCCTGCTCTTTGTGACTAAGGATGTGCGTAAGACGGGGATTTTGCAATATTCCCGTCTTTTCCACTTCGGGAATATAGCTTTCACTAAGCCAAATGACAAAATTACGCGCATCGTCAATGCCTGTTTGATAAGTTGTATTATAAATTAACATATCTATAGTCTTTAAATTAAAAAAGGCCTGCTTCGCAGACCTTCATTTTATCATTAAAAAAGTGGAGCATGCGAGACTCGAACTCGCCACCTTTAGACTGCCAGTCTAACGCTCTAGCCAGATGAGCTAATACCCCGAGAAATAATAACGATGCAAAGATACATAGAAAATCAATAATACAAAGCTTTTGGGAAAGTTTTTTCATGTGAACAAAAAATTTATTTGCCACTTTTACTCCAAAGAGTTACTGTTGCGTGAAATTGTTAACCAATAGCTGACCAAGTTTAATAGCATAACAAGCGGATAACCCCGATTTGTGACAAGTCGGAGCTATCTAAATCATAAGTTAAAAGTTATTATGAAAAATCATTGTTGTAATCAATACTATACCCCATCGGCATAATAACAGTCACAATAGTTACACGAACACCAAAGGGATCCCCACAGAAAGCTTCATTGGGAATACGGTGTATTTAGCTATGAATAACAACTATATGTCAAGAATGGATAGGATCGGAAAAAAGTCATACTGAAGCATCTTAGTAAAAGAACAATCATCGTCCTATCAAGTGCTACTCGGCATTATCTATATCAGTCCGGCAAAAGCATGAAAGGAGAAATATACCGAATATCCTAGAAGAGAAAGAAATATTCATGTCCGCCAATAACAAATCCACCACAAATACAACCAAGGGTTGCTGCTATTAACGGCTACGTACCATTTCAATTACAGCACTGTATTTCATAATTCTATGATTGGCAAGGCAAAAAGAGATGTAAAAATTGCATTAAACCTCCTCTATCGGCTTGGACCAAACTTCCTCTTTCGTTTCTTTACACATTACGGAAATAGTTCCTCCAACAAAATCCTTCACATATCCTTTGCGTTCAGCCAACATATCTTCCGCCATTCTAATGGCCTTAGCCTTATCTTTCAATGAAAATCCTTTATTAGCAAAATCATTACCTTCTTTAAAATATATATCATAAGTTTCCATTGTATCACCTTTTTAAATTTGAGTGGCAAAGATAAAACCTACAATTATTATGCACAAGAGATTTCTTAATTATTTTTCGAATATCGTCAAGAAACAATTTAACTAAAAAAATTCCCGACTTATCACAAGCCGGGAATTCATGTAAAAGCACTATTATAAATATACTAACTATTGCAAAATTTTACCATCTTCACCTAAGAACAATGTCTGTTCATGAGCATCACTTGTCAACACATTAATTTTATAAATACGGCTTCCATCAATGCCATAGGCCATAAAAGCCTGCTTTATCATAGCACCTTCCAATGCAAGCCTGTCCATCACGGCTTCCGGCACATCATTCATATAGATTTCCGAGAAAACCAACTTCTTAGATTGTTGAGGCTTTTCCACTACCGGAACCTCTACCGGAGCCGCTTGAGCAAAAGAAACAGACACGCCTAAAGTCATCACTAATACCAATGTTACTAATACCTTTTTCATAATTACTTTATTTTTATTCATTTTTACCGACAACAATAAAACAAGAAGCGTGCCACAAATCTGCTCATTTTAATATCTAACTAAAAATCAGCTACATACATATACACTTTTTCATTTCAGGAGTGTAGATTCCTGTTGACAACACCACAAAAGTGTGGAAAAAATCCACAAAATCAGGTTTTATACCGGCGAACAAAAAGTATAGCCAAGCTGTTTTATCAACCTCATCAAAACATTTAAATACCATGAAGAAGAGATGTTATTCTATATGTGTAATATTATGGGTACTGATCACCACCTTGTCTGCTACCTCTCCCACTACATTTCATATAGCACTGAAAAAGATATATCCACATGCCACGAACGTAAGCTGGAGCCAACAAGGGAATTATTATGTGGCCTCTTTTACCCAAAATGGTTTTGAAAAAGAAGTATGGATGAACGGTAATGCCCAATGGGTAATGACTAATACCGATTTACAAACTACAGATCAACTGACACCTAACGTATATAATGATTTTACATTGAGTCCATACGCCATGTGGACTGCCACCAATGTAAATCTCATAGAATTTCCTAAACGAACCACTCTGTACGTAATTACTGTTAACCTAAACAATTCGTCGGCCACCAAACAATTATTCTACACACTGAATGGCAGGTTATGGCAAACACGTGACGTCAGTTATATCAATCCTACATTATCCCCCGGAATCTTTGAATTCTAATACTATTATGACTGAACAAATAACATTTCCGGAAAAGGGACATATCAACAATTGGCAAACGATTATAAACTAGCATTTTAAAGTAAAATAATAAAAGAATCTACATTTTCAGGGCGTTAAATTAATGTAAAAAACTGTTTCATTTCCCATCCCCCTTACCTCATTTTACTACTTTTGCGCACACTCAGCCTATAAATGTGCAAAAGTTATCATGGAACTAGAACAGAGTTTTATTGCTCTTATCGAGCAAAGTATAAAAACAAATTGGTATTTAAACGCTCTTACAGACTATAAAGGCATCACATTACAATACAGAGATGTGGCCCGTAAAATAGAGAAAATACATATCTTGCTGGAAAATGCCGGCATTGAGAAGGGAGATAAAATAGCCATCTGCGGGCGTAATAGCGCTCATTGGACAGTAACTTACCTTGCCGTCATCACCTATGGTGCCGTAGTAGTACCTATCCTACATGAATTCAAAGCCGATCAGGTACACAATATTGTAAACCACTCTGAAGCCCGCCTGTTGTTCGTAGGCGATCAGATATGGGAGAACTTGAATGAAGCAGCCATGCCTCATTTGGAAGGTATCATAGAATTGAAAGATTTCGGTGTACCCGTATCCCGTTCGGAAAAACTGGCTTATGCCCGCGACCATCTGAATGAGATATTCGGGCACAAATTCCCTTGCAGATTTCGTCCCGATGATATTTCTTATGAAAAAGAAAAATCAGAAGACCTGGCCATCATTAATTACACTTCAGGTACTACCGGATATTCCAAAGGCGTAATGCTGCCTTATCGTAGCATACTCTCCAACGTGCTCTACTGTAAAGAAAAAATAGGTCTGAAAGCAGGTGACAGCGTCGTATCCATGTTACCTTTGGGACACGTATTCGGCATGACTTTCGATTTTCTTTACGGTTTCACAGCAGGCGCCCATCTATGGTTTCTTACCCGCATGCCATCGCCCAAAATCATAGCCGAATCATTTGCGGAAATCCGCCCGCGCGTCATAGCCTGCGTGCCACTGATTGTGGAAAAAATATTCAAGAAAAATATTCTTCCCAAGGTAGACAACAAATTAGGTAAACTGCTATTACATGTTCCCATCATCAGCGATAAGATAAAAGAACTATCAAGCAGAAGCGATGGAAGTTTTCGGCGGAAATTTCATCGAAATCATCATCGGAGGGGCTCCTTTCAATGCCGAAGTGGAAGCCTTTCTAAAAATGATAGATTTCCCATACACCATTGCATACGGAATGACTGAATGTGGTCCCATCATCTGCCATAGTCATTGGACAGAACTGAAACTGGCATCTTGCGGAAAAAGTTGCCGCACGTATGGAAGCCAAGGTACTGTCTCCTAACCCATCAGCCATTGCGGGTGAACTGGTATGCCGTGGAGCCAACCTGATGTTGGGCTATTATAAGAACGAGGAAGCGACACGGCAAGTCATTGATACTGAAGGATGGTTGCATACAGGCGATATGGCGACAATAGACGAAGACGGAAATGTTTTTATCAAAGGACGTTGCAAAAACCTGTTACTCACTTCTTCCGGACAAAACATTTATCCGGAAGAAATAGAGTCCAAGCTAAACAATATGCCATACGTGTCAGAGTCACTGATTATTCTGCAACAAGACAAACTGGTGGGCCTAATCTATCCGGATTCCGATGATGCTTTTGCTCACGGCTTGAGCCAATCAGACCTTGTACGGGTAATGGAAGAAAACCGCCTTGAACTGAACAAACAATTACCGGCATTTTCCCAAATAGCCCGCTTCAAGCTATATCCTGAGGAATTTGAAAAAACAGCCAAGAAAAGTATCAAGCGCTTCTTGTACCAAGATATAAAAGAATAAATCAAAAAAAGCTCTCTTCATAATATGAAGATGTATCAAAAGTAAAATGGCGTATCATTTTGCCAGTAGGGGCAAGGTTCGCTCGCCCAAAAATAGTTTGCTTATGCATTTGGGCAGGCAAACCCTGCCCCTACAGTTGACAACATGATAACACAATCGGACTTTTAATCCCTCGCCCCGTATGTATAAATCCACACATACGGTATAACTACAAAAGTTCAGATAATTCGTTCTGCAAACGTCCTGCCACTTCTTCCATAGGCACTTCGCACCCCAATTCTTCTGTAATGAAGTAACCCCTTTATCCATGAATCCGCAAGGATGGATATAACTGAAATAGCGCAAATCCGTATTTACATTCAGCGCCAATCCATGCATTGTCACAAAATGACTGCTTCTCACTCCTATTGCACAAATTTTCCGTTCCTGCGGAGTTCCCGCGGCCAGCCATACTCCGGTCGCTCCCTTCACTCGCCCGGCCTCAATGCCATAAGATGCGCAGACCCTGATCACCGCTTCTTCCAACACATGAATATATTCCTTCAACCCCAAATGATAATCCTCCAAATTCAAGATAGGATAACAAACCAATTGTCCGGGACCATGATAAGTAATATCCCCTCCTCGATCAATATGATAAAGGGTGGCACCAATCATCTTCAATTGTGCCTCTCCCAGCAGCATATTCGTTTCCTTTCCACTCTTGCCTAATGTATAGACATGCGGATGTTCTACAAAAATAATTCTATTCTCATACGTTTTTCCCACTTGTTTAGCTTCCACCATGGCATTAAACAACTCCGTCTGCCGTTTCCAAGCCTCAGAATAGGGAACTAATCCCCAATTTTCAATTTTCATGATACCTCCCAGTTTTAAATGTAAAATAGGATAGGGTTCGCCCGATGCGTCTTTTGCATCCCTGCCAATAACCCGAAATCCAAAATGGCCATAAAAGCCGGACGCTTTCTTATTTTGTTCGTTTACATCGACATAACGTACATGGCAATGCTCCAAAGCATAACGCATCAATTGTTTCCCTATTCCCGTACCTATGGCACGCGGATGAACAAAAAGCATTTCAAGCATAGTCCCATTAATCCCCATGAATCCTTCTATACCAGCATTGTCACGAATCATGTAAAGCGGCATACTATGAAGATAAACACTCCATACCAGTGGCTTTAACTTCTGAATATATGCTTCAGGTATGAAATGATGAGTAGCACGCACCGAAGCTTCCCATAAACAGGTCAATTCATCAAAGTCATCGGACGTAGGTTTAATTATTTGATACATATTACTTTTTTCTGCAAAGGTGGGATAATTATTGTATATTTGCAACCCCAATCAAAAGAAAGAATATGTTGCCGTACATCAATGATTTTCCAATAGAATTCCGCGACTATATCGCAAGTGAAATTATCCCACGATACGCTGGTTTTGACAAAGCACATCGTGTAGATCATGTATTGAAAGTTATAGCAGAAAGCCTCAATTTGTCTCAATATTATGATGTGAGCCGCATGATGGTGTATGTTATTGCCTCTTACCATGACCTGGGACTCTGTGAGGGACGGGAGTTCCACCATCTCATTTCAGGAAAAATACTATGGGCAGACCAGAAGTTAAGGCAATGGTTCCCTGAAGAACATATTTTGATTATGAAAGAGGCTGTAGAAGATCACCGTGCATCCAACAAGCATGTTCCCCGTAGCATTTATGGCAAAATTGTAGCGGAGGCCGACCGCATTATTGATCCGGACATCACCTTGAGACGGACGGTACAATATGGTCTTTCCAACTATCCCGAACTGGACAAAGAAAAACAATACATACGTTTCTGACACATTTGAAAGAAAAATATGCTGAAGGTGGTTATTTAAGATTATGGATACCTCAATCAGCCAATGCTGCACATCTGCAGGAGTTGAGGCAACTGATAGCCGATGAGGAAGAACTTCATAAAGTATTTGAAAAGATCTATTCACAGGAAACAGAAACGATACAGAATTTAGAAAATATCCCTATATTTGTCCGGAACAAAAAAAATAACAGTATATGAAAAAGCTGGTTCTATCCATTTCTATGTTTCTGATTGCCGCTACTACCTTTGCGCAGTCCGAAGTGGTAACAGATAGTATTCCGCCCATTTCATTGGATGGTTACAAGAATTTTAACGGATTTATGCTGGATATGGGTTCCATGATTATGGCCCCTCCCCCTCTGATAGCCCCGCAACTTTATTATCAGCCTTACAACAATAATGCAATTGCGAATTACAATGAAATATTCCGTCCCAATATGAATATCATTTATGACAGAGGGTCTTACAACCATGTATTTACCCCCATGTATCCGGGAATGGGAATCTATGGATTCGGAACAATGTCAATGCCTCCCACCTTACAAAGTGCAACCTTTAAATTGAAAAACGGATTACACATCACCACATACGGTGAATATGATGCCGACGGGAACAAAGTACGGAATCCAAGCGCATTGCCTTGGGAAAGAAATAATTTCAACGGAGCTTTCGAAATGAAATCGGAGAATGGGAACTTCGGAATACGAATAGAAGTACAAAGAGGAAGAAACAATCCTTTTTGAATTATAAACTAAAAGATAGAAAAATGAAAAGCAGCCATGCAAAACAAAATCTAATGCACGGCTGCTTTTTATTATTTTTAATTCAATTCACAACTTTCTCCAATTCAGGCTCAAGCTGTTCAACACTACACTGACAGAACTACATGCCATGGCAGCACTGGCAATCATCGGTTAAGCAAGATACCATACAATGGGAACAGAATACCTGCCGCCACCGGAATGCCTATCAAATTATAGATAAACGCCCAAAAAAGATTCTGATGGATCAAACGTACAGTTTTATGGGAAAGTTTAAAAGCTTTGGGTAACAACAACAAATCCGAAGTCATTAACGTAACCATCGCTACATCCATGGCAATATCCGTACCTTTACCCATTGCAATACTTACATCGGCACGTGCCAACGCCTGTGAGTCATTAATGCCGTCACCTACCATAGCTACGACTCTTCCTTCAGCTTGTAATTCTTTAATAACATTCTCCTTATCGACCGGCAAAGCATCCGAAATAAACGATTCGCATCAATTTCTCCGGCCACATTCTGTGCAGTAAGATGACCGTCACCAGTCAACAACACAATGTACTTTCCACTCTCCTTCAATTGTTTGACCGCTTGTCTGGAAGTATCTTTTATTTTGTCACTAATGGCTATAACCGCCAGCAATGTATTTCCCTCGCCAAAATAAACCAGACTCTTGCCACTCTTCTCATAATCCTCCACCATCCCTTTCAACAAGTCGGAAATTCCCGCTCCAAAATCTTTCAGTAACCGATGGCTTCCTGCCCAAAAAGTTTTATTTCCACGGGTCACCACAATCCCCCGTCCTGTCCGACTCTCAAAAGAATCAATGAGCGCCGGCTTCTCACCTTCCTTTTTCAAAGCCTCGACAATAGCCAAAGCCAACGGATGTTCCGATTTCAATTCAGCAGCATACAGAATTCCCTTATGCTCGTTCTGCCATCCGGCATCATGCAACCATCCGGTCACCACAGGGCGCCCCTCAGTTACAGTACCCGTTTTATCAAGTACCACTGTATCCACTTTCCGCATCTGCTCCAAGGCTACCGCATCCTTTATCAAAATATGTGATTCGGCCCCTTTACCAATTCCTACCATCAATGCAGTGGGAGTAGCAAGTCCCAAAGCACACGGACAGGCAATAACCAAAACAGACACTGCTGAAAGCATAGCATAAGAAAAGTCATCCGCTCCACCTGCCACTATCCAAACAAGGAACGTAAAAACAGCCACAGCAAGGACAACAGGAACAAAAACCGCCGTCACTTTATCCACAATACGCTGGACCGGAGCTTTAGACCCCTGTGCTTCCTGCACCATGCGGATAATCTGTGCCAACACCGTATTTTTCCCCACCTTTTGAGCAGTCATAGTAAATGCACCGTTCTGATTGATAGTGCCGGCCAGCACCTTATCACCCTGTTTTTTCTCTACAGGAATAGGTTCACCGCTTATCATGCTCTCATCTATAAAGGTGTTTCCTCCGACAATGACTCCATCCACCGGAATTTGCTCACCGGGACGGACGCTCACCTTATCGCCAACCTGAAGTTCGGCTATCAAGATATCCTCTTCCCTGCCGTCTTTCACCACACGGGCCGTCCGAGGCTGTAATCCCATCAGTTTACGAATAGCTGTGGAAGTTTTTCCTTTTGCTTTCTCTTCCATCAGCTTGCCAACCAATACGAAAGCTATTATAACAGTGGCAGCTTCATAATATACATGAGGTTCCAATCCGCGGCTGTACCAAAATTCGGGATAGAACGTATTAAACAAACTGAACAAAAATGCGATGGAGGTGCTAAGTGCCACCAACGTATCCATATTACTGGTACGCTGAAGCGTCTGTTTCCAGGCATTCATATAGAAAGAACGCCCCGAATATAAAATAACAGGAAGTGAAAGCAACAGCATCCACCAGTTTACTCCCGGAACATTCATCAGAAACATCCCCAAAACAGCTACCGGTAAAGCAAAAATCCAAGCAACGATAGTCTTCCGCTTCAACTGTCCGTAATAAGATTGCTCTGCTTCCTCCTGCTCCTGCACAGAGTTATCCTCATCTATTATCAAATCAAAACCTATTTTCATCACAGCCTCTTTCAGTTGTTGCGGAGACACAATATCCGGATTATAAGTCACCGCCAAAGTAGCCGCCGCCAAATTGACCGATGCATTTTCCACGCCTTCTTGCTTCCTTACAATCTTCTCCACGTTGCCGGCACATGCCGCACAATGCATTCCCGTAACGGGATATAGTTTTTTTGTCATATCGCTCATATTCATTTCTTTACTTATTTATTATAGCTTATCAACGGACAAATTTAGCAAAAAGTTCATGCAATCTTGTTGCAAACAGATAAATATATTTTCGCTTTTTAGATGGACATTTCACGAAGTTATTCTATATTTGTGGAGAAAGTTAGGATAAGTAATCCATGCAAATAAACAAAAAGTTATGAAAAAAAGAAATCTCGTATTGTCTGTTATGACAACTTGCCTTGTATCCTGCTTTTTATTATCGGGATGTAACGGACAAAAACAAATTGATAGTGAAACTGTAAAGACTGTAAAGGTGGAAGAACAAGCCCATTTACAAGATGACATAGTCTCTCCCGCCTGTAAGATTACTATTGATTATAGTTATTTAGCAGAATCTGATGCTGCGGATAGCATAGCACAACGCATCAACCGTACCATACAAGCCCACGTTTTGGGAAAAGAATATATCCGGATGAATCCGGAAGTTGCTGTAGATTCTTTTAAAAATACCTACATTAACAACTACCGCAAAGATGTGAACGAGTTCTATCAGGAAGATATAAAAAATGGAACTCCCAAAGACGAACTTCCCACATGGTACAATTATGAATACGGACTGACCACCCATTTCAGCGAAGGCAAAGAAGGTATTCTGAATTTCATTGCAGAAACTTTTGAATATACAGGCGGGGCACATCCCAACTCATGGAACAAATGGATGAACTTCGAAAAGAATACCGGCAAACTGCTTGCTTTGAAAGATGTATTTATGGCAGGATCGGAAAAACCGATGAGCGACATGTTGCTGGAAAAACTGATAACAGAGATGGCTACCCGTCTGGAAGACAGCTCCATCACCTCACTGGAAGGACTTCAGAATGCAGGCATCTTGAATTCTACCAATATGTACGTACCCGACAATTTCTTGTTAGAAAAGGAAAAAGTATCTTTCCTGTATAACAAATATGATATCGCTCCCTATGCTGTAGGAGTCATCACCCTTTCTTTGCCCTACACATCGGTAGAAAAATATATGATACATTAAATAACGATTTTAAGTATAGAATGGAATTAATACTGAAATATTTCCCTAACCTCAGCGAACAGCAGAAAACACAGTTTGCCGCATTGTATGATTTATATACGGATTGGAATAGCAAAATCAATGTAATCTCACGCAAGGATATCACTAATCTGTACGAACATCATGTATTGCACTCGCTAGGCATAGCCAAAGTGATAAACTTCACCCCTGATACCCAAATTATGGACTTGGGCACAGGGGGCGGTTTCCCGGGTATCCCTTTGGCCATCTTATTCCCTGAAGTCCAATTCCATCTGGTGGACAGTATCGGAAAGAAAGTGAAAGTAGCTACAGAAATAGCCAATGCTATCGGACTGAAGAATGTCACTTTCCGTCATTGCCGCGCCGAAGAAGAAAAAAGGAAATTCGACTTCGTGGTAAGTCGTGCTGTCATGCCTTTGGGCGATCTAATAAAAATTATCCGTAAAAACATCAGACAAGAACAGCATAACGCCCTGCCCAACGGGCCTGATTTGTCTGAAAGGCGGAGAGTTGGATCAAGAAACAATGCCCGTGAAGCACAAAACAATGCTTTATGATCTGAAAAATGAATTCACGGAAGATTTTTTTAAAACCAAGAAAGTGGTTTATGTAACCATCAGCGGTTTATAATTATAGATAAAAAAAACATGAAAATAAAGAAATTTGAATTCAATATGTTTCCGGTAAACTGCTACGTGCTATCGGACGAAACAAAGGAAGCCGTCATTATTGATGCCGGTTGCTTTTATGAAGAAGAAAAGCAAGCCTTAAAAAGATATATTGACAGCAATAGCCTGACAGTGAAACATTTGTTGAATACGCACCTCCATCTGGACCATATTTTCGGCAACCCATTCCTGTTGCAAGAATACGGGCTAAAAGCCGAAGCAAATCAAGCGGATGAATTTTGGCTGGAACAAGCACCGGCACAATCACGTATGTTTGGTTTCCAATTACCCGAAGCACCCGTGCCATTAGGAAAATATATCTTTGATGGAGATATCATTACTTTCGGCAATACCCAACTGGAAGCTATCCATGTACCGGGTCATTCGCCGGGAAGCATTGTTTTTTACTGCAAAGAAGCCCACTGTATCTTCAGCGGTGATGTATTGTTCCAAGGAAGTATAGGACGTGCAGACCTTACAGGAGGTAACTTCGACGAACTTCGCGAGCATATATGCAGTCGTTTGTTTGTACTCCCCCCCGACACGGTAGTCTATCCCGGTCATGGAGACCCGACCACTGTGGGAGCAGAAAAAGCGAACAACCCTTTTTTCCGATAAGATAAAACTTAAAATTCAACTTATATACTAC
>ENA-OQKC01000532-OQKC01000532.1-human-gut-metagenome-genome-assembly--contig:-NODE-532-length-15851-cov-8.206881_pt1 | contig 15851 bp, 9 predicted proteins | sample MGYA00242774_ERZ504790 | MGnify/ENA primary metagenome ERZ504790 (study PRJEB26092, sample SAMD00036419) | human gut metagenome | host: Homo sapiens | study: EMG produced TPA metagenomics assembly of...
CAATTCAAAAAGAGTATTCAGTAAATACTGGATGCTCTTTTTATTAAAAAATGGAGTAAGATGATGGAACAGTGGTATCTGTATAAGAAAAAGGCTGATTTTAATCAGATTGGAGAAAAATTTAACATAGATCCAGTGATCGCACGGCTGATCCGCAACAGGGATGTGGTTGGGGATGAACAAATACAGCAGTATCTGTATGGAGAACTTTCAGATATTTCAGATCCTTTTTGATGAAAGGCGTCAAAGAAGGAGTTGAGATTTTGAAGCAAAAGGTACAAGAGGGGAAAACAATCCGTATTATTTCAGATTATGATGTAGATGGAGTTGTCTCAAATTACATTTTGTGGAAAGCGATTCATGATCTTGGTGGAAAGATTGATTTTCAGATTCCAGACCGCATGAAAGATGGCTATGGAATTAATGAAAATATCATTGAAAAAGCAGTGGAAGACCAGATTGATACGATCCTTACCTGTGATAATGGGATTGCAGCAGCAGATGCAGTTGCATACGGCAAAGAACATGGACTGACAATGATCATTACGGATCATCATGATGTGCCATTTGATACCGATGAAGCAGGAATGAGAAAAGAGGTTCTTCCACCAGCAGATGTAGTGATCAATCCAAAGCAAGAAGCATGCAATTATCCGTATCCGTTACTTTGTGGAGCAGGAGTGGCTTTTCAGTTTATGAGGGCATTTTATCAGGCAATGGAAGAAGATGAAAGCCAATTGGAAGAGTTGTTATCCATGCTTGCGATCGCGACTGTTTGTGATGTGGTAGATCTGACAGGAGAAAACAGAATCTTTGTCAAAGAAGGATTACGCCGAATCAAAGATACACAAAATATCGGGTTGAAAGCATTGCTGAATGTGCATGATCTGATGGATAAACAGATACAGTCTTATGCACTAGGATTTATTGTTGGACCATGTATCAATGCGAGCGGACGTTTGGAATCTGCCGAAAAAGCATTGAATCTATTTCTGGAAGAAGATGAAGAGAAGGCAAAACAGACAGCAGAAGAATTAAAAGAACTGAATGATCTTCGGAAAACCATGACAGAAAATGGTGTAAAAGAGGCACTGGGACAGGCGTTTGAATATGAAGCAAAAGGAGATAAAGTGCTTGTATTATATCTTCCAGAATGTCATGAAAGTATTGCAGGTATCATAGCAGGAAGAATCAAGGACCGCTTAAATCATCCAGCATTTGTCTTAACAGATGCAAAAGAAGGAATCAAAGGTTCTGGACGTTCCATCGAAGGATATTCCATGTTTGAAGAGATGATGAAAGTCAAGGAGGTGTTCACAAAGTTTGGGGGACATCCAATGGCCGCAGGATGCTCTTTGGAAAAAGAAAAATTACAGGAATTCCGCAAAAAGATCAATGAGAACTGTACCCTTGAGAAAAAAGATTTTGCAAAGAAAGTACAGATTGATATTGATATGCCAGTTGATTATATTACCATGGATCTGATCCATCAGTTATCTGTTTTAGAGCCATTTGGAAAAGAAAATAAAAAACCATTATTTGCACACAGAAAGTTAAAAGTGGAACGTGTGAATGTTTTTGGAAAAAATAGAAATGTGATAAAATTAGCATTAAAGAGTGGTCAGGGAACTAGGATTGATGGTATGATTTTTGAGGATGAAGATGAATTTCGAGAGAAAATGGGAACATCAAAGTATATCACATGTACATATTATCCAGTGATCAATGAGTATCAGGGATATAAAAGTCTTCAGATCAACATTCAAAATTATTTTTTTGTGGAGGAATAGCATGAGTAAGATAAAATTAGTAGCGATGGATTTAGATAATACACTCTTAGACAGCGAGAAACAGATTTCAAAACATACAGAAGAAGTTCTAAAAGAAGCGATCAGAAGGGGTGTTTATATAGTTCCAGCAACAGGACGTATTTTTAAAGCAATTCCAGAATTTTTAAGAGATATTCCAGGCGTTCGATATGCTGTTTGCTGTAACGGGGCAACTGTTTATGATCAGAAAGAAGATAAGATCATATATACAAATCATCTACCAAAAGAAACGGTATTTTCGTTGTTTGATATTTTGGAAAAATATCATTGTACACGTGATATTTATCAGAATGGGCAAGGGTATATGGAACGATGCTATTTTGACCATCTTGCAGAGTATGGTGTATCAGATCATGTATTAAAACTTGTGAGAGATACAAGACTGCCGCTGGATGATCTGCGAAAGTACATTGAAGAGCATCCGCTGGGAATTGAGAAGATCAATGTATTTTTTGATGATATGGAAGAGCGGGAAACTGCAAGACAAGAATTAATCGAGAAAAATATTGCGAGTGTATCAAGTTCTCTGGGAAATAACATTGAAATAAATCAGATTGGATGTGATAAAGGAGATGGACTTTTACATCTGGCAGAGCAAATTGGATTATCTATGGATGAAGTGATGGCATGTGGAGATGCAGGAAATGATACGATGATGATCAAAGATGTAGGAACCGGTGTTGTTATGGAAAATGGACAACCTGATCTGAAAGAAATCGCAGACTTTGTGACAAAGACAAATAATGAAGATGGTGTTGCATATGCAATTGAAAAATTAGTCTTTGAAGCATAAGATGTGAAAAAAATGTGAACATGGATCATGACCATTCATTTTTATTGACGAGGGTATCCAAAGTGGTATAATAAGTATGTTTAAATAGTTAGGGGGAACAATGAAAGATGAGAAAAACACGTAAAACAGCAGCTGTAGTAGCTCTGTATACGTTTTTGATGCTTGGATCAGTGTCTGTGGTCAGAGCAGATCAGCCAGTCACAAGAGAGCAAATAAGCAGTGAACAGACTGAGACCAAGACAGATTCTTCTGCCCAGACGACAGAAAGTGAAGCAACGACAGAGACAACAACACAGACGACTCAGGCAAAGCCGACAACGGAAGCAACAACGCATACGCATACAACGGCTGCAGCAACACATACAAAGAAACATATAGCAACAACACATACAAAGAAACATACAGCGGTAACGCATACAAAGAAACAAAAGACAAAGTCTGATCAAGATAAGAAGAAAGATAAAAAAGATAAGAAAAAAGACAAGAAAGATAAAAAATCTATCATTCCAAAAGTATATAATGATCATAGTCTTGAGATGAAAGATAAGAAAGAGACGATACAGGGATTTATTTACTTTAATCAGGCAGATGCAGCATGGAATGACAATGGATATCAGATCAAAAGCAGTGGATGCGGACCAAGCGCTATGGCAGTTTGTATCAGTTCGCTGACGAATAAATGGGTAACTCCAGTTGATACAACAGTATGGGCATATAAGAATGGCTATTACAGTAGTGCTGGAGCAAGTCATGAGATGGTCCCAGCACTGGCACAACAGTATAAACTGGAATGTCATGGACTTGGAAATGATGTCAGCAAGGTTAGAGATGCATTGAAGAAGAAGCATCCAGTAGTAGCACTGATGGGGCCAGGATATTTTACGAAGAAAGGTCATTTTATCGTATTGGTTGCGATCGATGATAATGATCAGGTAACGGTTGCAGATGTTGGAAGCAGACAGCGTACACAGTACAAATATCCACTAAAAGAAGTGATCGCACAGACGAAGTCAGCATCAGCAGGAGGTCCATGCTGGGAGATTTATTCTGATCAAAAGATATCTGCGAAGGCTGATAAGAAGGCAAAGCAGCTGAAAGCTGAGAAGAAATACAGAAGCAAAGAATTTAAAGCAATGTATAATGAGATCAAGTCAGTATTGCAGAAGAATTATCAGTTAGCGGTTCCACTAAAGAAAGGAACACTAGTTAGTGAAGAACAGTTTGTTACGATCACATCCTTAGGAATCAACGATAAAGTTTCCGTAATGGATGAGAGCAAGAAGTTAACAAGTGATGTCGATCTTGACACAGTAGTAGATGAGATTCAGGCAGAGGCAGTCAAAGATTCTTTTTGGAATACGATCATGATTGCACCTGACAAAACTAATTTAACAGATAAATAAAATAGTATATATTACATAAAGAAAAGCACAGAATCATTGAGTATGATCAATGATTTCTGTGCTTTTTCTATTCTAAAAAATAGGAGGAAAGAAAAATGAAGATTCAAAATATGATCAAAAAAATAATGATTGCTGTATTATCTGCAGCAATGATGCTTGCACCTATCGTTAATATCAAAGCGGCATCAACAGATGTGGTCGATACAAGCAAAACCGGATCTATAACGATCCACAAATATGACATGACAGCAGCAAAACAGGCCGGTGTTAACACCAGTCAGTTTACACCAACAGGAAAACAGGACGCTGCTGCGGAAGCAGCCTTGGAAAAATATGCGATCAAAGGTGTGGAATTTAGTTACCTGCGAGTTGGAGATGTTGAACAGCAGAGTGAGAATGGAAAGATTCAGATGATCTATGAACTTCCAACCACAATACAGCAGATTTTGGGTTTGACATCTTCTGATGCAGCTAAAACAGAAGGAAGTAAGACATATTTTACAAGCCAGCAGATCAATGAGAAACTTGCCAAGGCATTAGAAGATAATACGGTAACGAAAGACAAATTAGAAGATTACATGGGAAAGAATGGGACAGCCATGGATGAGACTAATGCTAATGGTGTGACAAGTAAAGACAAATTGCCACTGGGTCTTTACCTGATCGTTGAGACAAAGGCACCAGAAAATGTAACTTACACAATAAATCCATGGTTTGTACAGTTGCCATCCACGGATTCTAAGGGAGATGACTGGTTCTATGATGTGATCTGTTATCCAAAGAATGAAACTGGAAATCCAACACTTGACAAAAGAGTACGCAATAATCCAGATCAGGACAATGTAACAACTGCCAATACAGACAGACTGGCAGATTTTACTTCTGCAAGAAATGAATATAAATATCAGAGTACCGTGACAGCATCTAAAGCAGAAAGACTGGATTATCAGTTCATTTCCAAATTGCCACATATCACATCATCAACAACCTACCTGTCAACTTATACATTTAACGATACGATGGCAAAAGGAATGACATATGGGAAAGATGCCGTGATCGCAATCTATGAAACTAAGGATGCAGCGGACAGAACAAATGTGAATAATGTTGAAAAGAGTGGAGCATTGGCTGTATGGAAGAGTTCCGACACGGATCCAAAGTTTGCAGCAACATACGGAAAATCTGGAGACGATCCTGCAATGAAGATTGAGATGACAAAAGCAGGACTTAATGAGTTGAATAAGAAATATTCTGATAAATATATCGTTGTATATTATACAGCTAAGGTGAATACAGATGACAGCGTTATTCTTGGTGATAAAGGAAATCCAAACGATGTATCCCTTATGTGGAAGAGAACAAATACGAATTATTATGATATTTTAAAAGACAAATGTATCGTATACTCTTACGGATATGATCTGACAAAGAAATTTTCTGACAGCAAGGGAGATGCAACAAAGGTTAAATTCGTTGTAAAAAATAAGACAGATAATTACTATCTGGTAGCAAGAGCAGATAGAGCAGGTGTTTATCAGGTAACAGGAAAGTCTGCAAAAGAAGCTGATGCGACTCAGTTTAGTCCGTCTTCTGATGGAAAACTTGTGATCAATGGGATCGAAGGAGATGAATATGGATTTACAGAAACACACTCCGATGCAGGATACTCCCTGTTAAAGAAAGAAGTGATCGTTAAGGTCAAAGAGACAAAAGCAGATATCACACCAACCGAAGCAAACATCACAGGGATCCAGAGTAAGTCTGATGCAGATTCCACAGCAAATGATGGAGTTCCTAATGGTGCGGTATTAAAGAATGATGTGACGGTTCAGACTACAGCAGCGAGTGCGACTGTGGATGAGATAAAGGCAACGATGACAAAACACGATGATTCTGGAAATGCATATATCAATATGCAGATCACAAATCAGAAGCAGTTCATGCTGCCAATGACAGGTGGGGCAGGAAACTATCTTCTGATCATTGCAGGGGTTGTTGTTGCTGGATGTGGGATCTTGATCTTGAACAAAAACAGAAGACGATCACAAAGATAAAATGAAACAAAAGATCATACCGATTCTGATCGTTCTGACAGGTTTTTTGCTGTTGTTTTATCCATTTACAAGCAACTATCTGTTTGAAAAGAGTGCAGGTTCGACGGTGGAAAGTTATCAGGAAAAGGCAGCCGGAATGGATCAGGCGATCATAAAAAAAGTAATGGATGAAGCAAAACAGTATAATGGGGAATTGATGCGATCTTCAGTACAGTTGACTGATCCGTTTAAGGAAAAACGCTTAGATGGAGAGACGGTTCATTATAACAGAATATTAAATATTGATGGATCATCGATCATGGGATATTTAAAGATTCCTTGTATTTCAGTCAATCTCCCGATCTATCATGGGACAAGTGGGACAGTTTTGGAACATGGGATCGGACATCTGGCTACATCTTCCTTTCCGATTGGAGGAAAAGATACCCATGCGGTGTTGACTGGACATACTGGGCTTAGTTCTGCAAAAATCTTTACAGATCTGACAGAGATGAAAAAGGGAGATTTCTTTTTTATACATGTATTGGATAAAAAGCTTGCTTACCTTGTGGATCAGATCACAGTCGTGGAACCACAAGATACAAAGGAACTTCAGATCATGGAAGGAAAAGATCATGTAACATTGGTTACTTGCACACCCTATGGAGTTAATGACAAGCGTTTATTAGTCCGAGGAGTTCGCACAGCTTATCATGCAAAAGAGGAAGAGATAAGAGCAAGAAATCATCATTCGCAATGGATGGAAGTTTACAAACGGGCCATCTTTGCAGGACTATTGATCATTTGTGTATTGATCGCAGTCAGAAAAGTATATGAAAAGATGAAAAGAAAAAGCGGAGAAAGGAGATATGGGTGAAACAAAAGATCATAAATATTGTTGGAATCTTTTTTCTGGTGATAGGGATCACGTTACTGCTTTATCCGGAGATCATATCATATCTGAAACAAAAACAGTCCAATCAGACGGTGAAAGAATTGACGCAGAGGAGAAGCAAAAGAAAACAGGATGATCTACTGTATCAAAAAGCAGTCCGCTATAACAGGAAGATATTCAAAGAAAAACAAGCAGGGCTAAAGGATGTATTCAGTTACCGCAGTGCACCGATCGTCTTAAGAAACGAAAAGAATACCTTCGGTTACATTAAGATACCGAAGATGAAACAGAAACTTCCATTATATCTGGGAGCGACGATGGAAAATATGAGAAAAGGAGCAGCGATCATGGGACAGACATCCCTGCCAGTAGGACAAAAAGACAGCAACTGCGTGATCGCTGCACATCGGGGATATCGGGGAATTCCGTATTTTCGGGACATCGAACAGTTAAAAACAGGCGATCAGGTGATCATTAGAAATCCATGGGAAAGACTGGATTACCGGGTTACAAAGATTAAAGTGATCGATCCATATGATATGGACAAGATTCTGATTCAAAAAGGGAAAGATATGGTCACACTTTTAACCTGTCATCCGTACCGAGGACATGGAAGATATCGGTATGTGGTGTACTGTATGAGGAATCATGGACAGAAGATCAGGAAACAAAAGGAAGATAGATAAAAATAGATGGAGAGGAGGATATGATGAAGAATGCAAAAAAGATCCTGGAAAGAAAACGAAAGATCATAGTGGTATTAGTGGTCATGGTTTCATTTGTTTCCATTCTGGCATGGTATCAGATGAAGAAGGCACATGCTTATCAATCATATAATACAGGAGGAAACAAACATTTTAAAGATGGACATTTAACAGTGAACATCAATGGACCAAATGGGAAAAGCGATAGTCTGACAATGTATATTCATAGTGATGAATATGAAAAAAATAAAAATGTCAGCGGTGGGACATTTAATAATTCCAGACATCCATATACGGTAACGACGTATTCCGGTGGAGGCGGAGATTATAAGCTTACAGTGAATAAACAGACGATATATTCAGAGAAGAACAGTAACAACAACTATACACTTTTAACGATCAAAGTCTGGTATCTGTTACCGATCCATGAACAGCATCGATCCTGGGAATGGGTAACGGTGGATAAACCAGTATTTTCAGATCCGAGCAAGGATATAACGCTTTATTGCGGAGGAAATGATGGATTTTGGGAAAATTCCTATCATGATACTCAAGAACATTGGAAATCAGTAAATATCCATGTCAGTACTGGATTGGTCGGAGTGGCCTCCGCTGACAGAGATGGATGGAAAACTTATGACTGGTGTTCTATAAATCTGAATCTGGAAAAGCCAAGCCGCAGCATTTATTACAATGGAAATGGTGGAGATGGTGCAGATGTAACATGGAATTTTACGGATGGAGATTATTTTTCGTTTCCAACGGTATCAAGAAGAGGTTATACCTTGGAAGGATGGCTGGATGAAGGAACAAAATGGATGTCCAATACAGGCTGGCTGGTATGTGGTAATTATACAGAGACAGCCCAGTGGACAGCGAATACATACACTGTAAACTATGATGGAAATGGAGAAGATTCTGGACATGTGAATGATGGGACAGCCACGTACGATCAAAATTACAGCTTTGCTGAGAATGGATACACGAAAAAAGGCTATGCCTTTGTTGGATGGAATACAGATAAACATGCGGTGAGAGCACGGTATTCTCCAGGAGAGACGATCACATGGAGTAACACGGAGGGTATGACACTTTATGCTGTCTGGTCCAAGAACTCTTATGAAGTAACATTTGATGGAAATGGTGCATCAGGCAGCAAAAAGACTGTGGAATTAAAATATGGACAGGATGATATCCTGCCAGCAAATACATTTGAACGGCCGGGATATACCTTCCTTGGATGGAGTGAAGATCCGAATGCGATCAAAGCAAAATATACCGACAGACAGGCAGTCAATACTCTCTGCGATGCTGGACAGACTTGTGAATTGTATGCTGTCTGGAAGAAAACAGATGGATCATTTGACACACACAACATTATTCATGATGACGGCATGTTTAATGGCTCGATCGAACTGGAAGGGCAGAATGGAACTGGATTTTCGAGAGACCACGTAGATTCTAAGTATGGAAGGATCGACAAGGAAGGGCAGCCAGGATATTTCACAAACCGTTACAAGTAAAAAGGAGGAAGAAAGTTTGAAACAAATGAAGACGATCTGTAAAAAGATATCGGTAAGTATTCTTACCCTCCTGATGATCATGACAATGTATCTGAGTGGTTCAGGAGAATCACTGTTCCTGAAGAATAGAGACGTCAAGGCTTTCACAGGAGAAGCCAAACTGGTGATGAGCCAGGCATTATCAAGTAATAAGATCTCAGAGATCGATCGTCCTGCATCAGAAGGTCTGTGGAGTATGACAGCTGACGGATACAGAGTGTTTTGCTTAAACTCTGGAAAGACCATGTGTTCTGGAGATACCTTAAAATACAAGACGATCAATGCAGCAACTTATGAAAAAAAGGGAATTGCAAAAGCATTAAACTGGTATTTCAGGTCAAGCGGCAAGAATACAAAAGATCTGTCATTGTGTCAGGCATACATCTGGGCATGTGGACATGGAGCGAATAAGCAAAATACCGTTTATCAGGCAGGAAAAAATGTGGACAGAGGTTATTCGCAGAAAGATGCAAAAAAGTTCTGTAAAATGATCAGTGATCAGGATCCAGAAGGAACGATCTACTATTATACAGTGAAGAAATGTGTGAAAAAGAAGAAACTGGATTCCCATCAGGTTTTGTTCGGATTTCGTCATACACCGCCAGATATTGAAAAAGCGAAAACGAGTGCAACAAAGTCAGGAACCAGCCCAGATAATGTAAGGATCAAGATCAAAAAGAAAGATGCGGAAACAAGAGCAGGGCTTTCTGGAGCAGTATTTCAGATCTATATGGATGGGAATTATCAAGGAAGTGTAACAACCGATGACAATGGAGAAGCTTCTTATACTGTTCAAAGAACGGTAAGTTATAGTGTGACATCAATGAAAAAGACTTATGTAAAGAATTGGAACGATCTTTCAAAAAGTCAGCAAAAAGAAGCGACAGATAATGGCTGGTACGATTCTTCGGCAAAAGCATATGCTGTGGCAATGCAGGAAGCACAAAAACTTGCAGAGCAGAAGATTTCAGCCTTAAAGAGTGCCTCGGTCCACACTTGGATGGTCAGGGAAACAAAATCCCCATTCGGACACCTGATCCCAGATCAGACAGATCAGAGCAAAGTGGAACAGGGTGGAGTCAGATCATTCACATTTAACTATACCAATGAATTTCAAAAGAGTGATCTGGAAATCTTTAAACAGGGAACTGTAAAGAATAAACGAGGGGATCTAGGAGTTGAAGCAAACTTGCAGAATGCTGTCTATGAGCTATATGCTGACCATGATATCACAGGCTCCGATAACAAGAGTGTTGTCTATAAAGCAGGAACACTTGTGACACAGATGGTAACTGATGCGGATGGTTATGCAAAAGTGACAGATCTGTATCCGGGATATTACCGTTTACATGAGAAGTATGCTCCGTTGGGATATAAGTTATCTAGTAATGATATATCAGTCACGGTCGATAAAAATACATCCCAGTATCTGAAAGAAGAACAATATGAAGGAACGATACAGGTTGTAAAGACGTTTGGCGGGGAAAATGTTCCAGAAGCACAGGCAGTTTTTGAGGTTTATGATTCCAGGAATAACTTAAAACAGACGATCACAACGAATGACAAAGGGATCGCAGAAACAGATTTACTTCCTTATGGAGCTTACCGTATTCATCAGACGAAAACGACCGATGGATATGATATGGTACCGGACAAATGGGTAAGCATTGATGGATCTAAAATGATCTATAAGGTTGAATCAAACGATCCAAAGCAGCATGCAGGGATCATGTTGACAAAGGTTACAAGGATCAGTGATAAGGAAACTGGAACTTATACAAAAAAAGAAGAATATAAGGCAGAATTCCAGATCATCGATCAGTCGACAAAGAAAGTCATAGAAACATTGATCACGGATGAAAATGGTGCAGCTCAATCTGGAAAGTTAGATCCTGGCATCTACACGGTTCATCAGACAAAAGGAAGTGATAATTATAAGATCGCTGATGATTTTGATGTAACGATCAAAGACGGCGATAAGAAATTTAAAAAATTTGAGCTGGATAATTATTATAATGGAGACAAGATCCGGGTCAGAAAAACGATGGTCAAGAATGGAAAGTCTAAACCAGAACCAGGGGCTGAGTTTGTTGTACTGGATGAATCTATGGTGAAAGATTTCAAGGATCAGACATTGGCAACGTCACAGGACAGGCTCCATTACATTGAAAAACTGAAAAAAGATAATAGAGATGTGATTCTTGGAACATTAGTCACAGATTCCGAAGGAAAGGCAGTGATGCTCTTAAAAGATTTTGTAAAGAAGACAGGCTTCATTGTTCTACAGACCAGAGGTGTTGAAGGCTATGACCTTGCGTTACCGCAGTATTCCACAGAAATGAAAGCATCGATCGAGGATGAAGTCAAAGTGTATGAATTCGTTTTAAAAGACGATTATACAAAATCCGCAAAGATTTCGATCAAAAAGCAAATGTCCGTAAATAAAGATAAGTATGTACCGGAATCTGGGGCGGAATTTCAGATCATTGATCCGCATAGAGAAGTGGTCGATACTCTGATAACTGATGAAAAAGGAGAAGCAACTTCAATCTCGTTAGCGATCGGTGTTTATACATTGCATCAGATCAAGGGTGATCCAAAGCATGAAATGATGGAAGATGAAGATGTGGTTTTGATCAAGTCTGATGTCCATAAGACAGTCACGTTTGGTCCGTATAAAGATGATGAAAATAAGATCAGGATCGAACTAGTCAAACGTTCATCAGAGACAAAGAAGCTGTTAAATGATGCAGTCTATGAAATCTATGATGAAGATCAGGATATTGTGGCAACTTTGACTACAGGAACGAGTGGAGATGGAACTGCAGAGTGCTATCTTCCATATGGAAATATACGATCAAGGAACTGTTGCGCCAGCAGGCTACACATGGATGACGCAGAGAAAATCTTTGAGTTAAGCGGGGAATCCACAAGCATCAAGATCACGTACGATAATGCTGGAAATGGAAGCTGCAGGTTTGAACAGATGGATACGCCAGTCTATGGAGAAATTACGTTCAGTAAGACGGGAGATATCTTAACAGATTATGACAAGGATTCTCAGAGTTTTATCTATGACAACGATCAGATCGCAGGAGCAGTCTATGGGCTGTATGCGGATGAGAATATCAAGAAAGATGACGGAACGCTCGTCTGGAAGAAGGACGAACTGATCGATCAAAAGACAACGACAAAAGAGAAGGAGATCCATTTTACAAGAAAGGATATGGATGGAAAAGAAACAACTAACTTCTATTTAGGAAAGTATTACATAAAAGAGATCAAGTCTCCGACAGGCTATATCAAAGATCAGGAAAAACATGAAGTAGAACTGACATGGGATACAACTGCAGGAAGTATCAATGATATTCGTGATGATGATAAAGTACCAGACAAGGAAGATCCGTTTGGAAATGAAGACAATAATGTAAGTACAGGTATTTATGTGTTGGAAAAAGGCGAAAAATTGAACCAGAAGATCAAGGATGCGGAATCTGTGACTTTCACGTGGAAGAGTGCACCAGAAGGAGCTGTGACAACGGATGTTTCTCAGAATAAAGATGGCAGTATTGTGCTTTGGAACGATGGTGGAGATTGTTATATCTCAAGTCAAAGAGCCGGACAGGTCATCTACATGAATGCAATATCATCTAAAATGTTTAAAAATTGTAGGAATCTCACAGAGATCAATTTTAAAAATATTGATACATCCGCAGTCGTGGATATGAGTCAGATGTTTTATGCCATGGATTCCATCAAAACACTCGATCTTTCATCTTTCAACACCTCCAATGTAGAAGATGTCAGCCAGATGTTCTATGGAAATCCAGTTCTTAAGACAACATATGTCATGGATCAGATCTTAAAGATCGAAGAAGATAAGTTTATCGAGGAACAGCCGTTAAAGATCGTTGCCATGCCAAAGAACAAGTTCTTAAAAGGTGATAAATTCAAGGCAGAGGACTTTAGCTGGAGAATCCTTTATGATGACGATGGAGCAGAAGATGTGGAAGTGACGGATAAAGATGTGGCATTTACACCGACATATGCAGAAAAATCAGGAAAATACGAGATTAATATCAGTTTTAACAACCAAGGATCGTATAAAGATCTGCCAGAGAAAACGATCAAGACTACGGTAGAGGTTCTGGATCCAGAAGAGGAAGATATCGCCTTAAAGGTTGCAAAGAAAGCAAGTATTCATGTCAAAGCTAATGATACTCTGCAAAAATACGGCATCCATCTGATCAAGACCGATCAAGACGGAAACAAGCTGGCGGGAGCCATATTTGCCTTAAAAGCGAAAACAGATATCGTTAATAGCAAAGGAGAAAATATCTTTAAGAAGGGTGATACGATCGCCACCACTACATCACAGGATGATCAGTTTGAATATCTGGAATTTATTGGATTGCCGACTGATATCTATGCAAAGGATGGAACAGACAGTGATATGTATGAGGTAGAAGAAATCTACGCACCAGATGGATACGAGAAATCGGACAAGACATTAACATTTAAGGGTAAAGTGATCAATGATACGAAAGAAAATCTCATTCATGATGTAAAAGCTGAGAATAATACGGATAATGATACAACAACATATGTGCATGATTCAGATACTTTAGTCAACCAGAAACTGGATTATATTGCATTGAAGAAGATATGGGATGATCGTGACAATGCAGCAAAGATCCGTCCAGATGTTGTTACGATCAAGGCAACACATAAGACAACAAAAGAAGTAAAGGTGTATACACTGACAAAAGATAATAACTGGACAATGTTTACGGATATCAAGAAGGATGATCGTGAAAAGTGGGAGTTTCGTGAAGATGTTCCCGAAGGTTATACTTTGACGAGTACACACTGGAATGATGCGATGTATGTGATTTCGTTTACGAACTTCCATGAAAATCCAGAATATGTCGATATCAATGTACAAAAGGTTTGGGAAGATGGTGACAATGGAGATGATCTGAGACCGATATCGATCAAAGCTCAATTATATAGAAATGGTGAGAAATACAAGAATGCTATTACATTAGATGAAACAAATAACTGGTCAGATGATGTAACGTACCATTGCCTCGATAAGTATGACAAAACTGGCGAACCATTTGAGTATGAAGTGAAAGAAGAAGTCTATGATAAGTTGACAGATAATGCAAAAACAGGATATGTCGATACTTACGAGACAATAGATGATGATGGTACAACAACGAAGAATATCATAATCACGAATACGCATACACCAGATACGACAAAGAAAAAGGTTAAAAAGGTATGGAATGATCATGGGAATAAAGATGGCATACGCCCAAAATCTGTTTTAGTTAATCTGTTGGCTGATGGTAAAGTGGAAGAAACATTGATGCTCAGTGCGAAGAATAACTGGAAAGCGTCCAGTAAGGTACTTCCTGTGAAAGTCAATGGGAAAAAAGTCAATTATATATGGAAAGAAGTCGAAGAAGGATTGATCACGGGAGAATCTGAGATCGGATACAGACCAACCTATGATACGGATGAAAATGATCAGGATCTTACAGTGATCACAAACACACATGACCGTACAGGGCCGAAAGGAAGCATTACGATCACAAAAGCATTGGACCCAGGTAATCTGAATATGGATGTTGGGGATCCGACTTTTATATTTACACTGATTGGAACCGATGTCTATGGAAAGAAACACAGTTATGAGAAGAAAGTCAAATTCACAAAGGCAGAGGTTGAAAAACAGATGAAAGATCATCCGGGAGATCTGATCGAACTGTCTGTGACGTTTGATGATCTGGAATATGGCACTTATACGTGTAATGAAGGAGGTATGATCAAGTATTTCAAATTACTCAATATTACGAGCAACAGCAGCAATGCAACGATCGATCAGGAGAAAGAAACTGTGACGTTCGATATTGGACCAACTGGAACGACAGCTAAAGCACAATTGACAGGTGGAGCGAAGTTTATGAATCAGATGATCCAAGGATCTGTAAAACTTATCAAGAAAGATTCTAAGGGGAAATCATTAAGAGATATCGAATTTGTGATCACATCATCTGATGGAGCAGAAGTAGCGAAGGTCAAAACAGATTCTGCTGGAGAAGTCACTTTTGATGGACTGCTTCCTGATACTTATACGATCACAGAGACAAAGACAGCGGTTGGAAAGAATCTGTTAAAAGAACCAATCATCGTTACACTGCCAATGACGATGTCACAGGCAGAGGTGGATAAACAGAATGTGGATACAAGTAAAGCAATCAAACAGGGAAATGATTATTACTTCTATCATCTGACGTACAATGTTACGAATGATTCTATATTGGATCTTCCAAAGACAGGTGGACGGACAGATGAGCTTTCATTCATAGGAGGAATCATTCTGATTTTAGGAGGATTATTTTTATTGCATAGAAAATTTCGATGAAATCCGAAAAAATATAAAAAATAAATTATGAAGAAACCACGTAAATAAGCCATTTTTTACGTGGTTTCTATCTAGTGCGCCTTGCGGCGCACGTCACTAATGGATGAAAGTTCCTAATCCGCCCTAGTAGTGGGAAGGATACAGCCAAGACCAAGGGTGTCCATCGTGAGGTGGAATCTGAAGGAAGGTGGAGGCAAAT
>ENA-OQKC01000533-OQKC01000533.1-human-gut-metagenome-genome-assembly--contig:-NODE-533-length-15843-cov-2.573619_pt1 | contig 15843 bp, 9 predicted proteins | sample MGYA00242774_ERZ504790 | MGnify/ENA primary metagenome ERZ504790 (study PRJEB26092, sample SAMD00036419) | human gut metagenome | host: Homo sapiens | study: EMG produced TPA metagenomics assembly of...
GAAACAACGATACCGTTGAGGGGAGCAGCGTAGGCCGTGGTTCCCAGTACCTCAGTGGGCATGATATTCTGGATCTGTGGGCTGCCCGGCAGGCCCACCATGGTGAAGGAGGCACAGCCGGCGAACAGCGCCGCAGGGAACAGCCGCTTGGAGACGTTGCCCTCCTTGAACAGAACCAGGGCGATCGGGTACAGGGTGAACACCACCACGGCAAAGCTGACGCCGCCATAGGAGAGGACGGCAGAGGTGATAACCACAATCAGCAGGGCCCGCTTGCTGCCCATAAGATCCACGATTTTACAGGCGATGGATTTGGCCGCACCGCTGCTCCCCATCAGTGCGCCGAACAGCGTGCCCAGGAAAAACATCAGGAAGTAGTCGCCCGCATAGTTCTTCATAAAGGTCCCGTAGTGGGTGCTCAGCGCCTCCCAAAGGTCCATGCGGTTGGTGATGACGACAACCAGCGCGCCCACGATGGGGGAGCCAAATAAACTTTCATCGGTTCCGCTTCCGTACCAGCTGAGAAATTAGCGGCAGCTTTATTGAAACTATTAAAAACATAAGGATTATCCGCCACTTCCCTATCGGACAACTGCCCATCAACAAAAAATGTTTTCGGACCTAAAATAATTTCCTTATCTGCATAACGAAGGCAGTTCCCTTTAAATTCTATAGGTTGCGAAGGATCTAACGAACTATAATGATCAATACTTTGTGCTTTTAACAGATGTCCCCATACAAGCCAGCACAAGGCAAAAGCGAGGAAATGTAAATGTTTCATTTTGTATAGATTAAGATTTGTTCTACTACAAAAGTAAACGAGAGACAGGGGACAGAAAGGTAAAAATTGGTCTATTATGTGCAAATTTTGAAGAATGTGCTAATTTGCCAATTTGCTAATAGGCCAATTGACATGCGAACATAGCGGAACCAAACGGCAAATTAGCCTATTAAGTGATCCGGTACAGGTAAAGAAATAACTCCTTCTTTCAAATGTAACCATTCTCCTTCTGAACCAATTCACGTAAAAGGATCCTGACAACCCAATGTTTGAAATCCGTTCTCATAAGCATAGATTGACCAAGTCATCCAACGTGTAAACTACCAGTCCCGGAATATAAACAAAAGAAGAATGGACCAGATAATAAGACTTTCCATAACGGACAATAGAAGGATCCTAATTATCACCTTCCCAAATACGTACAATAGTTTGATCTTCATTTAAAGAATCTTGGAACTGCCCCATAAAGGGAGCATTCCAAAGACTAGCAAAAATGCGCAAACAGATAAAATGTTTTTCATATATACTCTTTACCTTATACTAGTTTCCTTTCAACCAAGCTAAATTAAATTTATAATAGAAGCGGCTTGTTATCAAATGAATCATATTATCAGGTGTTTGTGTTCCGGCCAGGTAGCCACGAGGCTCAGCATGATTCTCATCCATTTCAAAAAACTGAGTCCAAGCCCCACCATTAAGAAAACGATAAGTGCCATCAGTCAACAAACGTTTTACAGGCCAGGTCTTACCTTCATCGTATGACAAAGCAGCGTACATGCCATATCCCTTAAAAGGCTTTCCTGATTTATCAGTAAACATCATACCACGCTCCTCTTTCGGAGTACGATAAGGATGCTCTGTAAAAGATATCAGTAAAATAGGACCTTCATTCAAACGCATCAATACCAGCCGTTGTCCTCCATCAATGGGTGGAAATTCCGAAGCGGAATAATGCCAAGTCTTGCCCATATCATCAGATACACTCATGGGCATACGTAAACGTCCTTCTTTATCACGAATGCTATTGTTACGTCCCAATGCCATCAATCTGCCATCCTTCAATTGCACCACTCCGGCATGGATTCCAGCGATAGTGGTACCTGTTCTCCCTTCTTTAAAATCAGGCAAGGGTGCTCCATCCCATGGGTCCGTCCAAGTTTTTCCCTTATCCTTACTGATATGAACAGCAGCCCCGTCTCTTCCACCGGGTCCGGCATCACAAGCCTGGACAAACCAGCCTTCCTTTGTAATAGAGGTTCCGGCTATCACTTGATGGCGTTTCGTATGCTCGGGAGCAATCATACGAGGTTTACTCCAAGTTTGTCCATTATCTGTACTTGTACGCAAAGTCATCATCAAATTCTGCCAATGTCCGGCCGCTTCCACTCCATTGATATGATAAAGAGTCCCTTGACGGTCGTTCAACAATGCAGTTCCGGTCAAGTTACGATCAGCTATCTGATAAAACATACGGGGCTTTTCCCATTCACAGCTTCCGGCACGCAAGCGCGAAGAGAGCACCACCATCTCACGGCCCTTTCTTCATTGGTAGAAAACCACACTGCTAACAAGTCTCCATTATCACACCAAGTCAATGCCGGCTGATGATTATGCTTGAAAAAAGGCGTTCCACTATGCACATCCGGTTCATGCACATAAACCAAAGGAGCAACGAAGACAGGTTCCGTGACACATTGAGAGTCCCAATCCCATTTTATCTGAGACACAACATACTCATCTTTTGGCTGAGAAAGCGGAGCAGTTTGCGGATACTCTGCCTGTACCACCCGAAAGCCCGTCATTGTATGTTTATCCTCCGGCAACATAGCCATACGGTTTGCCGAACGGAGATATTTCACCGGTGTATTATGACTGCCTCCTCTGGTCACACGTGCTATACCGTCCGAATAGCCGACAGGATCAGTCTGTTCCTTGTCTATATATGGCCCATACCAGTCCAAACACCATTCCTCCACATTTCCGCACATATCATATAGCCCCCATTCGTTAGGAGGAGTTTGTGCCACTTTCAAAGACAAGGGTTTGGGAGTAGCCGCTATCACTTGATTCTTTTGCCAAGCGGCAGGAAGCTTGTCATCCATATAGAAATTCCAGTAACGGCCTGCCTTACATGCATATTCCCATTCAGCTTCGGTAGGCAGACGATAAGTTTTTCCTTCTTTCCGGGTCAACCAGTCACAAAAGGCAACGGCATCTTGATAAGTTACGAACACCACCGCTTCGTCATCTTCACTTGAGAAACCATTTTTACCACGCAGCGACTTATGTTCAGGGCAGAACAATTCATATTGCGCATTAGTCACTTCGGTCAGTCCCATTTTAAACGGTTTGGATATGTGCACCTTATGCATAGGTGCTTCATCATAATTCTCATCTTCACCCAAAGTTCCCATATAGAAATTTCCTGCGGGTATTTCTATCATTGGAATCAATTCACCTTGTGCCGCAATACTTGCCGGCCATATCATGATGCTAACTATTGTACTTACTAAAACCTTTAATTTCATTTCGTATCTGATTAAAATATGTCTTGATACAAAAGTAACAGGCTATCAAAGAAGAACAAAGTAAAAATTGGTCTTTTATGTGCACAATTTTGCAACAGGCGAACAAACCTATCACAAAAAAGATTTCTACCTTTCTTATTGTAACTTCCTACAACAAACTGCTGCCCTCTACATCTACCTATCCATAGGTGATTCGGTAAAATGGTAACAGCTATGGTAGCAGAAATTACAAACTTTAGATTCTTCGTCACTTTTGGGGCAGCAAAATATGCTAAACAACTTTATCTATGGACTATGCCAGATTATTTGAGGGAATAAATATTCAGTGTTCACTACTGTCCAATAAAAGTAGTGATAAGCAATAAAAAAATCAGCCCGACACTGACAAAAGTTCAATGCCGAGCTAAAAAATGGCAATCATATTAATTGCTATTCCTGACGGAACCCATAACCATTCGTAATCTTACCTTTCGATAAAGCTATCGTATTTTTACTCATAGGATAAAAATAAATTGGGGCTTTACTTGCATCATAATCTTTAAAAACATAAGTTGAATATTCATCTTTATTATCTAGAATATCTGCCCCCCAAGGACGTGCCTCATATCCTTCACTGTCAACGACCTGCATTTTTGAATAAAGTTCAGTATTCATATTATGAAATAAATCATACAGTTGCTTCATTGTTGTATTATTCATCACTTCGGTTACAGTTTGGGTATTATCAGATTTTAAAGTATATTTTACTGTAATTGAAGCCGGCAAATAAGTTTCAAACAATCCTTTAATCGCAACATTTGTCTTAGTAATCGAAAGCATACAGATTATCCCCTTGTGCATCAGCCGTCGCCCATTTTTGCCAATCATCATTTTGTCCTCTCCACCCCGGATATAAAATAGGATCTGTTGTATTGGGAGCCTGAGTAGTTAAACGATACCCTTTCAAAGTCTTGGCATCCACCATTTTCGTCCAAATATAATTTGAAATTACATTGCCGTTTTCAAATTCATAGCGTCCTGCGTTTTCCAAACCTGCAATCATAGCAAAAAGCTTATTCTTAACAGCAGTTACAGCTTGGGGCAAAATTCCGGTACGTATCATATCCATACGACGAACACCTTCTCCGCCAAACTCCAATTTACGTTCTTCAAGAATCGCTTCCATCAAGCCACCGCATTTTTTGAATAAATCCTGCAACATCCGCTTGAGCCGGAGTAGCAAACGCACGTTCATGAACTTGTTTTAGCAACAGTCGAGCGCTTCCATCTTCACCTAGCTCAGCATAAGCTTCTGCCAAAAGCAACATCATATCAGAAATACGCATATAAGGCCCATGAATACCTGAATTTCTTTGAGAGGCTGTCCAAGGATTAGGCATACGATTCTCATCAAATTTATTCATAGCCAAACCACCACCTTTTGATACGTTTCCCGGAGTAAATGGAACCAAGGTCTCAAAGCCTTGTCCTGTACTTCCTGTCACACAGACGGTTACATCCCGACGCAAGTCATTCTGATCAAAATCCCCATAATAAAAGGTAGGATGAAAACGAGCCTGACCATATGCCTTACAAGGATAATCAAATTTACTTCCTCCACTAGATGTTCTGCCACTTGAATATGGACGTTCATTTGATGTACCACGACTCATTGGAACCTCATAAATTGATTCAGAAGCTTCATTCAGATTCATCAACTCTTGAAAGAAATATTGGTAGGGGTTTCCAAATTTCTGTCCATCCCCTCCTTCTGTACGAGGATCGGTTGCAATAAAATTTACAGTAGCTCCCGGATTTTGAATTAACTCTGACAAATACTTCTTAGCAATTTCATAAAACTTCTTGTAATCTGTCCGTCTTGTATACACGGCATTATTAGATTCCGCACCTATCTGAGTAAACTCGATTTTATTGCCATCTATATCTTTATAAAAATCTACACCCATATCTGTACGACGAGTAGAATAACCTCCTGCATGCATTGCCATACGTCCAATCAATCCTTGTACAAACGAACGCGTCATATAAATTTTAGTCAGTTCAGCCTTTTCTCCCAAACGATACATCAAAGGTTCTACTCTTTTCAAATTATTAAGTTCCACTTCATAAATGGAGTCGCGAGGAGTCAAGGATTGAGCAGAAATACCTGCTCTAGTTTGATAAGGAACATCTCCATAATAACGAATCAGTTCCAAATAACAAACAGCACGAAGAGCTATAGCCTCACCATACATTTGTGACAGTTCACTAGGAACTCCTGCTGACATATAAGATTCAAATTCCGCACTATTCTCAAAAGCATTAATACAGTTATTGGCCAAACCTATTGTTTTATACAAATTTGTCCAAGCTCCTGTTGCATCTTTATAATCAATCTCATATACTCCTGTTTTTGTCCCTCCCTCATAGAAACTCTCAACATAATGCCGTGGTGTCTGACTTGCATATTTTTCGGGATGACGTTCTGTATCCGAACCTGCTATATCTGTCGCATAAAAAGCTCCGGCCCCAAACACGTGGGAGCCACAAGTCGCTCTCCACTGTTCGTATACACCTTTCAAAGCTGAACGGGCTGTCGTCGGATTTGAAAAAACATCTTCTTGAGAAATAATAGAATGCGAAGACGTTTCAAGGAAATCATTACAAGCTGTAGTAGCCAATAGCATTCCTACACTAAAAACTGTATATATTATCTTTTTCATATATCTTCTAATCTTAATAGGTTACTGTAATCAAAATTCTACATTTATACCAAAGGTATACGTCCTTGCTCTCGGATAAGCTCCACGATCAATACCTAGAGTAGGAAAACCACTACTATTACTTGGTCTGGTATTGATTTCTGGATCTAATCCGGAATATCCTGTCAGGCAAAACAAATTACCTCCAGTTGCATACACCCGCAAGTTTTGAACAGCAAACTTCTTGATTATCGATTTGGGTAAAGTATAGCCAATCGTCAGTGTATTCAAACGCAAGAAAGAAGCGTCTTCGAACCAATCAGACATCACCAACCCATTTTCAACCCAAGGAAGACCGTATTTAGCACTGCTATTCAAGGAATTAAGTTCGGCAGGATCAGTAATAGCATATAAATCACCGCTCGGATCTACATTATAAATTTTATAACTATCTTTCACCAAGTTGTAATTGTTAGCTCCAAGTCTGCTATCCTTGTCACCACGGAAACTATCCATAGCATTTGCATTATACACATGACCTCCTATCTGCCATGCAAAACCGGCATTCAAATCAAATCCTTTATATGTAGCGTTTATATTAAAACCACCCGTATGTTTCGGGGTAATCTCACCTAAATCAACCACATCAGCCAATGTTACCTGGTTATCATCACCAGCCACATCACGGAATTTCATCGCACCGGGAAAAGCAGTCTGTCCGGCAGGAAGATTAAAGTTAGTACTACCAGGATAATTAACTATAATATCGGAGCTCAAATCGGGCACTCCCGCTTTAAGTATATATGAACCATTCACAACATCAAAATCATCTACGGTATAAAAGCCATCTGATAATAACCCACGAACAATACCAACGGGAGAACCAACTTTCAATATATAGTCATTGTAAGGTTTCATTGTAGTACTTCCCCAGCCGTCACGATAATCGGTGGTTATACCTTCAGATAATTCCTCAATTTTATTACGATTGAAATTATATGTTCCATTAATACTTAAACTAAAATCTTTTGTACGAACAACATTCCAAGCTAAAGATAATTCAAAACCTTTATTTGATGTTTCGCCTACATTTTGGTATTGATATTGGTATCCACTTGTATTATCTACAGGTACTTTCATCAGCAAATCTTTTGTAGAATTCCAATATATATCCAAAGAACCATGCAATTTATTATTCCAGAATCCAAAATCAACCCCCATATTACGTGATACGGTAGTTTCCCATTTCAAATCATAATTGGACATCAATCCTTCAGGAATGTAAGAAACGTCTGGAGTTCCGCTTACAGTAATATTCTGTGTCTTCCAAGTTTCCTTCCAAAGGCTAGAATCGATATTATCCGAGCCGGCCGTACCATAAGAAACACGAAGCTTTAAATTATCTAGCCAATCTCTAGCACTTTCCATAAAAGCTTCATCAGAAATGCGCCAAGCCAAAGCCGCCGCTGGAAAATATCCCCAACGATTATTAGGAGAAAATTTAGAGGAACCATCAGCACGGAATGTCGCAGTTAACAAATAACGTCCTTTATAAGAATAGTTGGCGCGACCAAAAAATGAAACTGATTTAGCCGGCGTTCCATAAGTATTCGAAAATGCATCCAAACCTAGACTTGAATCGGTCATATTAATCATACCGAAAGCATCTTCCGGTCCAAAAGAATCAGGATACCCTGCACCTTCCATTTTTGAAGAATTACTTTTATTCGCTAATACTTCATTACCAGCAAGAAAAGACAAACTATGATCTTCACCTAAACCTTGCACCTGCCAATTCACTGTCGTCGCCGACCGAACATTCCACGAATTCCCTTTTGTTAATTTTGCATATGATTTTCCACTTTTAGTAGTTAATCCATATTGAAACAATTTTTCTTCCGACCAAGACCGTCCCAATCCCAAGTCAGTAGTTACTGTAAGTCCTTTAATAACCTCCCATATAACAGAAGTTTGGGCACGCATGCCATATTTATTATTACCCTGCACATAATCATTCATTAGATTAACTGGATTCTGCGTAGGATCCACATTAATAGAACCAATACCAAAACCTTCGAAATTACCTGTACCTAAAGGTTCGTCAATCGGTCTATAACGAAAAGCGGTAGAAATCAAATCCAAATCATTTTTACCTTCAATACCTACTTCATAATATCGTGCATCAAAATTCAATTTTAGATTTTTTGCTATTTCCTGCTGAATCTTCAATGAAGCATTCCAACGATTATAACCAGAATTAATTCTGATACCTTCGTCATTTATATATCCGACAGACATCAATACCTTTGTTTTCTCCGTACCACCTGAAATTGTCAAGTTATGGTTATGACTATATGCCGTATGCAGCAAATCATTGGTATAATCATGAGTTTTGATTTTGGCATAATCAGCATAATGATTACCATTTGCAGAGCCTAAACCAAAATATTCAGCTATACTATTCCCAAAAGCGGATCCATAAGCAGTTGCATAAGCCCATTGATTAAAAACATAATCCTGTGCATCTAAAACATCCAACATATCAGCTACACTCTTAGTCTGAATATATCCATTGTACTTTACAGAAATTCTTTCAGCCTTTGCATTTTTAGTTGTAACCAAAATAACTCCATTGGCACCCCGAGCTCCATAAATCGCAGTCGATGCAGCATCTTTCAAAACATCAATTGATTCAATCTGATCTGCCGGAATATCGGAAATGCTGCTTACTGGAAAGCCATCTACAACAAACAAGGGATCATTAGACTGAGTAATGGAGCCTCCTCCACGAATACGAATGGCAACTTCCGCACCAGGACGTCCATCTTGAGAAGCTACGGATACACCAGGAAGTTGTCCTTGTAAAGCTTGTGTTACATTAGCAACTGGGTTTGCTACCAAATCTTTGGAACTAACAGAAGCGACAGCACCTGTCAAATCACGTTTTTTCACCGTGCCATAACCAATAACAACGACTTCATCCAAAGTCTTGTTATCTTCTTCCAATACAATTATCAAATCTTTTCCAGATTTTACCTCTTTGGTAAGATACCCAATATAAGAAACCACCAAAGTAGCATTACTCGGAACATCCGGAATTGAAAACTTACCATCGAAATCCGTGATTGTACCATTGGTTGTTCCTTTTACCAGTACATTCACACCAATCATAGGTTCGCCTGTTTTTGTCTTTCACCAAACCTGTTGCGGTTTGAGCAAAAGCAACCAACAAAGCATACTCAAAAAGAGAGTTGAGACAGCTTTTCTAGCTAATTCTTTTAGATTCATAAGATGTGTTTTTATAGTTATTAAAATGTTTTTTAAAGGTTTTGACCTTAGTTTCACTGTTGCAAATTATGGATATAACATTACCTTGATGTGTAGTTTTTATCTTTTTATGTGGATTTATTAGGTGTTTTTTACGGGTTTCCAATTATTCAACACAACAAAAAAAGGAAACCTCCACCAACGTAGAAGTCTCCTTTTCAAGCAATTACAAAATCAATCTAGTCTATTGGGTTCCAATCACTTTGAGTACGAAAATAGCATCGACCGTCACCGTCTCAGCTTCTTTCTTTGTTAATTGTTTGCTCCACGCCACCCTTTCCGAAGCATTTGCACCCTCACCGGTATTTTATATTCCATATAACGGGCGGTTTCTTCATTAGACTGCTTACCCCAATTGTGCCATCCGGCAAGAACAATATGTTTCCCCAATTCACATTCTATAAATAAAGTATAAGCATATGGACGCCAAGGACGACCTAAATACACTTTATCCACTCCCGGTTCTGCCGTCAGCTTACAGTGCTTAAAGACATATCCATATTTAGCCTCTTTCGGAGTGGAAGCAGCCGTTACATACGAATTGCGCTTACTGTGAATAATACAATCTTCAAATAAAGCGGTGGAAGGACCGAAAATAAAGTCGGTAGTACCATCAATATAACAATCCTTGAAATAAAGACGGGTAAATTTAGCACCGGTATAAATAGTGTCCTGATTGCCCAAGATACGACAATTGATAAATTTCAAACGGTCACCTTCCGTATGTAAAGCTACCGCCTGTCCCAACTGAGCCGCATTGTTCTCAATAGTCAAATTTTTAAAAGTGATATCACTGCCCTCTACCTTCACCGTATAAGTGCGGAAAGTACCCATTTTATTTATATTCGCATGATCATCATAAGTAATAATCGTCTTATCACGATCTTCACCTATAATATCTATATTTTCCACCCATGAAGGAACAATCACTTTCTCCTTGTATACTCCGTTCTTCACATAGATCGTAACAGTATAATCCATGAAAGCCCGCGCACTCTCTATAGCCTCCTGCAAAGTACGAAAATTCCCCGTTCCATCACGTGAGACTACAATTGTATCCTGACGTTCCTGAGCCCATGCTGCGCTTACAACAGACAATAGCAACAATAATCCTAAAACTTTCCTCATCGTATCACCTCCTATTATTCACATGCAGTTCCACAACTGTTTTTCTGAAACAAACGTTCCCATTCCAGACTGGCCATAATAAACGGACCTACTGCCTTCGCATCATTAGAACGTATTTTTTCAGTTATATAATAATTATAATCTCCGGTACGATACACCGGCTTGCCTCCCAAACCTGCAACAGCACAACCTTTAGTAATAGAAACCACACCTCTATCATCCACTTCTATAAATTGGGTCAAAAGCCCTTCATATCCCTTTTTAGCCACATCCATGTACGAAGGACAAATATATCCCTTACGTAACGCTTTCAACAGAGTATATACAAACATGGTAGAACAAGAGGATTCCAGATAATTCCCCTCATCCCCGCTTCTGTCAATCACCTGATACCATACCCCTGTTGCTGGATCTTGAGTACGTTTAATCTGGGCAGCCAGTTTATTCAATATTTCGATAACAGATTCACGTCCGGCTTCGTGTTCCGGTATAAAATCGAGTACATCCACACAAGCCATTGCATACCATCCCATGGCGCGTCCCCAACAGTGTTGTGACCACCCGGTAGTTTTATCCGCCCACTTTTCACGCTTGCTCACATCACATGCATGACGGTATAGATCAGTCTTCGGATCATAATTATGGCGGGCCACTGTGACAAACTGATTGATAATATCAGCATAATCATTCACACGGTTGTTACGGTAAGCATACTCCGCATAAAATGGTTGCCCCATATAAAGCCCATCCAGCCACATCTGATTCTCATAAATCTTCTTGTGCCAAAAACCGCCATCGGCATTACGAGGATGCGTATCCAACTGACTGCGCAACAAATCCAATGCTTTCTTGTATTTCTCGTCCTTAGTCTGCTCATAAATACGGAAAAGCATCTTGCCGGAATTCAGACGGTCAATATTATATTCCTCCAGTTTATAAGTTTCGATAGAGCCATCCTGATGAATCATTGTATCAGCATAAGCCACAGCATAATCAAAAAACTTTTTATCACCGTATGCATCATATACATCCAGCATAGCTTGAAGTTCCAGGCCATGACAGTAATCCCACTTCAAACGGGTCTGAAAATCCAATTGCCAAGATTCGGGACAACGCACCATTTCTGATTCCGCCATACGTACAGACCAAGGCTTATTACCACAAACCTGCTGAGCCATGCCCATCAAAGGAACAGCCGCAAGCAAACCGGACACAATAATTTTACAAATAGAATTCTTTTTCATGAAGACATTTATTTTTAGTATTAGACCTATTTATTTTATGAAACAAAAGTAGTATTTTCCTCGAAAAGCAGTGTGCACTTTTCAACCTACTAAGTGTATTATTTGGTATTCGTGTGCGAAAACGGTTTATTTTTGTGCACGATAACGATAAAAATCGTTCAAAAATTGTCTTTTTACTAATTATTATGTCTTTCAGGTTTGATAAGTTGAGAAAAGGTTTTATTTTTGGGGCAGTTTTTAATTTATACTATTGTAGAAAACACAGTCATTTACTATTAATTCACAAGAGAATGGAACAAGTTTTTAGTTATATCATCGGTTTAGGAGCAGCGGTGATGATGCCTATAATTTTTACAATCTTAGGCGTTTGTATCGGAATCAAATTCAGCAAAGCATTAAAAAGCGGTTTGTTGGTAGGTGTTGGTTTCGTTGGTCTATCAGTGGTTACCGCACTTCTGACCAGCAGTCTGGGTCCGGCCTTAAGCAAAGTGGTCGAAATATATGGCCTGCAACTGAAAGTATTCGATATGGGATGGCCTGCTGCTGCAGCCGTAGCTTATAACACTTCCGTAGGGGCATTCATCATTCCGGTATGTCTGGCCGTTAACATCTTAATGTTATTGACTAAAACCACCCGTACGGTTAATATTGATTTATGGAACTATTGGCATTTCGCTTTTATCGGAGCCGTAGTTTATTTTGCAACAGATAGTATTTTGTGGGGATTCTTCGCTGCTGTTATCTGTTATATCATCACATTAATCTTAGCAGATTACACAGCAGACAAATTTCAAGGTTTCTATGATAAAATGGAAGGTATTTCTATTCCGCAGCCCTTCTGTGCAGGTTTCGTACCATTCGCTCTCATTATAAATAAGGTATTGGACAAAATTCCCGGATTTGAAAAGCTGAACATTGATGCGGAAGGTATGAAAAAGAAATTCGGTTTATTAGGCGAACCTCTCTTCTTGGGTATCCTGGTAGGATGTGGCATCGGTGCATTATCTTGCAAGAACGGACAAGAAATAGTAGACAAGATTCCTTATATTCTAGGTTTAGGTATCAAGATGGGAGCGGTAATGGAGTTGATTCCCCGTATTACCAGCCTGTTCATCGAAGGGTTGAAACCCATTTCGGACGCTACCCGCGAACTGATCGCCAAGAAGTTTAAGGGTGCTGTAGGCTTAAATATCGGTATGAGTCCTGCCTTGGTGATCGGACATCCGGCCACGTTAGTTGTATCATTACTATTAATCCCTGTTACTATCTTATTGGCAGTGGTGCTTCCGGGCAATGAATTCTTACCATTGGCTTCATTAGCTGGCATGTTCTATGTATTCCCATTGATATTACCTATCACAAAAGGAAATGTAGTAAAGACTTTCATCATTGGTTTTGTTGTGCTGGCCATCGGTCTGTATTTTGTAACAGATCTGGCTCCTTATTTCACCAAAGCTGCACATGATGTATACGCCAAGACACAAGATGCTGCCGTAAACATCCCGTCTGGTTTTGAAGGTGGTGCGTTGGATTTTGCTTCAAGTCCTTTCTCATGGGCTATTTTCCATTTGACTTATTCATTCAAATGGATTGGTTCCGGAATTTTAGTACTGATAACACTATTCTTAATGGTGCTGAACCGTCGTTCCATCATTAAATACCAGAAAACAATGAAAAATTAAAATTTAAAGATAATGATTATGAAAAAATTAGCGATTGCAATGATGCTGAGTGTTTCTGCTTTGGCAGCTTCAGCTCAAGTAAATTACAAAGTACAGACCGCTTGCCATCCGCAAGATGTGAAACACTATGATACAGAACGTCTGCGTAGTTCATTTATGATGGAAAAGGTGATGGCGCCGGATGAGATCAATGTTACATACACCCTTTACGACCGTCTTATTTACGGAGGAGCTATGCCGGTAAACAAAATTTTGAAGCTGGAAACTTTCCGTGAACTGGGTCCGGAAATCACTTACTTCCTTGAACGGCGTGAACTAGGAGTCATCAATGTAGGCGGTGATGGCGTAGTTACTGTAGACGGTAAAGAATATCCTATGAAATACAAGGAAGCCCTCTATGTAGGTTGCGGGAATAAAGAAGTTACTTTTAAAAGTAATGACGCTGCCAAACCGGCTAAATTCTATATCAATTCGGCACCGGCTTACAAGCCATACGTTACTCAATTGATCACTACCGACGCCAAGCTTCAAAAAGCAAATCCTAAACAGTATGCTTTAGCTATCTCAGATCATTATGGAAAAATGGAAGATAGCAACGACCGTATTGTAAACCAGTTAATTGTAAAAGATGTATTGGAAAGAGTGAAAAACGGCGGTACAAACCAATTGCAGATGGGACTTACCGAACTGGCTCCGGGTTCTGTATGGAATACCATGCCTGCCCATACTCACACACGTCGTATGGAAGCCTACTTCTATTTCAACCTGCCTGAAGGAAATGCCATTTGCCACCTGATGGGCGAACCGCAAGAAGAGCGTCTGGTATGGTTACACAATGAACAAGCCATCACTTCTCCCGAATGGTCTATCCATGCCGCTGCAGGTACCAGCAACTATACCTTTATTTGGGGTATGGGAGTGAAACCTGAATACAGTGACAAGGATGAAATAAATACACAGATATGAGATAAGTAGAATGGTACACACCATTACTCATTAACTCTTGTCTATTCTGAATGTTGCAAGAAATCAACTCGTTTTCAGTTTTTTTGCGACATTCAGAATTGATTTTTTTAGAAATCTTACCATTGTACCGATTTATACAGGCTTTCCACCAATTTTTGCATAGAGAATAGGTACAGAATGGTTATTTTTGCGTCTAATAAGAAAAACATAATTAAATCTATTATCATGAGTACATTTCAAAAAGTAGGTGAGAAGATGACAAACTTCAGATGGATAATCTGTGGTCTGCTATTCTTTGCCACTACAGTCAATTACCTCGACCGTCAGGTGCTTTCACTAACCTGGAAAGACTTCATTGCTCCGGAATTTCACTGGACGGATTCGAATTACGGAGATATCACAGCTATTTTCTCTATAGTGTATGCCATTGCCAACCTGTTCGCCGGTCGTTTCATTGACTGGATGGGAACTAAAAAAGGTTATCTCTGGGCTATCTTTGTCTGGTCCTTAGGAGCTTGTCTTCATGCATTGTGCGGTTGGGCAACCGAAGAAACATTAGGTATTCATAACGCAGAAGAGATGCTTTCTGCAACAGGAGCCGTCGCTTCAACTATCGCCATTACCAGCGTTTATTACTTTATCGCTGCCCGAATCGTATTAGGTGTAGGTGAGGCAGGAAACTTCCCAGCAGCTATTAAGGTAACAGCCGAATATTTTCCGAAAAAGGACCGTGCATATTCCACTTCCATCTTTAATGCAGGTTCTACAGTAGGTGCTTTAGCCGCTCCGATCACTATCCCTCCTTTGGCACGTTATTTCCAAAGTATTGGTGTGGGCAACGGATGGGAAATGGCTTTCATCGTTATCGGTGGTTTAGGATTCATTTGGATGGGACTTTGGATGTTCCTCTATAAGAAACCCAATGTCAACCCTCGCGTGAATGCTGCCGAACTGGAATATATTGAACAAGACAACAACAATCCTGAAGAATCAGCAGAACAACAAGCTGCTGCCAACGACTTCGACAACAAGAAGATTTCATTCTTGCAATGTTTCAAATTTCCCCAAACATGGGCTGTATTTGTCGGTAAGTTCATGACTGATGGCGTATGGTGGTTCTTCCTGTTCTGGACTCCGGCATATATTTCGGATGTATACGGTTTCGCTTCAGATACGGGTACCGCACAAATGTTGATTTTCGTATTATATGCTATTACCATGTTATCTATTTATGGTGGTAAGTTACCTACTATTATCATTAATAAAACAGGTAAGAATCCATATGCAGCCCGTATGCAGGCTATGCTTATCTTTGCCTTGTTCCCACTGCTGGCATTGTTTGCCCAACCTTTAGGCAATTATTCATATTGGTATCCTATCATTATTATCGGTATTGCAGGTGCGGCACACCAATCATGGTCTGCCAATATTTATTCTGTAGTAGGTGATATGTTCCCCAAAAGCACCATCGCTACTATCGTAGGTATTGGTGGTATGGCAGGTGGT
>ENA-OQKC01000534-OQKC01000534.1-human-gut-metagenome-genome-assembly--contig:-NODE-534-length-15821-cov-2.659806_pt1 | contig 15821 bp, 9 predicted proteins | sample MGYA00242774_ERZ504790 | MGnify/ENA primary metagenome ERZ504790 (study PRJEB26092, sample SAMD00036419) | human gut metagenome | host: Homo sapiens | study: EMG produced TPA metagenomics assembly of...
GGGAGGCATCTGCTTTACATTATTCTCCATCGTAAGCATTCTGGAGAGCGGTACATCTAAGTAGACATTTTCCCGCCATTGGCCTGAGCATCGAGGAACAATTCCACACGCTCGGCATGGTGGGCCACATAAGCTGCCGGACCGGTATCCCCGGAATCAAGAATATCGCGGACCACATCCGCCTTATTCTTGCCGGTAACAAAGAAAATAAGATTCTTCGCAGCAAACAAAAGGCAGCCGGTCATGGCTATGCGTTTCTGCCCATTATAGGGATTGACACTCACCTCATAAGGATGAAAGGAAGAAAGCAGATATTCCTGCCCCGGAAAGATAGAGGAGGTATGCCCGTCGTCTCCAGCACCGAGCAAAACGACATCGAAGGCCGGGAAGCCACCCCAAAGCGGAACCGTGCGGCAAACCAGCGTCGAATAGTTCTTTGCTTCAATCTCCGGGCGGTTCACTCCATAAATAGGATAAACGTATTCATCGGGCATGCCTACTTCATCCAACAGCAAACGGCGCATGGTACCATAATTGCTCTCATAATCCTCTGCCGGCACACACCGTTCATCCACCCAATAAATCCGCATCCGCATCCAAGGAGTCACCTCCTTGTACTCGTTGGCCCAAATGTCAAACATCAGCGAAGGAGTACTTCCCCCACTGAATGCAAAATAAAAGGTCTTTTCCGGCTCACGCTCCATCATCGCAATCAAATGTTCAATCAACGCATGTGCCGTAGCTGTAGCCGAATGGTAAACATAACTTTTCATAACTCGCAATATTCATCTGTATTAGTCAAATTCTTACACGGATTAGTCCACTCAGCACCATGTTCGTGCATCATCGCTTCACTTTCCAAAGGTCCCCACGTACCTACGGGATACCCATATAAAGGAGCATCCGTATGCTCTTTCCAATAACGCAACACGGGATCGAAAAAGCGCCATGAAGCCTCTACCGCGTCGCTGCGGGTAAAGAGTGTAGGGTCACCTTGTATGCAGTCCTCTATCAGACGGGCATAGGCATCGCCGGTAGGCAACCCGCCCAACTGGTCATAACTGAAGTCCATCATCACCTGCTTCACGTCAAATCCGGGTCCGGGAGTCTTCATGCCGAATTTCAGCACAATACCTTCATTGGGTTGCAGGCGGAGAATCAGCTTATTCGCGCGGGGACAATGTCCACCCTCGCAACGGAACATCTGATGGGGCGTCTCACGGAAATGTACAACAATCTCAGTCACCTTTGTCGGCATTTGTTTGCCGGTACGGATATAGAAAGGAACACCCTTCCACCGCCAGTTGTTAATACCGATTTTCATGGCAATATACGTTTCGGTACGCGAATCAGGTGCCACGTTCTTCTCTTCCCTATACCCGGCTTTCGAGCCCGAAGCCGTATATTGTCCGCGGACAATGTGTTCCTCCAAATCCTCCTCTGTCAAGGGAGCCAATGACTCATAGACCTTCACCACCTCGTTGCGGAAATTATCGGCATTGAAAACGGCAGGCGGTTCCAATGCTGTGAGCGCCACAAGCTGTATGAGGTGGTTTTGTACCATATCGCGCAGGGCTCCGGCACCTTCATAGAATCCGCCACGTCCTTCGATACCCAGATTCTCTACGGCTGTAATCTCCACATAGTCTATATAATTACGGTTCCATAGCGGTTCGAAGATTCCGTTGGCAAAACGGAAGGCGAGAATGTTCTGCGCCGTTTCCTTACCCAAAAAATGGTCGATGCGGTAAATCTGATGCTCCTTGAAAACGGAAGCATAAATGCTATTCAGCTTTCTGGCTGACTCCAAATCGTAACCGAACGGCTTTTCAACGATGATACGCGTATCAGGACGGTTCAGACCGGCCGCCTTCAAGTGCAAGGGAATGACACCGTACAAGGAAGGTGGAGTAGCCAGATAGAACAGCAGGTTGTCCGGTTTCTGCTCACCGGTAAACTCTTGTAAACGTCCGTCCAGCAGATGATAGCCTTCAACCTCGGCGGGATCCAATGTCTGGTAATGCAGATGGCTGCAAAAATCCCTCATTTTATCTTCCACCTGCTCTCTGGAAGCTACGAACTTACTCAATTCACTCATTATATATTCTTGGTAACGGGCATCCGTATACTCGGTGCGTCCTATCCCCAGAATGGAGATCCTTCGGCAACCGCCCGCCACTATACAAAGTATAGAGCGCCGGCATCAGTTTTGCGCTTCGTCAAGTCACCCGAAGCGCCGAATATAACAATCACTATTATTCATCATCTTCTCCCCCTTTCTCACACATTGTACGTACCCGATTTCGTATCTCCTCCGTGTCCCGTCCAATTTTCATGGAAAAACTGTCCACGCAACTCGTCTGTCCTTTCAAAGGTATGCGCACCAAAATAGTCACGTTGCGCCTGAATCATATTGGCAGGCAACTTGGCAGACACCAGCGAATAGAAATAATTCAAGGCGGACGAGAATGCAGGCACCGGAAGTTCCTCTTTCATGGATTGTGCCACCAGATGTTTCCAGCCGGAAAGCAACAGCTGCATTTCATTTTTGAAATAAGGAGCCAACAGCAGATGTTTGGGCTTGTCTTTTGCCTCGAAAGCCGTAGCTATGTCGTTCAGGAAAATACTACGGATGATGCAGCCGCCCCGCCACATGCGTGCGATGGATGCCAAATCGAGGTTCCAGGCAAAAGCGTCGGATGCACGCTGCAACACGGCGAATCCCTGAGCATATGACACTAATTTGGAAGCATAGAGTGCGGAATAGATATCCTTCACCATCTCCGACTTGTTGTACACCGCCTGCGAGCGTCGGCATACAAATTGCTTGGAAGCCGTTTCACGCAAGCCCTTCTGTGCCGACAAACTACGTTCGAACACAGCCGTAGCAATCAGCCCCAACGGCATGCCCAGCTCCATCGCATTGATAACGGACCACTTGCCCGTACCTTTCTGTCCGGCGGTATCCAATATCTTATCTATCAGGTAACCTCCTGATTTGTCCTTATGACGCAGTATGTTGGCGGTAATTTCAATGAGATAGCTACGCAACTTGCCCTCATTCCAATCAGCAAAGATTTCCGCCATCTGTCCATTGTCCAGACCAAGCAGATTCTTCATCACCCAATAAGCTTCGGCAATAAGCTGCATATCTCCATATTCGATACCGTTATGTATCATCTTGACGAAATGACCGGAACCGGCAGGACCAATCCACTGGCAGCACGGGGTACCGTCAGATGCTTTTGCCGCAATACTCTGCAGGATAGGCTTCACCTCAGGCCAGGCACTTTCAGATCCTCCGGGCATGATAGACGCGCCGTTCAGCGCTCCTTCCTCTCCACCGGAAACTCCAGCTCCCACAAAACGGAAGCCTTTCTTTTCGGCCAATGCCACACGCCGGTTGGTGTCCTCATAATTGGAATTACCACCGTCAATCAGGATATCCCCTTCGGACAAATGGGGAAACAGCTGTTCCATCAGTTCATCCACCGCACTGCCGGCACGAACCATCATCATTATTTTGCGGGGTATGGCAATGGAAGTTACAAATTCGGCTATATCTGTATAGCCTTCAATTTTTTTCCCTTTGGCGCGGCCGTTCACAAAACGTTCCACCACCCCTTCTTCCACTCCCGGAACCGTACGATTATATACCGAAACATTCCATCCCTTATCTGCCATATTGAGGGCCAAATTCTCGCCCATAACTGCCAGACCGATAAGTCCAATGTCTGTTTTATTTAAATTCTTCATATTCATGTAAATTTTGTCTTTATATGGAAACAAAATGCTAACAGCATTTGTTCGTATGAATTACGAAAATAAAATAGTACTTTGTCAGCGAAAGCCTATTTTTCAACCTAGACAGAAAACCAATGCTCATGAAGAACTTCCACATCGGACTATTGCCACGCATCATCATTGCCATTATCTTAGGTATACTTTTCGGAATTTCCTACCGGCTTCGCTGGTACGCTGTTCGTAACATTCAATGCCATTTTCAGTGAATTCCTGAACTTCTCCATCCCCCTCATCATTGTGGGACTGGTCACGATTGCCATTGCCGACATCGGCAAAGGAGCCGGACGGATGCTGGTCGTCACGGCGCTCATTGCTTACGGAGCTACCTTATTCTCCGGCTTTCTCTCCTATTTCACCGGTATGGCGGTATTTCCTTCCCTCATAGAAACCGGGGTGCCGTTAGAAGAAGTCAGTGAGTCTCAAGGCATTCTTCCCTATTTTTCCGTGGGTATCCCGCCCTTGATGAATGTTATGACCGCACTCGTACTTGCCTTCACACTGGGGCTGGGCCTGGCTCATCTGAAAAGTGAGGTACTGAAAAATGCGGCACGCGATTTTCAAGAGATTGTCATCCGCATGATCAGTGCAGTGATATTGCCGCTGCTTCCCATCTATATTTTCGGCATTTTCCTCAACATGACGCACAGTGGACAAGTATTCGGCATCCTGATGGTCTTTATTAAGATTATCGGTGTAATCTTCCTGCTTCACATCTTTCTCCTGGTATTCCAATACAGCATTGCGGCACTGTTTGTCCGCAAGAACCCTCTCAAACTACTGGGACGGATGATGCCTGCCTACTTCACGGCTCTAGGCACTCAATCCAGTGCCGCCACTATCCCCGTAACATTGGAGCAAAGTCGGAAGAACGGCGTCTCTGCCGATATTGCCGGATTCGTCATCCCACTTTGCGCCACCATCCATCTGTCGGGCAGCACATTGAAGATTGTGGCATGCGCCCTGGCACTGATGATAATGCAAGGCATGCCCCATGATTTCCCTCTATTTGCAGGATTCATCTTCATGCTGGGCATCACTATGGTAGCCGCTCCCGGGGTACCGGGAGGCGCCATCATGGCATCACTGGGCATCCTGCAATCCATGCTGGGCTTCGACGAGTCGGCACAAGCGCTGATGATTGCACTATACATAGCGATGGATAGCTTCGGTACTGCCTGCAATGTGACGGGCGACGGGGCAATCGCACTGATTATCGACAAAGTGATGGGAAAGAAATAGTTTATATTTTGCCATCTCGTGGAAAATAACGAATATTGCAGTCCGAAAAGACATAATAACAAGAAGCATACATTATGAAGAAAGCCCTTATCTCCGGCATTACCGGGCAGGACGGCTCGTTCCTTGCCGAATTCCTCCTGCAGAAAGGATATGAAGTGCACGGTATCCTGCGTCGCTCTTCCTCTTTCAACACCGGCCGCATCGAACACCTCTACTTCGATGAGTGGGTACGCGACATGAAACAGAAACGTACCATTAACCTGCACTATGGAGACATGACAGACTCCAGCTCTCTCATCCGTATCATCCAGAGTGTGCAGCCGGACGAAATATATAACCTTGCCGCCCAAAGCCATGTCAAAGTATCCTTCGACGTGCCCGAATATACCGCCGAAACCGATGCCGTAGGCACCCTACGCATGCTCGAAGCCGTACGCATTCTCGGTATGGAAAAGAAGACACGCATCTACCAGGCCTCCACTTCCGAGCTCTTCGGAAAAGTGCAGGAAGTGCCGCAAAGCGAAACGACCCCGTTCTATCCCCGCAGCCCCTATGGCGTAGCCAAACAGTATGGCTTTTGGATTACAAAGAACTACCGCGAAAGCTATGGCATGTTTGCTGTAAACGGCATACTCTTCAACCACGAGAGCGAACGCCGAGGTGAAACCTTCGTGACAAGAAAAATCACACTGGCGGCTGCCCGCATCGCCCAAGGCTTCCAGGACAAGCTGTATCTGGGCAATCTGGATGCCCGGCGCGACTGGGGATATGCCAAAGACTACATCGAGTGCATGTGGCTCATCCTGCAGCACGACACCCCCGAAGACTTCGTCATTGCCACCGGAGAAATGCATACCGTACGCGAATTTGCGACACTGGCATTCCGAGAGGTAGGCATCACTCTGTGCTGGGAAGGCCAGGGAGTGGATGAGAAGGGTATCGACACACAGACCGGAAAAGTCCTCGTGGAAGTCGACCCCAAATATTTCCGGCCTGCCGAAGTGGAACAATTGCTGGGCGACCCCACCAAAGCAAAAACACTGCTGGGATGGAATCCGAGGCAGACCAGTTTTGAAGAGTTGGTACGCATCATGGCAGAGCACGACATGAAATTTGTGAAGAAACTGTATTTAAGAAGCAAAGAGCTTTGAATGAACTATTAAACTTTCAGACAACAATGTTAGACAAAAATGCCAAAATATATGTAGCAGGCCACCGGGGACTGGTAGGTTCTGCCATCTGGAAAAATCTTGAGGAGAAAGGATACACCAATCTCATCGGCAAGACCCACACAGAACTCGATCTGCTCGACGGAGTTGCCGTACGCCGCTTCTTCGACGAGGAACAGCCCGAATATGTATTCCTTGCCGCCGCCTTTGTGGGTGGCATCATGGCCAACAGTATCTACCGTGCCGACTTCATCTACAAGAACTTGCAGATACAGCAGAACGTCATCGGCGAAAGCTTCCGCCACGGAGTGAAAAAACTTCTCTTTCTGGGCAGCACCTGCATCTATCCCCGTGATGCCGAACAGCCGATGAAAGAAGACGCACTCCTCACTTCTCCGCTGGAATACACGAACGAACCCTATGCCATCGCCAAAATAGCCGGACTGAAAATGTGCGAAAGCTTCAATCTTCAATACGGTACGAACTACATTGCCGTGATGCCCACCAACCTTTACGGTCCCAACGACAACTTCGACCTGGAACGCAGCCACGTGCTCCCTGCCATGATACGCAAGATACACCTCGCCCACTGCCTGAAACAAGGCGACTGGGATGCCGTACGCCACGACATGAACCTGCGTCCGGTGGAAGGCATCAACGGCGACAGCAGCAAAGAGGACATTCTGAATATCCTCCGGAAATACGGCATCAGCGAAGAAGAAGTGAGATTATGGGGTACCGGCACCCCCTTGCGCGAATTCCTCTGGAGCGAGGAGATGGCAGATGCCAGCGTCTTCGTCATGGAACACGTCGACTTCAAAGATACCTTCAAGCCGGGCGACAAGGAAATCCGCAACTGTCACATCAATATCGGTACGGGCAAGGAAATCACTATCCGCCAGTTGGCAGAGCTGATTGTCAACACCGTAGGCTATCAGGGCCGGTTGACCTTCGACACTTCCAAACCCGACGGCACCATGCGCAAACTGACCGATCCCGGTAAGTTACATGCATTGGGATGGCATCATAAGATTGATATCGAGGAAGGTGTGCAACGCATGTACCGATGGTACTTGGGAAAGTAATTAGTGACGTCTGATTAGCCATGAATGCCATACGGTACAAGGTGGGAACTGTATTGTTTATATTGCTGATACTTTTATCAGGTATCAGCCCAACCATGAATGCCATGATAGCTCCCGTGACCTATTCCGTTCGCGGCAAAGTCATCGACAGACAGTCCAGACAACCCGTGGCCTACGCCAACGTTTTCGTTGCCGGCATCCCCGGGAAAGGGGCATCCACCGATTCACTCGGCACATTCAAGATAGAGCAGGTACCTCCGGGCATCTATAGCCTTGAGGCATCCTGCATAGGATACCAGACTGTTTCCACCCCCGAATATATCGTTTCAGCCTCAACCCCGTTCATCGAGATAGACGATGGAAGAGGATGCCAATCTGCTGAACACAGTAGTGGTGGTGCCTTCCCCCTTACCGGCGAAAATATCGAAAGCCCGGTCAGCATGCGTATCATCGGCTTGCAGGAAATAGAGAAAAGTCCCGGAGCCAACCGGGATGTTTCGCGCATCGTACGCTCCTATCCCGGCGTCTACTTTCTCTCCCATCGGCTATCGCAACGACTTGATTGTTCGGGGCGGTTCTCCTTCCGAAAACCGCTTTTATATGGATGGCATCGAAATCCCCAACATCAACCACTTTGCCACTCAGGGTGCATCCGGAGGACCGGTAAGTATTGTCAATGCCGACCTGATACGCGAGATTACATTTTATACGGGCGCCTTCCCCGCCAACCGCTCCGGAGCCTTGAGTTCCGTCCTCGACTTCCAACTCAAGGACGGAAATCCGGACAAGCAGGCGTTCAAAGCCACCATCGGCGCATCGGAAGTCTCGCTCAGCGGAGCAGGCCATCTGGGGCAGCGCACCACTTATCTGTTCTCCGCACGCCAGTCCTACCTGCAACTTTTGTTCAAGGCTTTGGGACTGCCCTTCCTGCCCAATTTCATTGACGGACAATTCAAAACAAAAACCCGTTTCAACGAGCACAGCGAGCTGACCCTGCTTGGTCTTGCAGGCATTAACAAGATGAAACTGAATACCGATGAAAAAGGAGAAGATGCCGAATATCTGCTCAGCTATCTCCCCACTATCCATCAGGAAACATTCACTCTCGGAGCCTCTTACAGACACTACAATGGAAGGCACGTACAATCCCTTATACTGAGCCATAACTACCTGAACAACCGCAATCTGAAATACCGCAACAACGATGACTCTTCCGAAGACAACCTGACCCTGCGCCTACGCTCCACAGAACAAAAGACCACCCTGCGTTTCGAAAACCAAACGCGCTTGGGAGCATGGACCCTAAAAGAAGGAGCAGAACTGAACAACTCCATCTATACAAACCACAGCAGGCAAAGACTATACGGCAGTCATTCGAGTACGCTTTCCATCTACGAAACCTCACTCAACATCTTCGGCTGGGGGGCTTTCTTCTCTTCCGACTATACCACCGCCGACAAGCGTCTGGCACTTTCTGCCGGTATCCGTATGGACGGCAACACTTACAACCGAAAGATGCGGCAGCTCTGGAAACAGTTCTCCCCACGCCTCTCTGCATCCTACAAACTCTCGGAACAATGGACCCTGAGCGGAAGTACCGGCCTCTACCACCAATCGCCTCCCTACACCGCTTTAGGATATAAAGACAATGAAGGGCAATATCTCAACAAAGGCCTGAAGTACATGCAGGTCTTTGAAAGCAGCCTCGGTCTGGACTGGCACCTGCAAGACCGGCTCATGGTTTCTGCAGAAGGTTTCTTCAAGCGTTACAGCCGTATGCCACTTTCCCTCCAAGACAACATTCCGTTGGCATGCAAAGGAAACGATTACGGTGTCACCGGCAACGAAACACTCGTCCCTACAGCCAGCGGAAGGGCCTACGGACTGGAAACCATGTTCCGCTGGCAGGCATCCGGCAAGTTCAATCTCGTATCTTCCTTCACCTTATACCGCAGCGAATACCGCAACCGTCCAGATGGAGACTTCATTCCATCCGCCTGGGACAACCGTTTCATCCTCAACATGAGCGGTACATACAACCTGTCCCAGCGCTGGAGCATAGGAGGCAAGCTAAGCTATATAGGCGGCAGCCCCTACACTCCCTATGATGAAGACAAATCATCACTCGTAGAAGCATGGGATGCCAAAGGACAGCCTTACTACGACTATGCGTACTACAATACCGGGCGGCTTCCCAAATTTGCCCAGTTAGACTTGCGTGTGGACAAGTCCTTCTACTTCCATCACTGCATGATAGGAATCTACCTGGACATACAGAATATCACCGGCAACAAACTGAAGCAACCGGATGTGATAATGAGTACGGGCATCATCGAAAATCCGTCCGCTCCCGTTGCCGAACAGCGCTATAAAATGAAATACCTCAAGCAGGAAAGCGGCACTATCCTGCCTACTTTAGGTATAACTGTCGAATTTTAACAAATAGCCACCATAAAAACTATTTTCCTTATAAAAGTTTGCTTTCTATATATAAACCCTTATATTTGCACAATTTTCAACCAAATGTGCAATTAAATATCATGGAACAAAGTTTTATCGCCTATATAGAGAATAGCATAAAGGAAAATTGGGATTTAGACGCTTTGACCGATTACAAGGGAGCAACCCTACAATATAAGGACGTAGCCCGCAAAATAGAAAAGCTGCATATCATTTTCGAGGCAAGCGGCATCAAGAAAGGCGATAAGATTGCCGTCTGTGGCCGCAACAGTTCCCACTGGGGCGTAACGTTCCTCGCAACATTGACCTACGGTGCGGTAATCGTCCCCATCCTTCACGAGTTCAAGGCAGACAATGTACACAACATCGTGAACCATTCCGAAGCCAAACTGCTTTTCGTAGGCGACCAGGTTTTGGGAAAACCTCAACGAAAGTGCTATGCCGCTGCTAGAGGGCATCATGATGATGGCAGACTTCTACATTCTTGTCTCCCGCAGCGAAAAGTTGGACTATGCCCGCGAACATCTCAACGAAATGTTCGGTAAGAAATACCCCAAGAACTTCCGCAAGGAGCATGTCAGTTATCACAAGGACCAGCCCGACGAACTGGCGGTCATCAACTATACATCCGGCACCACCAGTTACTCCAAAGGAGTGATGCTGCCCTACCGCAGCCTTTGGTCAAACACCACTTTTGCTTTCGAAGTATTGCCGCTGAAAGCCGGTGACAAGATTGTCTCCATGCTGCCAATGGCACATATGTACGGACTTGCATTCGAGTTTCTGTATGAATTCGCCGTAGGTTGCCACATATTCTTCCTCACTCGTATGCCCAGCCCCAAAATCATTTTCCAGGCTTTCACCGAAGTGAAGCCTAACCTGATTGTGGCTGTTCCGCTCATTATCGAAAAGATTATAAAGAAGAGCGTACTGCCCAAGCTGGAAACTCCTGCCATGAAGCTGTTGCTGAAAGTACCCATCATCAATGACAAGATAAAGGCGACCGTACGCGAACAAATGATTCAAGCCTTTGGCGGAAACTTTGCAGAAATCATTGTAGGAGGAGCTGCCTTCAACCAGGAAGTGGAGCAGTTCTTAAAGATGATAGATTTCCCCTATACGGTAGGCTATGGAATGACGGAATGCGGCCCCATCATCTGTTACGAGGATTGGACCCGCTTCAAACCCGGTTCTTGCGGAAAGGCCGCACCGCGTATGGAGGTGAAAATCCTATCATCCGATCCCGAAAACATTCCGGGAGAGATTGTCTGCCGTGGTCCCAATGTCATGCTGGGTTACTACAAGAACGACGAGGCCACCGTACAGGTACTCGACAAAGACGGCTGGCTGCACACCGGAGACCTTGCCCTGATGGATGCCGAAGGCAACGTAAGCATCAAGGGACGCAGCAAGAACATGCTCCTTGGTCCGAGCGGTCAGAATATCTACCCGGAAGAGATAGAAGACAAACTGAACAATATGCCGTATGTAGCCGAAAGCATCATCGTGCAGCAGAATGAGAAACTGGTAGGTCTGGTTTACCCCGACTTCGATGATGCCTTTGCCCATGGGCTGAACAATGACGACATCGAACGCGTCATGGAGGAAAACCGTGTGGCACTGAATGCAGAACTGCCCGCATACAGCCAGATATTCAAAATGAAAATCTATCCTGAAGAATTTGAAAAAACGCCGAAGAAATCTATCAAACGCTTCTTGTATCAGGAGGCCAAAGGATAATGTAAAAAAACAATTAAACTACAACCTATCTAACCCTTTCTAAATTATTATCTAAATGAGAAACGAATTATTATTATCCGCCATGCTTCCGATATGCGGAATGGCGGGAGAAGCGTATGGCATGCCGCCTGGGGATGCCGTACCTGCTCCAAAAGAGCAGCCAAACATCATTCTGTTCCTAGTGGATGACATGGGATGGCAAGACACGTCCCTCCCCTTTTGGACACAGCGTACCAAGTACAACGATACGTACCATACTCCCAACATGGAACGGATGGCTACACAAGGCAAAATGTTTACGCAGGCCTATGCATGCAGCATCAGTTCACCTACGCGTGTCAGCCTTTTTACGGGAATGAATGCTGCCAGGCATCGAGTCACCAGTTGGACCCTCCGCAAGAACACTACCCATGAACAACCCGACTCGGTCATGATTTATCCGGAATGGAACGTTAACGGCATTTGTCAAGAGCCTGGCGTGGAACGGACCACACAAGTCACCTCCCTGGCCGAAGCGCTCAAAGACCATGGCTATCACACCATTCATTGCGGAAAAGCCCACTTCGGTGCTGAAGGCACTCCCGGAGCCGACCCGTTGAAAATGGGGTTTGAAGTGAACATAGCCGGACATGCTGCCGGTTCACCTGCCAGCTACTATGGCAAGGAGAATTTCGGCAACAAAACAGACGGTAAAAGCCCGCTGGCTGCCGTACCCGGTCTGGAGAAATATCATGGAACCGACACTTTCCTAAGTGAAGCCCTTACCATAGAGGCCATGAAGGCCCTGGACGATGCACAGCAGACTGACAAGCCATTCTTTCTGTACATGGCACACTATGCCATCCATACCCCTATACAACCTGACATGCGTTTCTACCAGAAGTACCTGGACAAAGGCCTTCCTCCGGTAGAAGCTGCCTATGCTACTCTCATTGAGGGTATGGACAAAAGTCTGGGAGACATTATGGATTATCTGGACAAGAACAACCTGACGGAAAACACTATCCTCATCTTCATGTCCGACAATGGCGGTTTGGCGGCCCATACCCGCGCCGGACAACTGCATGTCCAGAACTATCCGCTCAACAGTGGTAAAGGTTCCGCCTACGAAGGAGGCATACGTGAACCGATGATTGTCCGCTGGCCGGGCATCGTAGCGCCCCAAACCCAATGCGACCATTACCTGATGATAGAGGACTTCTTCCCCACCATCCTTGAGATGGCAGGCGTAGACAACTATACAACCGTACAGCAACGCGACGGCATCAGTTTCATGCCATTGCTCACCGGAAAAGGTAAAATGAAAGACCGTGATATCTACTGGCATTATCCCAATAGCTGGGGTCCTTCCGGCCCGGGCATCGGAGCCACTTGCTCCATCCGTTCGGGCGAGTGGAAGCTGGTGTATTATTTCGGTGACGGTAGACGGGAACTTTTCAACATCCCCGCCGACATCAGTGAAAAACATGATATGGCCCGAGAGAAGCCTGAAGTTGTCAAAGAGTTGTCACGGAAATTAAGTAATTACCTCCGGTCTGTGGATGCGCAGCGCCCTCTGTTGCGTGCCACCCGCCAACCAGCTCCCTGGCCGGACGAAATATAGAAAAAAGTATGAAACGAAACCTTTCCCTCCTCCTTGTGTCCCTGCTTTTTGCAGGGACAGCTCTTGCCCAAGAACATAATCCGGGCAGCGTACAGCCGGATACGATTCAGAAATCCTCCGAGAAATCTTTCCGGAAACAACGCTCTCCACGAACAGACCATGGCCCGGTAGGTATCAATATCTCCTTATGGAAAAACATCTCCACACAGCGGACTGATACCATAGGAAGCACCTGCTTCAATCTGGGTGTGTTCTCCTCCATGAACCGTCTGAATGGCCTCGGCATGAATATTCTTGGCAGTGTAACCGGCAGGGATGTGAACGGTGTACAGATGGCAGGTCTGTCAAATATGGTCGGGGGGAAGCATGCGAGGCATGCAGATAGCAGGAATTACCAACATCAATGGCAACAACCTTATCGGAGTATCCGTTTCGGGACTGGTAGGTATCACCGGAAACCATGCGCAAGGCGTCATCATTTCCGGTCTGGCAAACATCAGTGGGGACTATAATCGTGGCGCCTCCATAGGCGGCCTGTTGAATATCAGCGGAGAAGGTGCTTCCGGCATACACTTTGCCGGACTCGCCAATATTTCCGGTGGAAATTTCAAAGGATTTTCAGGGGCCGGCCTGCTAAGTGTAATCGGTGAAGACTTGAATGGCATGCAGATGTCCGCCCTTACCAACATCACCGCCGGAGATATGACCGGTGTTCAGGTTTCCGGCCTGGGCAATGTGGTGGGTGGTACAGCCCGAGGATTACAAATAGGCGCTGCCAATATGGCCATACGTGCCAAAGGGCTTCAAATAGGTCTATTCAACTACTACAAAGAAAAATTAGATGGTTTCCAGTTGGGATTAGTCAATGCCAATCCCCAAACAAAAGTTCAACTGATGTTTTTCGGTGGTAATGCCACCAAGCTGAATGTAGGTGCCCGTTTCAAGAACCGGCTCTTCTATACCATCCTCGGTGGCGGTACCCATTATCTGGATTTTGGCGATAAGTTTTCCGCTGCCCTCTTCTACCGTGCCGGTCTTGAATTACCGCTCTACAAACAGCTGTTCATCAGCGGAGATCTGGGATACCAACATATAGAAACCTTCAAGAACAAGGACTACGGCATTCCGGCACGTCTCTATGCCCTCCAGGCACGTGTCAATCTGGAATACCACCTGACCGAGCGCTTTGGCATATTCCTCACCGGCGGTTATGGCGGCAGCCGCTACTACACCCAAGGGAAAACCTATGACAAAGGCATCATTGTAGAGGGCGGGGTGACGATACTGAAATTATAAATTATTGTTTCTCCTTAATCAGCCCCGTCCTATACGCCACCAGCAGTTTCATCAAATCCTGAATCTGCGTAACGAGTTCACTTCCTTTATCCGTATCCTTCACCATCATACGCTGCGAATTGAATTCGACAACCAGGGTTGTAGACTTGATGTCTTGTCCTTCTTCAATGGCTTTCTGACGGCTCTGGAACGGCTCATGCTGCACCAACTGCAAGCCGTGGGAATGATATACCAGCGTATATCCCGCAATTCCCGTTTCCGGCTGATAGGCTTTTGAAAAACCACCGTCAATCACCAGCAGCTTACCATCCGCTTTGATGGGTTTCTCACCTTTAATGGTCTTTACCGGTACATGTCCGTTGATGATATGCGAATGTGGCCCCGGCTTCACGCCGAACTCTTCAAGAATGCGGTCACACACCTCAGCCTCGTTGCGCAAAGCATAGTAATGCCCTTTCGTCTCCTTATGCAATGTTTTGTCGGCCACAAAATAGCGTTCAAAGGTAGCCATCTTGTCTTTATCGAAGGAAGGGGCATCCGGTCCGCACCACATGTACCAGACATAATCCAGTGCAAACTGTTTCTCGTCCGAACCGTCCTCGTCAAAGTAAGCGGTACGTATCAGCTGGTCGGTCTTTTTCAGCAACTTACGTCCCCAGTATTCCTTTTGGCCGATGCGGACATGTTTGAAACTGCCGTCCGCATTCAGAGGCACGGAAGCATGATAAAGCAGGTTACTGTTGCACACCAGATACATGCCGCCATACGTAAACAAGCAGCGCATGTGCTTCTTCATCTTCTCGCTGTTCATGAAAGAAGAATGAATCCGGTGCATCAGTTCGCGCTCTTCGTCCGACAGACGATACGGGTCCGCCGGGTCTACGGTGGGGAAATTCACATCGCGCAACGGATATTCCTTGCCTTCGTATACAAACACACCACGCTCGAAATCCACCAGATGCAGCAGTTTCCGGTTCTCCATACCGAACTCAGGACGGCGGCTGATGATTTCCGCCTCCAGTTTCAACTGGATAACCGTAATCGCCTTGTGCATCTGTGTAATCAGCCGCAAGGTCTTCTCATTGTATTCCGCATCGGCAAAGTTCATTTTCGGCGCAAAGATGGTGCAAGGGTCATCCGCATAGGTATCCATGGCAAACGTTGCAAGCGGCAACAGATTGATGCCATAACCATCCCTCAGCGTTGACTAATTGGCATAGCGCATCGACATACGGATTACGTTGGCTATACAAGCATCATTACCTGATGCGCACCCATCCACAGAATATCGTCGGTTACCCCATTGGATGTACGAAATTATGATAACTCACAGAGAGTACTCCATGAATAATATGCGCACCCGGTCCGCGGTCGTATATATCCGCCACGATATGCAGCGAGTCGATGGTCAAGCGCTGGATAAGG
>ENA-OQKC01000538-OQKC01000538.1-human-gut-metagenome-genome-assembly--contig:-NODE-538-length-15707-cov-3.448460_pt1 | contig 15707 bp, 19 predicted proteins | sample MGYA00242774_ERZ504790 | MGnify/ENA primary metagenome ERZ504790 (study PRJEB26092, sample SAMD00036419) | human gut metagenome | host: Homo sapiens | study: EMG produced TPA metagenomics assembly of...
TCGGCGGCATCACGCGCAGGCCGTAGCGCATGCCATCGTAACGGGCCAGGTTGGAGCTGACCTCGGACGGCATGATGATGTAGTAAGCGCCTAGCGAGTAGCCGATGTGCGGGACCGAGACCTCAACGACCTCGGCACCCATCTCCTTGAGCTTGTCGACGGCCTCGTTGAAGCGGGCCTCGACGCCGGGCTGGAAGCCGTCGCCGCCGAGTTCCTTGATGAGGCCGACCTTCATACCCTTCAGATCGCGCTTGGCGCCTTCGCGGGCGGCGGCGACCATCGGGCGCGGGCCTTCGGGGATGGAGGTGGAGTCACGCTTGTCGTGGCCACCGATGATCTCCTGCAGCAGTGCGGAGTCGAGCACGGTGCGGGAGACCGGGCCGGATCTGGTCGAGCGAGGAGGCCATGGCGATGGCTCCGAAACGGGAGACGCCGCCGTAGGTGGGTTTGACGCCCACGGTGCCGGTCAGGGCGCCGGGCTGGCGAATCGAGCCACCAGTGTCGGTGCCGAGGGCGATCGGTGCCTCGAATGCGGCGACTGCGGAGGCGGAGCCACCACCGGAACCGCCGGGCACGCGCTCGGTATCCCACGGGTTGTGGGTGGTCTGGTAGGCGGAGTGCTCGGTGGAGGAGCCCTGGGCGAATTCGTCGAGGTTGGTCTTGCCGAGAATCGGCATGCCGGCGGCCTTGAGCTTTTCGATGACGGTGGCGTCGTACGGCGGCACCCAGCCTTCGAGGATCTTGGAGGCGGCGGTGGTTTCGATGCCCTTGGTGACGATCATGTCCTTGATGGCGATCGGCACACCAGCCAGCTCAGGCAGGGCGGCCTTGTCTTCGGCGGACTTGGCGTCGAAGGCGTCGGCCTGCTCGAGAGCCACATCGCCGGAAACCTTCAGGAAGGCCTTGATGGACGGCTCGGCAGCCTCGATCACCTTGAGGTGGGCTTCGACGAGCTCGCGAGAGGTGACGTCGCCCTTCTTGACGGCAGCGGCCTGCTCGGCAGCAGACAGTTTGACGAGAGTTGCGGTTTCGTTGCTCATCGATTACTCCTCGCTTCCCAGGATTCGCGGTGCCACGAACATGCCGGCCTCGGTCTTCGGGCCACCGGCGAGCGCCTCTTCCTGCGTGAGCGGGGTTTCGGCGACGTCCGGGCGCAGATAGGCTTCCAGCGGAACCGGGTTGGCGGTCGGCGGCACATCGTCGGAGGCGACTTCCTGGACCTTGTTGATGGAGTCTGCGATGACGTTCAGTTCGCCCTGCAGACGGGTGATTTCCTCATCGGTGAGCGCGATTCGGGCCAGATCGCCCAAATGCACGATTTCTTCGCGTGAAAATGTTGGCATGGCCATAACTATATGAGCCGTATGTGACACGCAGTTGTCGGGAAACCGCATTTTCCTACCCTTTGAGACCATTTCAGCAGGGCAGGCACTCGGGTCATTATTTGATATCCGCTTTTCTGGTGACGATGAGACCGCCGATCCATGCGGCAGGATTGTCGGCGCATGGCTACACGCCTGATACGGCGTGTTGGGCAATCCATGCGTGCATGGCCACGGCCGCCGCAGCGCCTGCATTAATGGAGCGCACGGAACCGAATTGAGAGATGTAGACCACATCGTCGGCCAATGCGAGGGCCTTCTCGCTCAATCCGGGGCCTTCTGCACCGAAGAGCAGCAGGCACCGCTTGGGGAAGGCATAGGTTTCCATCGGCACTGCGCCGGGAATAATGTCGAGGGCGATGACGCGGGCGGCTTGAAGCTCCTTGATGCGCGCATCACAAGCATCGATTTCGGCCAGCAGCTCATGAAGGTGCTTGTTGTCTCCATCCACAGCCACATCATGCGCATGGATGGCGGCGGCACCGGCCTTGGCTCGTTCATAGGCGATTTCACCGGCGATGCGATGATGCCAGCTTTCCACCAGTTCGGCGATGGAGGGGTGGTGTTCGACGTGCTGGTACAGTTCGGTCATCAACGCGCCCTTGCGATTCCACTTATGTGGACCGACAATGTGTACGCGCTTGGCCTGGAAGGCATTAGCGGTGCGGACCATGGAACCGATGTTAAAATCGTGGGTCCAGTTTTCCACCGCAACTTCGAAGTCGTGACGCCCTCGAGCGTCAAGATCGGCCTTAATGGCGGCAACGGTCCAGTAGCGGTAACGGTCCAATACGTTGCGGCGGTCTCCGTCGTTCAACAGCACCGAGTCGAAACGGCCGTCATAATTCGAAGAAGTCGGATCATCGGGACGAGGCTCACCGGGATGGGTCTCAGACCACGGCCCAAGGCCGATTTCACGGAATTCCGGTTCACCTGAAGCTTTGGCAGCCAAAGAAATCTGGTTGGGTGCGTGCAATCTTTCTCCTCGATAACGCTATTCACCGGTTCCTCTTAGTCAGCTTCGCTGCTCAGCCCGGCTGACTTTATGTGAGGGAAGTCAAAGGTGGATTTACCGCAGTTCGGATTCGTCGAAGACCTGGATGAAGGGAAGCGTTTGCTCGTCGCCGGTGGAGGGGTTGACCACATTGATGTCTTTGGCACCGCCACCGACCAGCGAGGCGATGGCCACGACCGTGGCACCCAGCTGCTCCACTATGCCAAAGTCGAGGCTCAGCTCATTGCCGTTGCGCAGGGTGACCAGCGAGCTGGTCTGCACGTACGACTTTTCGGACAGCCAAGCATCCAACAGCACCACACGGCGGCCTTCGATGGAGGGGCCCTTGATGGACGGGTAGACGAAGTCCATCACGAATCCATCTAGGTCCTCGCCACGAGAGGCGGCGGCCTGGATCATGGCAGACACCATGGGCACAGATGCTGCGGTCAAGGCACCAACAGCATCGAAGTCATCAATCGAATAGCCCGCATCTTCCAAAGCGTCAATCAGTACATGGCCCATGACAGTGGCGGCACGGTGGTCGAAAGTCACCGCGGCAAGTTCGGAGAACGGACGGCCCACCACATGCTCCTTCAGCAAGGTGGCTAGCTGTTCACGCGGCTCCAGCATGGCAAAGTCATTATGGCTCTTCGCGACGGCAAGGTCCGGGGTACCAGTGGGGCGGAATCCAGATTCAGTCATGACTCCAGACTATCGCCTGAGGCAGTCAGATGAGTATCACCTTCATCGGCCGGCACCACTTCAGGGGCGGACAGTTCGCTCACATTGCCTTTATCTGATTCGATGATCGGTACTTCCTCGATGATCTTGGTCGGTTCGATTTTTTGCAGCTTGCGAGCGGTGGGCAACACACGGCGTTCCAAACTGGACGCGAACTTGTTGTAGGCGCTGACCGTCTTAGTAATCTGGGTGCCCAATTTGATGGCATAATCACCCAGCGTGGAGAACCGTTCGTACAGTTCTCGGGACAAATCGAACAGCTGCTTGGCGTCATCGGTGAGCGACTGCTGCTGCCAGGCATAGGCCACGGATTTCAGCACGGCCCAGAGCGTGACCGGCGAGGTGAGCGCCACTTTGCGAGAGAACGCATCATCCATCAGTGTGGGATCGGCTTCGAGCGCGGCCTGCAGTAGTGCCTCATTGGGGATGAAGGCCACCACAAAATCAGGTGCTACATCAAAGGCATTCCAATAGGCCTTTTCGCCGAGAGCACGTACATGCTCGCGCAACGCCTTGGCATGGGACCGCAGCAAATCATCGCGGCGGGCAATATCCTCGGGGCTGGCGGTGTCCGGGATTTCGCAGGCACGCTGGTAATCGGCATAAGGCACTTTGGCATCAATCGGAATGGTCTTGCCTCCCGGCAGATGCACGATCATATCCGGGCGCAACGTACGCCCATCGGCATCCGTGACCACCACCTGGGTGTCGAAATCGACATGTTCCAGCAATCCGGCGGACTCGACAATGTTCTTGAGCTGGGCCTCGCCCCACGCGCCACGCACCTTGTTGTTGCGCAACGCGGCGGACAGGGAACTGGTTTCCTTGTCCAAACGGGCCTGCTGATCGTTGAGCCCCTTGAGTTGGGCTCCCAATGCGCCCATTTCCCTCTTGCGGCCCTCTTCGATCTGCGTGACCTTGTTCTGCAAGGTATCAAGATTCTTGGCCACTGGCGCAAGCGCCTCGAGCACCTTGCTCTGTTCTTTCAAACGTGCTTCCTGTTCAGCACGCTTGGCCTCGGCGGCCTGAGCATCCGCCTGACGCTTCCGTTCTGCCTCCGCAGCTGCACGCTCACGTTCCTGCTGAATGCGAATCTGCTCAGCCTGCTGCGCCTGGGCAAGTTGTGACTTGGCGAAAGCCAATTGCTGGTTCACGCCTTCAATCTGAGCCTGTGCGGCAGCATTGCGAGCACTGAGCTCAGCGTTCTCGAATCGCGCATTCTCCAGCGAGGTCTTGGCCTCTTCCAGCTCCTCGCTTTTGACGCCTCGAGCCATCTCCTGACCCTTATGACGGCCTAGCACGAAGCCGGCGAAGAGGCCAAGCCCTGCACCAACCACTAGCACGACGATGACGATAATCACGGTTCCTATTTGCTCAAACATGGTACCCAGTATGTCATCGATGGTGAATGACGGTAAAACTCGTCACGATTTGACGAGACGCGCAATGGCCGCGGAAGCCTCCGCAAGTTTTTCATCGGCCACCTCGCCGCCCTGAATCGACGCCTGCCGCACGCAATGGTTGAGATGATCGTCCAGCAGCAATAACGCCACGGATTTCAGCGCCGAATTCGACGCCGAAATCTGCGTCAGGATATCGATGCAGTATTTGTCATCCTCCACCATCTGCGTGATGGCACGCACCTGTCCTTCGATACGGCGCAATCGTGCGATGACCTTGGCCTTGTCTTCGTCATAACCATGCATCGCAAACCCCCTGATACTTATCCGTCAGCTGAACACACCCCATTATATACCCTCTAGGGGTATAGGGTATACACTGTTGTTCAGTACAACAAACAAGGGGAAGGAACGGTTATGGAGCTCAGCATCTTCTCGGCCGCCACGGCGCTGATAGCGGCGGCCGCATTGACATGGCTGGTACTGCGGTTCTTCTTCGGAACGCAGAAAGCCACGGCCGGGGCCATGGACGCCTCCGGCGAACGCCAATCCGCAACAATCACCGTCAAGGGCGGGTACTCCCCGCCGTGATCAGCATGCGCACGGGTACGCCGATCACGCTGACTTTCGATCGACAGGAGACCGGCGAATGCACTTCGCATGTGGTGTTCGCGGATCTGGGGCTTGACGCCATGCTGCCGGGCAACGCCACCACCGACGTGGAACTACCGGCGTTGCCGGCGGGCGAATATCCGTTTGCATGCGGCATGAATATGGTGCATGGGTTGTTGAGGGTTGAGGGAGAGGAGAGTAAGGACGGTGCGGATAAGGACGGGCTTCGCCCGCGTGCTGACGGCTCGGCCGAAGCCGAGGGGGTCTCTCCCTCAGACTTGCGGGTTGGAGCTCCGGTTGTGGATGCGGCGGAGGCCGAGCGGCGAGAGGCGGCTGAACGCGCCAATGAGATCAAGGCGCTGACGAAGCTGGTGATTGTGGGCGCGGTACTGACGTTGCCGGTATTCGCCGTCACCATGCTGCATATGGCCAATCCCGCGCTGGTGCCGCATTGGATGGTGAACCCGTGGCTGCAGGCCATTCTCATCACGCCGGTGATGTTCTACTGCGGGCGTCCGATCCACACGGTCGGCTTCCCCGCGCTGGCGCACCGCTCCCCCGACATGAACTCGCTGGTCTCGCTGGGCACTTCGGCCGCCTACCTGTATTCGCTGGTGACCTGCATCGCCCCGTGGGTGTTCCCGGAGGGCTCGCGCGAGCCGTATTTCGAATCGGTCGGCGTGGTCATCACCCTGGTGCTGGTCGGCCGCCTGCTGGAGGCCAAGGCCCGCGAAGGCACCGGCAAGGCGGTGCAGTCGCTTATCAGACTGCGCCCGCGCACCGCGCACAAGCTCAACGCCACTTCCGCAGACAATGTGGACGGCATCGAATGGCGTAATCCGGCGCATTTCACGGACACCGACATCGACGCCATCGTCACCGGCGACCTGCTGATCGTCAAGAACGGCGAGCGCGTGCCCACGGACGGCGTGATCGTGGCCGGCGAGGCGCGTATCGACGAATCGATGATCACCGGCGAATCCAAGCCGGTCTCCAAAACCGCAGGCGACCCGGTGACCGGGGCCACCGTGCTGCTCAAGGGCGACTGCGTGATGCGCGCCACCCAAGTCGGCGCGGACACGGTACTCTCGCAGATCGCGGCGATGGTGGCCCGCGCCCAGGCGACCAAGGCGCCGGTGCAGCAACTGGCCGATAAGATCGCCCGGTATTTCGTACCGGCGGTGATGATCATCGCCATCTGGACGTTCGCCATCTGGGTGTCACTGGGCCCGGCGCCGCAACTGGCGCACGCGCTGGTCACTGCGGTCAGTGTGCTGATCATCGCCTGCCCGTGCGCGCTGGGACTGGCCACGCCGCTGTCGGTGACGGTCTCGCTGGGCTTGGGCGCCACCAACGGCGTGCTGGTCACCAGTGCCAAGGCGCTGGAACAGGCGCGTCGCATCGGCACCGTGGTGTTCGACAAGACCGGCACCATCACGCGCGGCGTGGTGGACGCGGCCGCCGACTGGGACAAGCCGAGCTACGAGCAGGACACAGTCAAGGAAGGCTCGCGTGAGGCCGTCGCGGCGTTGCGCGCACGCGGCATCCGCACGGTGATGCTGTCGGGCGACAAGGCCGAGGTAGCCGGGCGCATCGCCCGCGAAGTCGGCATCGATACGGTGATCTGCGAGGTCAAGCCGGACGGCAAGGCCTACTGGATCGCCAAACTGCAGCGCGAACGCGACGAGGCCGCCGCCAAGTCCGCGTACGGCACCTCCCGCACGGCCGCACAATCCCGCACTCTGATTGCGATGGTGGGCGACGGCATCAACGACGCCCCCGCGCTGGCTCAGGCGGATCTCGGCATCGCCATCGGCACCGGCACGGACGTGGCGATGCAGTCGGCGGACGTGACCTTGATGAGCGGCGACTTGCGCGGCGTCATCAAGACCATCAACCTGTCCAATGCCACGATGCGCAACATCCGCGAGAATCTCGGGGTGGGCGTTCGGCTACAACGTCATCGGCATTCCGGTGGCCGCCGGCGTACTCTACCCGTTCACCGGCTGGCTGTTGAGCCCGATGATCGCGGGTCTGGCGATGGCGTTGAGCTCAGTGTGCCTGGTGCTGAACGCGAACCGGCTGCATGGAGCGAACATCAACGTGGGCGTTGCCGATGGTCCCGCCGGTTCGGGCAGCAGCATGGCGGATGTCGAATCAGCCGGATCGGCCGAATCAGCCAACGCCGCCAACATCACCGGCTCCGCCACATCCAACGCGCCTCACGAGCCGACCGTCATCATCGACGATCGCACCACGCTGAATCACACCAATCACGTATCTGACCAATCCAATAATCCAACCAACAAGGAGAACACTATGGATACGGGAATGCACATGCACCACACCGCCCCCGCGGACGGCGAAACCGCCACCGACCCGGTGTGCGGCATGACCGTGGCGGTGAATGCCGACGCGATCACGCGCGAGTATGAGGGCAAGTCCTATTACTTCTGCGGCGAACACTGTGCCACGAACTTCATGAAGGCCCCGCAGGTGTTCCTGGAGCAGTAGTCTCTGCGTTTACCTGATTCAACGACAATGGCCTCCGCCCAAAACGAGCGGAGGCCATTTGCATATATGAATCAATCAACGAATCAGCTGGCGAAGAAGAACACGAACAGCCAAGCGCCGATAATGGCGCCGACAATCGGGGCCACAACCGGGATCCAGGCCTCGCCCCAGCGGGAGGAGCCCTTGTGCGGGATCGGCAGGATGGCGTGCAGCAGACGCGGCATGAGGTCGCGGGCCGGGTTCAGGCCAGGGCCGGTCGGGCCACCCATGGAGGTCACGAGGCCCCACACAATGAAGCCGACGACGATGGAGGCGGCGGCGTAATCCTGCTTGCCCCAAGCCAGGGACAGGCAGCACAGGGCGCCGAAGACGAGCACCAGGGTGCCGAACATCTCGTTGAGGAAGTAGTTGGCCTTCTGGTTGTCCGCGTCAGTGGTGCAGAAGGTGCCCAGAATCGCCTCGGCGTCCTCGGTCTCCTTGTAGTGCGGGTAGTAAGTGATGTAGACGATGAGCTGGCCGAGCAGGGCGCCGAGCAGCTGGGCGACAATGTACGGCAGCACTTCATTCCAGGGGAACAGGCCGTTGACGGCCTGGGCGATGGTCATGGCCGGGTTGATGTGCGCGCCGGAGACGCTACCGAACATAAGCACCGGGAACATGACGCCGAAGCCGTAGCCCATGGCGATGTTCAGCCAGCCGGCGTGGTGACCCTTGGTGTTCTTGAGCTCGACGTTGGCCACGGAGCCGTTGCCGAAGATCATCAGAATGGCGGTGCCGAAGAACTCGGCGGCCAGCTTGGTAAAGAGAGGATAATCCACTGCTTCTTCTTTTCTCTTCGCCGCGCAACAGGCATGGCTGACTGTTCACGGCATTCTGTGTGACTGGAAATCCGTTCGCGGAGCCGGCGACGCGATTTACGCTGGGCGCGAAAGCAAACGTGGCGATTGTACACTTTGCCCCACGACGAAATGCCGGCAAGATGCGATGTCGAATGTCCAGCCGAATGCAATGCCCAAAAAGCCATCGGAATCAGCCGAAGCGACCTTGAATCTCAGTGGTTGCGAATGACGTTGCGCAGGGGCAGGACGCTGGTGGGCGAGACGGACAGTTCGTCGATTCCTAGGCGCAGGAACGTATCGGTCAGGCTCAAGTCTGCGCCAAGCTCGCCGCAGATGCCGCACCAGATGCCATGACGATGGGCAGCCTCGATAGTCATCTGGATCATGCGCAGCACAGCTGGTGAATGCGGGTCGGCAAAGCGTTCGAGACTCGGGTTCTGACGGTCACAGGCCAGCGTGTACTGGGTCAGGTCGTTGGTGCCGATGGAGAAGAAATCGACTTCGGCGGCCAGCTCGTCGGCCATAATGACCGACGCAGGCGTCTCAATCATAACGCCGATCTGGATACTCTCGTTGAAGTCGATGCGCTCGCCGCGCAGCTCGCTTTTGGCTTCTTCAAGAATCCGCTTGGCGTCGCGTACCTCCTGCACAGAGGTGATCATGGGCAGCATAATGGCGATGTTGCCGTATGCTGAGGCGCGCAATAATGCGCGTAACTGGACTTTGAAAATCTCCGGGCGGGTCAGGCAGATGCGGATTGCCCGGTGACCAAGCGCGGGATTATCCTCGTGGCCCAGATTGAAGTAGTCGACCTGTTTGTCCGCGCCGATGTCGAGCGTACGGATGATGACCGGACGGTCGCCCATCTCCTGTGCGACTTGTCCGTATGCATCGAATTGAAATTCCTCGGTCGGCCAGTCCTCGCGTTCCAGATACAGAAACTCACTGCGGAACAAGCCGATGCCCTCAGCATCGTTGGCCAGCACGGCGGCTGCGTCAGAGGGACGGCTGATGTTGGCGTACAGGTGGACCCGCTGACCGGACTTGGTTTCGGTGGGCTTGCCCTTGAGCTTCCGCAGGAGGCTTAGGTGATCCTCAGCTTCGGCCTTCCTGCGCCGGTATTCGGTCAACGTGGCCTCGTCCGGGTCGACGAATACCGCACCGCTGGTGCCGTCGATTACGGCAACGTGACCATCATCGGCCGGGTCAAAGGCGTCGCCGATACCGGTGATGGCGGGCAGGCCCATCGTGCGCGCCAGAATCGCGGTGTGCGAGTTCGTTGAGCCCTTGGCGGTCACGAGGCCCAAAACCTTAGCGCGGTCGAGCTGCGCGGTCTCGCTGGGAGCAAGATCTTCGGCGAAGATGATGTGGCTTTCGCCGTTCTGCGCGGTCCCGTTCTGCACAATACCGTTCTGCACAGCATCGCCTTGTACACTGCCATCCTGCGCCGTGCTATCGCGTTTGCCTTGCAGCACGTTCATCACGCGGCGAGAAACATCCTTGACATCAGCGGCTCGAGCCTGCATGGTCGAGCTATCCATCGCAGCGAACATGGCGGCGAACTGTTCGGCGACGCTCTTCACCGCGAATTCGGCGTTCACCTTGTCTTGCGCAATCAAACCTTCGACGCATTCCGCATAGTCCGGGTCCTGGAGCATAAGCCGATGGGCGTCGAACAGTTCGGCCTTGTTTTCGCCGAACTCAGCGGCGACGTTGTCACGCAGTTGCTTGAGCTGAGCGACGGCCGTGTCACGGGCCGCGCGGAATCGATCCATCTCGGCCTGCGGGTCGTCGATTAAGCGGCGTTCTACGGCATAATCTACGGCGGCGAGCACGCGGACCGTGCCGATAGCAATGCCAGCGGATACGCTGACGCCCTGTATCGTTCTCATTACAGGTGCTCCTTGAGGAATCGCTCGAACTCTGCGGCAGCGACAGCTTCATCGTTGCCCTGCACCCGAACCGTAACCTCGTCACCTTGTTGAACATCAAGTCCCATAACACCGAAGATACGCTTGGCATCCACGGATTTTCCACCGTAGGCAACGGTGATGCTCGATTCATATTCCTGCGCTTTGGCAACCAACCGGCCAGCCGGGCGGGCGTGCATGCCTTCGGGGTCGGATACGGTGAACGTGAATATCTGAGGCATGACGTTGCTCCTTACACGTCCGGCCGTCACGCGCGAAGACGGCCTTTCCGCACCAGCTACGGACTGATACTGGAAAAAACAAAAAACCGGAATCTTTCGATTCCGGTTGTCTGTGCCCCCGCAGGGATTCGAACCCTGGACACGCTGATTAAGAGTCAGCTGCTCTAACCAACTGAGCTACAGGGGCTTGGTTAGATGTTGAAGTATTCCTTGCAACAGGTGATAAATATACTCAGATTTGAAGCGAATGCAACTCTCGGCGTGTCGCGCCTATTTCCGGCGTTTTTGCTAATACAAAAATCCCCCATGCGGCGCGAACCGCACGGGGGATGATGCTTAAGCTCAGACTCTTGGTCTGTGTGATTCCAGCACTAGGCCGGAATGACTCACTCGGCCACGACCTTCACGAAGAAGGAAGCGGTGATCTCCGGGTGGAGGGCCACCTTGGCGGGGAAATCGCCGGTGGTCTTGATGGTCTCGACCTCGATGGACTTCGGGTTCACCGCAGCCTTGTCGGACAGAGCGACGGCGATGGCCTCGTTGGAGATACCACCGAACAGCTTGCCGGACTCGGACACCTTGGCGGCGATCTCGACGGTAGTGCCCTCGATGGCGGCCTTAGCGGCGACGGCGTCCTCGCGGGTAGCGACGGCCTTGGCCAGACGAGCGCGCTTCATAGCGACGATCTGAGCCTCAGCGCCCTTGGTCCACGCGAAAGCGAGGCCCTGCGGGAACAGGTAGTTGCGGGCGTAGCCGGACTTCACGTCGACAACGTCACCGGAATGGCCCAGGTTGGACACGGTCTTGGTGAGAATAACCTTGGTTTCAGCCATTGTTCAAAGCCTCCCTAACTCAGCGACCCGAGGTGGCGTACGGCAGCAGGGCCATCTCGCGGGCGTTCTTGATCGCCTTGGACAGCTCACGCTGCTCCTGCACGGTCACGCCGGTGATACGACGGGAACGGATCTTGCCGCGATCGGAAATGAACTTACGCAGCAGCGCAACGTCCTTGTAATCGATCTCGGTGACCTTGGCGGCCTTCAGCGGGTTCGGCTTCTTCTTGAACGGCTTGACCGGCGGTTGCGGCCTCTTACGTGACATGATGTTCTCCTTATAAATCTTGATATTGATTGCTGCTGGCAGCGGGGAGGCAAGTACTGATCAGAACTCCGGGTCGGAATCGTCGCCGCCGAAATCGGAGGAAGCGCCGAACGTGGAGAAGCTACCGGCATCAGATGCACTTGCATTACTCCACGGGTCGACCGCAGGAGCGGACGGGTTGGCGGGAGCGGCAGACTGCTGGGAGTATCCAGCGCCACCACCCTGATAGCCACCGTTGTAACCGCCCTGGCCACCGGCATAACCACCTTGGCCACCCTGGTTGCCATAGCCCTGATTGGGCTGCTGACCACCCTGGAAACCACCGGAACGACCCTGGAAGCCGCCCTGACCGGACGACTGGCGAGTCACCTGTGCGGTGGCGTAGCGCAGGGAGGGCCCGATTTCATCGAGCTGCATCTCCACGACGGTTCGCTGGGAACCATCCTGTGCCTGATAGGAACGCTGCTGGAGGCGACCGGTGGCAATCACGCGCATGCCCTTCTTCAGGGACTGGGCGCAGTGGTCGGCCAGATCACGCCAAGCGGAGCACCTCATGAACAGCGCCTGACCATCCTCGAACTGGTTGGTCTGACGATTCCAGGTTCGCGGGGTGGAAGCAATCGTGAAGCTCGCCACGGTCGCACCGCTGCCAATAGTGCGCAGCTCGGGGTCCGCAGTGAGGTTGCCCACGATGGTGATGACGGTTTCACCTGCCATAACGGTCCTTCTTACTTACCTTGAATACCAGCTGTTCAGCTGACTAAACGCTTGATTCAGCCCTTACGAAGAATCTTCGTACGGATCACGGATTCGTTGAGGTTCAGAACACGGTCAAGCTCATCGCTGGTAGCGGGCTCGGCGGTGTACTTCACCACGACGTAGTTGCCTTCGGTCTTACCGGCAATCTCATAGGCGAGCTTGCGACGGCCCCAGTAATCGGGCTCATCGAAAGAGCCGCCTTCCTTGGTGACGAGTTCCAGATACTGCTCGGTCAGCTTCTTCAGACCGCGCTCATCCAGCTCAGGATCGGCGATGAACATCAGTTCGTACTTGTGCGCAGACATCACCCACCTCCTTCGGACTATTCGGCCACGGACGTTCCGTGGCAGGAGTGTGTATGCGTGTTAGCCCATGACGCAGCACCAAACCGGCACCGCCTCTTCGGGCAACTTGGACAGTCTATATATGAGGCGGGACAGGGTATGCCCATATTCTTGCCGGTTTCGCGATGTCCACCGTTTTGGCCAAGCCCACGCAGCCCGCGGCTCCCATCACTCCCGGAGCGACACCGGTAGCCGCACCTGGCGCGACCTCCACCACCATGAATGAGCAGCAGAAGAAAATCTTCATCATCGTTGGTGCCGCGGCCGGCTTCCTCGTGCTGTTCGGTATCGTGTATGGCGTGCTGTCTTCCGCCGTGTTCAGCGCGAAAAGCGTTGCGAACAGCTATGTGGCCGCCATCTCCTCCGGCAACTACGACAAGGCCAACACCATCGCCGATCCTCACGTGGATACGAACCAGCGCGCACTGCTGACCAGCAAGGCATCCTCGGGTGAGAACACGCGCATCACCAACGCGCGCATCTCGCAGACCTCCAATAATGCCGATGGCACCGTGAGCGCCCAGCTGACGTACACGCTTGAAGGCAAGGAGGTCAACGGCAACTTCACCATCAAAGACAATAAGGTCAGTGTCGAGTTCTCCGAGTAATTTCGGCAATCTCAACACTCTTACGAAATAAGCACCCCGCCGTGGCGTTCGCTGCGGCGGGGTGCTTGTACACTGGTTAAGGCGTAAATCACACAGCGACTCAAACAAAGGATGCGAACGCATGTCGGCGATTCTTGAAGGCACTCCGGATAAACGACTCGTATTGGTCACGGGCCGCGCCTACCCCGAGCTAGCTGAGAAGGTGGCCGAATGCTTGGGAACCGAAATCCTCGAAACCACGTCCTATGACTTTGCCAATGGCGAGATGTACGTGCGTTTCACCGAACCGGTGCGTGGTGCGGACGTGTTCGTGCTGCAGTGTCATTCGGGCGATATCAACAAGTGGATCATGGAACAGCTCATCATGATCGACGCTTTGAAGCGCGCCTCCGCCAAGTCGATTACCGTGGTGGCGCCCTTCCTCGGCTACTCGCGCCAGGATAAGAAGCACCGCGGTCGTGAGCCCATCACCGCCCGTCTGATTTTCGACCTGTTCCACGCCGCCGGTGCCGACCGCATTATGACGGTCGATCTGCACGCCGCTCAGGAGCAGGGTTTCTTCGATGGTCCGGTCGATCATCTAACCGCCATGCCGGTGCTGCTCGATTACGTGCGTTCCGCCCTTGATCTGGGCAACACCACCATCGTGTCCCCGGATGCCGGCCGTATCAAGGTGTCCGAACAGTGGGCCGCCAAGCTAGGCAATCTGCCGCTGGCGTTCATCCACAAGCAGCGTGATATTACTCGTCCGAACCATGCCGAGGCACATGGCATTATCGGCGATGTCGACGGCCGCGACTGCGTGGTCATCGACGACATGGTCGATACCGCCGGTACTATCTGCGAAGCCGTGCGCACCCTGAACGAATCCGGCGCCAAGTCGGTGACCTTGGTCGCCACTCATGGCTTGCTTTCCGGCCCGGCCGTGGAGCGACTGGCCAACTGTGGCGCGCATGAAATCGTGTTTATGGACACCGTGCCAATTCCTGAAGAGAAGCGCCTGCCGAATATGACCGTACTGTCTTGCGCACCGCTGCTGGCCGCGGGTATTCGCTCCGTGTTCGAGGAAGGTTCTGTGGCGATTCTGCTCGACGGTCTGCCCGAGGACATGCGTCCGCGCAATATCTATGCGTGATTGATACGCCGAAAATCCTTACGAAAAACGCGCTTGGCTATTGATCAAGCGGCGTTTTTTTACGATAGCTCCAATCAGATGAAGGCGCGTTCGCCGAAGATGGCGGTGCCGACGCGCACGATGGTGGAGCCTTCTTCGATGGCGTAGGCCATGTCGTGGGTCATGCCCATTGACAGTTCGGTGCAGTCGGCCGTGCCTTCGGCACCGGAGGCAAGAATCTGGTCACGAGTGCGGCGCAGATGCGCGAAGCCCGCACGAATCGTGCGCTCATCATCCACATGGGCACCAATAGTCATCAATCCCTGCAAGCGCAGTCCGCCCATCGCACCGATGCGTTGGGCCAGATCGATGGCATGACTGGGCGCACAACCTGACTTGGATTCCTCGCCGGATTCATTGACTTCCAGCAGCACGCCAACCGTGATGCCGCGCATGGTGGCACGACGAGCGATCTTCTCCGCCAGTTCAATGGAATCCACGGATTCGATGGTGTCCACTACCGGCAGCACCTTGCCGATTTTATTGGCTTGCAATTGGCCGATGAGATGGAAAGGAATATGCGTTGCAGCTGCGGCATTGGCCGTGTCAGCCTCAGCGGCATCAATCACGCCTAGCGAATAACCACGCTCCCCCAGTCGTTTTGCCAGACCGTCAGCCTTGACAGTAATCTCCTGTGGACGATTCTCACCAATCACGCGAATACCAGCATCGATAGCCGCCAGAATCTCGCCGACATCGCGCGTCTTGGTGGCAGCCAGCAATTGCACCGAACCGGCAGCACGCCCGGCTGCGGACTCCGCTGCGGCAATCTGGTCAAGCACGCGATGCACACCATCAGTAATCTCTTGTGCGCGCGCCTGATCGATAACTTCGTTGGCGAGATCCTTATGGTCCATGTATGCCGTCATTGCTGCCCCTGTTCGTAGATTCCCCACCATCGTAGTCTCATACGCGCACATAATGCTTGTTTATTGAACAAAAGTGAAGCCCCCGCTGTTCTGAACCGCACCCCGATTGTTGGACTGAAGAAATTCAGATTCGATGATCGGAGGTGCGGTTCTCTCATATGCGCGAGGATCGGAGGAGACATTACGACGACGGGTTCCGCCGCGAGGCGTTGGAA
>ENA-OQKC01000540-OQKC01000540.1-human-gut-metagenome-genome-assembly--contig:-NODE-540-length-15675-cov-2.267687_pt1 | contig 15675 bp, 14 predicted proteins | sample MGYA00242774_ERZ504790 | MGnify/ENA primary metagenome ERZ504790 (study PRJEB26092, sample SAMD00036419) | human gut metagenome | host: Homo sapiens | study: EMG produced TPA metagenomics assembly of...
CATTGAAATACATTGGGGCATGGTTCTCAATCATTCGCTTCAACTGCCCGATTTTTCTTCTCTCACTTTCGGGAAAAGACTCCTCGTACAAAGGAATCAAACGGTTCAGACGTGAATCGTCAGCACTCGTAATACGGATTAATGTCATCATAAATTCTATAGTTTTCGAGCAAAGATAAGCTGAATAAGCCGGAAGACAGCGGTCTTTAAACATTTTTACGCAATCTTTTTAAGCAGAAGATATGCAGGCATTATTCACCGACGGACATCCCCCCGACAGGTTCAATCCAATACTATTAAAAATAATTAATAAGCGAGAAAAAGCAGAGTCACCCGGACCAAAGAGCCATATTAATCCATACATTTGCCGCCAATTATGGCAGCATACATCAAACTACTAATGTTATGCCTGTTGTTTTTGGTATTCGGTACCCAGAAAAGCAGTGCTCTACAGCCCGTAAATAACGGGGTGGCGGTCACTACTGCCGTAAAAAGCCACACTCACAATGTTCCCTCTTTTGATAACTCCGGTCACGATCTGTTTGACTTCAATCAGGGGATACTGCTTAAGAAATCGGTTTCGGATTCAGCCAATCCGTATAAACAGGGCAATAACTTCCATCCCGCTATCAAGACGGATGCTCAGAGACCGATAACATTCAAAGAAGATACTTCTACCTATACCCTCCGTAACAGAGTTAACGCCTGCACAAAAATACGATGTATTTGCGCTCAGGCATATCCTTATTTTAGCTACTTTCTGTCATCACGGCTCTATAGGTTCATATACAGCCCGCACCAGGTATTGTTTTTTAGTTATATATTCCAAGGTCAGAGAGTGCATCGTAAAGATTTATATAAGTATTAATTGTGTGTCTAATAGTAATGTCAATCCTCAGATGCACCTCTTCCTTTTTCTTATCTGTAAATCAGTGTAGAGAGATATTCCTCTGCAAACATTTCATTGGCTACCTCCAACAGTCCTTCTGCTGTCAAGGCTTCGATACGCCGGAAAACAGATTCGGATGATTCATACTTATTGTAGTGTAGAAAAGTCTTCGCCATTCCCAGCGCATTGTTTTCGTTATTATCGGAAGCGACCCCGATCTGGCCGATCAGTTGCTTTTTGGCAGCCATCAATTGCGAAGAGGTCATCTTCACATCACGCATCCGTTTCAGCTCCTTGTAAGTCAGTTTCAGACAAGTATCCACATCCTCCGGATCGGTACCGAAATAAATGCAGAAAGCTCCCGTATCGGTATATGACGTTAAGTTGGACTCCACCGTATAGACCAGTCCCCTGCGTTCGCGCAGAGAGACATTCAGACGACTGTTCATCCCCGGACCACCCAGAATATTATTCAGCAGATACAATGCAGTACGCTTGTCATCATAAGCATTATATCCCCGACTGCCAATCATCACATGTGCCTGATGGGTCTCCTTGTGAACAACCAACTGCTCGGGTACATAAAGCGGAGGTATCGTACGCTGATTCTCAACCGTAACCAACGGAAGATCCACTAACAGCTTCTCCACCTGACGGACTATTTTCTGAAAATTGAAATCACCCAGGACAAAGAATACCATATTGGAGGGTTGATAAAACCGGGAAGTAAAAGCCATGGCATCCTCGCTCCGGAATTTCTTCAGCAGATCGGGTCTGCCCAGGATATTACGTCCTAACGGATGATTGCGGAAGATCATATCTTCAAAGTCATCAAAGATCAATTCCGAAGGAGTGTCTTCGTACGACTGTATTTCATCGATAATCACCTCTGTCTCTTTTTCGATTTCGTTCTGCGGAAAGGTGGAATGGAAAACGATATCCGCCAGCAGTTCCAGTGCCCTTCCGAAGTGCTCAGTCAGAAATGCCGAATAGATCACAGTTTCCTCTTTATTGGTATACGCATTCAGATCGCCACCCACATTCTCCATGCGGTTCAGGATATGCCAAGCCTTCCGTTTCCGGGTACCTTTAAAAATAGATGCTCTACAAAGTGAGCCATTCCTTGTTCATTTTCGGCCTCATCACGGGTTCCGGCATCTACGGCAAATCCGCAATAAGCCACCTTCGAAGAAGAGGGTTCATGAATAATGCGAAGTCCATTGGACAGGGTATGTATATTATATTGCATTTCTGCACGGGTACTTAACTGCTTCATTCTTACTATTAAGTTAGGTTGAGGACACAAAAATACAATAAAACTTATTGCCGTTTATGGAAAATTACGGATATTTGTAGACTTATAATCCATAAATCAAAATTGAGACAATGATAGCATCCATTCAAGAGCTTTTGCAGAAAGAAGCGCAGGCCGTATTGAATATCCCTGTAACGGACGCATACGAAAAGGCGGTAGAACTTATCGTAGAACAGGTACACCGTAAAAAAGGCAAACTGGTAACTTCCGGCATGGGTAAAGCAGGGCAAATAGCCATGAATATTGCTACAACCTTTTGCTCGACCGGCATTCCTTCCGTATTTCTGCACCCCAGCGAAGCACAGCATGGAGACCTGGGTATCCTGCAGGAGAATGACCTGCTGCTGCTCATCTCCAATTCGGGCAAAACACGGGAAATCGTCGAACTGACACAACTGGCGCATAACCTGAATCCGAAACTGAAATTTATCGTCATTACAGGAAATCCGGACAGTCCGCTGGCACAGGAATCGGATGTATGTCTCAGCACAGGAAGTCCCAAGGAAGTCTGCATACTGGGCATGACCCCTACCACTTCTACAACGGTAATGACCGTTATAGGAGATATTCTGGTAGTACAGACTATGCAGAAAACCGGATTTACCATTGAAGACTACTCCAAACGTCACCACGGCGGTTACCTCGGAGAAAAATCAAGAGCGTTATGCGTAAAGTAATCGGCATCGGAGAAACGATATTAGACATTATTTTCCGTAACGAGCAACCTTCGGCTGCCGTTCCGGGCGGTTCCGTATTCAATGGAATCGTTTCATTGAGCCGTACCGGCGTTCCTATCTGTTTCATCAGTGAAACCGGCAACGACCATGTAGGCAATATCATCCTCAGGTTCATGCGTGACAATCATATCTCTACGGACTACGTCAACGTATTTCCTGACGGGAAATCGCCCGTTTCGCTTGCCTTTCTGGATGACAACAGCGATGCCGAATATATCTTCTACAAGGATTATCCCAAACAGCGGCTGGATGTCATATACCCCAAACTGGAAGAGGACGACATTGTTGTCATCGGCTCTTACTACGCATTGAATCCGGTGCTGCGCGAGAAAGTGTTGGAGCTGCTCGACCAGGCACGCGAAAAGAAAGCCATCGTGTACTACGACCCTAATTTTCGTTCTTCCCATAAGGAAGAGGCCATAAAATTGGCGCCGACCATTATTGAAAATCTGGAATACGCGAACATTGTACGCGGCTCGCAGGAGGATTTCTTCTATATGTACAACCTGCGCGAAGCAGACAAGATATACAAGGACAAGATTAAATTCTACTGTCCCAATTTCCTATGCACGGCAGGAGCGGAAAAGATTGCGCTCCGCACCGCTTCCGTCTCCAAAGAATATGACATACCGCCACTGAAAGCCGTAAGTACCGTCGGAGCGGGCGACAACTTCAATGCAGGCATCATTTACGGCTTGCTGAAATACGATGTCCGCTATGACGACCTGAATACAATCGGTGAAGCCAAGTGGGACCAGATTATCCGTTACGGCATGGAATTTGCCGCAGAAGTCTGCAAAAGCTACAGCAATTCGGTGTCAAACGAGTTTGCGGAGAGATGCAAATATTGAGGCTCTCTCCAATCAGCAACTTAAAATAATTATCATTTAAAATTATAAAAGCTTCATATACGCTGTATAATCTGCAACGAAAAACCATATATTTGCTGTAAACGACATTAGAGAGTTTACGAATTATGTATAAGAATCTGTTGAACTTGCTTGTTCTGGCAGTGTTGCTTCCTTCTTGCAGCGGCACAGCTCCACACATATCCGTTGTATGCGAAGAAAATAATGTAGGGAACTGTATCGTCAAATGGGAAATGGCTCCGCTTATCAAAGGGAACATAAAAGTATATGCTTCGACCGATCCTGACTTCATTCCGGAAGATGTTCCCGTGGCCATGGCCGATATCTCGGACTTGAAAATGACCATCGTCACGAACGATCCGACCAAACGTTATTATTACACCCTTTTGTTCGACGACAAATATCGTGTTAAGATTGCCACGCGCAACATCAACATTCCCGGTGTACAGAACTTCCGTGATTTGGGCGGCTATCCTTCTTATTCCACCAAGAAACAGATGCGCTGGGGAATGATTTACCGCTCGGCAGAGATAGACAGCCTTGAATGTTCCTCACGCAGGGAGCTCAAAAACCTCGGCATCAGGACACTTATCGACTTGCGGGCTTCTTCGGAGATAGGCAGGCAGTCGCCGCTGCAAAAAGGGTTCAACGTCGTGCATATTCCGCTTGCCACAGGAGATATGGAAGGCATACTGAAAGGCATACGGGAAGAAAAAATCAAAAGTGACACCGTCTACCGCATGGTAGAGCGTATGAACCGCATTTTAATAGACCAATATACCAAAGAATACCGGCAGATATTCGATATCCTGTTGGATAAAAACAGTTATCCGGTAGTCATACACTGTTCCTCCGGCAAAGGACGTACCGGCATCGTGTCCGCACTGGTGCTTGCCGCACTGGGAATAAACGAGGACATAATCATGGAAGATTACCGGCTGAGCAATGATTACTTCAACATTCCAAGCGCCTCCAAATACGCTTATCAGTTGCCTGCACGCTCGCAGGAAGCCATCACTACCCTTTTCTCCGCACGCGAGGATTTCCTGAACGCTGCCAAAGACGAAGCGGAACGCCGATACGGTGACATGGATACTTACCTGCGGAAAGGTATCGGACTAAGCAAGAACGAAATAAAAAGGTTACGGAGTATTTTGCTCAGTAATTAATGATTAATCGCCAAAAAACTCTTATCTTTGCGCCAAATGCGAAGATAAACCGCACCTCGGCATAAAAAACAGACAAGTTTATTTTATTATGCTCCCGGCTTGCATTATCTTTGCACCTGAAATATAAAGATATACAAAGATTTAATGAAGACATTTGAAGAGCTCGGTGTGTCGCCGGAGATACGCCGCGCCATTGAAGAAATGGGATATGCGTGTCCCATGCCGGTACAAGAGGAAGTAATCCCTTACCTTTTGGGAGAAAATAATGATGTAGTAGCACTGGCACAAACAGGAACAGGAAAGACCGCAGCGTTCGGTCTGCCGCTTATACAGCAAATCAACGTTAACAACCGAATACCCCAATCACTTATTCTTTGCCCTACCCGCGAACTCTGTTTACAGATAGCGGGCGACCTGAATGATTACTCCAAGTACATCGACGGTCTGCGGGTATTGCCCGTGTACGGCGGTTCGTCCATCGAAAGCCAGATACGTGCCCTGAAGCGGGGGGTACACATCATCGTAGCTACCCCCGGACGTCTGCTCGACCTTATGGAACGCAAGACCGTCTCACTCTCCACCATCCAGAACGTGGTTATGGACGAAGCGGACGAAATGCTGAACATGGGTTTTACGGACAGCATTAATGCCATTCTTGCAGATGTGCCCCAAGAGCGTAACACACTGCTGTTCTCCGCGACCATGAGTCCCGAAATCGCACGTATTTCCAAAAAATACCTGCACAATGCAAAGGAAATCACCATCGGACGCAGAAATGAAGGAACCAGCAACGTGAAACACGTGGTGTTCACCGTTCATGCCAAGGATAAGTACGCCGCCCTGAAACGCATCGTAGATTACTATCCGCAGATATACGGCATCATCTTCTGCCGTACCCGCAAGGAAACTCAGGAAATTGCTGACAAACTGATGCAGGAAGGTTACAATGCCGACTCTTTGCACGGTGAACTGAGCCAGGCGCAGCGCGATGCCGTCATGCAGAAATTCCGCATACGCAACCTGCAACTGCTGGTGGCTACCGACGTTGCCGCACGCGGTCTGGACGTCGACGACCTCACCCACGTCATCAACTACGGCCTGCCCGATGATACGGAAAGCTACACACACCGCAGCGGACGTACGGGACGTGCCGGAAAAACAGGCACATCCATCGCCATCATCAACCTGCGCGAAAAAGGCAAAATGCGTGAAATCGAACGCATCATCGGCAAGAAATTCATTCAGGGAGAAATGCCTACTGGCAAGCAAATCTGCGAGAAGCAGTTGCTGAAGGTTATTGACGAACTCGAAAAAGTAAAAGTAAATGAGGATGAAATCCGTGATTTCATGCCCGACATTTACCGCAAGCTGGACTGGTTGAGTAAGGAAGACCTGATTAAACGCATGGTTTCCCTCGAATTCAACCGCTTCCTGGACTACTATCGCGACCGTGAGGAAATAGAAATTGCCACCGGCAGCGAACGCAGCGCCAAAAGCGGCGAACGCGGCAGCAATGCCCGCAAGGCAACTCCGGGCTTTAAACGTCTGTTTATCAATCTCGGTAAAATGGACAACTTCTTCCCCAACGAACTGATCAGCCTCCTGAACAACAATACCCGCGGGCGTGTTGAATTAGGCCGTATCGACCTGATGCAGAAGTTCTCTTTCTTTGAAGTGGAAGACAAAGAAGCGGGCAACGTTATAAAAGCCTTAAACCGGGCCAACTGGAACGGCCGTAAGGTTTCTGTAGAGATTGCGGGAGAAGAAGGGAAAGACGCTCCCAAAGGAAAACGCAGGAACGAAGGCGGCAACTACGGCAAAAAGGAATTTGACGGCAAAAAACGCAGCTACAAGGATGAGCGTCGCAGCGAGGTTGCCGGCAAACGCAGCGATAAGACCGAATATGCCGCTACCGACAAGAAAAAGAACAAGCCCAGTCGCGAAGAACGCGGTTATACCAAGGCACGCGGCAAAAAAGACGATTGGAAACAGTTCTTTCAAGGCAATAACGAATTTAAAGATTCAGAACCGGACTTCAGCGAAGAAGGCTGGGCAAAACGGACACCTAAAAAGAAATAAGCAAACGACGTGAACAAAGTCAACGGTTTTTTATATGGACTATTGTCTTCTGCCAGCTTCGGATTGATTCCGCTATTTACAATCCCCGCCATGCAGCAAGGAATGGGTTTCTGGTCTATTCTATTATATCGTTTTCTTTTCGCCATGCTGGCACTGGCAGGCATACTGCTGCTCGACAAGCAGTCTTTCCGCATACGCCGTAAGGAGATATTGCCGCTTCTGCTGCTGGCATGCCTTTACGACAGTTCCGCAGTATTCCTCTTTTGGGGGTATCAGTTCATGTCGAGCGGTGTGGCCACCACCCTTCATTTCATGTATCCGGTGCTGACTACGCTTATCATGATGATATTCTTCCACGAGAAGAAATCTTTGTGGCGCATGGCGGCCATTGCACTGGCAGTAGCCGGCGTATTTTTCCTGTCCAACGGAGACGGTACGGGAAGCGTCACCTGGTCCGGCATATTCATTGTTTTGCTTTCTGCATTGGGATATGCCCTTTACCTGGTAACGGTAAGCCAACTGAAAAATCTCGAAATGAAAGGGCTTAAAATGACGTTTTACGTCTTTTTGTTCGGCGGTATCCTGTTATTCACCGGAACGGAAATCTCCGGGATAGGGTTACAGGCCATTCCGGACCGCACCACATTGGGCAATCTGGTGATGCTTGCGTTAGTACCTACCGTAATATCCAACCTTGCACTGGTACGCGCCATCAAAAACATAGGCTCCACACTGACATCCGTATTGGGAGCTATGGAACCTGTAACGGCGGTATGCGTAGGCATTGCCATCTTCGGAGAGCCGTTTACCCGAAGCATAGCACTGGGCATCCTGCTCATCATTTCAGCCGTAACCGTCATTATTCTAAAAAGATGATGGAGTGACAAGGTGATAAATAACAGTGTAACAAAGCAATAGGGTGACAAAGCAATGCATCATCACTTTATCACCCTATTAATCTTATTGCTTTTTATCTCCTATTTCGTACAGCTACTTGGTACTGAAAGCAACGAGCATCCAAACCATTTTTTCCTGCTCTTTCAGGTAACCGGTCATTAAGTCGGCCGTTGCATCATCACCGGCTTCATTGGCCAGTTCTATCACTTTTCTTCTTCACCGATAAGATAGCTGTAAGTTTCGAGGATATGCTCAACAGCCTCACCGCCACAAGTAATACCGGAGATTTCCTTCACTTTGGCAACCTTGAGATATTCGCTGAATTTGTTTTCGGGCGTACCGCCCAACATCAGGATACGTTCTGCGATTTCATCCACTTTCTCTGCGGCATCGTTGTACATATCTTCAAATTTGCCGTGCAGCACGAAGAACCCGTGTCCTTTAATATCCCAATGGAAACCGCGCAAATTGGTATAATGTACCTGAAAGTCTGCCAATAGCTGATGCAATGCCGATACTACGTCAGCAACTTTCTTTTCATTCAAATGCAAGTAATCTAAAGTTTTCATAATCTTTCTATTTTAAAAGTTCATACTATTTTTCTTTGTTTCTGTTGCAAAGATAAGCGGCAAATAAGTGCTTGTCAAACAGATAATTTCTATCTTTGCATAGAACGATTCTATATATAACATTCAAAAGCCCTGTTTCTATGACTTTACAACAATTGGAATACATACTTGCTGTCAATCAGTTCCGCCATTTCGCCAAAGCCGCTGAATATTGCCGGGTCACACAACCCACCTTGAGCGCCATGATTCAAAAGTTGGAAGAAGAGTTGGACACAAAGATTTTCGACCGCAGCCAGCAGCCTGTGTGCCCTACTCCCATCGGCCTTCACATCATAGAACAAGCCCGGAATGTGTTGGTTCAGACCCATCGTATAAAAAACATTATAGAAGAAGAAAAGCATTCGCTCAGCGGAATTTTCAAACTAGGCATACTTCCCACCATAGCCCCCTATCTGCTGCCGCGTTTCTTTCCGCAATTGATGAAGAAATATCCGCAGCTTGATATCCGGGTAGTAGAGATGAAGACGAACGACATCAAGAAAGCCCTGCAAACGGGAGACATAGATGCCGGAATCGTAGCCGGTCTGGCAGGAATGGAAGAATTCCGGCAAATACCGTTATTCTACGAACAGTTCTACACGTATATTGCGCAGGAAAACCGTCTTTTCAGCAATGAAGTCATACGGACTTCGGACTTGACGGGAGAACAGCTTTGGCTGCTGGATGAAGGGCATTGTTTTCGCGACCAGCTGGAGCGTTTCTGCCAACTGAAGGCAGCCCGTGCCAGCCAGTTGGCCTACCATCTGGGCAGCATGGAAACCTTTATGCGCATGGTAGAAAGCGGCAAGGGCATCACTTTCATTCCCGAACTGGCTGTCCTGCAACTGAACGGCACGCAGAAAGAACTGGTACATCCTTTTGCCATCCCCTGTCCTACCCGGCAAATCATCATGCTGACCAACCGGAGTTTTATCCGCAACACGCTTTTAAATACAATCGCCCAAGAGGTAACAGCGGCAGTGCCCAAAGAAATGCTCTCCCTGAAAGCCACTCAGGTACTCGTATAGATTTTGTCTATCGGCCCATAAAACCTTTCAATCGGATTTTTTGTTCTACCGGAGAAAAATGCTATATTTTTGCAAACAGGAAAAGCAAAGATCGGCTGCACCTCGGCATAATCAGGCAAGCCTGCTTCTGCATTCGGTCTGCACAATCTTTGCACCGGTAAAACAAAAACCAAACCTTTTAAAAAGTATAATTATGGAACCGATTATCAACTCTCAACTCCCTGAATTCAAAGTTCAGGCCTTCCAAAACGGAAGTTTCAAAACAGTAACTAACGAAGATGTAAAAGGCAAATGGGCCATTTTCTTCTTCTATCCGGCAGATTTTACGTTTGTATGTCCTACCGAACTGGTGGATATTGCAGAAAAATACGACCAGTTCCAAGCCATGGGCGTAGAGGTCTATTCCGTAAGTACAGACTCTCACTTTGTACATAAAGCATGGCATGATGCTTCCGAAAGCATCCGTAAGATTAAATACCCGATGTTGGCAGACCCGACAGGAACATTGAGCCGTGCATTCGGTGTGATGATCGAAGAAGACGGAATGGCTTACCGCGGAACGTTCCTCGTCAATCCGGAAGGAAAAATCAAGATTGCCGAGATTCAGGACAACAACATCGGACGCAATGCGGACGAACTGCTCCGTAAGGTGGAAGCTGCGCAATTCGTAGCCACTCACGACGGTGAAGTCTGTCCCGCCAAATGGAAGAAAGGCGGTGCAACGTTGAAGCCGAGCATCGATTTAGTCGGCAAGATTTAATCGTACCCCCATACGATAGACATTACTATGTAAAGACTATCTCCATTTCTTCCTTGCAAGAGTACAAGAAATGAGATAGTCTTTTTTTATACTCCAACATTTAAAAACCTGCATCATCATGTTAGAAGCAACTATATTAGACCAAGTGCGGAGCATATTCCAACCATTGAAAGCCCGCTATACCTTTCACATCACCTGCAATCCGGAACATGAACAGGCCGGTGAGATGATTGATTTTCTGAATGACATAGCGAGCTGTTCCGACAAACTGTCCTGCCAGGTGACCGAAACCGATGAACCCAAACTGGAGTTTACGCTCCTGAAAGAAGGGAAAGAAACCGGAATAAAATTCCGTGCCGTTCCGGGCGGACATGAATTCAGTTCGCTGCTTCTTGCCGTGCTAAATGCCGATGGAAAGGGCAAAAGTCTCCCGGACGAGGGTATCGGCCGCCGCATCAAGGCATTGCAAGGCCCAATCCATCTGCAAACTTATGTGTCGCTGGCCTGTACCAACTGCCCGGACATTGTGCAGGCGCTCAATGCCGTAGCACTGCTGCATCCCTATATCACCCACGACACAATAGACGGAGCCGTCTTTCAGGAAGAAGCGGATGCGCTGAAAATACAAGCCGTACCGTCCGTTTACGCCAATGGGAAGCAACTTCATGTGGGACGCGGTTCTTTAGGGGAACTCCTGAAAAAACTGGAAGATACCTTCGGCAGCCTGCCGCAAGAGAATGCAGCACCCGTCTTAAGGGAGTTCGACGTGCTGGTCCTGGGCGGAGGTCCTGCCGGGGCTTCGGCAGCCGTTTATTCCGCCCGCAAAGGATTGCGCGTAGCCATTATTGCCGAACGAATAGGCGGACAGGTAAAAGAAACCGTAGGCATCGAGAACCTCATCTCCGTACCCCGGACAACAGGTTCACAGCTTGCCGACGCACTCAGGACGCACATAGAACATTACCCGATAGAGATTTTTGAAGACCGGAAGATTGAAAGAGCAGAGCTTCAGGGCAAAGAGAAAAAGGTTTTCTCCGGTGGCGGAGAAACGTTTACAGCCCCTGCGGTAATCATTGCCACAGGCGCAAGCTGGCGTAAACTGAACGTAGAGGGAGAAGCCGAATACCTCGGACGCGGTGTAGCCTTCTGCCCGCATTGTGACGGTCCCTTCTACCAAGGCAAGCATGTAGCCGTCATCGGCGGCGGGAACTCCGGCATAGAAGCGGCCATCGACCTGGCGGGAATCTGCAGGAAAGTTACCGTCTTCGAGTTTGCCGATACGCTAAAAGCCGACCAGGTATTGCAGGAAAAAGCCGGAAGCCTTCCCAACGTGGAGATATTCACTTCTTCACAAACCACCCGAGTGACGGGCGACGGAGAGAAAGTAACCGGTATCCGCATCAAAGACCGCATCACCAACGAGGAGCGCGACTATCCTTTGGACGGTATCTTCGTACAAATCGGTCTGGCAGCCAACAGCGCACCTTTCCGGGACGCATTGGAAACGACACCGACCGGTGAAATCAAGACAGACGCATTCTGCCGCACCACGCTTCCGGGTGTTTATGCAGCCGGAGACGTATCCGACGTACCCTACAAACAGATTATCATAGCTATGGGTGAAGGGGCCAAAGCGGCATTGTCCGCTTTCGACGACCGCATCAGGGGAATCGCATAACCGGCTATTTTCCGGAAACAATTTTCAACTCCCGTATCAAATCTCCGGCTTTGCCGTACTTCTCTATCATGAACAGGATGTAGCGCACATCGACCCCGATACAGCGCTGCATCTTCGGTTCATAGAGTATATCGCTGCTCATCGCTTCCCAATTGCCGTCAAAAGCCAGTCCCAGAACGTTCGCCTCTGGCATTGAACATGGCGCTTCCCGAATTGCCGCCGGTTATATCGTTATTGGAGTATAAAGCAAACATTCATTTCTCCCTTTTCACCGGCATATCTGCCAAAGTCGCGGTTGGAGAACAAAGAAAGAAGTTCCGGCTGCACCTCAAAATCCACATCGCCTGCATGGGTCTTTACCTTTTCAAGAATACCTTTGGTCGTGGTATAATAATCGTATTCAGCACCGTCAAACGGGGTGTATCCGCATACCGTACCGAAACTCAAACGCATGGTGGAATTTGCGTCCGGATAGAAATTACGCGATGAATACATCCTGCGTACGGCAGCATTCAGCAAGCGCTCATTACGGGCGATATTCATGGCGGACTCTCTCGTCTGCATATTGATTTCAAACATCTTGCCAATCAGGTCTATGCCCAGGTTTATGGCAGGGTCGTCATAGATGTTATAGGTAGTGTCCCGCTCCAGAAAACGTTTTAATCCGCGAGGGGTAGTCAGTTCCGAAGCGGCATACAAACTATCCGCATAGGCCTTGTCGTTACCGCCGTACCGGGTGGCAATCGTACCGTAAAACTCCGGTAAATAGGTAGAATCGACCTTGGAACGATATTCTTTCACCATGGCGGTAAAGACTTCCTTGTCGATTTCCAAATCCAGATTGGCGTACTTTTCTACAATTGCCTTCAGATTGGCCTCAACCGTTTTCCGTTCCCCTTCAAAATCAAAATTCAAAATGGACAACGCCAATTGTATCAGTTCAGGGCCATTCAGGAAAGATTCGGCAAAATAAGCCAGAGCACGGTTGGCTTCACGGGTATTTTTATAGTCCAGTTCCAAATCGGGAAACAACCGCAACAGCTTCTCACGTTCTCCGGGTGTCTGTTGTATCCAGCGGCGAAGCTCCCGCTCCATGGCACGCTTTTTTTCCAAGACATGCAATTTCCGGATAGCCCGGTTCACCCCAATGCTGTTCTTCCAGTAATTGGAGCTTTCATCGTATTTGGAAGCATACTTTATGCGGATACTGTCTCGCCTGTCCATTTCGCGCTTCCAGATAGCCTGCTTGATGCCCCGGACATCTATTTGTGCCTGATTGCCGTTGTTCATCATCTCTTCGATGCCAAACGAAGAGAGGTAACGCTCCGTGCTGCCCGGATAGCCCAATGTCATGCAGAAAGAACCCTCTTTATACCCGTCCAGAGAAATCGGCGCTACGTATTCGGGATGATAAGGGACGTTTTCCGGCGAATAATCCGCCGGGCGGTTGTTCTTACCGGCATAGATGCGAAATACGCAGAAATCGCCCGTATGACGCGGCCACACCCAATTGTCCGTATCCCAACCGAACTTGCCTACCGAGGAAGGCGGTGCAAATACCAGCCGGACATCGTTATAGTCGCGGTAAACAGACAGCCAGAACTCATTGCCGCCATAGCACGCATCTACAATTCCCACCAAGTAGAGTCCTTACGCGCCACTTCCTCACTGATGGCAAACATCACCGAATCCACCGCACCGGAACGCTCCGGCTCGGTCATCTCCGGCTTTACCGCACCAAGCACCCGTTTCGTTACATTCTCCGTCCGCAGCAGAAAGCGGACATAAAGCTCCGGATTCGGCAATTCCTCGCTGCGGTTACGTGCCACAAAGCCGTCTTTCAGATAGTCATGCTCCACGGAAGAATGCTGCTGGACGCTGCTGAAACCGCAATGGTGATTCGTAAATACCAGTCCGTCTTCCGACACGACCACCCCCGAACAGAAACCGCCGAAACTCACTACGACATCTTTCAATGAGGGACGTCTGGCACTGTATAGCTTGTCTGCCGGCATTTGCAAACCGAGCTCTTTCATTGCCCGGCGCGTCTGTTTATTCAGATTACCCAGCATCCACATGCCCTCATCCGCCTGCACCACCCACGCAGAAAGGCAGCAAACAACCACTGCTACAAATCTCAAAACCATATCGTTCTCTACTTAACTTTATATAAGTTTGCCTGCCCGTTTTGTACTCCCACACCGACAGCCTGTGCGGCCGGACGCTTCTCTTTCACCGCATCCGGACATCACTCCGCAATCAGCCTCAGCTTTTCGGAACCCGTACGCGCTCTCAGCCATTCGGTTATTTTCTCCCTTTCACGGGCATCCGGATGCTTGCCGTAACTTCAGGACGGCAAGCGTAACGGTATCTATCCGTACCGAATCGACCGTCAGCTCAAGCGCGTGCGAAATGGAAACCGACTTAACGGAGGGATAAAGCACCTTCAGCTCAGGGATAATCTTTTTGCCCAATTCATCGTATTTACGGTACTGTTCCAAGTTCTTTTCCAAAGAAGAAATCTGCTGCTTCTGCTCCACCAGACGCTGTTCGCTGTTCTTGTAGAAATCTTCCATAACCATGGCGCGGATAGACGACATATCCAGCGACTCGTTATTCATTCCCTGGAGCACAACCAGCTTCGTATTGTCCAGTTTATAATCTTTCATTTTACTGCGGGCGATGGCAATAGAGGCTTCCGGCACTTCCTGACCTATCAGGACTACCCGTATCTCATGGTGCTTGCCCTCATGGTGGATTTTCTTATCCAATACCTGCGTATTCTCAAAGGCAAGCTGCTCGTTTACAAAGCGGTTGGCCGCACTTTCAAAGAAGGTATCCTGAATAATTCCCACTGTGAGATACACCGCCGGACACATCGTAAGGACAGCTATCAGCACGATATACTTCCGCACCTTCTTTTCACGGTTCTTATCCACAAACTCCTTGCGCTGGAAGTGCATTACCCGTACGCCGATAAAAGTAGCCAGACTGATGAATACGGAGTTAATGAAATAAAGGTAGAATGCACCGAGGAAATAAATCAGGTTTCCCGTTGCCAGTCCATAACCTGCCGTACACAGCGGCGGCATCAATGCCGTGGCAATGGCGACACCCGGAATCACATTGCCTTTCTCCTTCGTGGAGAGTGCCACTACTCCCGCAAGACCGCCCATCAGTGCGATGAATACGTCATAAATCGTCGGTGAGGTACGCGCCAGCAACTCCGACTGCCCCTCGGCAACCGGGCTCACCAGGAAGAAGACGGTAGCCGTGGTAACACTGAACAGCGTAGTTATCAGGAAACTTTTCAACGAGCGCTTCATCAGCTCGAAATCGTTCAGACCCACTGAAAGCCCCACTCCCATGATAGGTCCCATCAACGGCGAGATAAGCATCGCACCGATAATTACAGCGGTAGAATTGACATTCAGACCGAGTGAAGCCATAAAGATGGCAAATATCAGAATCCATAAATTGGCCCCTTTAAACTCGACACCCTTACGGATGGAGTCTACAGTGGCAAGTTCATTGTCTTTATCTTTGCGCAAATCGAGATACTCTTTCCTTTAAAGTTTATGAAACAACGACTTTTCTTACTGTTCTGTTTACCATTTCTTATGCCTTCCATAAATTTTGCACAATC
>ENA-OQKC01000543-OQKC01000543.1-human-gut-metagenome-genome-assembly--contig:-NODE-543-length-15614-cov-3.985407_pt1 | contig 15614 bp, 17 predicted proteins | sample MGYA00242774_ERZ504790 | MGnify/ENA primary metagenome ERZ504790 (study PRJEB26092, sample SAMD00036419) | human gut metagenome | host: Homo sapiens | study: EMG produced TPA metagenomics assembly of...
CCCCGTGATTTGTAGTATACTGAATATCCCTATGGAACAATTATAAAAAGATAGCTGCAATAAGCCAACGTTTTTTTCATGACGTTTTGTGCCTTGAGCAGCGCGAAAGGAATGGATATAAAAATGAATAAGATTGCAAAAACAGTGCTGATGACAGGTACAGCACTCTGTGCAGCGGGAGTTGTTCTTTCCACAGCAGGATATTTTGCAGGGGGAAAAGATTTCACATATACTTCAGATCATATGTATGTATCCGGAGGAAATTCTTCCAGTCGTAAAAATCTTACAGTAATGAAAAAAGAACAGATTGATGATTTTATGAAGCTGAATGTGGATTTTGAGGATTTTGATCTAGATATCCGTACCTCAGATGATGACCATTATTATATGGAATATAAGCTTGAGAAAAACGGGAGGAAAAATCCTCTGACCTGGAAGGATAAGGATGGAGAGCTCACGCTTGAGGAGTCTGCAGGCGGCAGTGGAAGTTATTATATAACCTATGATCTGGGGATATTCTCTACACATGCGGATCTGACAGAAAAGAAAGATGCATTGAATACGGTGGTTCTTTATATTCCGGAGAAGGCACAGCTTTCCGAAGCGGAGCTTCAGCTTTCCGACGGGGATCTTGCTGCCGATCAGCTTTTGTGTAAAGAAATGACCCTGGAACTTCTCAATGGAGATCTGATGCTGGATAAGGGCGAATTCGAAAAGTTTGATGCAAAGCTTTCCGACGGGGATCTGAATGTAAAAGAACTTCAGTGTACAGATAACATGCAGCTGAAATCCGGAAACGGAGATGTGACCATAAAAAAGGCAGAGCTTGCAGATGGGCAGATAGCTCTCAGCGACGGAGATATTCAGATAGACAACAGCAGCTTTAACGGAGATATGAAGATCAATAGCTCCTGCGGTGATGTTTCTGTAGAAATGAAGAACGGCAGTGCAGAGAAAACCAATATTTATCTGAAAGCTGCAGACGGAGATGTGGACACGGAGGGGCTTTCCAGGGGAAAAACCGACAATGAGGAAGACACCTCTGTTTATGAGAACAAGGCCGGTGCTTCAGCACCGACTTTAAATGTGGAATGCAGCGATGGGGATATTACATTAACAGAATCTGAAAAATAAAGAATATGAATATCCGTCTGACTATGCATCTGCTTGTAAAAATCCTAAAAAAGAATAAATGAAATTATATGAAGCGCAGGGGTTTTTCCGGAGAAAATTCCTGCGTTTTTTGGCTGAAATGTATTGACAAATCCCTGTACTATGATATAATTCAATCAAATCACAGAAAACATATATAGTTACTAGGAAATAAGGAAATGGACATAAAGGAAATAAGGAGGATATCATCATGGGTAAAATTTACGGAAGTGCACTGGAACTGATCGGAAACACACCGCTTGTAGAGGTTAAGAACGTAGAGAAATCTGAGGGACTTGAGGCTACAGTACTTGCCAAGCTTGAGTATTTTAACCCGGCAGGAAGCGTTAAGGACAGAATCGGTAAGGCAATGATCGAGGATGCAGAGCAGAAAGGCGTTCTGAAACCAGGCGCAACCATTATTGAGCCAACATCCGGCAATACAGGAATCGGACTTGCAGCCATCGCAGCTGCCAAGGGCTATAAGACGATCCTTACCATGCCGGAGACCATGAGTGTTGAGAGAAGAAACATCCTGAAGGCATATGGTGCAGAGGTAGTTCTCACAGACGGAGCCAAGGGAATGAAGGGTGCCATTGCCAAGGCAGAAGAGCTCGCCAAGGAGATTCCGGGAAGCTTCATCCCCGGACAGTTTGAGAACCCGGCTAACCCGAAGGCACATGCAGCAACAACAGGTCCTGAGATCTGGAAGGACACAGACGGAAAGGTAGATATCTTCGTAGCAGGTGTCGGCACAGGCGGAACGATCACCGGTACAGGTGAGTACCTGAAGAGCCAGAACCCGAATGTGAAGGTAGTTGCTGTTGAGCCTGCAACTTCTCCTGTACTTTCTGAGGGAAAAGCAGGCCCGCATAAGATCCAGGGTATCGGCGCAGGTTTTGTTCCGGACACACTTGACACCAAGGTTTATGACGAGATCATCCCGGTAGAGAACGAGGATGCATTTGAAACATCCAAACTCCTTACCAAGAAAGAAGGAATCCTTACAGGAATTTCCTCCGGTGCAGCTCTCTATGCTGCGATCCAGCTTGCAAAACGCCCGGAGAACAAGGGGAAAGTGATCGTAGCACTTCTTCCGGACAGTGGAGACCGTTACTACTCCACACCACTGTTTACAAAATAATCGATCCGAAGACCGCTTCTTTTGCCCCGAAGCGTGATCCTGCGGGATTATTTACGGCGCTCCTGAATGCCTGTCAAAGCAGGCTGCCGGAGCGCCGGTTTTATTCTTGATTTCATCGAATTAAGTAAGCCCTCTGTGGGGCTGTGGTTATTGTTCACTGGTAAGGTCCCGCGAAAAGCAATAAGCAGTGGGTGGGGACTTGCTTGTATCTTGTAGCTTTTTCAGGTATAATAGAGAAAACAAACAAAACCTATTAACAATATAAAGAATAAAGTCTGCAAAGCAGATTCTGCTTCCTATGAAAGAAGATACAGGAAGCTGCCTGTGCATCACAGAGAAGGGTGCCGGTTATGGAATACAGAGGAATATTTCCGGCCGAACAGCTGCACAATAACAGAAAGAGCAAAAGGCTGTAAATCAGAAGAATACTGAAATATTGGAGGTAAATATTACATGAGGATTTCTACAAGAGGAAGATATGCGCTGAGACTGATGTTGGATCTTGCTACAAATTATACAGGAAAACCGATCCGCCTGAAGGATGTGGCGAAGCGCCAGGAGATCTCAGATAAATATCTGGAGCAGATCATATCCATCCTGAACAAAGCAGGCTTTGTCCGCAGTGTCCGTGGTCCTCAGGGCGGCTATGCACTGCAGCAGACCCCGGATAAATACACGGTCGGAATGATCCTTCGTCTCACAGAAGGAAGCCTTTCCCCTGTGGAATGTCTGGACGACAACGGAGCCATCTGTGACCGTGAGGAGAACTGTGTCACCCAGATCCTCTGGAAAAAGCTGGACGACGCCATCAAAGGTGTGGTAGATCATATAACACTGGAAGACCTGATGAACTGGCAAGCCGTGAAGGCGGACGAATATATTATATAAAAAAAGCTGCGCAAGCAGCTTTTTTTATATTCACATTTTTACTTAATATTTACTAAACCGCGATTTATATTTACCTTCCATTTCTATATACACCTGTATTAAGTCAGTAAGCAAGTAAAAACTGAATCATAGAATGAGAGAAAAATACATGAAAAAAGAATACGCAGGTATCTTAACAGCAGCACTTATCGGAACTACAGTAATGGGAACCGTTGTAATGGCAGCACCGTCCGGAGCGATCGACGTAATTTCCCGTGAGGACGGATCCGGAACACGTGGAGCATTCGTAGAGCTGTTTGGGATCGAAGAAGAAAAAGACGGCGAGAAAGTAGATATGACAACACAGGAAGCAAGCATCACAAACAACACAGATGTAATGCTTACCACAGTAGCAGGCGATGAGAACTCTATCGGATACGTATCCCTTGGTTCCCTCAACGATACAGTAAAAGCAGTAAAGATCGACGGAGCAGAGGCAACAGCAGAGAACGTTGCAGATGATACATACAAGGTAGCACGTCCGTTCAACATCGTAACAGGCGACAAGCTCAGCGATGCAGCACAGGATTTCATCAACTACATCATGAGCTCTGACGGACAGGACATCATCGAAAAAGAAGGCTACATCAAAGTAGATGAAAAGCAGAGGCATACAAAGCCGGAGATGCAAAAGGCAAAGTCGTAGTTATGGGATCGTTCTTCCGTTAGGACCTGTAAATGGAGAAGCTTAGCAGAGGCATATCAGAAAACTAAACAAAAAACAATCACAGTAGAGGTTCAGGTCAGCGACTCCACAACAGGAATCAATAGACGCAACTAGAGGGTGTATGTGATATCGGAATGGCATCCCGTGAGCTGAAGGACGAGGAAACAGAGAAAGGTGTTAAAGCTACAGAGATCGCAAAAGATGGTATCGCAGTCATCGTAAACAACGACAATGACCTTGAGGAGCTTTCAAGTGACCAGGTAAAATCCATCTTCACAGGTGATATCACAGACTGGGAAGACGTGACCAAATAAATTTCCAGGTAAAAAACGATTGAAGTATCTTACAAAGAGCGGCGATCATGACAAGGTCAGGAAAGCCGCTCCGTTATATATCAGCACAGTGGATATCCACTGGAACAGAGAGAAAGGTGTCTTATGAATCATTTAGGAGAAAAGGCCATGAAGGTCGTTTTTCTCATTGCGGCCTGTGCATCGGTTCTCGCAGTATTTCTTATCTGTGTGTTCCTTTTTGCAAACGGCCTTCCTGCAATGGGAAAGATCGGTCCCTTAAAATTCCTCTTCGGAACAGAATGGAGACCAACAAACGATAAATTCGGAATCCTGCCAATGATCGTGGCAAGTATTTATGTAACTGCAGGAGCAATCCTTATCGGAGTTCCGATCGCACTTTTTACATCCGTATTTATGGCAAGATATTGCCCGAAAAAAATCTATAAACCACTGAAATCCGGTATTGAGCTTATGGCAGGTGTTCCATCCATCGTATATGGCTATTTTGGTCTGGTTCTCCTGGTACCGCTGATCCGCCAGCTGTTCGGAGGAACCGGAAGCAGTATGCTGGCAGCATGTATCCTTCTGGGAATCATGATCCTTCCGACGATCATCGGAGTTACGGAATCGGCAGTACGAAGCGTTCCGGAAAGCTACTATGAAGGCTCACTTGCGCTTGGCGCAACAAAAGAGAGAAGCATTTTCTTTGTTATGCTTCCGGCAGCAAAGTCAGGAATCCTGGCAGGCGTTGTCCTTGGGATCGGACGTGCCATCGGTGAGACCATGGCCGTGATCATGGTAGCCGGAAACCAGCCACGTATGCCGAAGGGACTTCTTCAGGGTGTCCGTACCATGACTGCAAACATCGTAACAGAGATGGGATATGCATCAGGACTTCACAGAGAAGCACTGATCGCAACAGGAGTTGTACTCTTTGTATTTATCCTGATCATCAACTTAAGTCTTTCACTGCTGAACAGGAGGGCGGAGTATGCAAACTAACGTATCAGTAACTGCAGATCCTGCGGCAGAAACAACCATGAAAAAAAGAAATACACTTACCATAGGAGACCAGCTGAAGTCTTATGCAAGACATCCCGGTGCAGGAGTCCTGGCATTTCTCACACTGCTGGGAGCAGTGATCACTTTTGCACTGCTGTTCTTCCTGATCGGCTATGTGCTTGTAAAAGGTATTCCCTATCTGAATGCAAGTCTGTTCAGCCTTACCTATACCTCAGAGAACGTTTCCCTTCTCCCGTCACTGATCAATACCCTGATCATGACACTGGTATCTCTGGCGATTGCCGCTCCGGTAGGAATCTTTGCAGCGATCTTCCTTGTGGAATATGCAAAAAAAGGCAGCCGTTTTGTAAAGCTGATCCGTATTACCGCAGAGACACTTTCCGGTATTCCATCCATCGTATATGGTCTGTTCGGTATGCTGTTCTTTGTAACTGCATTGCACTGGGGCATGTCTCTTCTTTCCGGTGCCCTGACCATGGTGATCATGGTACTTCCCCTGATCATGCGTACCGCTGAGGAAGCACTGAAATCTGTTCCGGATTCTTACCGTGAGGCAAGCTTCGGACTTGGAGCAGGCAAGCTCCGTACTATTTTTACGATTGTACTTCCCTCCGCAGTTCCTGGAATCCTGGCAGGTGTGATCCTGGCCATCGGACGTGTGGTAGGTGAGACTGCAGCACTTCTTTATACCTCCGGTACTGTTGCGGCAGTTCCAAACAGCCTGATGGGTTCCGGACGTACCCTGGCACTTCACATGTATGTGCTTTCCAGTGAGGGACTTCATGTAAACCAGGCATCTGCAACAGCAGTAGTCATTCTGGCATTTGTACTTGTTATCAACGGACTGTCCGGTCTGGTAGCCAGAAAAATTGCGAAAGGATAATGATCGATCATGAGTGAAAATACAAAAACTTTCAATTGACAATATGAATCTTCATTACGGAAGCTTTCATGCCCTGAAGGGAATCAATATGGAGATCCCGGAAAAGGAGATCACAGCATTTATCGGACCAAGCGGCTGCGGTAAATCCACACTTCTGAAAATCTTTAAACCGTATGAATGACCTTGTGGAAGGCTGTACCATCACAGGAAAGGTAGAGCTTGACGGGGAAGATATTTACGGAGATATGGACGTGAATCTTCTGCGTAAACGTGTGGGTATGGTATTCCAGAAGCCCAATCCGTTCCCAATGAGCATCTATGATAATATTGCATACGGCCCGAGAACACACGGTATCCGTTCCAAGGCGAAGCTGGACGAGATCGTGGAAAAATCTCTCCGTGATGCGGCCATCTGGGATGAGGTCAAGGACCGTTTGAAAAAAAGTGCTCTTGGAATGTCAGGCGGACAGCAGCAGCGTCTCTGCATTGCCCGTGCCCTGGCAGTACAGCCGGAGGTGCTTCTTATGGATGAGCCCACATCTGCCCTGGACCCTATCTCCACTTCCAAGATCGAGGATCTGGCAGTAGAGCTTAAAAAGGATTACACCATTGTCATGGTCACACATAACATGCAGCAGGCAACCCGTATCTCCGACAAGACAGCATTTTTCCTTCTTGGTGAGGTTGTGGAATTTGCGGATACAGACAAGCTGTTCTCCATGCCGGCGGATAAGCGTACAGAGGATTATATTACAGGAAGGTTTGGTTGATATTATGTCAGAACGTTTTGTAAGACAGCTGGAAGAGCTTCACGTGGAACTGATCACCATGGGAAGTCTCTGCGAAAAAGCAATTTCACTTTCTGCCAAAGCTATTCAGGGTGAAGGCGGGATGACTCTCATTGGCAAGATCTTTGAGACGGAAAAAGAGATCGATGCACAGGAAAAAGAGATTGAAAATCTCTGCATGAAGCTTCTTCTTCATGAGCATCCGGTAGCCGGAGATCTGCGATCCATTTCCGCAGCGCTGAAGATGATCTCCGATATGGAACGCATCGGTGATCAGGCAGCAGATATTGCGGATCTGTCCAAGCATATCGAAGACAAAGCAGTTACCGGAGATATCATTAATATCCGGAAGATGGCAGAGGATACTGTCCGGATGGTTACAGAAAGCATCGATGCCTTTGTAAAGGGTGATCTTGAGCTTTGCAGAAAGGTTATTGACGATGATGATAAGGTGGACGATGCCTTCAATGATATTAAGGAAAAGCTGGCCGAGGTCCTGAATAACGGAAAGCCGGATGCAAACATCGGTCTGGATATCCTTATGGCTGCAAAATATTTCGAGCGTATCGGTGATCACGCTGTGAACATTGCAGAGTGGGTGGAATATTCCATCACAGGAAACCACAGAAGCGGTTCCAGTCATACAGATAACTATTTTGTTGAGGAATAGAAATAAGTAAGAGCAGATTGCAAAGAGTTGCATTATTATAAAAAAGTGCTGTGGTATTGAAAGGATATCACAGCACTTTTTATAATGTGATGAAATTTACAAGGATTTAACTTTTTCCGGATAATTATTTTTACATTGCTTTTGTAAAATGCTATATAGATTTCGGAGAAAGGAAAGGGCTGAGCTTTGAGTAAAAAAATATTTAAGTATATCATGCTGGTTTCATCACTGATCACAGTACTGGGACTGGCATTTGTCGTGGGGATCCTTTATCACTATTTTCAGGGACAGCTGATGGGTGAGCTGAAGAAAGAAGCCGTGTATATTTCCAGAGGTGTGGAAAGTACCGGGACAGATTATCTGAAGAAGCTGAATGATGAGGATTCCAGGATTACTTATGTGGATGAAAGTGGAAAAGTTATCTACGACAATGAGGCAAATGTGGAAAGCATGGATAATCACGGACATCGCAAGGAGATCCGTGAAGCAGAGATCAACGGAGAAGGTGCGGATGAAAGAATGTCATCCACGCTTTCCGAAAAAACAATGTATTATGCAGTACGCCTTGAAAATGGCAATGTGCTGAGAGTTTCCAGTAACCAGGCTTCTGTATGGATGCTGCTCCTGCAGCTGCTTCCGCCTTTTGCTGCAGTTCTGATACTTATGCTGCTCCTGTCCGGCGTATTTGCATCCAGGCTTTCCGGGAAGGTTGTGGAACCTCTTAATGGGCTTGATCTGGAGCATCCGGATGAGAATGATGCCTATGATGAGGTACAGCCGCTTCTCAGCAAGATTGGCAGACAGAGCCGGCAGATCCGTCTGCAGCTTGAGGCAGCCAGAAGACAGCAGAAAGAATTTTCTATTATCACGGAGAACATGCAGGAGGGACTTCTTGTGATCGACCGTTATACCATGGTACTTTCTATCAACTCCAGTGTGGGAAAGCTTCTTAAGGTAAAGGAGATCAAAACAGGAGAAAGTGTATATCTTCTGAACCGCTCGGAGGAGTTTCGAGGTGTCGTTGGGCAGGTCCTTGAAGGAAAGCATGAGAACAAGATCCTTCGTCTGGATGGCAGTGAGATTCAGGTGATCGCCAATCCGGTCACAAGAGAAAACAAGACAGAAGGCGCGGTGATTCTTCTGGTGGACGTAACCGAAAAAGTAGAACGGGAACAGCTGCGCAGAGAATTTTCCGCCAATGTTTCCCACGAGCTGAAAACACCGCTGACTTCTATTTCCGGCTTTGCAGAGATCATGCAGGACGGATTTGTGAAGGATGAGGATGTGAAGGTTTTTGCAGGACGCATCTATAAGGAAGCGCAGAGACTGATCCGTCTGGTTGGAGATGTGATCCGGATCTCCCGTCTGGATGAGGGCGGATTGCCGTATCAGTGGGAAAAGCTGGATCTTTACAGTCTGACTCATGATATTTTTTCTACCTTACATGAAGCTGCCGAAAAGCAGGAAGTGCATATGTATATGGAAGGCGGAAGTACAGTGCTGGATACAGTGCCGACGATCATGGAAGAGGTTCTCTATAATGTCTGCGATAATGCTGTCAAATATAACCGTCGGGGTGGAGAGGTCTTTGTGAGACTGAAGGATGGCGAGGATGCAGTTCGCGTGAATGTGCGGGATACAGGGATCGGTATTCCGAAGGAAAATCAGGAACGCATTTTTGAACGCTTTTATCGGGTGGACAAAAGCCATTCCAAGGAAATCGGCGGAACCGGTCTTGGCCTTTCCATTGTGAAGCACGGGGTAAAAACTCTGAACGGCAGGCTGTGGCTTAACAGTGAACCGGGACAGGGAACCGAGATCATTATGGAATTTCCGAAACATCATATGGAAGAGGAAGCAGCAGAGTGAACATAGGTCGTGCAGCGATGATGTTCATAGGCATGCAGCAGAGTGGAAGATGAAAGGCCGTTCTGTTGTATGTATCTGCTGCTTTTTATATCATAGTATATTGCTGGTTGGAGGTTGATGGTTTGACAGACCGGAAGGGTTATGCTATCTTATGTAATAATAATCAGAATAAGCAACAGGAAAGCGGATGATAACGGTCCGCTTTCTGTATTATAATTGGTTCGGAATAATTCCGGACGACTATACTGAGGGGAATAAAAATATGATACAGGCAATTGTTTTATTGGTGTTCCTGATCTTTCTGAACTCTGTTTTTGCAGGTGCGGAAATGGCGGTTCTGTCCATGAATGAAGCGAAGATGAAGGAGCTGGCAGAAGAGGGAGATCACCGGGCGCAGATTTTGATAAAGCTTACAGAACAGCCGGCACATTTTATGACAGCGATCCGTGTAACGGTAACTACGGCAGGATTTCTGCAGAGCGCTTTTGCGGCAGAATATTTTGCACAGCCGATGACAGAGGCACTGATAAAGACAGGGATAGATGTACCGCAGAATATTCTGAAGATCGTATGCATGATCATTGTGACCATACTGCTTTCCTATGTAAGTCTTCTGTTCGGAGAACTGGTGCCAAGACGTCTGGGAATGAAAAATCCGGATGAGCTGTCTCTGCGTCTGGCAGGACTTCTTAAGATCGCGATGATCGCAGTCTGGCCGGCTACTGCACTTCTGACAGTAACTGCCAATGGTGTGCTGTATCTGATGGGGATCAAACCGGAAGAAAAAGAGGAGCAGGCCACAGAGGAAGAGATCCGTATGCTGCTTACAGAGGGAAATGAACAGGGCAGCATCCAGCAGGAAGAAAGCGAGATGATCCAGAATGTTTTTGACCTGGATGATACTGCGGCAGATGAGATCTGTACACACAGAAGAGATGTGGTTGTCCTCTATATGGAAGACTCCGATGAGGAATGGGAACGGATCATCAGAGAGAACCGTCACACCTTTTATCCGGTATGCGGGGAAGATCAGGATGATATTATCCATATTCTGGACACCAGAGATTATTTCCGCCTGGATGACAGATCCAGAGAAGCTGTTCTGCATCATGCCTGTTATTCGCCGTTTTTTGTACCGGAATCCATGCGTGCCAACCTGATCTTCCGGGAAATGAGGGAAAAACGGGATTATTTTGCAGTAGTGCTGGATGAATACGGCTGCTTTGTGGGAATTGTCACTCTGCATGATCTTGTGGAGACGCTGGTGGGAGATATTGACGACAGGACAGATCTGCCGAAGCCGGATGATATTGAGAAGACAGGAGAACATATCTGGAAAATACAGGGAGGAGCGATCCTGGATGATGTGGCAGAGGTCATAAATGTGGAGCTTCCTGTAGAAAAATATGATACTTTCAGCGGCTTTGTCTGCGGAGTTCTGGAACGTGTACCGGAGGACGGAGAACAGTTCCGATGCAGCTGGAAAAATCTGGATATTGTGGTAAATCAGGTCAGAAACCATACCGTTGTGGAGGGGATCGTTCATGTTCAGCCAGAGAAAAAAGTGCAGGAACAGAAAGAAGAGATCTGACAAAACCTTGTTCAGCCGGGTCATGGGACAGCTATCGTGAAGAAGATTTTTGGGGATTTATGGACATTTTCTAACATGTTGTCGCTTGAAAGAGTGTTATTTTTGTGACATAATAAGAGGATAACCCGAGGAAAGCTTGTGATGAGGGAGAGAAAATGCCAGGTTTTACAAGACAGATCATACTGCATACACTGACGGAACTTATGAACGAAAAACCATTGTCCAAGATCACGGTAAAGGACATTGTGGAACGCTGTGGAGTAAACAGGAATACATTTTACTACCATTTCAGAGATATTCCGGATGCAGTGGAAGCAATGGTAAAGGAAGCGCTGAATGACATTCTGAAGGATCAGAAAGTACCGGAATCAGTCAGCGACTGTATGGAAATCCTTGTCAACGCAGTTCAGAAGAACAAAAAAGCCATGATACATCTGTACCGCTCGATCCAGAGGGATGTATTTGCCGATTATCTGGATCATGCCGCAGAGCGTGTGGTGGAGGAGCTGATCAACAGGGCGGTCGGAGACTTTGAAATGGATCAGGAAGATAGGCATCTTATAAGCCGGTATTATAAATGTGTATTTGTGGGAGTGATCCTGGACTGGCTACGGCATGATATGGATTATGATATCCTGTCAGATATGCATAAGCTGGAGTATATTTACGAGAAGAGCCTTGAGAGTCAGTACAAAAATCTGAAATAAAAGCTATGATTTCAACTAAATGAAGATTAAAAATATCCATTTAGTGTAGAACAGGAATGTCCTCGAATTTTATTAAGGTATAGAAACGGTTAATTTTGAGCTGGTGTCTGAAATTTAGGCACTGGCTCTTTTTTGTCTGTTTTTTTAAACGACACAGGGATGTATAATTCAGTACAATAAATGAGAAAAAATTATCAAGGAGGGAACGTATGGATGACCTGAAACAGCTGAAGCTTGTAAAAAACATCTACATCGTCATGTCATTACTGTTCTGTGTGCTGGGTATTTTTCTGATGGCAAGGCCCAAAAGCTCTGTAAAAATGCTGTGCGTGCTTATGGGAATCATGCTGATCCTGTACGGAGCTATTAAGATCAGCGGATATTTCACGAGAGATGCTTTCTGTCTGGCATTTCAGTTTGATCTGGCTTTCGGGATCCTGCTGATGGCAGTGGGAGTGATCCTGATAGCCAGAAAAAATTTCGCAGTGGATCTTATTTTTTCCGTGTTCGGAATCCTGATCCTGGCAGATGCCCTGTTTAAGATCCAGATGTCTGTAGATGCGAAGAGATTCGGTCTGGCGTTGTGGTGGCAGATCCTGCTGATCGCATTGGTCACCGGAGTGATCGGAGTTCTGGTTTTTATCAGACCATTTGAAGCAGCAGCTATGATGATGGTGTTGGTAGGATTTTCCATTTTACTGGAAGGGATCCTCAATCTATGGGTCGGGATTCTGACGATCAAGATCATCAAGAGTCGGCTTTAAACATAAACATAAAAATAACCAATCACTTTAGATAATAACATAGGAGGAAATAGAGTATGGGAATCGTAGACAAAGCAAAACAGGCAGCGATCGCAGCTACCGTAACAAAAGCACTGGATTATCTTGAGAAGGATCCGGAGACAAACATACCGAAGATCATGGAAATGGTTGATAAAGTAACACCGGATGGCTGGTATGCAGGACAGAGAAAATGCGATACCGTCACTCCATCGAGGCAAAGGACAACTGGTATCAGCTGATCCTTCGTATGTATCAGCTGGATGCCGGCGTACGCCAGACATTTTTCCGCAACTTTATTGTAAATGCCAGTCTTAAGGGAAGCGCAACGCAGGAAAAGGTATCAGAAGAGAATGACTGCAATGTACCGTGGGCAATTCTTCTTGATCCTACCAGCGCATGTAACCTTCATTGCACAGGATGCTGGGCAGCAGAGTATGGCCACAAGCTGAACCTGGATCTTGAGACCATCGATTCTATCGTAAAACAGGGTAAAGAACTGGGAACCTATATGTACATCTACACAGGCGGTGAGCCACTGGTCCGCAAAAAGGATCTCATTAAGATCTGTGAGATGAATCCGGACTGCGAGTTTCTTTCCTTCACAAACGGAACTCTTATTGACGAAGAATTCTGTCAGGAAATGCTCCGTGTGAAAAACTTTGTTCCGGCTATCAGCCTTGAGGGAACAGAGGCAACTACAGACGGACGTCGTGGAGATGGCGTATACCAGAAGGTTATGCATGCTATGGAGCTTCTGAAGAGCCACGGACTTCCGTTCGGTGTTTCCACATGCTACACATCCGCAAACGTAGATGCAGTAAGCAGTGAGGAGTATTTTGATCATCTGATCGAGTGCGGAGCTTATTTTGCATGGTTCTTCCACTATATGCCGGTTGGAAATGATGCAGCAGCAGATCTCCTCCCCACACCGGAGCAGAGAATCAAAATGTATGACAGCGTCCGCAGATTCCGTGCCACAAAATCTCTCTTCACTATGGACTTCCAGAACGATGCAGAGTATGTAGGCGGATGTATCGCAGGTGGCCGTCGTTACCTCCATATCAATGCAAACGGGGATGTGGATCCTTGTGTATTCATTCATTTCTCCAATGCGAACATTAAAGAATGTACACTCCTTGAGGCGCTGAAGAGCCCGATCTTTATGGAGTATCACAAGGGTCAGCCGTTCAACAAAAACATGCTTCGTCCATGCCCGATGCTTGAAAATCCTGAGCTTCTCCGCAAGATGGTTGAACGTGCAGGAGCGAAATCTACAGATCTTCAGTCTCCGGAAACAGCGGAGCATCTCTGTGCAAAGTGTGATCACTATGCAGAGGTATGGAAAAAACAGGCCGATGAGCTCTGGAGTGAGAGCCAGGCAAAAAAAGCTGCAAAAAAATCAACAACTTGTTAATTAACACTTGATATAGATGTTGGGATACTGTATAATGAACCCGTTTTTCAGGAGTCTGAAATAACAGTTCAGATAAGAGTGTCGAAACAGAAGAGACACGATACGTGTACTGACAGATAACAGGGCGGTTATATTCAGCAGTGGGTATAACTGCCTTCTTTTTTATGTTATCGTCAGGACATAGGGAAAGAAAGGATGGATTCATTATGGAAAAACAGGAGAAAAACACAGCCAGCCCTTATGAGCTGGACGGACGCCCACCTCTTAAGGTGGCAATTCCCCTTGGACTGCAGCACGTGCTTGCCATGTTTGTGGGTAATCTTACCCCGCTTCTGATCATCACAGCTGCCTGCGGGATCGAAGCAGGAGGGGATCTTCAGGTTGCATTACTTCAGAATGCAATGCTGATCGCAGGAATTGTTACACTTGTACAGGTCTTTACGATCGGACCGGTCGGTGGCAAGCTTCCTATCGTTATGGGAACAAGTTCAGGCTTCATCGGCGTATGTCAGAGTGTTGCCGGAGTTATGGGAAATGGTGTCGTTGCCTATGGTTCGATCATGGCAGCCTGCTTTATCGGCGGTCTTTTTGAGACTGTTCTGGGAAGCTTTCTGAAGCCCTTGAGAAAATTTTTCCCATCTGTTGTAACAGGTACGGTTGTACTTTCAATCGGTCTTTCACTGATCGGTGTGGGAATCAGCTCTTTCGGTGGCGGAAGCTCCGCAAAGGATTACGGTTCTCTTGAAAACCTTTTCGTAGGCTTTGTAGTTCTGATCGTGATCATTGTACTGAAGCATGGAACAAAAGGCTTCACAAGCTTTTCTTCAATCCTCATCGGTATTATCGTGGGATACATTCTGGTAAGTATCATGGCTATGGTACTTCCTACAACATTTACATATGTAGATGACACAGGTGCTACTGTGGAGGCTACAAAGGCCTGGGTTCTCAACTGGGACAAGGTTGCTCAGGCAAAATGGTTTGCGGTACCGGCACTGATGCCTGTAAAATGGGTGTTTGACGCACGTGCGATCGTGCCGATCCTGATCATGTTTATTGTAACTGCAGTTGAAACAGTTGGTGATATTTCCGGAATCACAGAGGGTGGTCTTGGAAGAGAGGCTACAGACAAAGAGCTTTCCGGTGGTGTTATGTGTGACGGACTTGGATCTTCCTTCGCAGCACTGTTCGGTGTGCTTCCGAACACATCCTTCAGCCAGAACGTTGGTCTGGTTGCAATGAATAAGGTTGTAAACCGTTTCTGTATCGCTACAGGAGGAATCTTCCTGATCGCATGCGGACTGTTCCCGAAGCTTGCAGCACTGATCTCCATCATGCCGCAGAGCGTTCTGGGCGGCGCTGCTGTTATGATGTTCTCATCTATTGTTGTCAGCGGTATCCAGTTAATTACCAAGTGGCCGATCGGACCGAGAAATGTTACGATCGTTTCCGTAGCACTTGGTCTTGGTTATGGACTTGGCTCCAATACAGCGATCCTGGTGCATCTGCCACAGGCGATCAGCCTGATCTTCGGCGGTTCCGGTATTGTTCCGGCAGCGGTATTTGCGATTATTCTTAATATTGTTCTTCCGAAGGATGAGAAGAGTGAGATTGAGAGAGCTGAGGAGATGGCTGGAGAAAGTTAAGAATAAATAAGAAAGTGTAAAGAATAAAAAAGTAGTTTTTTACTTTTTTAGAGAC
>ENA-OQKC01000545-OQKC01000545.1-human-gut-metagenome-genome-assembly--contig:-NODE-545-length-15600-cov-7.451819_pt1 | contig 15600 bp, 17 predicted proteins | sample MGYA00242774_ERZ504790 | MGnify/ENA primary metagenome ERZ504790 (study PRJEB26092, sample SAMD00036419) | human gut metagenome | host: Homo sapiens | study: EMG produced TPA metagenomics assembly of...
GGGAACCGTCTTCCGCTTCTTTCTCAGTTTCAGGAACAAGTTCTACTGTACTCTCTTCCGTATTGGTGGCTTCTGCAATATTTACCCAGCCAGAAACATCACCAGCCTCTCGTGTGTCCCCAGATACCATCTTTACCAGTATCTACTTCTGTATCAATATATAACTTCTCACCATTCGCTATATTACAGCCTCCGGAAACTGTGCCGTACTTTTTTCCAGGTCCTTTATACAGGCAAACGGTAACCGTCTTCCTTAGCATTCACTGTAATACTGTAATTCTCATCCTTACTTCCGTATAAGGCAAGCTCTGATGCTACTGCCTCGGCAAGAGTGGCCGGCTTCAGATAATTCTCTTCCAGGAAACCTAAACATGCCATGAAGCTGAGCATATACCCATACCTTTCCAGCTTCATCTGTGGTCTCTCCTCTACATGGATCGCAGTTCCATTAGGAATCAGCTCATCATTCAGCTTCGGGCTGGAAGCATCTGCCTCTGAATACATGTCAACACCGCCATCAGGCGATTCTACAATCATATAGTAATCTGTTTTGTAATCTACCTGCTGTGTCTTTCCCGCATCTAGCGAAAACTCCCACAGTCATGCAAAAAGTAAGAAGCACAGCCAACAGCATTCCCAGCTTTTTCTTCATATATATCCTCTTTTCCCTCTTATATACATTTTCTGTTTTTCATTGTAACACACCAAGAAAAACTTGCAACCATTTTTCTCATATTTTCCCATTATTTTACAGCAACAGTTACTATTCACCGGAAATGTTCCGCGAGGTGTTTTTATAAACAAATTTCACAGAAAAACCGGGAACCTGGCATGAAATCATGCGAATGTATGTCCGATAAAGGTTCCCAGACAGTAAAAGAGCGAGACAAAAGTCCCGCTCTCTCTCAGCTTTCCTTCATTGTCCTGGGGGAGTGAAAGAAAGACAGTTAAGTTATAAAAAGCTAATTATTATAAAGAGGTCCATAGTTCTTGCAAGCTCTGAAATCTGCACCTTCTTTATCCATTCCAAATGCATTCCATGCTGCCGGACGATAGATATCTTTCTCAGGAACATTGTGCATGGATACAGGAATTCTCAGCATAGAGCACATTGTGATAAGATCTGCACCAATGTGTCCGTAGGAGATTGCTCCATGGTTTGCACCCCAGTTGTTCATTACATCATAAGCTGTCTTGAACGGTCCTTCTTTGCCATCGCATCTTGGAGCAAACCATGTACATGGCCATGTATAGTCTGTACGTTTCCACAGCTTGTCAGATACTTCTTCAGGAAGAGCTACTGTCCATCCTTCAGCGATCTGCAGAACCGGTCCAAGTCCTTTTACAAGGTTCAGACGGATCATTGTTGCAGGCATCTGAGCACGTGTTTCATAACGGCTGGAGTATCCGCCTCCACGGAAGTATCCGTTATCAGCCATACACCATTCTGTGTTTTCCATGATTGCTTTCTGGTCTTCTTCTGTGATATCCCACCACTGTTTCATAACAGCTGTTCCATCAGCTTCTTTTGCTTCTCCGTTAGCATCAAGGCAGGCAGCACCGGAGTTGATCAGGTGAAGGAAACCGCCGGCTTCTTTTGCTACGCCCTCAAGGTCATATCCTGTAGCTTTCTTAACAGCCTCCGGACTCCAGTATGTACGAACATCAGCGAAAATCTGTGCTCTGTTTGTAAGAAGTTTCATGAACAGCATTCCAAGTCCGTTAAGAACATCGTTCTCTGTAGCCAGGATGTATGGTTCACGTGCTCCGTTCCAGTCAAAGGAGGTGTTCAGCATAGCTTCTGCAAAGTCACCGTTCGGATAGAAATCTGTCCACTGTCTCTGTCCCTGGAAACCGGCTGCCAGAGCATTGTGTCCGATTGCTTCTTCAGAGAATTTAGGATCAAGGTTGTCACAGCCGTTCATCAGTTCTTTGATGATAACTGCCATCTTAACAACAAACTCGAACTGCTCTTCTTTCTTTTCAGCTGAGAACTGAAGTTCTTCAGGGTTCTTATCCCAGCCAATCTTACAGGTTTCTTTTGCCCATTTCAGAGCTTTCTCAAATTCTGCGTGATCATAGATACCTTCTGTCATACGACGGATGATCTCTACCTCATCAACAGACTCAACTCTCATTCCAAGATAAGATTCGATGAAATCGGAATCAATGATAGATCCACCGATACCCATTGTTACAGAACCGATCTGCAGATAGGATTTTCCTCTCATGGATGCTGCTGCAACTGCTGCGCGGCCGAATCTTAACAGTTTTTCTTTAACATCTTCCGGAATAGATGTGTCATCAGCTTCCTGAACATCATGTCCATAGATACCGAATGCCGGAAGTCCTTTTTGTGCATGTGTTGCAAGTACAGATGCAAGGTATACAGCACCAGGTCTTTCTGTTCCGTTGAATCCCCATACAGCTTTGATCGTCTGTGGATCCATATCCATTGTCTCAGCACCGTAGCACCAGCATGGTGTAACTGTAAGAGTGATATCTACGCCTTCTTTACGGAATTTATCTGCACATGCAGCGCTCTCGCCAACACGTCCGATGGTTGTATCAGCGATTACAACTTTAACCGGTTCACCGTTGGAATATCTTAAATTCTCTTCAAATAATTTAGCAGCTGATTTCGCCATATTCATTGTCTGATCTTCCAGAGATCCACGAACATCCAGTGCTCCTCTACGACCATCGATAGTAGGTCTGATACCAATTACCGGATAGCTGCCAATTAATCTGCTCTTTGCCATAATAAAATACCTCCTGATAAATTATTGTAATATTCCCGCAGGATCATTTCCTGCTAGAGCGTGTCTGAAAAAGGCTTTCTGCAAGATGTGCGTCACAATTTGTGGGATATTTTGCCCGGATGAGGGCGCCGTAGCGGGCTACGGCAACTGAATTCGGGTGAAATATCCCGCAAAGTGGGGCGTGCAGATTGCGGGAATGATTTTTCAGACACGCTCTAACCCCCAAGATTACATTTTCACTTTTCGCAGCATCTTCTGACTGCAAATATAACAAAAATAATAACCTCTACACCTGTTGTGCCAAGTAGCCCGATAACCACTGTTCACTCCGTTCACAGCAGCCTGACCACTCAACTTTGTTACTGATATCTATTATATAATTGCATTCAGAAAATTACTTGTGTTATAATAGCAAAAAACAGTACAATATTCACTTTTTCTGTTTTAATCATAAAATTTCTGTAAATTTTGTAAGGAGGAAAGTTCTTTTGCATGATTTAGACCATAATGAAGACCGTCCAAGAGGCACTTATGAGTTTCCATTTGAGTTTCATCACATCGATCATACACATCCCAGATATGTCATGTCTTATCACTGGCATGTGGAATATGAAATAATTCGTATTCTGGAAGGTTCTCTTACTGTCACTTTAGACGAAAAAAGTTTTACAGCAGTTAAGAATGATGTCATTTTTGTACATAGTGGAATCCTTCATTCAGGAATTCCCCATGATTGTGTATATCAGTGCATTGTTTTTGACATGAACACTTTTTTGAAAAACAATCCTGTATGCGGAGAATATATCCAGAAAATCCTGCATCAGGAAACAATGCTTTTTCCACATTTTTCAGATGAGCATCCACAGATTCTGAACTGTATTTCTGTTCTGTTTGATGCCATGTATGAAAAAGATACCGGATATGAGCTGACTGTATTTGGACAATTTTACCACTTTTTTGGTTTGATTTTCAGTAATCATTACTTTATCGAAAATCCTACCCGAACGCGCAGAGACTATAAACGTATTCTCCAGTTGAAGCAGGTTCTGGAATTTATCGAAAAAAATTATGCCAATCCTATCACACTTCAGGAACTGTCTGCTTCTGTCTCTATGTCACCGAAATATTTCTGCAGGTTCTTTTCGGAAATGACACATCAGACTCCTGTGGATTATCTGAACAGACAGAGAATTGAAGAAGCCTGTTTACAACTGGCGGCTACTGATGATTCAATCACAGAAATTGCTTACAGAAACGGATTTAATGATCTGAGTTATTTTATACGTACTTTTAAGAAATACAAAGGCATGACTCCCGGGAAATATAAGCGAAGATAAATCAGTACATCGCAAAAAGACCAGAACAGCTCTCTTCGGAACTGTTCTGATCTTTTTAATACTCCTTCGCAACTGTCTGGTGCCTTCAACAGCGGACTGCCAAATAGTTGTCATCCATCTTACAATATTTCATTTAACACAGACTGACCATACTCTGCCAGACTATGGTCTTCTTCTCCTGTACCGCCGCTGATTCCAAGTCCACCGATAATTGTATTTCCGGACTTCAGCGGAATACCACCGCCGAAAATAACGATTTTTCCACCATCCAGCTTGTCAACGCCATAAAAGGTTCCTCCGGGCTGTGCGATCTTCGAAAGTTCCATTGTAGACATCTTCACTGCCACTGCAGTATAAGCTTTCTTCATTGCAACATCGAAGCTTACAAGGAATGCTCCATCCATCACATGGACCGCAACCGGATTTCCTTCCGGATTGCAGACCGCGATTACCGCACGCTGCCCTCTGCGCACAGCTTCCTGCTCCAATCTCTCGATCAGTTTCTTCGCTGTATCCAATGTTATCCTGCTCTGAATTCCCATTCGTTTAAGAACCTCCTGGATGACGGCTTCATTGATATCTGCCGTCTTTTTTAATACATCTGTATTACTGTCGGACGGTTCCGGCAATGCATCTGTATTATTATCAGACGTTTTCACCAATGCACCCGCATGATCATCAGACAGTTCCACTGAAAGATCAGAGGAATACTCTATATATCTCGCCAAAATATACAGATAATCCGAAAGGCGGTTAAGAAATCTCTTACTCTCTGTATCTGCGCCAAACTTCACGCTGACCTGTGCAAGGCAGCGCTCTGTTCTTCTGGCAACAGTACGTGCAATATCTATCTCTGCAGCCAGTCGGCTCTTTCCTGTAAGCTTCTCCGGAACAGGCTTTTCGCACAGTGCTTCCAGTTTATCTGTTTCCGCCTCCAACACTGCTGTTTCCTTTTCACTGACTTTACAGTCACGATCATATGGGTTACTGACTCCCGCTGCAATCAGATCAAGATTCTTTTGAATACGTTCAAAAAGCTGAAGTATTTCTGACTGACGGAGCATACTTTTTACAAGTTCAATATGACTATTCAGTTCATCAGCCTCACCCATAAGGCGGATACGGTCATCAGACTTGGAAATATTACCAGCATGAGCCATATCTGTAATTCCTCTGTCTCCTCTTTTTGTATAAATACTCATCTCTTCTCCATCTCCTGTATCTGATTTCAGCAGCAGTCAGCATCTGCCGGAAATTATTGTCTTCATTTTCAGAATGACCATAATTTCGTATAAATCTTTATAATATCTTCTTTAGTCGGAACTCTCGGATTATTCACTGTGCAGGCATCTGCAAGTGCTGCGTCTGCCATCTTGTCAATTGCTGCAAAATATTCTTCCGGTGCAATTGTTCCCAGTTCCTGAATCGTCAGCGGAATATTCATCTCTTTCTGCATAAACTGAATCCAGTTTACCAGAGAACGGACCGTCATTACTTTATTATAATTGCTCAGTCCGAGAATGTGCGCAACATTGGCGTATCTCTTTACAGCCGGAAGATACTCTTTCTGGCTCTTACTGTGCTTATTGATATCAGAATTAAATTCTACGATATGCGGAAGCAGCATAGCATTTGCCCTTCCATGCGGAATATGGAACATTGCTCCCAGCTGATGAGCCATGCTGTGAGTGATTCCAAGACCTGCTGTATTAAAGGATAAACCAGCCAGACAGGAAGCTACATGCATTTTTTTACGCGCATGCATATCACTGCCGTCCAGATATGCTCTCAGCAGAAATACCCCGCAAATTTCAATCGCTTTCTCCGCAAGTGCAGAAGAGAATTCATTATGTGCAGTACTTACGTATGATTCCAGCGCATGTGTAAACACGTCCATACCAGTATCCGCTGTGATGGCCGGCGGAACACTCCTTACAAGTTCTGCATCCAGAATTGCTTCATCTGCTGTAAGGCTCTCTGAGATCAGCGGATATTTTACATGTGCTGCAGTATCGTTTACTACTGCAAAAGAAGTAACTTCTGATCCGGTGCCACTTGTCGTCGGAATTGCGATCAGACCTACTTTTCCGTAATTGTTGATCTTCAGTGCAAATTCTCTGATTGCCTTGGAAGAATCAATCGCAGAACCACCACCGACTGCAACAACTGCTTCCGGCTGATATTCCAGGAACTTCTTTACCCCTTCTGCAATCTTGTCCACAGGTGCATCCGGCACAACGTCATGGAAAATATCGTATTCAATACCTGCACTGTTTAAAGGAGCAGTGATCAGATTGATCATTTTACTTTGTACCACAAATGGATCTGTTATAATGAGAACCCTTTTATACGGGATCTCTTTTAATCTGTCTAATGCGTTATCCCCAAAATGGATCGCGGTTTTCATCTCAAAAGTATTCATTGTATCATACTCCTATTTTCTTTGTCAGACAGGATATAGGCATTTTACATTAAATTTCTCAAAGTGCCTCTTCCAGCGTTCTGTCGGTTCTTTGTCCGTCACTATAATATCTACTTCTTTCATGCTTCCAGCTACGGAAAACGCTGTCTGATCAAATTTAGAACTGTCAACAACCAGAATTTTCTTTCGTCCGGAACCGATCATCGCTCTCTTGGTAGAGCCAAAAGCTTCCTGAGATTCCATAATCCCCCATTCCAGATCCAGTGCCTTACACGAAAAGATAACCTTATCTACATAATAAGAACGTATGGATTCGTCTGTCTTTGATCCAAGAAAAGCCAGATATCCTTCTTTCATTACGCCTCCGGTGGAGATAATGTTCCACCCGGATACATCAGCTAACTCCAGAAGTATTTCCATGGAATTGGTAATTACGGTAAGACGTTCTTTTTCCTTTAATGCTTTCGCCACAAAAACTGCCGTAGTACTCGCATCCAGGAAAATATGATCTCCGTCTTTCACAAGGGAAGCTGCAAGTTCAGCCATTTTCTGCTTTCCTGTAACATTCTGGTTCTTACGTACATTAAAAGGCAAATCAATGCTTACATCCTCATTGATCACAGCACCGCCATAACTTTTTATCGCAAGTCCTTCCTTTTCAAGTTTATCCAGATCACGGCGTATGGTCTCTTCAGAGACATCATAAAGCTGGCTCAGCTCGCTGACCACCACCCGCTTTTCTGCCTGTAATTTTTCGAGAATCAGATTTCTTCTCTCCAGTGCAAGCATATCTTTGCCCCCTTTTTTTGAGAAATTTTTTATGAGTGTCAGGGTCAGAAACTTCTTACCCCGGATATTATAAAATACTGTCGATCATTCTTCTGTCAGGATGTGCGATAACGGAAGAATCCAGGTACATACCCTTGGCAGCTACAAGTTCTTTTGCCCTGTCAATGGAAGCCTCTACCGCAGAAACTTCACCGGTGATCATCATATATGATTTTCCGCACATACCTTTGGCAATACGAAGTTCTATCAGATCTACGATCGCAGTCTTAGCTGCCTGGTCTGCTGCTTCGATAATGGAAGCTGCATCATAAGTTTCAAGAATTCCCAGCGCACTGATATCTTCTACCTGAGTAGTTCCGTAAATTGCCGGGAAAATGGATTCATGCGGATTGCCCAGCACAAAGCTGTCAATGCATTTATCCTCATATGTAGTTACTGCCGTATCAACGGCGGCCTTTACCGCACTTAAGTCACCGGTAATAATTGCAATATATTTACCAGGACATACGGTCTGTGCCTCGACGATCTCTACCTCAGATGTTTTTACCATAGCATCTGCTGCAGTAACGCCTGTAGATGTGGTTTTAAATTCAATCATTCCGATTGCTTTACTCATTTTGTGCACGTCCTTTCTACTTTACTGCAATAATAATGTAACGGTCTGTTACTTCTGTTACTTTACCGCTGACAGAAGCATGAATACCAACGCTTAAGCCCTGTGCCGGCTGTGCGATCATCTGCCCTCTTGTTACCTCATCACCGGCTTTGACCACTGCCTGTGCAGGTGCTCCGATGTGCTGGCTCAATAATATCCTTACTTTCTTAACCTGTACAAGTTCTTCTTTCAGAGGAGCATCCTTGTCATATCTCGTAAGACCAAGTCGCGCCATCAGACGTTCTTCCGGAACCTTACGGTATTCTCTGGATTCCTGTACCGGTTTCGGCTGTACACCCTGCGGAGGACGGATACCTGCTTTTCTCAGACCGCCCTTCATATCTGCGAGAAGACTTCTCGGTGCAAGACTCTGCGGACATGAGTACATCTCACATACACCGCAGGAACTGCAGAAGGAAGCATCTATATATGGATTCAGGTCTCTGAAATCATTATTTGATGCAGCCCTCATAAATTTCGCCGGATCGATCGGATGTCCCAGATTATGTCTCGGACATAAATCTGTACAGGTATTGCACTGGCAGCAGATAGATGCTGCACGTTTTAAATCTATGGAAGAAGTCCGCTGCTTCTTCGCTACAATAAGATGGTCTTTTGGAAGGACCAAAATCGCATTTGTTGTCTTTGTCACCGGATCTGAACCATTTCCGATACGCCCCATCATCGGGCCGCCTACGAAATAGACAGGATCCTTCACTGTTGTGCTGCCTGCCTGTGCTACCACTTCCTCCAGAGTACATCCCAGGGGAACTCTCACTGTAACAGGATCACTTACTTCTGCAACAACAGATACATATTTGTCTGTAACCGGCTGCTTCTCTTCCACAGCACGATATACATTGTATACAGTTTCAACGTTAAATACGGCTACTCCCTGCTCGATCGGCAGTCCTCCCGGCCGTACTACTCTTCCGGTTGCCTCATAAATAAGTACAACCTCATCTCCCATCGGATAAACTTCGTCCAGAAGATGCAGCCTCATGCCAGGAAATTCTTCAATATGCTGATTTAATGCATGAATTGTCTGTACATAAGACTTCTTAATTCCAATAATTGCTTCAGAAGCACCAACCGTCTCCTGGATCATATGGAATGTTTTCATAATTTCATATGCGTGTTTTTCCAATAACTGTCTGTGTAATTTCAGTAATGGTTCACACTCTGCACAGTTCATAAGAATGGTATTGGCCTTGTCTGTAAGCTTCATATAAGTAGGGAATCCGGCTCCGCCGGCACCTACCACACCATTCTGCTGTATAATATCCTGTAATTCTTTGATTTCCATGGCGTTACTCCAATCCTGCACCGTCATCAATAATACCGACAATTGCGGCATCTACCGGTGCTGTTTCTACGCCGCAGCCTATTCTTGCTGCGCTTCCCTGTGCCACCAATACATATTCACCAACTCCGGCTCCGATCATATCGATCGCAACCAGCTGGCTCAGGTCGCCTTTCATATGATGCACAGGCTCGATAATCATAAATTTACTTCCAATCAGCTTCTCACTCTTTCGTGTGGATACCACACTTCCTACAACTTTGCCTACGATCATATGAGCCTCCAAATTGTTTCTGATAATAATATTGGGGGCAAATACTTCTGCCCCCAATTAACGCTTAAGGGTTTCTGTTCAAAAACCTTATCGTGCAGGCACGAACGGCTTTTTGACCTTTGGCCCCCGATATTATTTAATTATTGTTACGGTAGTGCCTGTAGCAATCTTTGCTGCATTTGCTTCATCTGTATCAATATGCATTTCCAGTGTAAAGCTGTCGTCTACACGGATCTTGACCTGATTGAAGATGGTTCCTCTCTCATTATCTGCCTTTACTGATACGATATCGCCGTCCTTCACACCTGCAGCCTGTGCATCTTTCGGAGACATATGTATATGGCGCATTGCCACGATACATCCCTCTTTCAGATAAACTGCTCCTTTTGGACCTACGATTGCGATTGGTGCACTTCCTGCAACGTCTCCGGATTCGCGAACCGGAACATTCATTCCAAGCTTAATGGCATCTGTCGCAGATACCTCAACCTGTGAAGCTTTACGCACCGGTCCAAGGATTCTTACATTCTCAATGGCACGAAGTTTCAGTCCCACAATGGTAACTGTTTCATTAGAAGCAAACTGACCTCCCATCAGCTCTTTCTTCTTCGTAAGCTGATATCCGGGTCCGAACAATGCTTCTACATGTTCCTGTGTCAGGTGAATGTGTCTTGCGGAAACCCCGATGGGAACCATGAATCCATCGCCTTTTTTTTCATTCTGATTGATTGCCTGAATGACCATTCTGGTAATCAGTTCAATATTATTAGATTCCAAGAATACACCTGCTTTCTGTCAAATATGACGGATTATAACCATCCGGCAGTCTGCTGTGCAGATACCGGACAGTTACGATGGATTACTATTTTAATACAGGCAGGATTTTCTCTACATCTGTATGTGGTCTTGGGATTACGTGTGTAGCAACTAATTCACCAAGTCTGGATGCTGCTGCGCTTCCGCTTTCTACTGCTGATTTAACAGCTCCTACATCTCCACGTACCATAACTGTTACAAGTCCGGATCCGATCTTCTCTGTTCCTACTAATGCTACGTTAGCAGCCTTGCACATCTGGTCTGCTGCTTCGATTGCTGCTGTAAGTCCTCTGGTTTCTACCATTCCTAATGCTTCCTGTGTCATAACTTTCTCCTCCTTATGAGATACTGTTTCCTTTATCTGTTCTTTCTGGGATTCTGTTTTATTTGCTGTTTCTGCCGCCGTATCTGCCGTCTGAGCTTTTACTTCCGGTTTTGAAGAAGTTTTTGCTTTCGTTCTTCTTGGAGCGGCTGCCTTTTTAGGGGCATTTTTATCTGCTTCCGGTTTCTTCTCTTCAGCCATTATTCATCCCCCTGATTGTTCTTCCAGCGACTTGCACTTAATTCCACCATTCTGACGATTTCTTCGTGGGGACGTGCAATTACTGCATAACTTACCGGTTTCTTGATCGCACCTGTCGCTGCTGCATTTACTGCTTCTGTAACGGCAGATACATCGCCTTCAACTATAATAGTAACCAGTCGTCCGCCCAGCTTACGTTCCCATGACGCCAGCTCAACGTCTGCAGTTTTGCACATGATGTCCAGTGCATCGATTGCTGCAACGACACCAGTGATTTCTATAAATCCATATGATTTACTCATGAGCGAACTCCTTTTTTATACTTCTCAATCTGCTGGTCAGATGCTTGGAAGGATTTTCTCTACGTCTGTATGAGGTCTCGGAATTACATGAGTAGCAACTAATTCGCCAAGTCTGGATGCTGCTGCGCTTCCGCTTTCTACTGCTGCCTTAACAGCTCCTACGTCTCCGCGTACCATAACTGTTACAAGTCCGGATCCGATCTTCTCTGTTCCTACTAATGCTACTTCAGCTGCTTTTGTCATTGCATCAGCTGCTTCAATTGCTGCTGTAAGTCCTCTGGTTTCTACCATTCCTAATGCTTCCTGTGCCATTTCTGCTTCCTCCTGAATCTACAAATAAATATCTGATTATATTTTAACTGATGCCCAATGGATATGCAACTGCTAATCCTTATCCAGGGCGCTGATCTTCAGCATTTTCTCCGTTCCCTCTTCCGGGTTCGGGATCACATAATGCTGTACCACACCAGTCATTCTGTTTGCAACTTCCATGCCTGCTTCCACAGCCGCTGTAACATCAGTTACACTTCCTCTGAATTTAATGCAGACAAGGAGCGGTACCGGCAGGCTGTCAGCATTGGCTGGTTTGTTTTTATCAAAAACCTCCAGGCGGACATTTGCTGCCTTACATCCGGCATCGCCTGCTACAAAGGCTGTCGCCAGCCCGAATACCTCTAAAATTCCTACAGCTTCTGCCATTTCTTTTCTCCTCTATTGCCAGGCTTATTATTTGTTGCTACTGTTCACTCCATTCTCAGCAATACTCTTTGCGGAATATTACCGGTGAACAGTAACTATTTGTTTACAACTGCGATCTTAAGTCCTGTCATTGCCAGGTTTGTCTGAAGAGCTTCATTGATCTGCTCTAACGGGAATTTGTCTGTAATTAACTCAGACATTGGAAGACCGATTGCATTTGCTCTCTTAAGGAAATCAAATGTTGTAACATAATCTCTGAGAGTGTAAACCCAGGAACCAACCAGATTGATTTCTTTGGAGCAAAGATCAAAGTGCGGGTTAATTGTAGCATCTCCACCATTGATGAAGAAACCAAGTTCGCAAAGGCCGCCGCCGTTACGGATAAATTTATAAATATTTGCATGAGCTTTTGGATTTCCTGTACACTGGAATGCAAAATCTGCAAGGTGTCCACCCTGTGCTTCTTTTACAGCCTCTGTCAGTGCTTCGATTCCTTTGAAGTTCATGAAGTTAACACTTGTATCTGCTCCCATTCTCTTCGCAAATTCAAGACGTTTCTCATTTCCGTCTACTGCGCAGATATGTTCTACGCCCATAGTACGAAGTACTGCAATGCAGATCAGACCGATTGGTCCGCAGCCCTGAACTACAACTCTGCTGTTGAAACGAAGGATTCCGGTTGTTTTTGCTCTCTCAACTGCATGTACAAGTACTGCACATGGCTCGATGAGGATTCGGGAATCTAGATCCAGATCACTTACATTAAAGAATGTAGTTCCGAAATTTCCACCTCTTAAGAAGATGTAATCGGAGAACCATCCGTTAAGATGTACATCATCATCCGGAAGAAGTCCATATACGTCAGCTCCACCTACGTTCTTCTTGTTCAGGTCGAACATTGTGATTTCCGGATCATCTTTAAAGATCATACAGGTAACGACTTTATCGCCAACCTTTACAGGTTTTCCTGCAGTATCTACTTTAACATTCTTACCCATAGCCACGATTTCACCTGTACCTTCATGTCCAAGTGCTACCGGGATCAGGCCAAATGGATCTCTTTTAAATTCATGTGCATCTGTACCACACACACCGCATCCTTCAACTTTAACCAGGATATCGTCATCTCCAATCGGAGGAATCGGATATTCTTTCAGTTCGAAATGTTCCTTTTCAGTTAATACAGCTACTCTGGCTGTCTTCGGGATTCCAGTTGTTGCTGCCGGTGCAGAAACTGTTGCTGCTGCCGGTGCATTTCCTGTCATGCCGGAGAGAACCTGTTTCACGATTTCTTCTATATTTACATTATTCATGTCCATGTTCTTTCTCTCCTTAACTCATCATCTTTAACGAATGCAAAGGCTGTCTGCCATTACGCAGCGTCTTCTCTTGGTAAATGTACTTGCGCAGGTAAGACCTTCACCTGTACGGCTTGCGATTGTAAATGTACAATAGCCTTCACCGCCAAATCCTAATGCAGCATAGGATGGTGCATTCTTTACAAGGATTGCTGTATCAATTGCTTTCGCATATTTTGTAATATTATCAATATTCTTTGAATGGATATGTGCAGAATGGCGATTTCCGTGTTCTAACCATACTGCCTGTTCCACTGCATCATCAAAATCTCTTGCTCTTACTACACCAAGGATCGGCATCATAAGCTCTGTTGTGATCAGCGGATGTTCCTTCGGTCCTTCAAATACGATACAGCGGATATTTGCCGGTGCATTGACACCGATCATGGAAAGAAGTGTTCTTGCGTCACGTCCGACACATTTACGGTTCAGTTTTCCGCCTGCCAGAACTACTTCTGTAAGTTTATCCTGTTCTTCTTTAGATGCAAGATAACAATCATTCTCAGTTACAAGATAATGCATCAACTCATCTACGATAGAAGAAACTGCTACGATCTCTTTCTCTGCGATACATGGAAGATTGTTATCAAATGTACATCCGTTTACAATGTCTGTTGCCGCTTTACGGATGTCAGCTGTTTCATCAACAAGTGCCGGAGGGTTTCCTGCACCTGCACCAATGCCACGTTTGCCGGAAGAAAGAACTGCAGTTACAACTCCAGGTCCCCCGGTTGCTGCAATAAGCGGGATGTCTTTATGTTTCATCATTACATTGCTAGTTTCAAGAGTAGGTTTCTCTACAGTAACCGCAATATTATCCGGTCCGCCGGACTCTAATGATGCTTCATTCAGAAGATTGATCGCATAAATGGAAGTCTTGATTGCTGCCGGATGAGGATTAAATACAACTGTATTTCCTCCTGCAAGCATTCCCATTGTATTACATAAAATTGTTTCACTTGGATTGGTACATGGAGTAATCGCACCGATCACACCGAAAGGTCCCATTTCAATAAGAGTTAATCCTCTGTCTCCTGACCATGCAGTTGTTGTAATAACTTCTGTTCCCGGTGTCTTATCAGCTACGAGATGATGTTTGAGAATCTTATCTCCTACATTTCCCATACCGGTCTCTTCCACACCCATGCGTGCCATTACTTCTGCATTTTCTTTTATTTTCTTACGAATGCAGGTAATAATTTTTTCTCTCTGATCCATGGACATTTTCTTTACAATAAGCTGTGATTTCTTGGCAGCTTCAATTGCATCATTCATTTCTTTAAAAATGCCATGTTTACCAGTCGGAGCGTCTGCTATCTGCATTTTTGCCATAACTTCCTGTACAATTTCCTGTACCATATTCTCATTAATTGGCATGAGACTGTCCTCCTTGATTATCTATGCTCTTATTTCATTCCTAACTGAGCCATTACTTGTTTTGTAATCTCAGCAACTAACTGTGCATCAGATGCAGCATTATTCTCTGCCGGTTTTGAATCTCCACCTACGAAATCATACTGATATCCAGGGAATTTCTTGAATTCTCCGTCCTGACATGCTCCACCGCAGTTATGACAGTTCTTGCCGTCTTTGTTCAGGCAGAGGTTTGCCGGATGTTTACCAGCCATACCGAATTTACGACGAATTTCATAAAGTTTCTCAATGTTCTTCTCATCAAATTCCTTAGGTCCGCCAAGAACTTTTGACTGATACAGAAGCTGTGCGTAGAACTCAACAGATTCCATCTTCATGTAAGCTGCGTTTAAGTCTGTGCTCCATGTCAATGCTCCATGGTTCTCAAGAAGAACTGCATCGAAATATGGAAGGTATTTCTCAAGATTATCCGGAATCTCCATTGTAGATGGTGTACCGTATTCAGCGATCGGAACGCATCCAAGTGAGATAACTGCTTCAGGCATGATCGGCTGTGTCAGCGGAATACCTGCAATTGCAAAAGATGTTGCATAAATCGGATGAGCATGCACAACAGAACCTACGTCCGGTCTCTTCTCATAAACTCTCATATGCATTTTGATTTCAGAGGATGGTTTGAATCCCGGGTTAGCCTGGATCACATTTCCCTCTCTGTCTACTTTACAGATATACTCCGGTGTCATAAAACCTTTGGATACACCTGTAGGTGTGCAAAGAAATTCGTTGTCGTTCAGTTTTACAGAGATGTTACCATCGTTTGCAGCTACCATGTTGCGGCTGTAGATTCTTCTTCCGATGTCGCAGATCTGTTTTTTGATTTCATATTCGTTTACCATGCTCATTTTCCTCCTTAAGGCATTGATATAGTTTTTGACGTTTCTACCTGTGATTTTACACTATCGGTCATAAAAAGTCAATACATTTCC
>ENA-OQKC01000546-OQKC01000546.1-human-gut-metagenome-genome-assembly--contig:-NODE-546-length-15587-cov-2.821087_pt1 | contig 15587 bp, 14 predicted proteins | sample MGYA00242774_ERZ504790 | MGnify/ENA primary metagenome ERZ504790 (study PRJEB26092, sample SAMD00036419) | human gut metagenome | host: Homo sapiens | study: EMG produced TPA metagenomics assembly of...
GATATAGACGGTATCTCCGTTTATATATTTCAGCGTATGCGGAAAGAGGTGAGATTATGAACCCATCTCTTTCGAGCATATCGTTAGAATACAGTTTAATGCTTTGATGATGACTGTTATTAAATGCACAGTTAAAAAAACAGAAAACAGACAGTTTGCAAGATGTTCTAAGCGTGAAGTTTTATTCTGTGAATTATCAGATACGAAAAATGTTGAATGTGTAACTAAGGATAACTATTCTTGTGATTACATTTCGTTTGAAGTCTTGAATTATACAATCCAAGTATCAAATGAGAAACTTGCTGTTGCTTTATATAAGTTATCGAGTAAGGAGCGTGATGTAATTCTATTACGCTATTTCCAAAGCATGAGCGACCAAGAAATCGCAGAATTATACCATGTATCACGTTCTGCTATTTATCGCAGAAGAAGTAACGGATTGAAGAAACTAAAAACAGTATTGAAAGAAAGGAATTGAACCAATGAAAAAAGAATATGGCTACCCTACATTAAAAGTAATATGTCAAGCGTCTGCTGGAAATGAAACTGCCATAAGAGAGATTTTGAAGTTTTATGACGCTTATATATGTAAATTATGCTTGCGTCCGTTTTACCACTCTGAAAGTGGTAAAATCACTATGCAGGTTGATGAAGAATTAAAAGGTCAAATCCATACAGAAATGATGAAAGCAATCTTGAAATTTGAAATCAGAGTAAAATAATCATACTACATGAATGAAAAACGGGAGATACACAGATATTTGTGCTATCTCCCATGTTGTTTTTGTGTCATATCAAGGCTCATTCAATCGTGGTAAATTCGTGGTAAAATGAATAGTTTTCTATACTTCAAAATGTTTGAAAGTATAGTGTTTATGCGGATAATCAAAAATCAGATATAAAATTTATACTAAATTTTTATGCTTTTTTGAGTTTTTGCAGAGAAAGCGGACAAAATCAGAAGTTTGTTGACAGCAAAGCGCCCTCCGGCGGGGGCCGAAGGGCGCTTTGGATCATTCTTTACTTTCCTGCGCCCTCGCCCGCGAAGAACTCCTTCGTGAGCTTTGCCACCGTGCCGGAGAGCAGGAGCAGGGCCATGAGGTTCGGAATGCTCATCAGTCCGTTGAAGGTGTCGGCGATGCTCCACAGCAGGCCCAGATCGACCGTCGCGCCCAGAATGGACACGAAGGAGTAGACCACGAGGAAGGGGCCGACCACCTTGTCGGTGTGGAACAGGAACTCGATGCACCGGGAGCCGTAGAGGCCCCAGCCGATGATGGTGGAGAATGCAAAGCTGCAGAGCGCCACCGCCGTAAAGATGGACGACCAGCCGCCGTAGGTGGCCGTGAAGCCGGAGATGGTCAGCTCTGCGCCTGCCGCACTGCCGTAGCCCACCGGCACGCCGCTGCACAGGATGACCATGGCGGTCAGGGTGCAGATGACGATGGTGTCGGCGAAGACCTCGAAGATGCCGAACATCCCCTGCTTGACCGGCTTGCGGGTATCGGCGCAGGCGTGAGCGATGGAGCCGGTGCCGAGGCCGGCCTCATTGGAGAAGATGCCGCGGGAGACGCCCTTCTGCATACTGAGGAAGATGCTGCCGATGGCACCGCCGGTGAAGGCCTGCGGGTCAAATGCACCGCCGACAATGGAGGCCAGCACCGCCGGGAAGCGCCGATAGTTGATGACCACGACACCCAGCGCCAGCACCACATAGAACAGCGCCATGAACGGCACCAGCTTCTCGGTCACGCTGCCGATGCGCTTGACGCCGCCCAGCAGCACCATAGCCACCATCATGGCCACCACCACGCCCACGACGAGGTTGACCGTGGGCAGGATGCTGTTCAGGCTGCTGCCGTAGGCCAGCAGGGCCGAGTCGATGGCTGTGACGATGGTGTTGACCTGGGTGGCGTTGCCGGTGCCGAAGACCGTCAGCACGCCGAACAGCGAGTACAGCACCGCGAGGAACTGCCACCGGCTGCCGAGGCCGTTTTTAATATAGTACATGGGGCCGCCCACCAGCTCGCCGTTTTTGTTCCGCTCGCGGAAATGCACGGCCAGCGTCACCTCGGAGAATTTGGTACACATGCCCAGCAGAGCCGAGCACCACATCCAGAACACCGCACCCGGCCCGCCGATGGCGATCGCGCCCGCCACACCGGCGATGTTGCCGGTGCCGACGGTAGCGGCCAGCGCCGTACACACTGCCTGGAACGGAGTCATCGCGCCGTCGGAGGCGTCCTTTTTGCGGAAGATGCGGCCAATGATCGTTTTGACGGCATAGGGGAATTTCCGGAGCTGCAAAAAGCCTGTCCGCACACTGAGCAGCAGGCCCACGCCGATGATGCAGACCATCGCCGGGATGCCCCAGATAAAGCTGTTGACCGCCTGATTGACGGCCGTGATGGTTTCGAGCATACTTTTACGCCTTTCTTTTTCACTTTGACACAACGAAAATTATTTTATCGTATTTTAAGCGGCCTGTCAATTTACTTTGAACGTGAAATCTGCACGTCCCGGCTGAAAGTTTGTTAAAAATAGCTTCACCTTTATTTTCTCTGTTTCTTTGCCGCTTTTTTAGCCCGTCAAAGCCCTACACAAACCGCGCGGGTTGTGCTATGATAAGGGTGAAATTTCGGTTTGGCACTGCCAACCGCAAGGAGATGTCATGGATGTCTGAAACATCTGCTCTGATGGATACGCTGCGGCAGGAAGGGGTCTCCCCCGACCTGCTGCGCGCTGTGGAAGAATACCGTACCGCCCACCCGCTGGCGGAGGCCCTGCGCCCCCGCATCCCCTCCCCTGCCTTCGTCTACTACGGCAGAGAGGTGTGGGAGCAGGCGCTGGCCGCCCTGCTCTGCGGCGAAAACCTGCTGCTGGCAGGCGGCAAGGCCACCGGCAAGAACGTGCTGGCCGAAAACCTCGCCGCCGCCTTCGGACGCCCCGCGTGGGACATCTCGTTCCACGTCAATATGGACGCGGCGTCCCTCATCGGCATGGACACCTTTGAGGGCGGACAGGTCAAATTCCGGCCCGGCCCGGTCTACCGCTGCGCCCAGAGCGGCGGCTTCGGCGTTCTGGACGAGATCAACATGGCCAAAAACGAGGCGCTGGCCGTCCTGCACGCGGTGCTGGATTTCCGCCGCGCCATCGACGTGCCGGGCTACGAGCGCATCCCGCTGGCCGAGGAGACCCGCTTCATCGCCACCATGAACTACGGCTACGCCGGCACCCGTGAGCTGAACGAGGCCCTCACCTCCCGCTTCGTGGTCATCCAGATGCCCACCATCACCGAGGAGAACCTCGAAAAGCTCCTGCGCACCCAGTTCCCCGATTTGAACAGCAAGTATGTCAGGCAGTTCGCCCTGCTCTTCCTCGATTTACAGAAAAAGTGCGACAGCGCGGAAATTTCCACCAAAGCTCTCGACCTGCGCGGTATGCTGGACGCTCTGCGCCTGATGCGCCGGGGCGTCGCTGCCGGGGCTGCACTGGACATGGGCATCACCAACAAAGCCTTCGACTCCTACGAACAGGGCCTCATCCGGGATGCCATTGCCGCCCGCATCCCGGCCCAGCTCACCGCCGCAAAGCTCTTCGATTAAAAAAAACGGGGCGTTTTTAATGGAAGCGCAGAGCTACACCGCCGAAGAGCGGCGGGCCGCCAATCAGGTGTGGGCAGCGGCAGGAGCCTACGGCTTCGAGCCGCTGTTCCTCGCCCGGAACACCGACGGCACCATTGATTTTTACATGAACTGCGTCGTGGGGCTGGTCCACAAATACTACGGCGACGAGCTGGTGCGCAGCCTCTTTGACGCATGGGAGGGCGACATCCGGCAGGCCATGCTGGACGATCTGACCTGGCTCTACCTCGAGAGCGCGGTCTACGCGCTGGAGCTGCCCCGCCGCCCGGTGCTTTCGGCCCTCCGCCGCGCCCATGCGGACTACTTTTTCGGCATCCAGTACAAGCTCTCGCGGCAGGAGTGGATGGCGAAGAACCAGCTGGTCTACTCCATGCAGGCCGCGCGCTGGCGGGCTGTGCAGGGGCGCACGCCGCCGGTCATGACTCCCTACGAAAAGGATCTCGACGCCGCCCTCAGTCCCGAGACGCCCCCCAAGCCGGACGAGCTGAAAGCCGCGCTGCTGGCCGTCTACGCCAAATTCGGGCTGTTCAACGGCACGGTGCATCAGAAGGCCGGGCTGCATCTCCATCTGGACGGCCTGCTGGCGTCCCTCATGACCCGCACCATGCCCACCCAGATGATAAAGACCGACCGGGTCACGGTGGAGCATTCCGGCTCGGTGGACGCCTCCGGCGGCGGCATCCACGCCGACAAGCGGCTGGCCCACATCACCCTGCGCCAGCGCGCCGAGGAAGACCGCGCCTACATCGAAAGCTGCTTTGGCCGGTCGCTCTACCCGCCCGAACGGCTGCGGAAGGCCGAGCAGGAGCTTTGCACCGGGGAGCATCTGGGCTGTCACCTCTGGTTTGCGTCCGGCGTCCCCAGCCCGGAGCAGGCCCCTACCCCCGAGGCAAAGCACCTGGCCGAACAGGCCCAGCTTCAGGCTGAGCGGAACCGGGCGTACGATTCGAAAAATCTCGAGCTTCACCGCAGCGTCGTGCTGCGGCTGACCGAACAGATACGGAACTGCATCCTCGTCCACCAGCAGCCCAACGCCCGGGTCGCCCGCAGCGGCAGCCTCGACCCGGAGCGGGTCTGGCGCACCGTCATGGACGACGACCGGGTGTTCCGCTGTGCCGAGGAAGAGAACCACCCGTCCTTCACCGTTGACCTGCTGCTGGACGCTTCGGCTTCCCGCCTCCACTGTCAGGAGGTCATCGCGGCGCAGGGGTCTATCCTCGCCCAGAGCCTCGCGGCCTGCGGCATCCCGGTGCGGGTGAGCTGCTTTTCCAGCCTGCGGGGCTACACCGTCCTGCGGGTGCTCAAGGGCTTCAAGGAGAAGAGCTTACAGGGCATCTGCCAGTATTTCGCCTCGGGCTGGAACCGGGACGGTCTGGCTCTGCGGGCAGCAGGCGACCTCATCGACTTCGACCCCGGCCCCGCCGCGCGGCACCTGCTCATTCTCCTGACGGACGCTTCCCCCAACGACAGCCGCCGCATCCCGCCCTCCCCCGATGACCCGCTGGGCCGCGACTACGGCGGCAGCGCGGGCGTGGAGGACGCCGCCGCCGAGGTCCGGGCGCTGCAGCGGAAGGGTCTGCGAGTCTCCGCCGTCTTTATGGGCGAAGACGCCAGCGCTGCCGACGCCTCCCGCATCTACGGCAAGAACATGGCCCGCATCCGTGGCATGGACCAACTGGCCCGGGCCGCAGGCCGACTCATCCAGAACGAGATACGGGAGCTGGGCGACTGAATCATAATAAGGTACGGGACCGCTGTGCAGTTGTATCTGCTGCCAGCGGCCCCGTATTTTTGTTGTCGTTCACAACCATCTTGTTTTGCATTGCCGAAGAATCAAAAAGTTTTTTGGTTTATTTGCAAACTTATAGTTGTATTACGGCGCAATTTATGATATACTACAACCAACGAAGGGCCGCACACCTACACACCACCCCGCGCCCACAGGAAGGAGAACCGCTATGGATGCCGCACGTTATTTTGAAGAGATGCATCTTGCCATGTCCAGCCAGAAGCCTGCGTACCGCCTTGTGCTCAGCGTCAAGGTCCAAGACCTCGGAGGCGCAGACGCTTATCTCGAGCTGCGGCAGGAGCCGGTCAGCGGCAAGGCCCGGGTGTTCTATTCCACGATGGGACGTCAGAAGCTGAACTTCCAGCTCGTCCGCAAAGGGTGGCAGAGCTGCCACAACGCCTCGGGCGAGCTGACGGGGAGCTTCCCCGCCACCGCCGACGGTCTGCTGGCCCAGACGGATTTCTCCGCCTTTGTCCGGGACGACGCCCTCGACAGCGGCCGGATGGCGCGCATTCTGGATGTTCTGGCCCATACTGCCGGTGGTTGTGGAACGGTCTCCCCTCTGCCGCCCGGGAGGGTGCGCTCATCACGGTGGAGCGGTTCGTGGGCCGTCCCGCCCGATTGGAGCTATTGGAGCACCGGCGCGCCGAACAGCTGAACATCGCGGCCATCCTCTGCTGGCTGGGCGACTACCTCGCCGGGGCCGAGCGCCGCACCCTGCAGAGCTGCCCGGAGGCCATGCAGCTTGCCGCCGCATGGCAGGCCGCGCTTTTCGCTCCCCTGCCCCGGACGGCTCAGCGGCCTCAGCCTGTACAGTCCCGGCCCGTCCGCCGTGCGCCCGCCGTCGAGAACAAGCGCTGGCAGAGCATCCTCGCCGTGCTGGCGACGGTGTAAAAGAAAAGCTTCCCACGAAGGGAAGCCCATCGCCGTATCCGGCGCGCATTCGTTCATATTTTCAGCTTCGAGAAATCGGTGCAGAGATATTCATAGAGCTTGTCAACGGCCTGAAATCCCATCTTCGCATACAGTTCCTTCGGTGTATCCTCGGAGTCAGCGTGAAGATACAGGATCTCTCCGCGCTCCTGCGCCTTTTCGGCAATATGCTTCATCAGGGTCATGGCGATGTACTGGTGCCGGAAATCCTCGTCCACCAGCAGGCCGTCCATGCAGACATACCCATCGGATGCGAAAATATAGCAATCACCCACCAGCTTCCCGCCCAGATACGCTCCAAGGTAGGTCAGTTTTTCCCGGAGATGCCGGTTGTTCCGCACGGTGAAATCTTCCCCGTACAACGGCCCGTAGTATTTCAGCTCGTGCTGTTCCAGCTGGTCTGCGTCCGGGGCCTTGATCGAGACGTCCGGGTTCGTTTTCCAACTGCGGATGTCTGTTTCCGGGGGCAGAACCATCGTCAGGGTCTCTTCGCACTCCATGCCGAATGCATCGGCCAGCGGCTCGTACCCTTCCAGCTTGAGGAAGGTGTCTCCCCGCTCTTTCTGGTAGGCCAGCGCGGCCCGGACTTCATCTGCCGAGGGCTGGCTGTAATAGCAGAACGCGTTGTGGTCGTATTTATCGCGCAGCTCGCTGTCCTCCCGCTTGGTCAGATGCTCTGAAACGGTGTGAGACGCGGAAAACAGCCGGTAAAAGCTTTCATCGGTCTTTCTTGTAGGGTTCATTGCGCTCCTCCAAAACTTATCGCTCACTTCCACCCCCGCGCCGAGGGGTCGAGCATCTCGGCGGCGGAGTAGATGAGGGCGTTGCAGATGGCGGCAGCGACGTTGCTGCCGCCCTTGCGGCCCATCGCCACGATGGCGGGTACGCCGTGCTTTTCGCAGACGGCGAAGAGCCGCTCCTTGCTCTCCACCACGTTCACAAAGCCCACCGGCACACCGATGACCAGTGCGGGCCGCAGGCCGCTTTCGATTTGTTCTGCGATCGTCAGCAGAGCCGTGGGCGCGTTGCCGACGGCGAGGATGGCCCCGGGATGCTCCTGCGCTGCCTTTTTCATCGCCGCGACGGCCCGAGTGGTGCCAGCCTCTTTTGCGGCGGCGGCCACCTCGGGGTCAGCCATATAACAGCAGGCCGTGCCGCCCAGCTTCTCCAGACCGGGTTTGGTGATTCCGGCCAGCGCCATATTCGTATCGGTCACGATGACGGCCCCGGCGTGGAGGGCCTTGACGGCCTGCTCCACCGCGCGAGGGGTAAAATGAAGATTTCGCGCATAGTCGAAGTCGGCGGTAGTGTGGATGACCCGCTTGACCACGGCTTCGTGCTCGGGCGGCGGGGTCATGCCCATCATTTCCAGCTCTTCGGTGATGCTGTGGAAGCTCGTCCGCTCAATGTCGGCAGGTAAATGATGCTGCGGCGTCAATATTCTATCCCCTTTCGTGCTTTTATCCCCTTCTGGTAGGGGTGGCGGCGGCATTTCATCTCGGTGGAGTAGTCGGCGGCGTCCAGCATCCACTGGGGCGGCGTGTGGGCCGTCAGGACGCACTCACATCCGGCAGGCCGCTCCAGAACGGCCTTTTTTAATAGATCGACGTCCACCATATCCAGCTCTTCTGCGCTCCCGGCTTCGTCCAGTATCAGCAGGTCAGCAGGCTGTGCTATGGCGGCGGCGAGGTTCTGGTTTTGCAGTTCCCGGGTCGCGGCCTTTTCCTCCGGCGTCATCTGAAAGACGAATTTCTGCCCGGCCTTGCCCCGGTAGATCTCCGCGCCAAGCTGGGCCAGAAGCGGGATCTCGCCGCTGTTCCCGCCCTTCAAAAACTGGACGATGACCACCCGCTTCCCGGACCCCAGCGCACGGAGCGCAAGACCCATAGCGGCGGTGGTCTTCCCCTTTCCGTCGCCCCAGTACAGATGCAAAAGTCCCTGTTCCATTCAGCGCTTCTCCATTCCCATCGCGGCATACACCGCGTCCATATCCAGCGCCCCGCGCACGCCGTCGGCCAGGATGTCGAACTGCTGGCGGCGGTACTCTTCCATCGGGATGAGGGCCGCGTCGGAGGGATCGATGCCCTTCCGGCGGCAGAGCCAGCCCGCCAGCGCCTCGGTGAGCGTACCGGTGTCGAACAGACCGTGGAGGTAGGTGCCGAATACATTGCCCTGCACACAGCCCTCCCGGCCTCCGTCGGGGTAGTGGGCGAAGGGTTCGCCCTCCGCCTCGGTCACGCCGGTGTGGATCTCGTAGCCTTCCAGCTCTGCACCCGCAAAGGGGGCGGCGGCGACGGTCGCTTTGACCTGTGCGCGGCGCTTCTGCTCGCTGAACACGGTCCGGGTGGGCAGCAGACCCAGCCCCCGCAGAGTCTGCGGCCGGCCGCTCTCGCTGCCGGTGGGGTCGTCGAGGGTCTGGCCCAGCATCTGGTAGCCGCCGCAGACGCCCAGCACCGGTGTGCCCTTCGCGGCCAGCTTGAGCAGAGCCGTTTCCAGCCCGCACTGCCGCAGCCAGAGCAGGTCATCCACCGTGTTTTTCGTCCCCGGCAGCAGGATGAGGTCGGGTGCGCCCAGCTCATGAGCGTTCGAAACATACCGCACGCCCAGCAGCGGGTGCTGTTCCAGCGGCATGAAGTCCGTAAAATTGGACAGATGCGGCAGACGGATGATCGCCGCGTCCATCGGCTTTTTGCCGTCCCGCATCTCGAGGCGCTGGCTCAGGGAGTCCTCGTCCTCGATGTCCACCTTCAGGTACGGTACGACGCCCACCACGGGCAGATGGGTCTTTTCTTCCAGCATCGAAAGGCCGGGGCGCAGAATTTCTACGTCTCCACGGAATTTATTGATGACAAGCCCCTTGATGCGCCGGCGTTCTTTTCTTCCAGCAGCTCCACCGTGCCGTAGAGCTGGGCGAACACGCCGCCCCGGTCGATGTCGCCCACCAGAAGCACCGGCGCGTCCACCATCTCGGCGAGGCCCATGTTCACGATGTCCTCGCTCTTGAGGTTGATCTCCGCCGGGCTGCCCGCGCCCTCGATGACGATGACGTCAGCCTCCTCGGCGAGGCTGTCATACGCCTTCAGGATGTCCGGCACCAGCTGCCGTTTCGTGCGGAAATACTCCGACGCTTTCATCTGGCCCCGCACCTCGCCGTTGACGATGACCTGACTGCCCACGTCACTGCTGGGCTTCAGGAGGATGGGGTTCATCCGCACGTCCGGCTCGACACCGGCGGCCTGCGCCTGCACCACCTGCGCCCGGCCCATCTCGAGGCCGTCCTTGGTGACGAAGCTGTTCAGAGCCATGTTCTGGCTCTTGAACGGCACGGCGCGCAGGCCGTCCTGCGCAAAAATGCGGCAGAGCGCCGCGCAGAGCAGGCTTTTGCCTGCACCGCTCATCGTACCCTGCACCATGATGCATTTTGCCCTGCTCATCCCAGCACCTCTTTCATAAGTTCCAGCAGCCGGGCGTTCTCGGGGGCCGTGCGCACCGCCGTGCGGTACCACTCCGGCCCGAGGCCCGGATAATTCGCGCAGCTTCGCACCTGTCGTTCCCAGAGGGCGAAGCCTCTCGTTCAGGTCGGCGGCGCGCGGAAGAGCAGATAGTTCGCTTTTCCGTCGATGACCCGCAGACCCAGCGCCCGCAGGCCCGCCGTCAGAACGGGCCGCTGCCGGGCGATAAGGGCGCGCACCTCGTCCACATAAGCGGTTTCTTTCAGGGCCGCGACACCTGCCGCCTGCGCCAGGCTGGACACGGCCCACGGCTGGCCCGCTGTCTGCATTTTTTCCAGAAGCGCTTCGTCGCCGCAGAGGCAGTAACCCAGCCGGACGCCGGCCATGCCGTAGAGCTTGGTGAAAGCTTTCAGGATGACGAGGTTCCCACTTTCCAGCAGAGGCTTCGCGGTCCACCCGTCGGCGTCGGGCAGAAAGTCCAGAAAGCACTCATCTACGGCCAAAATCGTGTGGCACTCCCCGCACCGGCGCAGCAGCTTTTTCACCAGTTCGGGTGAGGCCAGCTGCCCCGTCGGGTTGTTCGGCTGGCAGAGGAACACCATGTCGATGCTCTCGTCCACGGCGTCCACAAGGGCGTCCGTCGGAGCGAAATCATTCGCTTCCTCGAGGAAGAAGCGTTTCACTTCGCACCCCACCGTATCCAATGCAGAGGCGTACTCGGCAAAAGTCGGGGCTGTCACCAGCGCCTTATGGGGCTTGACGGCCCAGACCAGCCGGAAGATGAGGTCCGCCGCGCCGTTGCCGCAGAGGATATGCTCCTGCGGCACACCCTCGGCCCGGCTCAGCGCCGCCCGCAGGGTGCGGCAGAGGGGGTCGGGGTAGCGGTCGGCCAGAGGCAGTGCGTCCCGGATGGCCTGCGCCACCCCTTCGGGCAGACCGAGTGGGCTGACGTTCGCCGAAAAATCCAGCGCGTCGCGGCCAAAGCGTTCGCGGTAGCCCATCCAGTCACCGCCGTGGACCAGTTGTTTCATCCCAAGAACCCCCGTATCGCACATCCAAACGCCAGCGCAAACGCGCTGGCTACATACATCATCCGATCTGCCCGCAGAATATCCTCCGGCTCGATGGGCCGCAGCGGGTCGCCGATCGGTGGGCTTCGGGGTAATACTCCCCGAAATAGTAGGCCGGCCCGGCCAGCTGGACGCCCAGCGCACCGGCGCAGGCGCTCTCAGTCTGGGCGCTGTTAGGGCTGGCGTGATTGCGGCGGTCCCGCCGCCAGATACGCCACGCGCCCTTGGCGTCATTGCGGGTGAACGCCGCCGCCATGATCCAGAGCAGCGCCGCCAGACGGCTCGGGATATAGTTTGCCACATCGTCCAGCTTTGCGGCGGCACGGCCAAAGTAAAGATATTTTTCGTTTTTGTAGCCCAGCATACTGTCCATGGTGTTGATGGCCTTGTAGGTCAGGGCCAGCGGCGCACCGCCCAGCAGCATATAAAGCAACGGCGCAATGACGCCGTCGCTGGTGTTCTCGGCCACCGTCTCCACCGCCGCCTTGGTCACGCCCTCGGCGGTCAGAGCGTCAGTGTCGCGGCCCACGATGCGGCTCACGGCCTTGCGGGCGGCGGGCAGGTCACCCTTTTTCAGTTGGACATAGACATTGGTGCTTTCCTGCACCAGCCCCTTTGCGGCCAGCGCCTGCCCACACCAGAACATCTGCACGGCCAGCCCCAGCAGGGGGTGAAGCATCGCCGCGCCCCAGCAGACAAGGCCCGTGAACAGCAGCGTCCCCACCGGCAGACAGAACGCCACCACCGCGCCGCCCAGCAGCTCGCCCTGAGGCGTTTTGGGCAGGCGGGAGCGGAGGAATTTTTCCAGCCGGGAGATGGCTTTGCCCATGTACACCACCGGGTGGGGCAGCCACGCCGGGTCGCCGAAAATGGCATCCAGCACGAAGCCTCCCAGCACAGCCCAGGCGGTCATCATACGCCGGCCTCCGCGTCTTTCGTGTACTGCACGGTCTTCACGAGGCGGAGCTGGCGCTTCTCGGCCCAGTCGGCGGCGTCCAGCACATAGCCGCCTGCGTTGGGGCCGCACCACGCATAATAATCGCGCCTGGGCAGGACGTACCGCTCCATGGCCGCCATCTGGGTGCCGCCGTGGGCCAGGATGACCAGCAACTCTTCGCCGTCGGCCAGCGCCTTGTCCACCAGAGCAGAGAAGGCATTGCAGATGCGGTTCGAGAAGTCGTCCTTCCGCTCACCGTCGGGGCATTTGCTCTCGCAGTTGGCCTGCACCCACGCCTGATAATCGGCGTCGTGCTCCATCTCGACGTAGTTTTTGCCCTCGAAGCTGCCGAAGCACATCTCCTGCAGGTCCTTCACGACCACAAGCTCTGCCTCCGGGAAGAGCACCCGGGCCGTCTGGGCCGTCCGCTGCAGCGGGGTGATATAGACCACCTTCGGGTCGATGTCGGCCCGGCGCAGCTGGCTCAGGCCCTCCGCCGAGAGCGGGATGTCGCGCTGGCCCTGATAGCGCTTCTGGGCGTTGTATTCGGTCAGGCCGTGACGCAGCAGATAGATCAACATTGGGGTAATTCTCCTTTCAATACCGTCGGGATGCCGCAGAACATCTGCACCACGCAGTCGGCGCGCTCTGCCAGCAGGCAGGCCAGCCGTCCGGCGGCCTCCCGCCCGGCGCGCTCCTCAGCATCCATCGGGACAACACCGCCGCCGACCTCGGTGGCGATGACAATATCATATTCCGCCAGCTCCCGGGCCAGCGTTTCGAGCTGCTCCGGGGTCTGAGTCTCGGCGGCGGCGTCCTGCACATCGGCGATGACGCTGCCCCGGAAGTTCCGCGCAAAGGTGCGCTTGCCGCTGTAGAGCGGCCCTGTGATGAACATCATTTACAGCACTCCTCCCCACTGGCTGACGGCCAGCGCCGCCAGCATCCACAGCTCGGCCCGCTGTAAAAACCCACCCGGCCAGGTCGCCGGTGATGCCGCCAAACTGCTTTTTTGCCACGAAATCATAGCGCCACATCGCCAGAAGCGCCGCCGCCGCCAGCCCGCCGCCGCCCAGCGCCGTCAGCGCCAGGACGAGCAGAGCCGACAGGCCGCAGAGGAAGCGGCGGACGTTCTGCTTGTCGGCCGCTGTGGCAAAAGTATGGGCGAGGCCGGTGTCTTTCGCCAGCGGGAACGCCGCCACGGCAAAGCCCGACAGCGCCCGCTCCAGCACCAGCGCCAGCGTCCAGCACAGGCCCGCCCGGGGCGTGAACCGCACACTGCCGCAGAGGCCGAAGTAGGCCACAAAGTAGCAGCACAGCCGGATGACAGCGAAGGCCCCACAGTGGGAGTCTTTCAGAATTTCAAGCTTTTTTTCGCGGTCGCCGTAGCTCGAGAGGGCGTCCGAGGTGTCGGCATAGCCGTCGAGATGGATGCCGCCGGTGACAGCCACCGGCACGAGGCAGAACGCCGCCGCCCGGGCCAGCCCCGGCAGGGGCAGGACGCCGCAGAGGCACCACAGCCCGCCGCACACCAGCCCGATGAGGGGGAAGGCGCACATGGCGTACCGCATATTTTTTTCGTTCCACTCGAACTGCGGCACCGGCAGGGCCGAAAACATCGCAAAGGCCACCGCGATGGTCTGCAAAACAGTCACAGCTTTTCTCCCCCTTTGTAGTACACCGGCAGGCCGCAGACCACCCGGCAGACGTTGTCCGCCCGGGCGGCGAAAGCGTTGTTCACCTGCGCCAGCGCCAGCAGATACTGGTCGGTGTCGCCCGCGTAGTCGGCACCGCCGCTGAACACCTCGTTCGATACGACGATAAGGTCATCACACCCGGCGGCGAGGCGTTCCAGCCCGGCCAAAACGGCCTCGGCGGTGTGCTTTCCCGCCCGCCGGGGCTGTAAAGCTCGTTGGCGACGAGGTTGCCGAGGTCTTCCAGCAGGACGGTCCCCGGCCGGGCAGGGGCAGACGGTCGAGGTGGAGCGGGCATTCCAGCGTTTCGAACTGCTTTTGCGCCCGCATTTTCCGGTGCTTTTCCACCCGGGCGGCGCACTCGGCATCCCAGACCTGCATGGTGGCGAGGTAATAGCGGGGCAGGCCGGTCTTGAGCACAAGGCTCTCGGCGCAGGCGCTTTTGCCGCTGGCCGCGCCGCCGAGCACCAGCGTCAGCATCCCGCACCTCCCTGCGGCGTGTAGGCTTCGATGCCGCCCTCTTCAAAGGAATAACAGCCATCGTAGACGGCCAGCGCCATGTCCCACAGCGGGATAGCAGCCACCGCGCCGGTGCCTTCGCCCAGATGCAGGCCCGCCGTGATGAGGGCTTTTTTGTTCAGAGCGTCCAGCACCAGCTTTGCGGCCGGCTCGGTGGAGCAGTGGCTTGCAAAAACAGCCTTGGCCGCCGCCGGGCAGAGCCGGACAGCGCAGAGCGCCGCCACACAGCTGATGAAGCCGTCGGCCAGCACCGGCACACCTTCCAGCGCACCGCCGAGGAAGACGCCGCAGAGCCCGGCAATATCGAAACCGCCCAGCTTTGCCAGCACGTCCAGTGCATCGGCAGAGTCGGGCTGATTTTTTGCGATGCCGCGATGGATGGCGTCGATCTTCCGGGCAAGTCCCTCGTCCGAAAGGCCCGCGCCCCGGCCCGTCATCCCTTCGACGGGCTGGCCCAGCAGCACAGCGGCCACGGCGCTGGATGTCGTGGTGTTGCCGATGCCCATCTCACCGGTAGCCAGCAGGCCGACGCCCGCTTTCTTCTGCTCCTGCACCAGCCGGATGCCCCTGCCGATGGCCTCCACAGCCTCAGCCCTGCTCATAGCCGGGCCGAGGGTGAAGTCTGCTGTGCCGGGGGCGATGCGGCAGTCGAGGACGCCCGGGACCGGGTCGCCCGCGATGCCCATATCCACCGGCACCACCTCGCACCGGGCGGTCTGTGCCATCCGGCAGACGCTGGTGCGGCGGGCGGCGAGGTTCTCAGCCACAGCGCGGGTCACGCTGCTGTCGGTCTGGCTGACGCCCTGGGCCACCACACCGTTATCGGCGCAGAGCACCAGCACCGCCCGGCGGGAAATATCCAGCTTTGCGCTGCCGGTGAGGGCGGCGGCATCCTCGATGGTCGTTTCCAATCCGCCCAGCCCGCCCAGCGGCTTTGCAAGGCTGGCCCAGTGGGCGTGCGCCGCCGCCCGGGCGGCTTCGTCCGGCGGCGTGATGGCCGCACAGAGGGCGGCGAGTTCTGTCTCAGTCATGGTCTCTCCTGTAATTTTCAGCCGCGGCGGCAAAGCGCTGCGGCAGGGGCGTACCCGCCCAGTACAAATGCGGGAAGCCCGCATAGAAATGCTCGTTTACAAATCCGCACCGCCACTCTGCGCCGCCCACCGGCTTTTTTGCCGCGAGGGCCGTGCCGTTGGCGGTGGAATCCCAGTGGTGGAATTCGTGGATGGGAAAGCTCTCCCCGGCCCGGAAGAGCATACTGTTCGAATCTGCGCTCAGCGCGGCGTAGCCGAAGCGGACGAGGCGTCCGGCATCTTTTGCTTCGCCCGGCAGAACGCCCGCCATCGGCCAGCTCTGCCCCTCGGCGTCCGTGAGGCTCTGCCCCAGATAGAGGAAGCCCCCGCACTCGGCCGCTGTGGGCAGACCGGACTCGATCTTTTGCTTTATCTCGCGCAGAAGCGAGGTATTTTCACTTAATTCTCTTGCGTGAAGTTCCGGGTAGCCGCCGGGCAGATACAGCCCGCCGATGTTTTCCGGCAGGGCCGTGTCGCGG
>ENA-OQKC01000547-OQKC01000547.1-human-gut-metagenome-genome-assembly--contig:-NODE-547-length-15573-cov-3.984980_pt1 | contig 15573 bp, 9 predicted proteins | sample MGYA00242774_ERZ504790 | MGnify/ENA primary metagenome ERZ504790 (study PRJEB26092, sample SAMD00036419) | human gut metagenome | host: Homo sapiens | study: EMG produced TPA metagenomics assembly of...
CGCACGTTGTCGGCTCATCGCAGATCGAGAGTTCTCGGACGCGAAGGAAGTGCAATCGACAACTAACGATACGCTGTCTCGATACCGCCGGAATACGTGGAACGGATAATCATACGAAACGCTCGCTCTGCGTTCGGAATACCAACCTTTTCCATCAGCTCAAGCGCCTGTGCTCTTGCTTACCACCTCGCTGACATTCTGATGCTTCATGATAACAGACGTAATCTGTTTTCCGATTGTGATGATCGGGTTCAGGGAAGTCATCGGATCCTGGAATACGGTTGCAATTTTCTTACCGCGGATCTGGCCCCAGTCATTCGGATCCTGGATTTTTGCCAGGTTAATGATACAGGTTCCATGAAGCCGCTCCGGTGTCTCATCCAGATAGCGTACACGGAAAGTTGCCTGGTCGAAAACGCTGTTCCGTTTCTGCTCGTCATTCAGATCCACACCGCGTTCCATCGCAGCTTTGAATGCCTCGTGCAGCTTCTTGATCATGCGAACCTTTTTACGCAGTTTGTAACGTCCAACGGAAAGATAAATCTCTTTGGCAAGAACCTCGTTTCTCTTTCTCGTCTCGTCCGTAATTTCTTTTGCTGTCAGGCCGGCGTACTCTTTTTTGTACTCTGCCATTTTTGCCTCATACGCCTGATTGTATGCCGTATCGTTCATGGCAGCCTGTTTGTGAGCCTTGATTTTTTCCTCTTTTGCTTTCTGCAGAGCCTTAATCTCTCCATCCAGTCTGGAAATCTCCGCGGATGTCTCTTTGACTTTCGCTTTTTCTTTGGAAGTATCGAGTGTCTGCTTATAGTTGAAAAGTTCGGTTCTCTTTATTACAAGTTCCTTGATTTCAGCATCTGCTTTCTCACGCTCTTCCTCGCTCAGTGTCATTTTTTCTTCTTTTTCCTGCTCCAGATCCTTCATTTTCAGAAATACTTCTGAACCATATTCCAGTTTGGAATAGTCATTCAGCTTTTCCCAGGTGGATGCGATGGTCTTTTTCGCATAAGAATTCAGCGGCACAACGGTATCGCTCAGCTCGGCATCGTTAAAAATGATATCTCCCTGATCGATGAAGCCGTTGCTGTCCAGCATTCCTGCAAACGCTTTTGTGAATACGGATTTACCGGCACCGGATTCTCCTACGATAGCAATGGACTCATTCTCGTAAATATCCAGCGTTACGCCCCGGATTGCCGTCAGGATACGGCCGCGGACACGGAATTTTACCTGTAAGTCCTTAATCGATAATAATACTTTTTTATCTTCCATGCGGCTTTCCTTCCTACATATGTGTTCTCGGGTCGGACGCATCTCCAAGGTTCTGTCCAACTACATATAATACTACGGTGATAATTGAAGCGACAACAACCGGACTCCAGAATTCGAATCCCCATCCCGGTGTCAGCATGGCACCCTCAGCCTCATAGATCAGTCTTCCCAGAGACATGTCAGAAAGTCCCATACCGATGTAAGCCAGGAACACCTCGTAAGAGATGTAGGACGGAATCTCAGTTGCCGCCAGAGTAACAATGACAGATGTCATAAACGGGAGAATATTCTTCATCGCAATGCGGAAAATCGAAGTTCCAAGACATTTTGATGCCAGATTATACTCTCTGTCACGGATGATAACGACCTGCGTACGGATAAAGTACGCGATGGCAAGCCATCCGGTAACGGTCAGTGCAAATACCATGGTCCAGAAGCTCGGAGAAAAGATAAGCACCAGGACGGAGATCAGAAGTACATACGGAATATTTCCGATGATGTTGTAAACCTCCATCATGAAGACATCAACCTTCTTCGAAAATCCCCAGACAGATCCGACAATCACACCAATCGAAAGGTTGATGAGCGCACAGATAAATGCCAGGGAAACTGAAATTCTGGAACCAAACCAGACAGCGTCAAAGGTCGACTGTCCGGAAGCACCGGATCCTAAAATCCAGTGAATATTGAATCCAAGCTGCTGCAATGCTTTGCCTGGAGACAGATGTTTTGTCGCGCCGTTCATCAGATTGGCGAAACGGTCGTACTCCACAAAGAGCGGATACACATACGTCATCAGCAGAATCACACCCAGGAGGCAAAGTACGGCAATATTGATTTTTTTCTTAAAAAATACGCGGAACACGGAATGCCAGTAGGAATATCTCGGAGCCGTAATTTTCTCAGACTCCAGAGAGCTGTTATCTACAGGAGAAAACAGTTCTTCCTCAGACAGACCGAATTTATCTAAATCATAATTCATAAGTCCCTACCTGTCTTTCGTTGAGAATGAGATTCGCGGATCCACCATGGACATCAAAACGTCGCCCAGGATGATGGAAATCACGGAGAGCACTGCGTAGAACAGTGTAACACCTACGATAACACCATTGTCGTATTTGCTGATTGCTTCCGTCAGCAGATTACCGGCACCAGGTACTACGTACACACGCTCGGTGATGATGGCGCCGGTCAGTGCGAACAGTACGCTCGCCGGAACACCCTGCACGATCGGAATCGCTGCGTTCTTCAAAATGTGTTTCGTAAAGATTTCTCCCTCTGTCAGTCCACCGGATCTTGCGAATTTTACGTAATCGGAGTTCATCTGGTCGATCATGTATCGACGCAGCCATTTCATCAGGTTTGCCACCTGCGGCAGTGCCAGAGAAACGATCGGCAGAATATACATCAGCTTGCTCTTCGAATCCATGTCAAAGGTGGTTGGCAGACCCATTTTTCCTCCGATTGCCTTAAACAGGAAGATATAGGCCAGTGAAGGTACTGCTATAATGAATACAATATAGATGGTTCCAAGCTGGTCAACCAGTTTGTCTTTCTTTCTCGCCATCAGAATGCCAAGCGGCACTGCGATGAGATAGGAAAGAATCACGGCAATGATACCGATCACAAAGGAATAGCCGATTTTTGATTTACCACTCTTAACTGTATCCACGTTGGTATAGTCATCTGTGAACCGATCGGAATGAACAGCGCTTGCATCCTGAGATTCGCTCATATACGTTGCGCTGTGCAGATCGTCTGCACTGTATTCCACCAGACCGCTTGGGTAGGTAATCTCCGATTTTACGTAGGATCCCTGCGCGCGGGTCATGGTCAGTGCTACATCCACACCCTCATTTACGGAATAGGACTTTCCTAAATTTATGGTGATTATATTCTGATGGAAATATGGGAATTTTGAGTCAAAGTACATCAGGTACTTGTGTGTTGTGCCATTTCCCATGATGGCCGGTGAAAATTTCTTTCCCCCATATACCGGATCGTGTAAGGTAAATGTAATCCCCCTCTTACCTTCTACCTTTGCAGCATCGTGAATGCTGTCGATGTCAATCAAACCGGAAAAATATTTTCCGAGACGCGTTGCAAGTGGAATATCCCTGTATGCAAACAGCTGCTGCTGTCCGCCGTTGGCATATTTTTTCTTACCCATCATGATCGCATCGTATCTTCTTACGGTGTAACCTTTTGCTTTATAATAAGCTGTAAATTCCTTTACATATTCAGATACCAGTTCTGAATCCTGGTCTTTCGTTCTTCCGAATGCTACTGCTTTGGATCTCGTATCCTCGTCAATTTCGCCTTTTGCTTTGAGAGCGTTCAAATAATCTGCATAGGTTACATAATCAAGATATCCGTATGTCTCCCACTTCTGATATTTGTACACCTTTTTCTGGTTATTGCTCTGATGGGAATAGGTGGTATCCTGTGCGAAAATCAGATTTCGGTCCATCAGAGAATAGATCATAGTCATAACGCATCCAACGACGATTACTACGGAAACAAGGCCATGCAACAAACGCTTAAAAAGATATTTTGTCATATTCTCTCATTCCTTAACACAATATGACAGGGGAATGGCTTTTTTTGTCCCCATCCCCCTGCCGGTTTATTCATTGGCTTTCAACTGTTCTGGTCTTTCCAATTTTACCTTTTCCAAAATTAGAAGATACCAAAACATTTGGTCATGTATCCTTCGTAGTCCGGAAGCATGGTATCCAGATAAGAGCACGGATCACCAAAGTCCGGACCCCATCCGGAGACATCATATACGTCGTAGTTTTGTTCATAACCATAGTTTACATAGTATCCTGCATAGTACCATCCATCGAGGTCTACGGCATCAACCAGATTGATCACAACTTTTCCGCCAAGGGCAGCCTCTACTGATTTCTTGTAGGAGTTTGCTTTGTTGGTGTAAACTTCTACTGCAGACGGATATGGATACTCAATCTGGATCGGGTTGCTCTCATCGATGGTGATACCGTCTTCTGCGAGCTCCTCGATTGCGGTATTCAGTTCTTCTACTGCGTTTTCCGGATTGTACCATCCATCAAAACCATCGCTGGTCTTGTTTTCGGCATCCCATACTTTGATCTTCACGCCGTCGGCGTCGATCTGTTTCTGTACGATTTCACCATAGTAGGTGCCTGCCGGGAAGGTTGTGTCGGTTCCGTTGATCTGAATGGTAGTGTCTTTTGACAGGCTTACGAAATATCCCGGGGTAAAGGTATTTCTAAGGGAAGTATACTTCAGATCCTCGCCAACCTGCTGTGCATTGTAAGCGCCACGATCTGCTGCAAAGCTGATCGCTCTTCTGAAGTGAACGTTCTGCAGTGCTTTGTTTGTTCTCTGGATTTCTTCGTCAGACTTTGTACTCTTTGCTGTTGTTCCGTCGTTGGCATTTGCAGTCGCAGTACGGTTGATATTGTAGAATCCCATGAAGGAAGTAGCGTCGGTATCTGAAACTACTGCGTACTGGTCGTACAGACCTTCGGATTTTGCTGTCTCCATAGTGGAGGTGTTCAGGTTTACATAGTCAACGGTACCTGCTTTTGCATCTGTGTACATTTTGGTAACATCAGACTGGTCATTGAACAGCCAGGTCAGGGTTTTAATGTTTACGTTGTCTTTGTTCCAGTAAGAATCGCTCAGTTTAAATACGATGGTATTTTTCGCTGTAGCGTTGGTTACCAGGTACGGTCCGCAGTATGCGATCGAGTTGGAATCTTTTCCGTACTGATAATCTGCTGCGGAGGAATCGTACTCAGCACCAAATTTACCGCCCTGGGACTGATAGTAGCTTCTGCTCATCGGCATGAAGATGGTGTAGCCAAGCATGGTCATGAAGTAGCTGCATGGCTCTTCCAGTGTGTACTCTACGGTATAGTCATCAACAGCTTTTACACCAACCTCGTCGAAATCGGTAACTTCACCGCTGATGTACTGGGATACGTTTTTGATCACGCCCTGTACCAGGTATTCCAGACCGCCCTGTGCATCACACATGTGCTGCATTCCAGCCACGAAGTCATCTGCTTTTACAGTATCCACTTCACGTCCCTGGGAATCGGTCCATTTTACATCTTTACGAAGGTGGAAGGTATAGGTCAGTCCGTCATCGGATACTTCATAGGATTCTGCCAGTGCCGGCTGCAGAGTTCCCTCTACATCGTACTCCATCAGTCCGTCATAGGTATTGATGATCGCATCGGTATCTGCCGCACGAGAAGTTGCAAGTCCGTCCCATGTTACCGGATCACTCGCATACGGCATGGAGAAGCTGTCTTTTAAGGTGTAACCTTTTCCTGCCAGATATTCTTTTACCCAGCTCTCATAGGTTCCTGTTCCTTTGAGCTCATCCCATTTTGCTCTCATCTCGTTGTAATCTTCTGCTTTGATAAAGTCAGTTGTTACAACATACTGATGATAACGGTCTTTATCGCTTCCCCAAAGGGTATAGTCCTTGGTGCGCGGAGCCATTCTGTACATCGCGTACGTACCACCTCTTGAGGTGAGCGGGTACATCATGGCGGACTCCATCAGTTTTCCCTCGGCAACTGCCATCAGGGCATATCTCTCATCCACCGTTTCTGCTTCCTTTGCAGTAGCAAGTGCATCGTTGAAATCGCCCAGTGCCTCGTTATAGAGCTCTGTGCTGGTCTCATCGTATCCTTCCGGCATTTCGGACTCCTCTGCCTCGGCTTCGCTCTCACTGCTTGCAGATGCGCTTGCATCGCTTTCGGAAGATGCGCTGCTGCTTACGCTTACACTCTCATCTGCCGGATCAGAACTTCCGCTGCCGGAATTTCCACAGGCAACCAGGCTTGCAGTCATACTCATAACAAGTAATGCGCTTACAATTTTTCTTTCATAATTTCTTCCTAACTCCTTTCATGGATTCGCGTTGTTTTTGCATCATCCGGACATTTACCGGAACGGCTTCGCCATTCCACCGTTTTTCATTTTGGCACTTTACCACATCAAAACGAATAGTACAAAAAGGAGATGCGTCCAACAAGATTTGTTTTCTTCATCCCTCATGCCCGTACATTTGTCCGTTTGTCCAAAAACAACTGGGTTCATTATAACCAGAACTCTCTCTGTTTGTCAATATCCGATGCAGGAGAAAAGTGTATAAACTGCATTTAAAGTCATCAAAATCCTCTATTTTCCTCTTTTTGGGTATTGTTCTGATGCTGTTTTTCTATTTTCCTGTATTCTTCGGTTTTAGAATAAAAAAAGATTACACAAATAATTGTTTCTTTCCATTTGCGTTCTGCAGCACTGTCTTTTTGTATTTGTTTCAGATTTTGCTCCGGGAAAGAATCCTGCCGGACGCAAAAACAGACTTCTGAAAATCACATTTCTTCTTATTTAAGAGCGTCATACTGTTTTTTACTTTCGTTTTTTACTTTCGTTTTTTACTTTCGTTTCCTTCTTTTACAAAGCAAAGCCTTCCATGAAGACCGCTCACACCGAAATCACTTTCTTACTTTTTGTCTTCGACAGTCTCCGGACTATTGACATCAAAAAAAAATCCTGCTAATATTAATTTTAATAAGGAACCAGTGCAGTACACGGAAAACAGGCACCGCACGCGGCGTCTCTGATATCCTTGTCGGATACAGCAGACGCTTTTTTGCTTTCTTGTGTATCATCACTTCTGCATCCGTATCCGCACGAAAAGAAAAAAGGAGACTTCTTTTATGTATCTTTATAATTCTGCAACCCATAAAAAAGCTGAATTCCTGACACACACACCGGGCCGTGTAGAAATGTACACCTGCGGACCTACCGTTTATCATTTTGCGCACATCGGAAACCTGCGCAGTTATATTATGGAGGATGTCCTGGAAAAGGCACTCCGCTATGAAGGCTACGACGTCAACCGTGTCATGAACATCACCGATGTCGGCCATTTAAGCTCCGATGCGGACACCGGCGAGGACAAGATGGTCAAAGGTGCAAAGCGCGAGCACAAAACAGTCATGGAAATCGCACAGTATTACGCCGATGCATTCTTTGCGGATTGCAAAAAGCTGAACATCAAGCGCCCGGATGTCGTACAGCCGGCAACGGGATGCATTGACGAATATATCAGAATCATTGAAAAACTGATGGACACCGGCTACGCTTACTTTGCCGGCGGAAATGTTTACTTTGACACCAGCCGTCTCGACCACTACTACGTATTCAACGATCACGACGAGGATGACCTCGCGGTCGGTGTGCGTGAGGGCGTAGAGGAAGATACAAACAAACGCAACAAAAATGATTTCGTTCTCTGGTTTACGAAATCCAAATTTGAGAACCAGGCCTTGAAATGGGATTCCCCGTGGGGCGTCGGTTATCCGGGATGGCACATCGAGTGCTCCGGTATCTCCATGAAATACAATGGCGAATACCTTGACCTGCACTGCGGCGGCGTAGACAATGCATTCCCGCACCACACCAACGAGATTGCGCAGTCCGAAAGCTACCTCGGCCATGCATGGTGCCCGCAGTGGTTCCATGTGCATCACCTGAATACCTCGACCGGAAAAATGTCGAAATCAAAAGGTGAGTTCCTGACGGTTTCTCTTCTGGAAGAAAAAGGCTACGATCCGCTCGTCTACCGTTTCTTCTGCCTGCAGTCCCATTACCGCAAAGCGCTTGTGTTTACGTGGGAGAACCTGGACAACGCAAAAATTGCCTACGACAAGCTGATTGCCCGTATCGCCGCTTTAAATCCGGAGAACGGATCCGTCGATGAAGCTTCCATGAGTGTTTTAAAAGAAAAATTCCAGAAAGCACTCGATGCTGACCTCAATACTTCGCTTGCCATCACAACACTGTATGATGTCTTAAAGGCAGATATGAACGATGCAACAAAGCTGGCTCTTCTCGACAATTTCGATCAGGTGCTCGGTCTTGCACTCCTCTCCCATGCAGAAACAAAGAGAAAAGAGGCCGCAAAGACAACTTCCGCTTCCACTGCATCCGGTTATCAGATTACCGGCGAGGGAGATCCGGAGATTGATGCGCTCGTTTTAAAACGATATGAAGCAAAGAAAGCCAAAAACTTTGCGGAAGCAGATAAAATCCGTGACGATCTGAAAGCACAGGGAATCGAAGTTGCCGATGTACGCGGCGGAGCCGTCTGGAAACGGATCTGAAAATCTTTTCGTAACCATACATTACAGGCAAAGAGAACTGTCCCAGGGCAGTTCTCTTTTTTGTGCTATTCTTTACCCAAAGGAAGTCAAACAGCAGTAACTTCTGCCGTTCTTGACAAGAAAAGGCGGACCCCTGTTTTCGGGCACCGCCTTTTCCTGTCACTTTTTGATTTTCTTTGATTCTCTTTATTTAATGATACGAACCTTTAATACACCATCAACTGCTTCGAGGGCTTTTACTATCTCCTCGGTTGCTTCGCTTTCCAGATCCATCATCGTGTAAGCGTAATCTCCTTTACCTTTGTTTGTCATATCGCTGATGTTGACATCCGCATTACCCATAACGGTTGTGAAGGCTCCCAGCATACCTGGGATATTCTTGTGGCAGATCGTCACACGGCCTGCGCCTGTGCATACGCCCATGCTGCAGTTCGGGAAGTTGACGGAGTTTTTGATGTTTCCGTTCTCCAGAAAATCGCGGATTTCCTTAACTGCCATTACAGCACAGTTATCCTCGGACTCTTTGGTGGATGCTCCAAGGTGCGGGGTAACGATCGTTCCTTCTGCGCCGACTACTCTCGGGTTTGCAAAGTCGGTTACGTATTTCTTCATCTTGCCGGCCTTTAAAGCCTCCAGAACGGCATCCTCGTCAACTAGAAGGTCTCTTGCATAGTTCAGAAGAACGACGCCGTCTTTCATCTCATCAATTGCTGCTTTGTTGATCATGCCCTTTGTGCTGTCCATCAGCGGCACATGGATAGTGATGTAATCGCAGGTGCGGTAGATATCTTCCACGTTCTGGATGTGATGAATGTCGCGGGACAGATTCCATGCTGCATCGACGGAGATGTATGGATCATATCCGTATACTTCCATGCCAAGGTGCGTCGCTGCATTTGCTACAAGCTGTCCGATCGCGCCAAGTCCGATGATACCGAGTTTCTTTCCGCTGATCTCACAGCCGGCAAATTTCTTTTTCTGTTTTTCTGCTGTCTTTGCGATGTCGCCGTCTTCTTTGTCGCTCTTCACCCATTCGATACCGCCTGCGATATCACGGGATGCCAGCAGCATACCGGCAAGTACAAGCTCTTTGACACCATTTGCATTGGCTCCCGGTGTATTGAAGACCACGATACCCTGCTCTGCGCAGTCGGCAAGCGGAATGTTGTTGACACCGGCTCCTGCTCTTGCTACAGCGAGGAGGCTCTTCGGCAGCTCCATGCCGTGCATGGCTGCACTTCTGACGAGAACCGCATCGGCTCCCTCCAGACTCTCGGTCTGCTGATAGTTTTCATTAAAGTTTGCAAGGCCTACGCCTGCAATCGGATTTAAGCAATGATACTGAAACATTAGAGATTTTCCTCCTCGAACTTTTTCATGAAGGCTACGAGTGTTTCTACGCCTTTTTTCGGCATTGCATTGTAGATGCTTGCACGCATACCGCCGACGGTACGGTGGCCTTTCAGGTTCTCAAGTCCGGCTTCTTTGGACTCTTTGACGAATTTCGCATCCAGATCTGCATTTCCGGTGATAAACGGAACGTTCATCAGAGAACGGTCTTCCGGTACAACGGTTCCTTTGAAGAGCTTGCTCTGATCCAGGAAATCGTACAGAAGTTTTGCTTTTTCTTCGTTGCGCTGTTTCATAACTTCCAGGCCGCCCATTTTCTTCAGCCATTTGAATACCTTGCCGCACATATAGATGCAGTAGCAGTTCGGTGTATTGTACAGGGATCCTGCGTCTGCGTGTGTCTTGAATTTCATCATGGTCGGTGTTCCCGGCAGGACATCGTCGGTGATCAGATCGTCACGGATAATGGAGATCACCATGCCGGCAGGTCCGATGTTTTTCTGGACACCGCCGTAGATGATGCCGTAATCAGAGACATTGACAGGTTCGGAGAGGAAACAGGAGGAGACGTCTGCCACCAGGGTTTTGCCCTTGGTATTCGGCAGTTTTTTGTATTTGGTTCCGTAAATGGTGTTGTTTTCACAGATATAAACATAATCGGCATCCGGGCTGATGGCAAGATCGCTGCAGTCCGGGATGTAGGAAAATGTTTTGTCCTCAGAGGAGGCAATTTTGTTTGCCTTTCCGTATTTCTGTGCCTCTGCGTATGCTTTCTTTGCCCACTGGCCTGTTACGATGTAATCTGCGACACCGTTTTTCATCAGGTTCATCGGGATCATGGAAAACTGCAGCGATGCACCGCCCTGGAGAAACAGGACTTTGTAATTTGACGGGATTCCCATCAGGTCACGAAGGTCTGCTTCTGCCTCATCGATGATGTTCTGGAATACTTTGGAACGGTGGCTCATCTCCATGACGGACATGCCGCATCCGCGGTAATCCAGCATTTCCTCCTGGGCTTCTTTCAACACTTCCTCTGGCAGAACCGCCGGTCCTGCGGAAAAATTATACACTCTGCTCATTTTTTTGTCCTCCTGTTTCTCTTACTGCTTTATATTACTTGGAAACCACCGTTTCTATACCGGTGGTTTCCATTGTAATCTTATGTATTTCCTTTGTATCTTTTCTTACAAGTCTGCAATTCATATGGTAATACGGTATTGCTTTACCACGTTGAAACTATGATACCCCTTTGTCAGAAATCTGTCAATCCTTTTCTTGCTCCTTTTTTGCCAGATCCTCCGCATCGAAAACATCCTCGATCGGTGCTCCGGCCGGAACCATCGGGAATACCTTCTCATCACAGTCAATCCACACATCGATCAGCGCCGGTTTTCCGCTCTCGATTGCTGCACGGATCGCCGGACCCATCTCCTCTTTTTTTGTCACACGGATTCCCTTTACACCGAGCGCCTCGGCAACCTTCACAAAGTCTGCCTGATCCTGCAGAACCGTGTTGGAATACCGCTTTCCGTAGAACAGAGTCTGCCACTGGCGCACCATACCGAGCACGTGGTTATTGACAACAACCTCAATGACCGGAATGTTATGTCTGGAAAGGGTTGCCAGCTCGTTCATGTTCATACGGAAGCAGCCGTCTCCTGCGATGTTGATGACAACCTTGTCCGGGCGTCCCATTTTTGCACCCATCGCTGCTCCAAGACCAAAGCCCATCGTTCCAAGACCGCCTGATGTCAGAAGCGTTCTCGGCTTCGTATAGCGGTAATACTGTGCCGCCCACATCTGGTGCTGGCCGACATCCGTTGTGATAATTGCCTGTCCGTCCGTTGCCTTATAGATCTCCTCGATCACATACGGTCCGGTAAGCCCCTCTTCATGCTTTAACGGGTATTTTTCTTTCATTTCCCTGGTCTTTGCAATCCACTCATCATGGTGCATCGGCTCCAGCTTCGCATTCAGCCGTTTTAAGACCTCTTTGACGTCTCCGATGATGCTCGACTCGACAACAACATTCTTGTTGATTTCTGCCGCATCCACATCGATCTGAACGATTTTTGCGTTATTGGCAAATTTTGCGGCATTTCCGGTGACGCGGTCGGAGAATCTTGCGCCGAGCACGATCAGCAGATCGCACTTTGTCACGCCGTAGTTCGATGTTTTCGTTCCGTGCATACCGAGCATGCCGGTGTACAGCTCATCCGTTCCCGGGAACGCACCTTTTCCCATCAGGGTGTCGCAGACCGGTGCCTGGATGCGGTGTGCCAGTTCGCGCACTTCCTCGGACGAGCCGGAGATGATACTGCCGCCGCCCACGAAAATATACGGGCGTTTCGACTCCTGAATCAGGGATACGACGTGATCCAGGCCTTCTTCTGTAATTCTCTCAGTAAACGGTTCAATTTTTTCCGGAATCTTCGGCTCATACTCATACGTTGCCGCTGTGACATCTTTTGTAATATCGACCAGAACCGGGCCCGGTCTTCCGCTCTTTGCGATCGTAAACGCACGGCGCAGCGTATCTGCAAGAACGGTGATATCTTTTACAATCACACTGTATTTTGTGATCGGCATTGCGACACCCGCAATGTCAATCTCCTGAAAGCTGTCTTTTCCAAGCAGTGCCTTTCCTACGTTGCAGGTAATCGCTACCATCGGTGTAGAATCCATGTAGGCGGTTGCAATTCCGGTGACAAGATTCGTTGCGCCCGGGCCGCTTGTAGCCATGCAGACGCCTGTTTTTCCGGTAGCACGCGCATATCCGTCTGCCGCATGCGCAGCACCCTGTTCGTGTGAGGTCAGGATATGGTGGATTTCCGGATGACGGTAAAGTTCATCATAGATATTTAAAATGGTTCCGCCCGGATAGCCGAACACGGTATCCACACCCTGCTCCTTCAGGCACTCGATAACAATCTGTGATCCAGTTAATTCCATGTCTGTATGATTCCTTCCTTATGTTTTTCGCTTTGTGTATGAAATCTGTTTATGAAATCAGCCATCCGAGAAAAAGCGCGTTCGGACGGCTGATATGATTTTATGATTTTTCTGAATTAGAACTCCAGAATGGCTCCCTTATTTGCGCTGGAAACCATCTTTGCGTAGCGTTTCAGATAGCCTGTGGTTACTTTCGGCTCTCTCGGAGTCCATGCAGCTTTTCTGCGTGCCAGCTCTTCATCCGATACGGCAAGCTCCAGCTTGTGCTCCGGAATATTGATGCGGATCAGGTCGCCTTCCTCAACGAGCGCGATCGGACCGCCTTCTGCTGCCTCAGGGCTGACATGGCCGATGGATGCACCGCGGGATGCGCCGGAGAAACGGCCGTCTGTAATCAGAGCTACGGAAGAGCCAAGTCCCATACCTGCAATCGCAGAGGTCGGATTCAGCATCTCACGCATACCAGGACCTCCCTTTGGTCCCTCATAACGGATGACAACAACGTCGCCTGCCACAATCTTGCCGCCGCGGATTGCCTCGATGGCATCCTCCTCACAGTCGAAGACTCTGGCCGGTCCTTCGTGAACCTGCATCTCCGGTACAACGGCAGAACGTTTGACGACTGCGGTATCCGGTGCCAGGTTTCCTTTCAGGACAGCAATACCGCCGGTCTTGCTGTATGGATTTTCTACCGGACGGATGATCTCCGGATTTTTGTTGACACAGCCTTTGATATTCTCGCCAACGGTCTTTCCGGTTGCGGTCATGCACTCGGTGTGCAGAAGTCCCAGTTTATTCAGCTCGTTCATAACGGCATAAACACCGCCGGCCTCGTTCAGCTCCTCGATGTAGTGGTATCCTGCCGGAGCCAGATGGCAGAGATTCGGGGTCTTCTCACTGATGGCATTTGCCATCTCCGGATTCAGCTCTACGCCTGCCTCATGCGCGATGGCCGGCAGATGCAGCATACTGTTGGTGGAACATCCAAGTGCCATATCGACGGTCAACGCATTTAAGAATGCTTCTTTTGTCATAATGTCTCTTGGACGGATATTCTGTTTTAACAGCTCCATAACCTGCATACCGGCTCTCTTGGCCAGGCGCAGACGCTCGGAATATACGGCCGGAATCGTTCCGTTTCCTTTTAAGCCCATGCCGAGAACCTCAGTCAGGCAGTTCATACTGTTTGCAGTGTACATACCGGAGCAGGAACCACAGGTCGGGCATGCATTGCACTCAAAATCATAAACATCTTCCTCTGTCATAGTTCCGGCAGCGTAGGATCCAACCGCCTCGAACATGCTGGAAAGACTTCTCTTCTCACCTTTTACATGGCCGGCAAGCATCGGACCGCCGCTGACAAATACGGTCGGAACATTGACTCTTGCTGCTGCCATCAGAAGGCCAGGTACGTTCTTATCACAGTTCGGGATACATACCAGTGCATCAAACTGGTGAGCCATTGCCATACACTCGGTGGAATCGGCGATCAGGTCACGGGTAACGAGGGAATATTTCATTCCGATGTGGCCCATGGCAATACCGTCACAGACTGCAATGGCCGGGAACACGATCGGTGTTCCGCCTGCCATGGCAACGCCCATTTTTACAGCTTCTGTAATTTTATCCAGGTTCATATGACCCGGTACGATCTCATTGTAGGAGCTTACGATTCCTACGAGCGGTTTTTTCATTTCTTCTTCGGTCAGACCCAGCGCACGCATCAGAGAACGCTGTGGCGCCTGTGCGATTCCTTTTTTTACAGCATCACTTCTCATGATTTTTTCCTCTTTTCTTATCTTACAGTTTTATGCCAGTGCTTTTACCAGCAGATCTCCCATTTCGGATGTAGATACCTGGGTACATCCCTCAGACATAATGTCTACGGTGCGGTATCCGTCTTTTAAAATTTTCTGTACAGCATTTTCGACTGCCTCTGCCTCCTGATCGAGATCCAGGGAATAGCGGAGCATCATGGCTGCGGACAGAACCGTTGCAATCGGGTTTGCGATGTTCTTTCCTGCGATGTCCGGTGCAGAGCCGTGGCTTGGCTCGTACAGACCAAATTTTGTCTCGTTCAGGCTGGCGGAAGAAAGCATTCCGATCGAGCCTGCTACCATACTTGCCTCATCGGAAAGAATATCTCCGAACATGTTCTCGGTCAGAACGACGTCAAACTGGCACGGATTGTGGACGATCTGCATCGCACAGTTGTCGACCAGCATATGCTCTAAGGTAACTTCCGGGTAATCTTTTGCAACATCCTCTACCACGGATCTCCACAGACGGGAGGAATCGAGAACGTTTGCTTTATCTACGCTCGTTACTTTTTTCTTTCTCTTCATGGCGATGTCGAATGCACGGATTGCAATGCGGCGGATTTCGGTCTCGCTGTAGGTCAGCGTATCGGTTGCTTTCCGGATGCCGTTTTCTTCTACAGTGCTGCGCTCTCCAAAGTACAGGCCGCCGGTCAGTTCACGCATAATCAGCATGTCGAAGCCCTCGCCGATGATCTCTTCTTTTAACGGGCAGGCATCTTTCAATTCCTGATACAGGTAAGCCGGACGCAGGTTTGCAAACAGGCCTAACGATTTCCGGATTTTTAAGAGTCCTGCCTCCGGGCGCTTGTCCGGGCTTAATTTGTACCATGGGGATGTTTTTGTCATCTCCTCCGATGGAGCCCATCAGGACAGCGTCGCATTTCTTTGCTTCTTCTATGGTTTCATCTGTCAGCGGCACGCCGTGCACATCAATGGAGGCTCCGCCCAGCAGAAGGTTGGTATATTCAAACTTATGTCCATATTTCTCGCAGACAGCGTCC
>ENA-OQKC01000548-OQKC01000548.1-human-gut-metagenome-genome-assembly--contig:-NODE-548-length-15565-cov-5.442674_pt1 | contig 15565 bp, 12 predicted proteins | sample MGYA00242774_ERZ504790 | MGnify/ENA primary metagenome ERZ504790 (study PRJEB26092, sample SAMD00036419) | human gut metagenome | host: Homo sapiens | study: EMG produced TPA metagenomics assembly of...
GGAGCTTTTCCTCCTCCTGATACAAGTAAGTCCCCACCCTCTGCTTATTGCTCTTCGCAATTAAAGCAGGGGATTTACTTGATTCGGTTCAAAATCTGATTTCTATGTATCATGAAGCATATTGGCGATGCTACTGTTCACTGATAATATTCCGTAAGTTTTTTTGTGAACGAAGGCCGCAGAAAGTCCGAAGCCATACCGCACCAATTTATGCGATCAACATAAATTCTTTGCATTACGAAGTGCGTTACTGAAAGCAGAACGAACAGCAACTTAGCGAGCGTTACTGTTCAACGTTAAATTCCGTAAGTTTTTTGTGAACGAAGGTCGCCGAAAGCCCGAGACCATACCGCACCAATTTATGCGATCAACATAAATTCTTTGCATTGCGAAGCGCGTTACTAAAAGCAGAACGAACAGCAACTTAGCGATCATCGCCAAGAACAGAATGGACAGTAGCGTCAGCATACAATAACAAGGTTAGGGTTCCCACAAAAGCATTGTAAATTTTTCGTTCCTGTCGTATAATAAAGCAAAGAAATATTCAGAAAAAATCAGATCAGATACCTGAATTACGTTACATCTGTCCTGATTATTTTTACGAATTCCAGGAGGCTTTTTAATGAAGAAAAATGGACACAGACTACTTACTCTTGCAGCTTTAGTCGGAACTGCCGCAGGTGTTATTCATATTGCTAACCGTTTCATAGATGCCACATCTCAGCTTAAAGATATGCTGGAACAGCCACACAGCAGAACCTATGACTGGCGTTTTGGAAAGATTTTTTATACAAAACAGGGACATGGCACCCCTATTCTTCTTATTCATGATATCATGCCAGGTGCTTCCGGTTATGAATGGAATGCCATAGAGAAGCAGCTCGCAACCGAACATACCGTTTACACCATTGATCTTCTTGGATGTGGACGTTCCGAAAAACCGGATATTACTTATACCAATTTTGTATTTGCTCAGTTACTCTGTGATTTTGCCAAGAATGTGATTCGTGAGGAAACCGATGTTATTGCCAGTGGTTTCTCAGGTTCTTTTGCGATCATGGCTTACCGTAACAATTCCGACCATTTCCGCAAGATCATGCTGGTCAATCCACCAAGCTTCAGTTCCCTGAAGCAGGCACCTTGTAAAGACAACAAGCTCTTTAAGTATTTTATCGAGCTTCCGATTTTCGGAACTCTGATCTATCATATGGTAGCTTCCCGCGAATCCATCAGCAGTCTGTTTATGGAAAAGCTGTTCTACAATCCCTTCCATGTAACAGATACACTGGTAGACACCTATTATGAATCCGCTCACAAGGGCGGTTCCAACGCCAAATATCTGTATTCCAGCTACATTGGCAAATACCTGAATATCAGCATTAATAATGCCGTAGAATCTTCCGATGCATGCATCTATATTATTTCCGGAGAAAAAGAAGCTTCCGCTTCTCTTATCGCAGAGGAATATCAAAAGCTGAATTCTTCCATTGAAACCGCTGTGATCCCGGAAACCAGACATCTTCCTCATCTGGAAGATCCGGAACATTTCCTGGAACAGGTAGCTATTTTCCTGTAAAAACAGCTTATGATCCGGCACCAAAAACAAAATTTATCTATAGTAATTTTGGAAATCAACGTATCAAAAGAACATTGTTCATGTTCGGAGCCGTTGATCTTCATGCAGTAATTTGTGGAAATGCTATAAACCAACAAAAAGCCAATAAAAAAAGAGTACTGTTTCACGTGAAACATAAGTTTTCCCTCAAACAAACGTGAAACAATACTCTTTATTTTTTACCAGACTCACAGCATGCATCCGGACATTTCTCTTATCTAAGTGCCTGCTCCAGATACATGTGTGTTGTATTATCGATCAGCTTATGTGTCAGCTCTGCCATATGCTGTGTACTCTCCTGATTCTCAGAAGACAGCCATGTCTTGATCATTCCCACGCATCCATTCAGACAAAACGCATACGCATACTCAATATCACGGTTGTCTTTCGGCAGACGAATTGACAAGCGATGCAGCACTGTATCTGCGATCAGTTTTTTCTATACGATTCACAAAAGCCATATCTCCATTCTTTCCAAGAAGTGCGATACAAATATCCTTATTATGATCCAGGATCGTAAATATCTGCTCAATAAAAGGATACGAGCTCTCCTTATTATTAAGAGGATCCAGAGGATAGTCTGCCACCAGATGCGTGATTTCCTCCATCAATTCAGCCTCAATGGATTCCAGCATCTGATAGATATCTGTATAGTGAAGATAAAATGTGGAGCGGTTGATATCAACTTCTTCCACCAGTTCCTTTACCGTAATCTCCTTAATGCTCTTCTTCTGCATAAGACGGGCAAGCCCCGCCCGCAACTGTGCCTTGGTCTTACGTACTCTTCTGTCAACTTTTTCCGCCATCTTAATTCCCCCTGCAATTCAAAAAAGCAAGCACGTTTCCTCCGCCTCAATCACCTGTCACTTACGATACTCTGCAACTGTCATACAATGATAATGCATCCTTCAAACGAATAAAAGCATTCGCTTTCTCTACGCCGATCTGTATGATACCAGATATCTGCTGTTGTTAAGAATTGACAAGATCAAAATTGTTAACGACGCCGACCTACACGATACCAGATATCTGCTGCATATTTGTGTTGAAACATAGGAATCCTGTCTGCATTTAATATTACCAACTGCACATAAATTCAAAGGAAATAACGTACTTTTTGTCTATTATGCAGTTTTTTATTTGTAATAGACACTTCCATTATTTCCGTCTATTAATATACATTCAGTAAAGATTTAATGGTTGTATCTGTGGTATGTGTTTAGTATAATACATCACGTAAAGAAAATCAACACTTTGTTTGATAATGGAATATAAAGCTATTAATAGATTTTAATATGATTAATAGATCTCGTCGCCATTACTGGAATAAAGTTTGATTAATCAACTATGTTTGATAATACAATTTAATAAGAAAGGGATAGGTAATATGATCAAAAACGAATGGAAAAGCTTACTTCGTAACAAGCTCATGCTTATCGTCGTAATCGCCATTATCGTAATCCCGATCATCTATGCAGGTCTGTTTCTGAAATCCATGTGGGATCCTTACGGAAACGTAGACAGCCTGCCAGTGGCCGTGGTAAACGAAGACAAACCTGTCGAGTATAATGGCAAGACCTTAAGCATAGGTAAGGACATGACGGATGAGCTGAAAGACAACGACTCAATGGCATTTAACATTGTAGACAGCAAGACAGCAGAGGACGGTCTGGCCAATGGAACCTATTACATGGTTATCAAAATTCCGGAAAATTTCTCCGCAAACGCAGCCACTGTAATGGACAACGAGCCAAAGCAAATGGAGCTATCCTATGAGACAAACCCTGGAACCAACTATATCGCCTCCAAGCTCAGTGAAACAGCAATGCTGAAGCTTCGTGATAACATTGCTTCCAAGGTTACGGAAACCTATACAGAAACCGTTTTTGATTCTATCTCAGAAGCAGGTGACGGAATGCAGGAAGCTGCAGACGGATCCGGAAAGATCGAAGACGGACTGAATACAGCAGCTGATGGTAACAAAACAATTACCAAAAACCTTAAGAAGCTTTCCACCAGTACTCTTACTTTCGTAAGCGGTGCTGACAGTCTCACCGAAGGTCTTAAGACCTACACCGATGGTGTTGCAAAGGTTAACGATGGTGCAAAGAGCCTGGACGATGGTGCAGATCAGCTGAACAGCGGCGTTGCAACCCTCACAGAAAAGGTTCCTGAGCTGACAACCGGTGTGGATACTCTGGATAAAGGTGTTCAGCAGTACACCGCTGGTGTGGATGAGCTTAATAAAAATTCTGATGCACTGAAATCCGGTGCAAGCAGCCTGGAATCCGGTGCAAACCAGCTGAACAGCGGCGTTGCAGCTCTGACAGAAAAGGTTCCTGAGCTGACAACCGGTGTAGATACTCTGGATGAAGGTGTTCAGCAGTACACCGCTGGTGTGGATGAGCTTAATAAAAATTCTGATACGCTGAAATCCGGCGCAAGCAGCCTGGAATCCGGTGCAAATGCATTAAGTGCAGGTATTGATACTCTTTCCGACGGAGCAACACAGTATGTAGCTGGTGCTGACACTCTTGCAGATGGAACTACCACCTATGTGGCTGGTGCTGGCAAACTCGCAGCCGGTGCCAAAGAGCTTGCAAAACTTGAAGACGGACTCACAACAGTTTCCAATGGTATCTCTCAGCTGAATACCGGTGTTACCAAAGGAACCGATGACTCACAGTCACTGATATCCGGAACACAGCAGCTGGAAAACGGACTGAAAGCCCTGAACGATAAGGTTTCTGCTCTGAAAGAGGGAACAACACAGGAATCCATCAACAAGCTTGCAGCCGGCCTTACTTCCGCAAAGGATGGTATGGACACAGCCGCAGCTGGTATGAACAGTGCTGCAGCTGGTATGAACAATGCGGCAGACGGAATCAACAACGCAGCCGGATATATCACTCAGGCCGCAGGTATCACAAGTCAGACCAGCAGCAGTATCACAGACAGTCTGATCCCTGCTCTCCAGAATGCAGGCACACAGTTCTCACAGGTAGGTGATCAGGTCAGCAACATCCTTACAGGATACGGACAGCAGACAACGGAGGCACTTACTGATGCAAATACCAAGATCGGTACTGCCGGACAGACAATGACCGATTTAGCAGCACAGCTTCAGGCGATTCAGGCAACCGCTTCTGAGGACGGAACCATTTCCGCAGCAGCTCTGAATGATGTGATCAACGCTTTAAACAGCGTAGCCGGTGGAATGACTGGCGTGGACGGTTCTTACATGAGCAGCTATTCTGATCAGGTTTCACAGCTTGCAGCTGGTGTATCCGGTCAGCTCTCTTCTACTCAGGAAAATCTGAATGCTGTTGCTTCCAAGCTTAACGAAGCAGCTTCCGGACTGACTCAGATCTCCGGAGGACTGACTCAGGGTGCCGGCACACTTTCTGAGGGTGCAACAACCATGACAGATGGTGCAAACCAGATGAGTGCAGGTGCAACAACCATGAGCGCAGGTGCAGAGCAGTTATCTGCAGCTACAAGTCAGCTTCCTACAGATCTGATCGCTCAGCTTTCTGCAGGTGTTACCCAGCTGTATCAGGGTGCACAGGCTGTAAACACAGGAACCAAGAACGTTTCCGCAGGACTTCAGTCTCTGGAAGACGGCACAGTCGAAGCCTTCCCGGCTGCAGCAGCAGGAATCAAAGCTCTGAACGATGGATTTGACCAACTGACATCTTATGATAAGCAGCTCAACGATGGTGCAAAGAATCTGAAAACAGCCGGCAAACAGATCACTGGCGCACTTCCGGATATCAAATCCGGTGCAGGTCAGCTGGCAGATGGTTCTAAGGCACTGACAGATGGAATCACAACTTACACCGATGGTATTGCTAAGCTTTCCGAAAACAGTGCTGCTCTTACAGACGGCACCAAGAAACTGGCAACAGGAGCCAATGCTCTTTCCAGCGGTGCTACTACTCTTGCAGATGGAACAAAAGCATTAGCCGATGGTTCCGGAACACTGACAACCGGAATCACAACCTACACCGATGGTGTTGCTAAGCTTTCCGAAAACAGCTCCGCTCTTACAGACGGTACCAAAAAGCTCTCAACAGGAGCCAAAACCCTTTCCAGCGGTGCTACTACTCTTGCAAACGGTACTAAGACATTAGCAAACGGTACCTCAACACTTCTCAGCGGTACCGAGAAGCTTGTAAGCAACAACAGCACACTTAACAATGGTGCAAAACAGCTTGCAGATGGCGCTGCCCAGATCCAGAGCGGTTCCTCTCAGCTGTATGATGGCTCCAAGAAGCTTGGAAGCGGTATGAAAGAACTGAAAGACGGTTCCAAGACACTGACCACAAGCCTCAGCGATGGAGCTACCACTGTAAAAGACAATTCAGCAAGTGATGAAACGATCAAAATGTTCGCAACTCCTGTTGTAAACGATGAAACAAAACTTACCGATGTCCCGAATAACGGACACGCAATGGCACCTTACATGATGTCTGTAGGCCTCTGGGTCGGCGCACTGGCATTCTGCCTGATGTATCCTCTGGCTCAGTATAAAGGCAAACTGAAATCCGGTTTCGCATGGTGGGCAAGCAAAGCTTCCGTCCTTTATCCGGTAGCGATCCTTCAGGGAATCTGCCTGATCCTGCTGTTACGTGCATTTAACGGATTCACACCTGCAGAGATGGGCAAAACCGTACTCTTCGCCTGCCTGACATCAATGACCTTTACCTCTATCATGTACTTCTTCAACATTACTCTTGGTAAAGTAGGAAGCTTCCTGATGCTGGTATTCATGGTCGTTCAGCTTGCAGGATCTGCCGGAACTTATCCGGTTGAGGTTTCACCTTCATTCGTTGCAAAGATCCATGCATACGTTCCGTTTACTTATACGGTCGACGCATTCCGTGCAACGATCAGCGGTGGCCGGAGCATTACCACTTCCATTATTGTAATGGTTGCACTGTTAGTGATCTTCACAATCCTGACGATCCTTCAGTTCAATCACATGACCAAGAGAAAGAAAGCAGGAAAAGTTGTTCTCTTCGACTGGCTGGAAGAAAGAGGTCTTGCATAATACTTAGTTACTGACAGAAGCTCCCCCGAACCTTCTGTTAGATATAGAAAAATTAAAACTGTACAGTTGTTCAGATGAGCTTCTGTACAGTTTTTTTATGTTGTCCTCGTCAATTCTCCACGCTATAATTATAGCAGTTATAGAAAATCAAGCTCGCCAGTACACCGTGCCTGACCTATGCCGCAGATTTCAGTTCAGAAACATTCCTGTCAGATTCAGAAGAAGCGGCAATATGACTTCTCAGATCTACTCACAAATCGGAGCTCTTTCTGACTGCAAGCCTGCGGTTTTCAATGGAAAAGCAACCTGGTATGCATCTAATCCACTGACCGCAAAAACAGACGGAATCATCACCTATGCTACACCATTTACCGTCTTCAGGGTAAAACCTGGAAAGCTATCGGCAATACAAAAAATACAACCTACACCGATAAAAAGCCAGGCACCGCAACCAACTACCGTATCCGTGCATACCGCATCACAAACGGTAAAAAAATATACGGACCTTATTCATCTGTAAGGACCGTAAAATAATAGCAACATAAAAACACCCCGGAAAATCCTGATCTATGTGGTGTCTCCGAATATCTGATCATCAAGCGGATATTCGGAGAGCACCTTATTGTTTGCGGATCTCCGAGGTGTTTTTATTTATTTTCTTAATATTTTATTTTTCCGTCTCAGCTGTTGGTGTTGCTGTGGCTTCTGTCTCTGTTTCACCGTTTACCATGGTTTCATATGCATTGAACATTTCTTTTACTGTCATTTTGTTTACAAGAAATACCTTGTCTCCAACGACAGCTGCATAATAGTTTGTGTCATATGTGTAGAAGGTAACGGTTGTCTGGTTCTTGTCAGAGTCTGTGAATACAGCGGTCATCTCCGGATCTGCAGCCGGTGTATAAGCGTCTGTCAGTCTCTTCTGTCCTGCCATGTTTATCAACTTGTTGTAGAAGGTAGTAAAGGTTGTACTTTCTATTTCCTTACCATTCAGCTGATAAGTTGTTGTTTCTTTCTCGTTTCCGTCATCATCTGTGGATGTTTCACGTGAAACATTTACAGTACTTGTTGTTTCACCGTAAGTAACCTGGAGCTGATCCAGATTTTTTACAGACTACATAATTGACGATCAGTGACCAGAGATCTGACGGCGTCTTGTCAATAACTGCACTCAGTGTATCCGTTGTACATTGTATAGATCTGTTTGTTATCTACCGTTACATATCTGCTGCCATCTCCTGCCTCATCGCAACGTAATGACAAGCTGTTATCCACTGTGTTGTCTTGCTGTCTGCATCTTCTGAGCTGCTATCCGTGTCAGCGCTGGCGCCGCTCTCAGAATCACTCTCAGAGGCCGTAGAATCGTTTTCTCCGGATTCTGTACTGTCTGTGCTGTTATTCTTCACCTTTTCCTGATAATCCACTGTAATCGTCGCATAGGGCTTATCAAGGCCATACTGGGAAAGATCCTCTGCATTGTAGTTTACAAACTGGTCAAATGCAAAGTTTCCAAGTCCGGAGGTTACATTTCCTGCTGCCGTTGTATCGGCAGACTCTTTATCGCTGTTTCCGTCACCGGAAACATCCCAGGTAGCTCCGTCGGAATTTTCTTCCAGGACATAGGAATCTTTATTCTCACTGACCTGGACCTTTTTCACTGTGGAAGAATCAATTGTCGGGAAATCTTCTCCCTGTGCATAATCGTAAAGGGAATTCATAAACGGAGACACTGTATCTGCTGCCACTACATATACCGTGCTGTCATCATCATCCTTGGAAATGTAATACTGATTCGTAGACGTATTCTCATCTCCGATGTTGAGCTTCGTTGTCCCATCAGCGGTATCAACGGTTACTGTGTTAGATGGAGAATCCAGTCCGTATTCCGTAAGATCCTCCACATCCTCCAGGACTCTGTCCGCTTCCACCTTTTTGATGGCGGAAGCTGCGGAATCCAGAGTTGTCTGATTTACAGGAAAAGCAGTCTCATCCTTTTTCACCCAGGAATCATCTTTTTTCTCAAAGGTCACTTCCTTCTTGTCTACGATAAATTCCAGGGATTTAATGTCATCCGTTTTCACGGAAAACACTTCTGTTTTGCTTTCCTCTTCGCTGCTCTCTGTCTTTTCTTCTTTGGATACGTAGGTGTTCAGTCCCACATAAACGCCGCCGAGAACTGCCAGAACAACAACTGCTGAAACAAGTTTGGTCGATTTTTTCATTATGCTTTTCTCCTCTTAAGCCAGATCAGGAATCCTGCAACAAGGAATACTCCCGGGATCAGACCAATGGTACAGATCTTCCAGAAGGCTGCATCATAATCGGTTACTGTCAGGCTTGTGGACTCAAGGCTCTTGGATGGAATAGAAACGGAATTACTGTCGTCTGTGCTGGTCATCCAGTTTAAGGACTCCAGAAGGAGCTTTTCATTTCCGCCGGATACCATCTGGTTTATCTGGCTCTCCATCAGATTTGCTGTGGAGTAGTAAACGATCTGTGTTTCCTTATCATCATCCAGTTTCTCAGTGATGGCAACACCAAGATCAAACGGTCCGTCTACATCTCCGTCTTCCTTTTCGATATTGCTGCTCTGCATATTTGTTTTGGAGTAAGCCTTGTCAGAGGTTGTCAGGATACTGTCGATGGTTACGGTATCTCTTACATCATCTGTTTTCTGAATGCCCTGCGCATATGGTGCCAGTACATAGGAGCCTGCAGAAGCTGTCTCAGAGCTTGCATCTGTGCTGTTGACTGTTGGTACAAGATAATATGGCATCTGCATTCCATAATGCTGATTATCACCCTCAAATACGATTCCCTCGGCACACTTTACACCATAGTTTTCAAGAACCGCATCAAAGTTCGGCAGATCATCCTGTGTATAATCCGAGAAGATCATAGCTTTTCCGCCTGCCTCCAGATAATCCAGGAGCTCTGTTTTTTCTTCCTCGGAAATATCGCTGGTCGGAGATACGATCATCAGGCAGTCTGCATCATCCGGAACCTTTCCCTCTGTGAGAAGGTTCAGCTCCTTGATATCAATGTTTGCTTTCTGGATATCTTCTTTAAAGCTGGAATCCAGATCTTTTTCTCCGTGTCCGGATAAGGTGTACATGATCGGAAGATCCTCGGATGTCACATAGCCGATCGCACTTGTGATCTGTCCTTCTCCATCAAATCCGGTAGTAGTCTGCTGCCAGGTATTATAGTCTACTGAAGAGGAATACATATCGTTGTAATTGATAACCTTGTTTCTGTCGCCGCAGACTACGATCAAGCTGTTTGACGCAAGATCATCGGTTGTATATTCCGATGCAAATTTCGGATTTACAACAGGGTCTTTCACCTCAACTTTAATATGCTTGGACTCATCTTTATAACGTGAAAGCAGATTGGAGATCGTGTCGTCCTCAGAACCGCTTGCCGCGATCTGATAAATGGTAACATCCTTATCCAGTGCCTTCAGTACCTTCTTTGTTTCATCACCGATGGTGTAAAGCTTGGATGAGCTTACATCCAGCTGTGAATATTTGGATGGGATCGCCCCGACGATCATATTGATCACAACCACGATCACGATAAAGACAGCTGCCATAGCCATGCTGTAGGAACCATTTTTGATATGTTTTTTGCTGATGGTGCCTACCAGCTTTTTCGGATCCGGTTTATGTTTCTTTTTGCCGGAGTCCTGTGCTGTCTCCGGTACGGCTGCCTCGCCTTTATTTTCTTAAATTTCTCACTGAATTTCATTTCCATTCACCCCCTAGTTCCAGCGTCTCTTCTGAATGGACTGCATGGTAAGGAACAGGCAGATCGCAATAACAGAAATAAAATAAACGATTCCTGTCACGTCAAACACGCCGTTTGTAAAATTATCATAATGTCCACTCAGGTTAAATACGTTCAGTACCTTCTGGATACCGCCCTGGAAAATACTGGATTTTACAACGTATACGATCACAAGAGCAATCTCTCCCACAGCTCCGATCACTACAGAGATCAGGACATTTTTGATCATGGTATAAATGATGATAGCGATCGCCACGATCAGAAGTCCGAATGCCACTGCGGTTGACATGGAGGTCTGTGAAAAGAATGAGGAAATTCCGTTCATCATATAGAAGGCGAACAGGAATACAAAAGTAAGTACTGCTGCAATTACCTGGCTTTCTGTAAGTGCTGACATAAATACACCGATCGCCAGATTCGCGCATCCCAGAAGGAAAAATCCCAGGATCCCGGTGTATGCGGAAGCATAGGAAATCGTTCCGAACTTACTCATGATCAGAGGATAAACGCACATGATCACGACCGGAATGGCAAACACAGCTACCAGTGCAAGATATTTTCCAAATACGATATCCCATACAGATACCGGTGCGGTCAGAAGAAGCTGATCCGTTTTCTGCTTGCGCTCTTCTGCAAGTACACGCATGGAAAGGATCGGCACACCGATCAGGAACACAAAGGTCAGTGCGCTTAAGGTAGTTTCAAATTTTGAATAGCCGCCTGAAAGCTGATATGCGGAAAAATAAATTCCGGTCAGCACCAGGACGAAAAATATGAAGAGATATCCAACCATGGAGGTCAGATAGCTTTTCAGTTCTCTTTTAAAAATCGCTGTCATGACTGATCCCCCTCTTTCTCATCAGAAGCCTTCTCTGGTTCCCCGTTTTTTTCTTCCTGAGTTTTTTCTTCTTCCGATGATCTGTCTTCTACCGGTTTCCACTGTGAGCTTTCCGGTTTTCCGGCGGATTTTTTCTCTCCTTCGGTAAGCTCAAGGAATACATCCTCAAGGGAAACTCTCTTAACCTGCATCTCGTAGATTGGACAGTTCGCTTTTGCCATAGCGTAGAAGACTTTTTCACGGATATCCACATTTTCCTGAATGGAAAGTTTTGTTTTCCACAATTTCTCATCGCTGTCATAGGACATTTCCACCCCGGTTACGCCTTCGATCGTTTCCAGAGCTTTTCGAATCGTGTCTTTCTCGCCTTTTATCTTCATAAGGAGGCTGTTGGAGCCTGCTGCCAGACGTTCCAGATTATCCGGTGTATCGCTGGCTACCAGCTTTCCATGGGAAATGATCAGAACATAATCACACACTGCTCTTACCTCGGAAAGGATATGGGAGCTTAGGATAACCGTGTGCTTCTGCTTCAGGCCTTTGATCAGGTCACGGATCTCGATGATCTGCTTCGGATCAAGTCCTACTGTCGGCTCATCCAGGATGATCACCTCCGGATATCCCAGGATTGCCTGTGCAAGGCCCACCCTCTGGCGATAACCTTTGGAAAGGTTTTTGATCAGACGGTCTTTCATGTCTGTGATCTTTACCATATCCATGACTTCTTTTATCTGCTTGTCTTTTTGGTTTCTTGGGATTTTTTTCAGATCAGCCGCAAATTTCATGTACTCAAGAACAGTCATGTCAAAATAGAGCGGCGGCATTTCCGGCAGATAGCCGATACATTTCTTGGCTGCCTCCGGTTCCTCCAGAATATCATGACCATCGATCATCACTTTTCCTTCTGTGGAAGCAATGTATCCTGTGATCATGTTCATAGTTGTTGATTTTCCTGCACCGTTGGGGCCCAGGAATCCGTAAATTTTCCCCTTTTCGATCTGAAAGGAAAGATGGTCAACTGCAGTATGATCGCCATACTTTTTGACCAGATTACTTACTTCGATCACTTTACTCTCCTCCTTTTATTCTCAGGGAAATACTTTTTTTAATTATCGATTTCCCATTTTATAAGATGCCAGAGGCAAAAGGTCCTGAAACTGAAGCCCTTGACTCTGGCGTCTTTTCAACACCAATAGAAAATGCCCCTGGATGAAACAGAGAATGGGGGAATCCAGGGGCATCTCTATCGGATTATAGTGTAAAAGTAATTTGTGATAAAAGTAGGATAAATTTGTGATAATTTTGTGAAACTCCCGGACAAAAAAATCTCCTGTCGGACAGATTTTGCCTTTGTTCGACAGGAGGTATCTTATGCCAGTGGCTCTCTGAGCGGTGTTCCGGCTTTTCTCGGATATTTGCCTGGGGTGTTCTTTACCTTCTCGATAATGACCAGGGAGCGGCCGATCTCAGATCCCGGAAGGTCAAAGTACTGAATATCCCTGATCTTTCCACCAAGGATCTTTACTGCTTTCTCTGCTGCTTCTGCTTCTTCCTTTACAGAACCGGATTTATAGGAGACAAAAAGCCCTCCGACTTTTACATACGGGAGACAGTATTCAGACAGGGTTGCCAGTCCGGATACTGCTCTGGATACGCAGAGATCATATTTTTCTCTGTAGGCTTTGTTTTTTGCATATTCTTCAGCTCTTCCGTGAATGGCAGAAATCCCCTCCAGGCCCAGGAGTGCAAAGGTTTCTTCCAGGAATTTTACTCTTTTATTGAGGGAGTCCAGAAGGCAGGCTTCCACTTCCGGGAAGGCGATCTTCAGGGGAACACCCGGGAATCCGGCACCGGTTCCGATGTCCATAACGGTTTTTACATTGTTCATATCTACAGCCTTGACGCAGCAGAGGCTGTCCAGGAAATGTTTCACGAGAACCTCGTCAAATTCTGTGATACCGGTGAGGTTCATGACTTTGTTTTTTTCTACAAGATATTCGTAGAACCGGATAAACTGGTTTTTCTGCGTGTCATTGAGTGCGATCCCAAGCTCCTCGCAGCCTTTTTCCAGGATTTCTAAATTGTACATGCAGCTTCCTCTCTTATTTTCTGTGTTTTATTGTTATTCGTAACTGTTCAGTACCCTCACAGTTACGAGTCAAAATGCATTCCAAATCACCTTCGGTGATATCATTTTGCCTTATATGTCTCGGGATTTTGGCAAAAAAACGTGCCAAAACGCCTGCCTTCTGAATAGTTGCTGTTATTCTTTGTATTATCAGTGTTTGTGTCCGGATCTGCTTTCCAGATATACAAGAAGCACGGAAATGTCAGCCGGGGATACACCGGAGATACGGGACGCCTGGCCGATGGACACCGGTCTGTAGGCTTCCAGCTTCTGGCGTGCCTCAATGCGGAGGCTTCCTACATCTTCGTAATCAATGTCTTCCGGAAGCTTTTTCTGCTCCAGTTTCTTAAACTGCTCTACCTGCTTCATCTGGCGGCGGATATAGCCATCATATTTGATGTTGATCTCTACCTGCTCACATACATCTTCCGGAAGCTCCGGTCTTTCTTTATCAATGGGTGCAAGCACCTTATAGTTAAGCTCCGGCCGACGGATCAGCTCTGCAATGGTGGTTCCGGATTTCAGAAGGGTACTGTTCAGAGATTCCAGAAGGCTCTGTACCTCTGCAGAACCACCTACGGTTGCATGTTCCACTCTCTCGATCTCTTCCTGGATCCGGCGCTCTTTTTCCTGTAATTTATGGTATGTCTCATCATCGATCAGGCCGACCTCCCAGCCTTTTTTGCGAAGGCGGAGATCTGCGTTGTCCTGTCGGAGGAGCAGACGGTACTCAGCACGGCTTGTCATCATTCGATATGGCTCATGGTTCTCCTTTGTTACCAGATCATCGATGAGAACGCCGATATATGCCTCTGAACGGTCCAAAATCAGCTGTTCCCGGCCTTTTACCTCCATAGCCGCATTAATTCCCGCTATGAGGCCCTGAGCGGCTGCTTCCTCATATCCGGAGCTTCCGTTAAACTGTCCGCCGCTGAAAAGGCCCTTGATCTTTTTGAATTCCAGTGTGGGATAGAGCTGGCGCGGATTGATGCAGTCATACTCAATAGCGTAAGCATTTTTTACAATCTTGGCGTTCTCCAGACCTGGTACAGAATGGTACATCTCGTACTGAACATCCTCCGGCAGGGAGCTGGACATTCCGCCGATGTACATTTCATTTGTGTAAAGACCTTCCGGTTCGATAAATACCTGATGACGTTTTTTATCTGCAAAACGGACTACTTTATCTTCGATAGACGGACAGTAACGTGGTCCGGTTCCTTCGATCATTCCGGAATAAAGGGGGGATCTGTCCAGATTTGCACGGATGATCTCGTGTGTTTTTTCATTTGTATAGGTCAGCCAGCAGGATTTCTGCTCGATCTGTACGGATTCCGGGTCTGTGGAAAAAGAAAACGGTACGACTCTTTCATCTCCGAACTGCTCTTCCATCTTAGAATAATCAATGGTGTTTCCGGCGATTCTGGCCGGAGTTCCTGTTTTGAAGCGGAACATTTCGATCCCCAGCTTTTTCAGGGAATCCGTAAGGTAATTGGCTGCCTGAAGGCCGTTCGGTCCTGTATAGTTGCTGACGTCACCGTAAATGCAGCGGGCCTTGAGGTAGGTTCCTGTACAGAGGACTACAGCTTTTGCGTGGTAGGTGGCTCCTGAGAAGGTTTTTACACCGGTGATGTGCCCGTCTTCTACCAGAAGCTCGGTCACTTCGCCCTGGCGGATGGTTAAGTTCTCTGTATTTTCCAGTGTCTTTCTCATTTGTGTGCTGTAGGCCTGTTTATCGGCCTGTGCACGAAGGGAGTGGACTGCAGGGCCTTTGGACTGGTTGAGCATTTTGGACTGGATGAAGGTTTTGTCTATATTTTTACCCATTTCTCCACCGAGAGCATCCAGCTCGCGGACGAGATGCCCTTTGGAGCTGCCGCCTACGTTGGGGTTGCAGGGCATAAGGGCGATGCTGTCTACGCTGACTGTGAACATGACTGTGTTGAGTCCTAAGCGGGCGCATGCCAGTGATGCTTCGCAGCCTGCGTGGCCGGCGCCTCTACTATGATGTCGAAAAACTGTTCCAGATTTTTCATTGCTTTTTCTCCTTTATTTTTTCTTTATTCTTTTTCTTTGTTTATTTGTGTTGTATTGGGTTTTTGGTTTTTGTTTTTTAGTTTTTTCTTTGGGTCTAGTAGGGGT
>ENA-OQKC01000549-OQKC01000549.1-human-gut-metagenome-genome-assembly--contig:-NODE-549-length-15561-cov-3.168200_pt1 | contig 15561 bp, 10 predicted proteins | sample MGYA00242774_ERZ504790 | MGnify/ENA primary metagenome ERZ504790 (study PRJEB26092, sample SAMD00036419) | human gut metagenome | host: Homo sapiens | study: EMG produced TPA metagenomics assembly of...
GACAGCTTCGTCCGCCAGCTGGGCATGAAGCGCCTCGGCATCTGCTTCCGAGTAGACGGCTACCGTCTCGATTCCCATTTCCCGGCAGGCCCTGATGATACGGACCGCAATTTCTCCACGGTTTGCAATCAGAATTTTCTTAATCATATTTTCTCCTAACCTAGGTCACTATCATAAATGTCACTTCGGCTTTGGCCACCATTTTACCGTCAACGCTGGCAATGGCTTCTCCCACGCCCACGGGGCCCTTTTCTTTAATGATCCGGGTTTCCAGCTTCAGCTTATCACCCGGCTGCACCTGGCCTTTGAAACGGCATTTATCGATTCCGCCAAACAGGGCGATTTTCCCCTTGTTCTCTTCTTTGGAGAGAATCGCCACAGCGCCTACCTGGGCCAGCGCTTCTATGATCAGCACGCCCGGCATCACCGGCATCTGCGGGAAATGCCCGGCAAAAAAACTCTTCCCGGAAGGTAACGCATTTATAGCCCGCTGCGAACACGCCCGGCTCGAAATCTTCTATATAATCTACCAGCAGGAACGGATGCCTGTGGGGAATAATCGCTTCAATTTCTTTAATACCTAATCTGTTCATGAAAACCTCCTTATAGCGCTGCACAGCAACTGTCCAACAGGCCGGCCGTGCCCCCGCCCGCCAGGGCATGTATTACGGGGTGCCCTGTGGGTATACAATCCGGAACAGCGGCTGGCCATACTTCCACCGCCTGACCATTTTCCACCAGGACTCTCGGCCACTGTCCCGCTGCAGTCACATTCAATTTCATTCATCAGCTTCACTTCAACCTCACCACCAAACATATTATAAAAAGGAGAGCCTTGTGAAAAGTCACCACAATCAAACAATAACAAATCCTTATCCTGTTTCCGTATTTCTTTTATTAAGGTAACACGACGTACAAAACCCGCTTTTCCTGCAAACTCCGGATTCGGATCAGTAATGGGGATAGGTTCCACACGGCTGTGGGTATCATTAGTATGAAGTATCAAAAGTTCTTTGATATCCTGTGCTGCCAGCGCACAACATACACACAAAGCAGTAAATAATACATATATTCGTTTCATAACGGTTCAGTTTATTCTTTAACGGTAATTCTTCCTTCTATCTTTGAGTCTATTTTCTTCCCTGCTTTAGTCTGCTCATTCACATAGTTCAGAAACAACTGACGCACTGTGGCCTTTTCAGGCAGCAATTTATCCGCATCGCCCACTTTGGCAAAAGCAGTCATATGGTCATTTCCCTCAGCCAAATAATCCAAGGTGGCTACTTTATACTCTTTGGAGTCTTCAATTTCTTTTCCGGCCACTGTAGCATCCAATAATTTTCCATCTCCAGAAATTTCAAGACAAGCGCCACTTAATCCCTCACCATGCACAGCTGCTATATTTTCAAAAAGTTCACGCAGCAAAACCCCATTCATAGTAACAATGCACAATGTATTTTCAAAGGGAGTTATTTCATAAATATTACCGTAAGTTATATCCCCCTCGGGCAAAGCCGTACGTAGTCCCCCCATATTCGTCACCCCCACGTCGGCCATACGGCCTATATATGCAGAAGCAGAATAACGTAAAATATCCGCTACCAAGTTGGATAACTCACTTTCAGGACGAAAGCGATCCATAAAACGAGCGCTTTGTCCTATGACCGGTGACATAATACTATCAACCGTTTTTTGATACGGAGCCAAAACAGCGATTGCAGCGGAATCCGGATTAGCATCCAAAGCTGCTGTCACTTCTATCCTGCTTCCCTCAACTGATGCCAGAGAATAGCCTGAATGACAGCTTGAAAACATAAAAATCCCGGCTACTATTCCTGCCGGAATGATACACATAATTCGGTTTGGTTTCATGTTTATTAGTTGTTTATTGCCCAAATGTAGTTAAAAAAGAAGTTGCAACCAACGATATCAGATGAAAAATAGTTGAATTTAATTTGGCTGTATGACAAAAATCTAGTAATTTTGCACCGCTTTCGCGCAATCGCTGTCAAAGAAGAGTTACTTGATATGTTGCGTTGGTAACGATAAACAATTTAAAATCAAAAAAAATGGATTTAATTAAAATTGCAGAAGAAGCATTTGCTACTGGCAAACAGCATCCTTCATTCAAAGCTGGTGATACTATTACAGTGGCATACCGTATCGTTGAAGGTAGCAAGGAACGTGTACAGTTGTACCGTGGTGTTGTTATCAAAATCGCTGGACATGGTGACAAAAAACGTTTCACCGTTCGTAAAATGTCTGGAACTGTAGGTGTTGAACGTATTTTCCCTATCGAATCTCCGGCTATCGACAGTATCACTGTTAATAAAGTTGGTAAAGTTCGTCGTGCTAAATTGTACTATTTACGTGCTCTTACTGGCAAGAAAGCTAGAATTCAGGAAAAAAGAGTTAATCAGTAAGATTTATCATTCCTACATAAAAAAGGAGTATTCTCTTCCCGAGAATACTCCTTTTTAATTTACATCCCTTTACCACGATTTTTATATAATCATGAACAAACAGACTTGAAATAGCATTTATATTTAATATTGAATCAAACTTAAACCATTTATGAAAAGAATAATGTTCATTTTAGGAGTAAGCATCATTATGGCCTTACTTACTGTTACCACAGCCTTGGCAGGTTGGTGGCTCGGAGCGTCTCTGCCTCTAGATATATCTGATACCACTCGACAAATAGCAGCATTACTCACCGCTTCTGCTTGTACATGGATACTCTATATTGTAAGTCGCAAAGTACTGACAAAAATCAGTCTCAAACCATACTAAATATATAGTCCATTAAAACAAAAAGGTCAACCGATTCTATATCATTCTCGATTGACCTTCTTATTTAAAATCTTGTTTTCATCATTCCTTATTTTCTGTTTCCTGTATCCCGGACTCTTCCTTTCCACGTAAATAAACAGAAGGTGCCACACCGAATTGTTGCTTAAAACATTTACTAAAATAGAACGGATCATTAATACCTACTTTATAAGAAACTTCGGCTACCGTATAACGATTTTCCAACAACAGTTCCGCCGCTTTCTTCATACGAATAATCCGGATATATTCATTGGGTGAATATCCCGTCACCCCACGTACCTTACGATAAAAAACGGTTCGTCCCAATCCCATCATCGAAGCAAACTCATCAATCGTAAACTGAGCATTACCAATCTGTTGATCCATAACCATCTGTAATCTGTCAGCAAATTCTTTATCCTTATCAGAGGTACAAATAGCCGGTCGTACCATATTCGGATCATTCGAAAATTTCTCACGTAATTTCTCACGTTGCTCTATTAGTTTGAAAGCGCGTGCCAACAGTAGTTTCGGGCTAAAAGGCTTAGTAATATATGCATCCGCACCACTTTCCACGCCTTCCAAATGACTTTCGGCAGAACTCATAGCTGTCAATAAAATAATAGGTATATGACTTGTATCAAAATCATTCTTCAATTTTCGGGTTACCTCAAATCCTGTCATCCCCGGCATCAGCACATCACAGATTATCAAATCAGCATCATACGTACGTGCACGTTCCAATCCAGACGGACCATCCGCCTCGGCCACAACTTCAAAATATTGTCCCACTTCTTCTTTCAAAAACTCACGTACATCGTTATCATCTTCTATAATAAGTACTTTACGCTTATTAAGTGGTGCAGATGGAAGTTCCACGCCCCCTTCTTGCGCCGATATTTCTTCTGCAAGAACAGCTGCATGATGTACTTCCTCCTCTTCCAACAACACATTATGGGGAATCAGAAAATCTTTTTCCTCATAAACAGAAATATCAGTAGGCAAACTGACCGTAAATATAGACCCACCACCTTCATTTTCAGTATATACTATCGTACCTTTATGTACACACACCAGTTCATGTGTCAAATGCAGGCCGACTCCGACACTACTACCCGAAAAGCTACTTTGCATAAAACGCTTAAATAACTCATTACGTTTCTCTTTAGGAATGCCTACACCGGAATCGGCTACCGATATGACCAACTGTTTCTTTGCTTCATCCACCGTCACAGAAAAAGTCACTTTTCCACCGCTGGGTGTATATTTGAAAGCATTAGACAACAAATTATAAGTCACTTTGTCCAAATAACCCTTATCGATAAACATCTTATAAGAAGCTACAGATGGCAAGAACTTGAAATCCATATTCTTAGACTCAGCAGCATCATTGAAACTCAAAAAGATTTCATACAAGAAAGCCATGACATCCGTTTCCTCCAAAGAAAGGGCCAGTTTATTATTCTGCATCTTACGGAATTCCAGCAACTGATTGATAAGACGCAACATACGCTGGGTGCTTTTATCCATGACCTTCAATGAATAAGCCATTTCTTTAGGGATTTTACCACCACGCTGCATCTTTTCCAATGCTCCTTGTATCAAAGTCAAGGGAGTACGGAACTCATGAGAGATATTCGTGAAAAAAACTAATTTATACTCTGTCAGCTGTTTCTCCACCTGTATACGATTACGCAAAGTATTAAAGTCACGCATCAGTCTGAAAGTGATATATAGTGCCACCCCTATCAAAATAGCATAAATAAAGAAAGCCCAAGTAGTTTTCCAAAAAGGAGGAACAACAATAATCTTCAAAACCGTTTCTTTATCTCCCCACACACCAACTCCATTGCAAGCTTTCACCCGCAATTTATAAGTACCGGGTGCCAGGTTCTTATAAGCTGCAAAATTCAACGAAGACGGTATACTCCACTCTTTATCATAATTATCCAACCGATACGTATATTTAGTACTATTCGTTCCGGAATAATCAAATGTAGAGAAATCTATGACAAAAGAATTTTGAAAATATTTCAACTCGATTTCATCTGTATAAATCAACGAACGGTCTAACGGAGAATCCACATCGCCCGGGCGCATGGCAATACCATTAATTCGAAGATTGGTAAAAGCTGCCATAGGAGTTACAGTGGAATTATTCACAATTTTGCCGGGAGTGATAACAACCAATCCATAATTAGAACCAAACATCAGTTTGCCATCCTTACTCACACAACCACTGTTCTCACTATAGACATTCCCCAACGCATATGCCGAGAAAAAGAAATTTTCAAAGGTCATGTGTATCCGGATCAAAACGAGAAATACCATATTCCGTTGCAACCCAAAGCTTACCCTCCCTGTCTTCAACAATAGATTGCACCATACTATTTACCAACCCGTCACTTCCATCATAATGCTCAAAAGTCAAGTTTCTGTAATCACCTTCTGGCATACACATACTGAAGCCTTTTCCTGAAGTACCTACCCATATCCGGCCTTTACTATCTTGATGGATACATTTTATTTCATTACTACGTAACTTACCGTTATTATAATTATAAGTAATATAGTTATCCGGGTCATTCATTAACGAATCAGGATTAAATATGTAAACTCCGGCACTGGTGCCCACCCATATCCATCCATTATTGTCTTCCTGTATCACACGAATCTGGCGCTGGCTATAAAAATTGTTCAAAAACCGCTTGAATACATACTTATCCTTTTCCTTCACCGCCAAATTCAATCCACCGCCAAAAGTACCTATCCACATTCTATTCTTCCGGTCCCGGTAAAGAGTAAAAATATTATTATTCCCAATAGACAGAGGATCATCCGAGTGATAAGTGTACCATTTTCCGTCAATACTCAATCCGTTTCCACGGCTACCCAACCAAATACTACCATCAGCCCCTTCCTCAACAGCATAAATGTTAGAATCAAAATAACGACTGCTCTCTATCGTTTTCAAATGAGGGTCATAAATATACAATCCTCCACGACGGGTCCCCAGCCAAATCTTATCATCAGGCATACGGTTGATCATACGCACGGTATTTGAACGGTCTGATAAAGTTTCATCTTCAGGAAAAACACGCTCAGCTCCTTCATTCAAGACCGAAAGACGAGAAATACCCGTATATTCCGAACTGACCCAAATACCACCGGCTCGATCCTCCATAATATATTGCAAGAAATTTGAAGTGATATGACTGAATCCATTAATATTGGATTCGAAATGCTGCAATTCATCAGTAGCCAAATCATAAGCAAACAAACCGTTACCATAAGTGGAAATCCAAACAATATCACGAGAATCATGAACGATGTGGTAACGTTCCTCATCTATATAATTTACTTTATCAGCCGGAATCAGTTGGAAAGACTTGACAAATCTGGTCTTGGCGTTGACATACCATACCTTACCTGTATGATTATAAATCCAGAAATTCCCCCGGTTGTCAATCTGAACTTGTCCTCTTGCTATATTCAGTTCCGTATCCCGGCTCACCTGATGAGTTCTCAAATTAAAGACATAACTGCCATCTTCCGTAAAAACGATCCAATCGTTTTGCAAGCGCATGGTACTATATACTTTACTACCTTCACCTAAACGGGTAACAATACGGCTATCCTCTCCTTCTCTCTTCAACGAAATTGTTCCTGTTCCCGAAAGAAAAAAAACATCTTTACCAAAAGACATCATCTTGAAGGCATCATGATTTTCTTCCACCAATACTGCCTTGTCCCCTACCACTTGAGCTATACCGTCATGGCTACCAATCCATATTCTTCCTTGCTCATCCTCAGATATATAAGTAATATTATTAGAAGGGAGATTGTTATTTTCTTTCTTGAAAACCACAGATGTAAATTCACCATTCATATAAGTCACTTTACGACACCCGTTTCCATCCTGCCACAACCAGACATTACCTTCACGGTCAGTCATCTTGTAACTATACAGTTGCTCATATTCCCCACAACCGGTAAAATCAACAAAACAATCTTTCTTCAGATCATAACAACTAAACAACTCGGCAGAAGTCGCAATCCATAAGAAACCATTTTTATCTTCTTCCAAATCGCGAATCCGATGGTCTATCAACGAAATTTTATTTCCACCCTCAGGACGATAAGTCACAAACGAATTCCCGTCATAACGACTAAGTCCATTCAGCGTTCCCATCCAAATAAAACCTTTGCTATCCTGATATATATACCGAATTGAGTTATTGGCGACCCCATCTCCCGTAGTCATATGAGTAGAACGCACCTCGACTGATGCGGCAATACTCTGACTGAAAAGAATAAAGAATGCCCATAGAGCATAGATGTGTTTTTTCATATCATTTATCACAGTGTTTTTGTCTTGCAAAGGTATAAAAAAAGAGTGTATCAGAATGAATCGATACACTCTTTTTTATTTTAATCCATATGGAAGACCTCGGGCAGCGGAATAGTAACCGGAGAGTTATCCGGATTCACTTCCATGATATCCGCCATATAGTCCCACCATTTCTGCACGATAGGATTGGCTCCCATATCTTGCGAAGACTCCTCTCCTTTAGTTTTCTGACAAGCAAACAGAATATTTGTATCCTTGTCCCAATAAATGGAGTAATCATATACTCCTCCATCGGACAACATTTTTTTTAATTCCGGCCAAATGGCTGCATGTCTCTTCTCATACTCTTTCTCGAAGCCCGGCTTCAAGAACATTTTAAAAGCTTCACGTTTCATGGTATTTTCCTCCTTTTTATAAAGTCCTTGTTTTTACTTATTTAGTTTCTCCATCCATTACATGGAAAATTGGTTCGGAAGTCTTTTGTTCCGTACGGTAATATTGCACGGCACTATCATTCATTTTAGGATGCTGCTTGTTCAGCAAATTAATCATCTCAGCACCCGCCCAAAGTACCGGTCCATAGCCGTGGGCAGCATACACATTGACCGGACGATAATAATAAAAAGCCGGATCAAAAGCCATACCTGTACCTACACAAGTTCCATCCACCTGACCTTCCGCATTGATTTGGGTGGTAACGGCATGCCATCCCAACTGTGCCACCGGACCGTATGCCATAGCATCAATCCATCCTTTATTGATAGCATGGGCAAAGCAATATACATAAATAGCCGTGGCCGAGGTTTCCAGATAAGAATCGTTACGATCCAGCAACTGATGCCAGAAACCTTCACCACTCTGGCAGGCAGCAAGACCACGTACATGAGCACGGAACAGCTCCAGTATTTTATCGCGCTGAGGATAATCCTCCGGCAACACATCCAAGACCTCACACATAGTCAACAACGCCCAACCATTGGCACGTCCCCAATGGAAAGCAGGATGATCCTGCATACCTTCCACCCATCCATGACGGAAAAGGTTTTTCCCGGGTACCCACATACGGTCCGCAAATTGAAATATCTGACGTACAGCTTCGCTCAAATACATTTGCTTTTTATCACCGGCAATACATGAATACCAAGCTACCGGCGGAATACCCATAAACATATCGTCCAACCACAGCGTATTATGTTGTGGACGGGTACGGGCAAATGTTCCATCAGCAAGACGATACTCCTTATTCACAATAAAATCCATATAATTATCAATCAACGGCTTAAGTTCCGGTGAATTTTCCTTCATCTGCACCTTGACCATAGCCGCACACACCGCCCCGGCATCATCCAATGCATGAGGAGTCAGAATTTGTTTCATCTGCGGATCTACAGTTCCATACTTTTCCAATACCTTACGGAAGTGCGGAGCAACCTCGGCCAGAAACTGAAAACGATCTGTTACATATTTATAATAAGCCTGATCCCCCGTAGCCTCAGCAGCAGCCAACATAGCTGAATAAGTCACCCCCCATTCATAACTTGCCAAACGGAAAGCACCTCGTTCCAGCTGTGCATCAGCCGTCATATTGGCATAATCCGTAATAACCTTACCTGTATTCTTATCAACGACACGAGTCGGAGTATTCTTTTCCAAATAACGAAGGACACGATCCATATCGGCCTTTATCTCCTCTGTAGTGAGCATACCGTAAGGCACTTTGTATGCAGGTTGCAACAAATGTAACGGCGTATTCGAATCATTCAGTACTTCTTTCTTCTTTTGCGCATTCGCACCCGTTCCAGCCAGCAGCAACAGAGCGCCCATCATGCTTAATGTTTTCAGATTCATGGTATATAGTCTTTATTCATTTTTAAATTCATAACCTCTAAATATCCCCTCTTTCAAATCCGGTCCGAAATAAAAACCAGGCTGGGTAGGCTGGTTGTATGCCACATTTTGAGTAGCGATACTGATACGATACACCGGATCTTCCAAGAAAGTATGAAAACGGTATTCAGTCGGTATCCGCGACACATACAGACGAAGTGCCGAATTATCTTCCGTACGGAGCAGCACCTCCTCACGCCAATCACCTATTATATCTCCCTGCAAACAAGGATGGGACTTCGTACCATTATTTGAATCCGTTCCATCAAATATCATTAACGGACGACATACATCGTCTTCCCAATCATACTTGGTTATCCTGTTTTTATCCAGCAACTCACGAAGCAAATCTCCATCCCACCATACAGCCATATTAACTGAAAAGCTCTTGAGGTCAGGACGAATCACTTCACCTTTTATATTACGTACTCCTTTTGAATCGGATGACCACATCTCCACTCCCGGATTGCGCGGATCAACATCAGCAGCCATACACCGGCCTACATCTATACTACTTTTCACCTGAAACAGCACTTCACCCGTAGCCGCATTACGGAAAGTGGAACCATCTTTCTTATTTTCATGACAATCCCAAACCTGCAAGCCTTTTAATCCGGGAGCAAATTGTGTCAGATGCATAGCGTCTCCATGCCCCATACGGGTAGAATACAATCCTTTTCCATCATGATCAATGGCACAAGAACCATACATTATTTCATCACATCCGTCACCGTCCACATCGCCTACACGAAGATTATGGTTACCCTGCCCGGCATAGTCTCCACACCCCGGATTATTGCTGTCGAACACCCAATGTTGTTTCAAGTTCTTCCCATCCCAGTCGAATGCCGCCAGCACAGTGCGGGTATAATATCCACGGCACATCACCACACTGGGATGTACTCCATCCAGATAAGCTACACAAGCCAGGAAACGGTCACTGCGGTTGGCACGGTTGTCTCCCCAGTCGGTCAGCTTACCACGAGCCGGAACATAATCAATTGTTTTCATCGCTTCTCCTGTCAGTCCGTTGAATACGGTCAAGTATTCGTTACCAGTCAGGATACGTCCTTGGTTACGAGGTGTATTCCCGTGGGAATTTCCGTCTGTGATACCTGGTTCACGGTAATCAGCCTTGGCATCACCTATTATCTTTCCTTTTCCATCCTTTGTTCCATCAGAAGTCTTCATGACTACTTCTGCTTTACCATCTCCATCCAGATCAAACACCATAAACTGGGTATAGTGTGCTCCGGCGCGGACATTATGCCCCAAGTCAATACGCCATAGTTTTTCTCCGGTCAGGCGATAACAGTCAAAATAAACATTTCCTGTATAACCGTCATGTGCATTATCATGTGCATTGGAGGGGTCCCACTTCAAGATAATTTCATATTCACCGTCGCCGTCCACATCACCTATAGATGCGTCATTAGGACTATAGGTGTATTTTTGTCCCGAAGGAGTCACACCTTCCGCCGGTCTGTCCAGAGGAATATCGATATAACCTGACGGAGCATTAGCCGGCAAAGTATAATTTCCATTCAACTTACCTGTTTCAACCCCATTTATCACCGGTTTTACAGTATATACCGCTTTTTCATTACCTGAGTAAGTATCCCGGTAAAAAGTACCTGTAGAATGGGGGATTTCCGCTATTTTCTCTCCATTTCTATATACATTGAAAGAAGTATTGATCGGATCGGAAGACAGGTAACGCCACGACACCACTACGTCCGATGGATTTTCACGAATGGCCACAACGCCACGCCCCAACTGCTCTTTTTGCAGTTTGGAATAATTGTAGGCCGGTTGGGCAACCGTACCGGTTGCCACACACAGAGCTGCTAAAGCACTCCATAGTTTTTTTTGTGTTTTCATTGTTTATCTTGTTTCTCCTTGTAAATTATATTTTCCTCTACCACATTCTCCGCATTTACCACATTCTTCACAAACTTTGTCACTTCCCCCACAGTCACATTCCTTATTTCCACGTTTTTGATAGGAAGGCGGGCATCGCCTTTCAAATCATAAACAGCCTCGGTACGGTCGCAAGTCACACTATCCATATAAAGTCCGTTGATGAATGTAATGCTATCCTGATAGGTAGGTACCAAATCACGCCACTGGTAAAGCACATCCGTATCCACTTCGAGTACACGTTGCATCTTTCCCGCCTTCACATTTTTCATCCAGATATTTTCAATAAATCCGCCACGGCGATGATTGGTTTTGGCAAAGAAAAGACGGAATACAGAATCGGGAGCCGTACAATTGTGCATGTACACATTCCGTACACCACCAGACATTTCACTACCGATTCCCAGTAACGTATGTCCTTTCAAGATATTACAATGGCGTATCACAATATTCTCACAAGGAGTATTCAGACGCCATGCATCCTGGTTACGCCCTGCCTTTATAACCACAGCATCATCCCCCTGATCGAACACACAGTTCTCTATCAGGAAGTTACGGCTCATTTCCAAGTCAATTCCATCATTATTATGGCCATGAGCCTTTACATCCAGATTACGTACGATACCACCATCACACATATAAAGATGTATCGTCCAGAAAGGACTCTGGCGAATCTTGAATTCATCCAGCAGCACATTTTTACACCGGTTGAAATGAATCAGATGAGGACGAAGATGGTTTTCTCCTTTTGCCATCTGACGCTGTTCTACAGGTACATCGGTAGAAGCCATCGTATATAACTCTTTCAAAGCATCCATGTGAGGTTTAGGACGTTTGAACCAGATTTTCCAAGTATCCATGATAGGAGCCAGTGTCCCTTTTCCGGTAATAGCAATATTCTCACAATCCATAGCATACAGCAACGGAGAATAGTTATAACATTCCATACCTTCCCATGAAGTCATCACAGCAGGCAGATAATCAGAGGGATTATCTGTAAAGCGTAATATGGCATTTTCTTCCAAATGAAGATTTACATTACTTTTAAAATGAACAGGTCCTGTCAGCCATTCCCCTTCAGGAATAACCACACGGCCTCCTCCGGCCTTATTACAAGCTGCTATGGCTTTGGCGATGGCCTCCGTATTCACTGTTTCCCCACCTTTCACCGCACCATAATCCACAATGGAAAAATCTTGTTCGGGAAAAACACATTCTTTGATGGGTTCCATAGCAAAAGGAGCATCGACAACCACCGTTTTATACTTTGGAGCCGGTGCCGTACATGATACGGCAAAAGCTACGGCCGCAATACCAGCCAAGGATTTTAAAAAAGTCTTCTTCATTTTATCAGTTGTTTTTCATTGTAATTTCCGTATGCACAAATACCCTGAATATCTTCGTTCACCCTATTTTATCCGAGGTGTATAAAGGTATATCTGATCCAATACCACACCTTCATCCAATGCAGTAAAAATTAAACGATGGGAAGCTTTCCGTGCAACAGGAAGAACCATCCGTCGGACAGCCTGATTACACAAAACATTCTCCTTCCATTCTTCACTGCGTCCTTTGGTTTCATACGAAACAGCCTCCGTGGCACTTCCATCCAATGAAATGGTAAAACGCAACCGTTCTCCTTCCACCGGATGATTAGGCAGCAATCGTACTTCCACCTCTACAGAATCCGTTTCCCATGCAGTAAATTCAAAAGTCAGTTCTTTATTCTTTGACACGGCTACCGCCTTCCCTTCATAGCCTAGCCCCTCGCAAATTGCCGATACCCCTTCAGCGCAATCAGCGCCATTCCATGATTTAGACAGCCTGACGTTTTTTCAGGCAACCCGGACGATAGCACCTTTCTTTCCACCCGGTTGAAAACCGGAAGTCTGCGTGGTTGGAAATCCATCATACGGTTCCATTTTGTTGTGTTATAGCGTTTTGTCAATGAAACTATACTGTCATACGCCCTGTCACTATCCGCCCAATCAGCCTTTCCATGACGCGCCAACTGGGCTGTCAGCAGTTTGTTATTCATCTGAGCAGCCGCCTGGACAGGATACTTCACCAACTGAAAATAAGTTTCTTTTTTCTGTGCAGGAAGCGCATGCCATTCCTGCTCCACCTTATCTGACAATTGTCTGTATGCTGCCAGACGTTCATTGATTTCCTGCTCACTCCAAGGCAAATCACTGATCACTTTAAACTTAGGATCCTTCTCTTCCGTGCGGGTATTCCCCATAAATTCCGGCTTACGGATATAAGCCAAACGATAAGCTTCCTGCATGACGGGCTGTAACCGGTCAGCCCTATTTTTTCCAAACTCACGCTCCAGGAAATGACGTTGATGAGCAACGACTCCCTGCCGCTTCACCGCTTCCAGGTTCCATGCCATATCCAGAAAAAGTTCTACCTGATATTCAGCCGGTTTAATATCTCCGACATTCAATATCCACATTTTCTGTATACCCCGTTCGTATGCCAGGGACATTTGCTGGTATACCAAGGAAGGATGGGCAGTTCCCAGCCAAAGATAATCATGCGGACGCCCCCAATAGGACACATGATAATACACTCCGTTTCCTCCCTTACGGGCACGTTCTTCTGCTGTAGGGAAATGACGGATATAACCATAATTGTCATCACACCACATCAGCGTCACTTCATCGGGCACTTGCAGCCCGGCATGGTACACATCCAAAACTTCCTTATAAGGAATAAAGACTTGAGGTACTTGAGTCACATCCTTATTTACATATTTAGTCAACAAATCGCGCTGATCCCTTAGCACTTTAGTCAGAACGGCTTTTTGTTCTTCTATGGTCTTAGCACCATTCATCGCACCGTCGTGCACGCCACGCATACCTAAAGTATACAGATTATCCAACCCTGCAACCTCCTTTACGCGTTGTTCCCAAAAGGACAAGACATGAGCACTGTTATGAACATAGTCATACTCTCCCACTCCATCCCGTTTCCACTCACCATTGGTATTCCGCATCATCGGTTCACAATGAGAAGTTCCAATGAAAATACCAAACTTATCAGCCACTTCTTTGTTGCCCGGTGTAAAATAAAAAGGTACAGAACAGCCATGCATAGCCGGCCAGAAGGTATTGGCACGCAGACGAAGCAATAACTCAAAAATCCGCTCATGTGTTTTCGGACCGATTTGTCCTTTCACATCACTTGGCTCGTATGTCTGCCAGCTCCAAGGGGTAAGCCCCCAGTCCTCATCGTTGATAAAAATCCCCCGATATTCTACGGAAGGAGACTGCATATTCCGATAAGAAGCCGGTAGTTGAAAAATCTCTTTCTTTGCAGGGGTCGCATCTGCCCACCACTCCCATGGAGAAACGCCTATCAACCGTGAAAGTTCCATGACGCCGTACGCAGTACCACGCTTGTCACTGCCGGCTATAACTAATTTACCAGTGGAAGAAACAGCCAGCAGAAAAGCTTCTTTTTTATTTTTTATAGGAGATAAATCAACACCTGCCTTATCGATCAAATCACTTTGTCCGATGGTTCCGACTATAATCATTCCTTTTTTACTTTCCGGAGTAACGATTATGCGGGTAGAAAAAACAGACTCCACATCACGATTGAGCAAATTCAAAGCTGTATGTACAACTTCTTCCTCTGAATTACCACAGGCAATAGTCACCGGTTCACCTGATTTCAAGACAAAAGGGTTCTGTCCATATACTGACAAAACAGCTAAAAAGAAAGCTAGAAAAGAAATGAGTTTTTTGTATTTCATAGTTTTTATTTTCAATATTGCAAAAATAAGACGAAATAGGATTGGATTCCATAGAATAAGATACAATAATATGGAAATTACGTCCATAAAGCCTGTATTATTTATCGTATTTACGGTGCTTTTTACACTTACAATAAATTTATAAAAATATAGGGAAGAGCATATAGGAATTTTCTCTTCCCCACATTAAGTATCAATTTTCGTATCTGGGATTCTGTTTTAAATTACTATTTTCATTCAATGAAATCACAGAATATATCTTCCAAAACGGTAGATTACAGAATTCAACAGGCACTAAAACAATTACGGAAAGAATTAAAAGACTACTTACCCTTACTTCTATTCTTTTTTGCCCCTTAATAGGAACCCGTACATCCTATTATATCCTTGTACCCTATCACTTCATAACTGATATGATGATAAGAAGTGTTTCTGCCGGGAATATATGCCTCTCCAAAAGTTGTGTCAATGTTCCCAACGCTTTACCCCGAAACAGGATGGTAAGTTCTTATCTTTACTGATTATGTTCTCCATACAAAACGCTCCTTTTTACAAAAACTACAAAATAGGTGCGATAAAATATTACCCTATCCGTCTAAAGACATCTATAACCTAAGAATACGGCAATTTTTCTAACTATATAGATTTCAAAGAAACATATTTACTTATTCCTTCAGCAAGTTTACAAAAAAAAGTTGGAAGACAATATGCTCTCATGCCCTCATTAACGATGATAATCATCTCATTAACAATGCACTATATTTACTGAGTGTAATCATACTTTATGCTCTCATAAATGTCCCTCATGCCCTCACTGTGTTTACTTTCT
>ENA-OQKC01000550-OQKC01000550.1-human-gut-metagenome-genome-assembly--contig:-NODE-550-length-15557-cov-6.888334_pt1 | contig 15557 bp, 14 predicted proteins | sample MGYA00242774_ERZ504790 | MGnify/ENA primary metagenome ERZ504790 (study PRJEB26092, sample SAMD00036419) | human gut metagenome | host: Homo sapiens | study: EMG produced TPA metagenomics assembly of...
CCTGTGAACTTGGAAAAATCAAAAAATTGATATTCTAAAAATTTTATTTTTTAATATCTGTAAGGATTCTTTGCGGTTTTACAGGTTTTCACATAATCTATTTGAAGTAGCACAATAGGTTAATTTAATAGGATCAATAATAGGAGTTGTTGAAGGGAATGGGATTGCAGATACCATGGCAACCAGTAGATTTGCAAAATCAATGGCAGGAGCAATGTTTAAAACCGGAGATGGATATCTGGATCTGAATTTAAAGGATGGGGATATTATCAAGGTTCAATGTCAGGCCGGAATTGGCGGGAAAGTTTCAATAAAGATATTAAAATAGAAAACGTAGAGGGAAAATGATATGGAATTTCCTATTTATACTCCGTGGGAAAATCTTGATGCCCAAACAATACAAAAAGTAATAAATTCAGGAATTAATTACAGAACTTATTGTGACGAAAAGCCATGGGATGTTTCTTTTGAGATAGATTTTTTGCCAAAAGAAGAGCTTATAATAGTTGTTCTGATTGAACATGGACGTCGTAAAGGTGGAGTTAGTGTACAGAAAACAAGTGAACGAACAGAAATTTCGCCATATAGTAAAGAAGAGCAGGCAGAAATGCTAAAAGCTTATAATGAGAAAATTGACAGATATGAAACGTGGAATGCATTGTTCACAGGACCTACGACAGGATTGTTTGGAAATAATGTATATGAATCATACATGGATTACATGTATTCCTGGGAACACTGGAGTGATCGAATATTTTTGTCAGATTATTATGAAGAACAATTATATTCGGTGCAGTCAGATACCTATGTTACTGTAAATAGCACTCAGGAAGGATATGATTGTATCTATGAACTGGCACAAGTGAAGGTGAAAGAGCATATTTTGGAAGGTATATGCTGGAAGTCATTTCCCAAGCTGATATTTTCCAGAGGAGATAAATCAGACGTTCCGTATAAAGATGTGTATAATCGTCTGGAAATACTGACAGGAGCAGAATATTTAATTGTACCGGCGCTGATTGAAATAAAAGAAAAATATAAAATTACAGCAGTTTCAGAAAAATTGGACTGTCCGCAGATGCGGTTTCGCGGAATGACTATGGAAGAAACTGTAAAACAGGCTGTTTTTGAAAATATATTTGGAGAATTTTTACAGGGAAGTAGATTTTGCGGAGAAAATATAAATAAGAAATGCCTCATTGCAGAGAAACAGAAAGAAATATTTGCTTCCGAGTTTCTTGAATCTCAGAAATATCCTGAATTATTGATGAATGCAGTAAAAAAAGCAGATTTTCATTGTATGGCTTTTAAAGTTCTTGGAATTTTGAACAGCCCATATATGCAGACATATGATAAAATAGAAATGTTAAGAAGCTGTATGGCTATTAGTAATAGTGCGGAAAAATCCAGGGAATGGAAGAATGCATATCAAAATCTGATATGGGTTATGATCAAAAAACTGGAAATGGATGATTCACAGGGGAACAATCTGGAAGTTGTCAGTGAATTACAGAAATTTGTGGAATACCAACAGGGAGATTTTGAAAAAGAACAAAAGGGAAAATCCAGAGAAGAAACAGCAGAAATTTTCTTGATGAATGAACTCATAAGAATGTTGGCATGTATTTCTATTGTAACAGTAAAGAAGATTCAGGGACAGGAATGTGCAGAATTGGCTGAGAAGAGTTGGTTTATGGCAGAAAGTATTGAATATATGTGGAATGCAGAAATTTTAAACCAACAAGTGAGAGAAAATGTGCAAAAAACATTCATCAGAATCTGCGTAGGATGCGGATCTATGTATCTGCAAAATGTTCAGGAAGAGAATGTAAACCCTGAACAGATAATAGAAACAGCAGAAAAAGTGCTGTTGTTATTGAATAATCATAGAGATTTGATATTGCAGGAAGAAATGCCAGTTTATCAGATACCGATTTATCAGATGCTTCAGGTGGCAAATATAAGACTAAACCATGATGAAAATGCATTATATTATGCAAGAAAAGGTGTTGAATTGTGCGATGGGATTAACGCTGATAATAATGCACAGTTAAACGGAATGATCAGAGATTCAAAGCGAATGTTCCAGGAATACATAAATCAGAATGCACAGAAAGTACCTGAGAAGGCAAAAAAGAAAGGATTTTTTTCAAGATTGTTTTCAAGGTAGCCTGCAAAAAGAAAATCCCCAGACATGATGTCATAAAATAACATCATGTCTGGGGATTTTGAATTTGAAAAGTAAGCGCTTATTTTTCAGGTGTCTTTGAAAATATTTATTATTAAAGAATCTGTTGTAGTCTGATAAACATAGATTACAACGTTCCGCCATATTCCAGAATCATATTTCTGATAATTTCCAGAGTTTCCTGTTCTGACCATGCCATATTACCCTTATCAAGGAACTGACAGAATTCATAAAGCTTTTGGGAAAATCCGGATTCTTTTAAGACATAATATTGCAGACCATGGCTGGTGTTATTCCAGAAAGCAATGCCATTATTGACATTAGAACTGGATACAATGGAAATATGTCTGGGCAGATGGATGAAATTTTCCTTTACACAGATACAGGAGTGTGGTGTGTTAAGCATGTATTGATAATAACTTTTTAGAAGCCACAGACGTAAAGACGGATCAAATGGTTTGTAAAGCATGTCAGGATAACCAGCTATACGTCCTTCTTCCATGAATTGCCTTAGACCTGAAATACAGAAAATATGTACCATGTTTTCGTTTTCCATATGTCGGGTACGTTGAGAAAGAGAAACAAGTAATGGTTCCTTTTCGACTGTATCCAGTATAATCTGCTGTTCAAGTATATTTGCTGGAATCAGATGGAGAAGGCATGGAGAATATTCAATGTAATAGTTGTGTGTTACATAACCTTCGCTCATCATAGTGTTTACATCTTTTACATAAGAATCCAGATCAGAACGAAACAGCATTTTTCTGGCCAGCACTTTTTCGCGGATAAATTCATGTTTCAACAATTGTAGTTGCTGAGTATCTCTGATGATGATTCCTTTTGATGTCTGGAAATTTATTCCAATGGCAATATTATCTGTGATCAGCCAGTTTGGAAGCAGACCGGATTTTTTTTCTTCGGATACAGAGGGGTAATATAATAATAAAAAGGTTCATAGCCTTCACAAAACATAGCTGGTTTTAAGATGGATATTTTTTCAGGTTATCTAATGTATTGTCGGCATTCTGATTCTGCAGCAGAGGAAAAAGATGTTCCAGCTTCTGATATGGTGCTTCATGTATGATCTGAATGAGATAATGTAAATGTTCCGAAGAAATTTCTGAAGTCCATAAATAAATTTCTGAATCTGATGTACTTATCATTATTTTTCGAATCCAGGAGTAAATGGCAAACTCGTTATCCAGGATAGAGATTGTATTTGGGGTGTCTGATATGCTGACAGAGGCATAAGCTGTCGGAAATTCAATTACATCCTGCTGGATGATATGGATCAGTTCTTCCATACATTGCCACTGGCTTTTTCCCATTTTTTCCTGTCGGTAGAGAAGCAGAAGATCAGATTTTGTGCTGGCGGTACATTCCATTGCGTCAAGAAGCCGTACCAGACGGTTTTCTTCTTTGGGAATGCGTTTTCCTTTATTCATTTTGGAGATATAGTCTAATTGCAGACCACTGGCTTCGGCAAGATAACATAATGTTTTGCCTGTATTTTGTATTTCTTTTTCAAGTCTTTGTGAAAAATCACTCATAGTAATAACAAAATCCTTCCTTAAAATGTAACATATATAAGTATAAGCGAGAAGGATGGAAAATGCAAAGCTTTTATAGAAATTTTGTCTAATATCAGTGCCTAAAACAGTAATAAGTGTTATCTGTGTTATTATCATAACTGCGAAATAAAAAAATATTGTAAGAAGGAGTAAAATGCTATGTTTTTGGTTGCTGTATTGGTGTTATTGTTCTTAATGTATCGTTTTTATACATTTCGAGCAGAAATGGTTTTTATAATGACATTGCTTACACCTGCGATGTTACTGATAGGAGCATATCATCTGACAGGAGAATATCGTGAAGCAGGAATATTTCTTTTGATAGTTGGAATCTTTTTGTTGGCAGTAGTTATGTTTATGTATCGAATTACAGCAAGGGGTGTAGAAAAGGAATTCAGATCTGCTTATTATAAGAATCTGTTTATTTATGGTGCACTCAGATTTCTTCAGACATTTTGCAGAATGACGATTGTTTTTTCATTTGTAGCCGCTATGCTTGGCGGTGTATCACTTGATTATAAGGAACGGCTGGATATAGCAGGAAGAAAAATTTATGTGGATGATAATCTGCGCGATGCAGAAGGAAATCAATATACAGAAGTAGAAAGATAAAAGAAAATAAAGATTATTTTAAAGAATTATTATAAAAACAGCTGCGATACTGTCTGAAAAGTATGCTCAGGGATAAAACTGTGAGCAGTACGTCAGATGACAGGTAGTGCAGCTGCTTTCTGTTATGGAAACAGAATTTTTATAGAAGGTAATGGATAAAACGAAGATTATGACAGTGTCATATCTCCATCTTTCACCCACCCAAGCTTACGGATAAACATATTGATGAGCGGACACAGAATTGCAGGGAGGATGAAGGAGATCATCAGGAGACCTGCCCAGTTCCAGCCTGTAACTGAGGTTTTAAGTCCATCTGCAATATCATTCATCCAGCCGGTATATACACCAATCTGTCCTACGAATCCGCAGGTACCCATACCGGAAGAAACCGGAGTACCGTTCATCTGAAGTTTGAACAGACAGGTTGCAAGAGGTCCGGTGATGGCAGAAGTAAGGATCGGTGCAATCCAGATGCGTGGATTTTTTACGATATTTCCCATCTGGAGCATGGATGTTCCGATTCCCTGAGAAACAAGTCCGCCCCATTTGTTCTCACGGAAGGACATTACTGCGAAACCTACCATCTGTGCGCAGCATCCTGCTACAGCAGCTCCTCCGGCAAGTCCGGTAAGGCCAAGCGCAGCACAGATGGCGGCAGATGAGATAGGAAGTGTCAGTGCAATACCCACGAATACAGAAACAAGGATTCCCATCAGGAACGGCTGCAGGTTGGTTGCCCACATAATAATATTTCCTACTTTCATCGCTGCACTTCCAAGTGCCGGAGCCCACCACGCGGACAGGGCAACACCTACACCGATCGTGACAAGTGGAGTGACCAGAATATCAATTTTGGTTTCCTTAGATACTGCTTTTCCGATTTCGGAAGCGAAGATGGCAACAAATAATACAGCCAGTGGTCCGCCTGCACCGCCTAATGCGTTAGATGCAAAGCCAACAGTGATCAGTGAAAACAACACCAACGGTGGACAATGCAGCGCATAGCCGATGGCAACAGCCATGGCAGGACCGCTCATTGCAGATGCCAGAGAGCCTACGGTATACTGTGTGTCGTTTACAGTTGCCACAGCAGTGGTCAGAAATGAAATATGAAACTGTGTTCCAAGTGTGTTGATGATCGTGCCAATCAGCAGGGAGCAGAAAAGACCCTGCGCCATGGCACCAAGGGCATCGATTCCATAACGTTTTATGGAGATCTCGATGTCTTTGCGTCTGAGAAATGCTTTAAACTTTTCCATAGATTACTTTCTCCTGTTTTTATTATGTATAGAAGGGTGTATATACACCTATATACGTTTTTCTCATTATAGTCACATTTACGGAGTAAATCAAGTAGTTTTGTAACTGTTCACACGCCATTATCCCGCGAAGTGTTTTGGCATGAATATGCCAAAATCACAAGACATACAAGCCAAAATTCCATTGTCGCAGGCAATCTGGAATGAATTTTGGGTACGTTACTGTGAACGGAGTGAACAGTAACGTAGTTTTAAAATAGTGGAAAACAATTTACAGAAAGAATATTGTAAAGTATTTTACTGTCTGATATGATAGAAAGAGTTAATTTTACGGAGGAAAAAGAGATGAGTGAATGGATCAGAAAAATAAACTGGAAGTATGTGGTCGTAATGTTGATTGGAAATATAATCCTTGGTCTGGGAATTGCAATTTTTAAACTTTCCGGTCTTGGAAATGACCCTTTCAGCGGAATGGTCATGGCACTGGCAGAATGTGTGGGAATTGAATATGCCCGTTTTTTAATTCTTCTGAATTTGGGATTTTTTGTAATAGAAATTATCTGGGGAAGAAAGCTTATCGGATTGGGAACGATCATAAATGCGTTATTCCTTGGATATTTTGTTACATTTTTCTATAACCTGATCACATCTGTGATCGATGCACCGGATCAGATGGCAATGCAGGTGGTTACCGTATTTATTGGAGTTATCATAACAAGCCTTGGAATTTCCATGTACCAGCTTCCAAAACAGGGAGTTGCACCATATGACAGTATTTCTCTGATCATGACAGAGAAATGGCCGAAAATTCCGTATTTCTGGTGCAGAGTATCTAATGATGCGATCAGTGCACTGGTGTGTTGGCTTGCAGGGGGAATCGTCGGACTGGGAACACTGGTCAGTGCATTTGGATTCGGACCTTTTGTTCAGTTTTTCGATACACATTTTACATCAAAAGTGCTGGCAAAGCTGGAAAAATAATAAAAAACTGTCCTGTATATGCACATTATACGTAGAAAATAGGTGCATTACAGAGACAGTTTTTTTATTTGTCAGCCTGTTAACTGCATATATGGCATGCTTTACATGCAGATGGCGTAGTAGCGCATCCTCCCATAGCAGTTTCACGCAGTTCTGCAGGAAGCTTTTTACCCACGGTAAACATCGTCTGGATCATTTCGTCCAGAGGAATCAACTGCGGGATTCCTGCGAGAGCCATTTCTGCGGCAATTATAGCGTTTGCCACACCTGCAGCATTTCTGTTCTGACATGGATATTCTACCAGACCGCCGACCGGATCGCATACCAGACCAAGCATGTTCATAAGAACAGTAGATGCAGCAAAAGTACATTCTTTCGGTGAACCTCCCATCAGCTCTACAGCAGCAGATGCAGCCATTGCAGATGCAACCCCTACCTCGGCCTGGCATCCGCCTACCGCACCTGCAACAGTTGCATTTCGCATTGCCAGATAACCAATGGCACTTGCGTTAAATAATGCCCGTATAATCTCTTCATCAGAGAATTGATAATGTTCCTGCATTGCCAGCATCAGCCCCGGTACGATTCCGGCAGAACCGGCAGTAGGAGAGGCCACGATCAGCCCCATGGAGGCATTCGTTTCCAGTGTAGCCATAGCATAAGTAATTGCCTTCTGAAGCAGATTTCCGCAGAGACCTTTTTTCTCCTGAGCGTGGAGACTCAGCTTTCTGGCTTCGCCGCCGATCAGACCACCCATAGATTTTACCGGCTGTCTGATTGGTGAGAAAGCAGCATCTTTCATAATTCCCAGTACTCGTGTCATTTTTTTATTTACAATCTCAGAGGCTGTTTCGCCAAGCTCAATTTCACGGATACGCATAATCTCTGAGATAGGAAGATTTTTTTCTTCACAGAGTGCTAAGAGTTCATTTGCATTTTTAAAATCCATGATAAAAATCCTCCTTTCTTTACATCTGTACGATCATAACTTCATGAATATTCGGGTTCTCGCGAATCGCAGGAACGATATTCTCAGGAAGTTTGCCGTCAGATTCTACGATTGTATAAGCAATCTCTCCCTTGCTTTCACGGAACAGACGCATAAATGCAATATTGATATTGCGGTCACTCAGGCATTTGGTAATATAGGCCACAACGCCGGGAGTGTCCTGATGAATCACGATCACTGCACTGTACTCGCCTGTAAAGTCTACCTGTACGTGATTGATATCTACAATACGGACCTTGCCTCCTCCAAGGGATTCGCCGCGTACGGTCATTTTCTGGCCTTTTTCATTTTCCATGCAGATATCTACGGTGTTCGGATGAATATCTGTTTCCTGCTCATTTGGAGTGAAAGAGAATTTCAGACCTTTTTCATGAGCAATATCAAAAGAATTTCGGATGCGCATATCATCAGTAGAGAATCCCATAATACCACCCAGCAGAGCTCGGTCAGTACCGTGACCATGGTAAGTTTTTGCAAAAGAGCCGTACAGGATGAAGTCGGCTCTCTTTAATGGGCCTTCGATCATTTTCTGGGCAAGATAGGAAATACGCGCCGCACCTGCGGTATGTGAACTTGAAGGACCGATCATGTTCGGCCCCATAACATCAAATACACTGATAAATGACATATTTTTTCTCCTGTGAATATCAATTATAGTCTTGCATGTTTATGGCAATAATCTTATTATTTGCAAATTTCTGATTATATTCTATCATTTAGGAATAAAAGAAGCAAACTTATCGTTAACATTAACAAAAATTAATGTAAAAAATGAGAAAACAGGGTTGCTTTTTCTCTACTGGGCGGTTACAATAACTGTGCAAATTGAAAATAATTTTAAAAATGCTGTTTCAAAATAGGGAACAGCATAAAATTTGCTGTTAGAAATCAGATTCCCGAAAACAGGGTCTGATATCCGAAATCGTAAATTTTAAAGAAAAGGCAGGTGGAACAGAATGGATAATTGCGATTCTCATGGGCGAAGTAGTAGCACAGGATCTGAATTAAAAAGAGTATATGAGTATAGCAGCCGTTTTTGTTCTGCTGTAGTCATATATTTTCAGGATTTTCCATGTATGCATATAAAATAGAAGTTTTTTACTGTCTGTGATCTGACAGTTTCTGTATGTGGAAGATCGGATGTCTTTTTCATTTCTTATCCTGTATTTATGAAATTCCCCCGAATCATGCAATTACATATTGAGCAGTAATGATCCGGCGAAGATGCCGGACAGTTACGGACAGCGGATGAATAGCAGGTTATGGCATAATACCCTGCAGTTTATTGTGCTGGAAAAAGCATGGAAGAAATAGCAGTAAAATGTAATAAATAACAGACTGCTTTCTTTTGGTGTGCTTTTATGCAAAAAAACGGAGGATGAAAGAATGGAGAAAAGAGTACAGGATTATTCCAAAGAAATTCTGAAGATCATCCGCAGCAACACCTCTCCGGCCGTTATGGGAGAAAGGCTGCAGGATTATCATGAGAATGATCTGGCAGATGTAATGCCGAAACTGACTGTACAGGAGCGGTGCAAGCTGTACCGTATCCTGGATACAGATATGCTCTCTGATATTTTTGAATATACAGATGAGGAGAATGCAGCAGAGTATCTGAATGAAATGGATGTAAAAAAAGCAGCAGCCATTTTATCCAGAATGGAGACAGATGCTCTTGCAGATGTATTAAATAAAGTTGAAAAACAAGAAAAAATACTGATCGATCTGCTTGAACCTGAGGTTCGACGTGATGTGGAGATGATCGCATCCTTTGATGAGGATGAGATCGGAAGTCGCATGACAACAAATTATATTGTGATCACAGATAAACTGACAGTTAAGCAGGCAATGAGCAGTTTGATCGAACAGGCTGCAAAAAATGACAATATCTCCACTATTTTTGTAGTGACAGAGCAGCAGAAATTTTATGGGGCCATTAATCTGAAAGAACTGATCATTGCCAGACGGGATGATCTGCTTGAGAATCTGGTGGTGACTTCCTATCCATATGTATATGCGGAAGAGAATATTGATGAATGTATCGAAGAACTGAAAGATTATTCTGAGGATTCTATTCCGGTTCTTGACAACGATAATCAGCTTTTGGGTGTTATCACATCTGCCAGTATCATTGACCTGGTTGATGATGAGATGGGTGATGACTATGCGAAGCTGGCCGGTCTGACTGCAGAAGAGGATTTAAAGGAGCCACTGAAAGAAAGTATGAAGAAACGTCTGCCCTGGCTGATCATTCTTCTGGGACTTGGCATGGTAGTTTCCTCAGTGGTAGGAATTTTTGAGAAGGTGGTGACTGCACTTCCAATCATTATGTGCTTCCAGTCTTTGATCCTTGATATGGCAGGTAATGTGGGTACCCAGTCTCTGGCTGTGACGATTCGTGTGCTGATGGATGAATCTCTGACAGGTAAGCAGAAACTGGAACTTGTGTGGAAGGAAATGAGAATTGGTCTGTGTAATGGCGGACTTCTTGGAATTCTGTCTTTTGCGCTGATTGGATTGTATATTTATCTGTTTAAAGGAAAAACACTTTTGTTTTCCTATGCAGTATCCGGATGTATCGGTGTGGCACTGTTGCTGGCTATGTTGATCTCCAGTGCAGTAGGCACCTGTATTCCATTGTTCTTTAAGAAAATCAATATTGACCCGGCAGTAGCATCAGGTCCGCTGATCACAACAGTGAATGACCTTGTTGCAGTAATTACCTATTATGGCCTGAGCTGGCTGTTCTTATTAAAAATGCTGAATTTTGCAGGCTGAATTTCAGATAATAAAAACAGAAAGAGGGATAAAATCTTTATGGATTTAAAACAATTACAGTATTTCGTAGTATGTGCGCAGACAGGTTCATTCAGTGATGCTGCGAAAAATCTGTATTCTACACAGCCCAGCGTCAGCAAGGTGATCAAGGGACTGGAAGATACGCTGGGAATGCAGCTTTTTGAACGGCTTCCAAGAGGAATCAGACTGACAGTACAGGGGCACAAGATTTATGAATATGCGTCGAAAATTATAAATGAAGTAAATGTTCTGGAAAATATGGCTTCCAGCGGAATGACAAAATGGATCCGGATATCTTTAAATCCCAGTTCCTGGTTTGCCAATCAGTTTGTAGACTTTTATAATGAAACCTATGAAAAAAAGTACCATTTCCAGGTAACAACAGCAGGCGTACAAAGCGTAATGGAAAGAGTACGGGATTATATGGATGACATTGGTTTTGTATATATCCTCAGTCAGCAGAAGGAAAATTTCCTGTATGAACTGTCAAAAAACAAAATGTATTTCGAACCCATCTATGAAACAGATGTAATGCTGTATCCGGGACGGCTGACAGAACTTTACAATTCCGGCAAAGAGAGGGCAGAACTGGAAGACCTGGAAGGAATCCGTTTTATACAGAATTATCAGGATGAATTTTTTGACATCGGTGCTGTAAAAGAAGATGCATTCCAATGGAAGGATATTGACATTTCCGTGCTGACCAACAGTGATTATATTATGGAAAAAATGCTGAAGAACAGTAAGGTGGCAAATATAAGCGGAAGTTACCTGTCAGAAAACAAAGAAGGAACTACACCGGGAATCCCTCTGGATCTTGGAGACAGTAAAGTGATCTTTGGCTTTATACTCCACAAAGGAGAAGAAATGGATGAGAGTGTGGCAGAGCTTGTGGAGTTTTTAAAGAGCAGACTGCCGAAGCATTAATAAAAATTGCAGTTGACTTTTTAACTTATTTTGCATATACTAATAGTAGCTAAGAAATGAAGTGAAATTTCCATGAAGCGAAACGAAAGCCCTCAGAGTTGCCGCTCTGAGGGCTTTCTTGCTCGTTACGGGGAGCTGTTCCGTTTAGACTGTTGCTGTCTAATGTCCGCTGTCCAGCCATTTGCATATGTAGTAGCTAACTACGCCTGCTATGACAGAGACAAGAAATGAAGTAAAAATTGCTTCCATGAAACTCACCTCCTTCCTGCTGGAGGTTCGACAGCTCTTGTAGTATAACATAGTTTAGAACAAAATGGGATGGTTGTTTTAAATTATTGCTGATATTAAAAAAACCTATTCCAAAAATGACGATAGATATTCAAATTAAGAATAGCTTATAACCCCCAGGGTGGGTTGTGGGCTATTTTTGCTTTTGTTAAACTGAATGGTGGCTAATTAGGAGTACAATTTTGAAAAATTATAAAATGGAGATAATCAAATGAGAAAATATGCATTCAGACGACTGCTCCAGCTGATTCCCATTTTGTTTGCGATTACTTTTCTCTCCTATGGCATGATGCGGATTGCGGGAAGTGATGTAGTGACACAAAAAATGGAAAATACAGGACAGATTCTGTCAGAAGATAAGTTAAATGCAGCCAGAGAACAGCTGGGACTGGACAAACCATTTCTGACCCAGTATTTTGTGTGGCTTGGGAAACTGCTTCATGGAGATATGGGAAACAGCTATGTATCCAGTCTTCCGGTTTTTGATACGTTCATATCGAAGCTTCCGGCAACGCTGCTTCTTACAGTGACATCTATTTTGCTGACCATCATCATATCAATCCCTCTGGGGATTCTGTCAGCAGTGAAACAGAATACGATTACGGATTATCTGATCCGTTTATGCAGCTTTATAGGAAACAGTCTTCCTAAGTTTTTTTTGTATCATTGCTGTTGATGTATTTTCTTGCGATCAGGTTGCGGATTTTTCCGGTTATATCCAAAGATGTAAGTTTAAAGAGTGTGGCAATGCCGGCAATCACTCTGGCAATTGCCATGTCGGCCAAGTATCTTCGCCAGGTCCGTGCAACTGTGCTGGATGAACTGAGTAAAGATTATGTGGCAGGAGCGAAAGCAAGAGGAGTAAAGTTTTCTGTCACTCTTTGGAAAAGTATTATGAAGGCTTCGCTGGTAACCATCATTACCTTGCTGATGCTGTCAGTGGGAAATCTGCTGGGAGGAACTGCAATCGTAGAATCAATCTTTATGTGGGATGGAGTTGGAAAGATGGCAGTAGATGCTATCTCCATGCGTGATTATCCTATTATTCAGGCATATGTTATGTGGATGGCGATCATCTATGTTGTAGTAAATCTGCTTACAGATCTGTCATACCGGTTCCTGGATCCGAGAATCCGTCTGGGAGGTGTGAAACAATGAGTGAAAAGCAGAATAAAAATGTGACAGTGCGTGTACAGAAGATTAAGAAAAACCATATAAAACAAAAGCTGGTCTTTTTTCTTATTCTGGCAATAGGGCTTGTGATACTTGCAGTTTTTTCAGAGCATCTCTGTCCATATGACCCTTATGCACAGGATCTGGCAAGTGCACTTCAGCCCCCCAGTCTTCAGCATCCTATGGGAACAGATACATATGGGAGAGATATGCTGTCCAGAGTTATAAGTGGTGCAAGAGCCAGTATTTTTTCGACCTTTATCCTGGTTGCTGTGATTTTTGTGTTAGGAACAGCTGTGGGTGTATGCTGCGGATATTTTGGCGGAGCTGCAGATACTGTTATGATGAGAATCTCAGATATATGTCTTGCTTTCCCTGGGCTTGTATTTGCCATGGCGATTGCAGCTATTCTTGGGGGAGGCATTCAGAATGCTGTTATAGCACTGGCAGTAGTAAGCTGGCCGAAATATTCACGTATTGCCAGAGGGCAGACTCTGGCATTAAAAGAGGAACCCTATATTCATGCTGCCATACTGGCAGGTGACAGCTCAGGTCAGATTATGCTCAGACATATTCTTCCAAATATGCTGGGCCCTGTTCTGGTAACAGCCATGCTTGATATCGGTACCATGATGATGGAACTTGCAGGTCTGTCATTTCTTGGACTGGGAGCACAGATTCCCATGGCTGAATGGGGAAGTATGATGAGCAGCGGACGAAGTATGATCCAAACATATCCATGGGTAGTATTATCACCTGGAATTGCAATTTTTATATCTGTGGCAATTTTCAATCTGTTAGGTGATACAGTTCGTGACTATCTGGATCCTAAGAACAGCCGTTCATGATAAGTAATATGAAAACAAACGAGGAGGAAAGAAAATGAGAACAAAGAAATTTCTGGCAATGGCAATTGCCCTGGGGCTGGCAGTAGGAATGACAGCTATGCCAACACTGGCAGCAGAAAAAAAGACATTGGTATTTGGCGATACCACCTTTAATGCGGAAAATGAGGAGGCAGATATTAATCCTCAGAATACCTATGCAGGATGGGCTTGCATCCGTTATGGAGTAGGGGAAACTCTTTTCCGTTATTCTGATACAATGGAAATAGAGCCATGGATCGCAAAAGAGTATGAAAATATTGACGAGCTGACCTGGAAGATCACACTGAACGACGGAGTTGTGTTTTCCAATGGACGTGCCTGTGACGGAGAAGCAGTAAAGGAAAGCCTGGAGGCTTTGGTTGCCAATCATGAGCGTGCAGCAGGAGATCTTTGCATTGATACTATCGAGGCAGATGGAAATACTGTTACCATAAAGACTACAGAACCGAAGCCTGCACTGATCAATTATCTCAGTGATCCTTATGGATGTATTATTGATATGCAGGCAGGTATCAGTGATGATGGTATAGTGATCGGTACAGGTCCTTATGTGGCAACTGAACTGGTGACAGATGATCATGTTAATCTTGTAAAGAATGAAAACTACTGGAACGGAGATGTGAATGTGGATGAGATCACTGTCCGTACAATCTCTGACGGTGATACACTGGCAATGGCTCTTCAGGCAGGGGAGATTAATGCTGCCTATGGTATGGCATATGCAAGCTATCCTTTATTTGAAAATGATGACTTTACATTTACCAGTACAGCTACAAGCCGTGCATTCTATGCGTGGATGAACTTTGAAAGTCCTGTAACATCTGACCCGGCAGTGCGTAAAGCAATTGCCATGGGTATTGATAAGGACAGCTTTGTGTCTGTGCTTCTGAATGGATATGGATATCCTGCAGTCGGTGTTTTCCCGGATACCTTCTCTTTTGGAGGGCAGAATCTGACAACAGAGAGCTATGATCCTGATGGGGCAAAGAAGGTTCTGGAGGAAGCAGGATGGGTGGATTCTGATGGTGACGGTATCCGTGAAAAAGACGGACAGAAACTGGAGATCCGCTGGCTTACTTATCCCAGCCGTCAGGAGCTTCCGCTTCTTGCAGAGTCTGCACAGGCAACCTTAAAAGAAATCGGTATGGATGTTCAGATAAATTGTACCTCTGATAATAATACTATCCGTAAAGACCCTGCATTATGGGATGTATATGCAAGTGCCATGGTAACTGCACCTACAGGAGATCCGGAGTATTTCTTCACTTCCTGCACACTGGATGAATCTGCAAGCAATAACGGACATTATCACAGTGATAAACTGGAAGATCTGGAAAAACAGATGAAGCAAGAATTCGACGCAGATAAGCGTTCAGATCTGGCGATTCAGATGCAGCAGACAATCCTGGATGACAATGCCTATGTATTCTGCTCTTACCTGAGAATGAGTATGATCATGCAGTCTAATGTAACAGGACTGACTGCACATCCATGTGATTATTATGAACTGACAGCGGATTTGGATATCAACTAAACTGTAACAATAAATGAAGAATATGTGAACGATGATATTTCAGGGGCAAAAGATATTTTGCCCCTGATTTGGTAAGTATTAACAAGGATGGTTTACAGAAATGGATAGAAAAATACTGACCTACGATTCCGTAGAGATATCATTTGGCGGGAAAGCGGTGGTTCATGATGTGAGCTTCTCTCTTGAACATGGAGAGATACTTGGCCTTGTGGGAGAAGTCCGGCAGTGGAAAAGCACCCTGATCAAAGCCGCAATGGGACTTCTGGGACCGGATGGTCTTGTGACAAGAGAGATATCCGATATATGAATCAGAATATTCTGGATATACC
>ENA-OQKC01000553-OQKC01000553.1-human-gut-metagenome-genome-assembly--contig:-NODE-553-length-15526-cov-4.097344_pt1 | contig 15526 bp, 15 predicted proteins | sample MGYA00242774_ERZ504790 | MGnify/ENA primary metagenome ERZ504790 (study PRJEB26092, sample SAMD00036419) | human gut metagenome | host: Homo sapiens | study: EMG produced TPA metagenomics assembly of...
CGTTTTGCATTTTTGAAGAACCGTTATTATTGTTGAATGATTTTGAAAAAATTGATTTACCGATTATGTATTTAACAGCAGGTAAAAAAAGAGTTTTGGATATTGAAAATTATAGGCAAGAAGTGGTAAAGAAAATACAAGCACTTCATAGCAATCAGAGCAGTTAGTCTTAGGATTGACTGCTTTTTCTATACGGATTTTTAATGATAGGCAATTATCAGTAAATGGTAGTTGCCTTTTTTGATTGGAGGAATTAAAGAATGAATGATAAAAACTTTATTGAAGAATTAAGACAAAAGCGTGAGGAATACGGAGTAACACAAACAAGGCTTGCTGTTGCTTGTGGTATCAGCCGTGAATATTACAACCGCATTGAAAAAGGGAAACAGCCATTGAATGACGAATTAAAAGGAGTCATAGAAAAACAGATTGAGCGTTTCAATCCACAAGAACCACTATTCCTGTTGATTGATTACTTCCGTGTTCGCTTTCCTACTACGGACGCATTGGCGATTATCCGTGATGTATTACAACTAAAACCCGATTATATGCTTTATGAAGATTATGGAAAATACGGATATGAAAGCAAATATGTTTTAGGCGACATCAATGTCATGTGTTCCATGCAAGAGCATTTAGGTGTTTTATTGGAACTGAAAGGCAGAGGCTGTCGTCAAATGGAAAGTTATCTATTGGCACAGGAACGCTCATGGTATGACTTCATGCTTGATTGTTTAACGGCAGGTGGTAAGATGAAACGGCTTGACTTGGCAATCAATGATAAAGCAGGAATATTGGATATTCCAAAGTTAAAGGAAAAATACAAGGCTGGCGAATGTATCTCCTACTTTCGTATGCAGAAAGATTACAGCGGTACGGAAAAATGTGGTAGCGATTTACCAAAGAATACAGGAGAAACCTTATATCTCGGTTCAACAAGCAGTGAATTATATATGTGTGCTTATCAGTAAAATATGAGCAGTATGTCAAGAATAGCATAGAAGTTGAAGATACGGAGATTAAGAACCGCTTTGAAATACGCATGAAGAATGAACGAGCCTATTATGCGGTTGTAGATTTACTGACCTATCGGGACGCTGAACGCACCGCTTTTTCTATCATCAATCATTATGTCCGCTTTGTTGATAGAGAAGATGATAAACCGAAAGTCAATGGAAAACAAATGATGATTGGGCATGGTTTATAGGGGAAAATAGAGAGCCGATACGATTAACGACTAAACCAGAACCTTATACTTTACAAAAGGCATTACATTGGTTACAAAGACAGGTTGCACCAACCATAAAAATGGTACAGGCATTAGACAGAGAAAATCATACAACGATACTGAAAGATATGATTGAGCAGGCAGAACTCAAAGATAAGCATAAACACTTATTACAATTAGAAAAATCAACCATAGAAGAACGCATAGATACCGCTGTCCCACAAGAGAATGACGGTATTTTTTAATTTCTTCAAAATATCTGCAACAAAACATCAACTTGTGTACAGATATGGTACGAGAAAAGGAAATCTAACTTTTTTTGAAAATAGGTCATCAAATCAAGGTTTCCATTCCCTATATGGAGTGAAAGAAGAAAAGTTTTGAAAAAATGTCGGAAATTCAAGATGAGTGGACAGTGTTATGTGAAAGAAGACAAAGTATCTTCAATTTGTATTCAAACAGGTATTAGCAGTTGAGTGTTGATGTGAAAAGAAGAAAATATTTTCATTCTCAACTTAACATTTGGTAGTTGTCGTTCCCTATATGGAGCAAACAAAATCTTTCATTTCATAGTTGGCAGTAACGGTATTGCATAGGTAGTTAGGGTGTGAAAAGAAATCTTTTCATCATCAACTTAGCAGAATGACAATTTCTTTCCCTATATGGTACAAGAAAAGAAAAAAGTTTTGAATATTGGTTACGCTTTTACTCTTTTCCAACGCGATATATAGGAAAGATGATTTTCTTCTTTCAATCGCTCTTTGACAACTGAATAAAGCAATTCAATACGTTTGACAGACAGCGAGCCGTTGAAACAGATACGCCATGACCTTTCTCCTGCAAAAGTGAGCGACAACCTATCTGTGTTCTTGTAAAAGATTTGTCCTCTTTTATCGCCATGACCTGTCCTGTCTGATAATGATACTCCCGTACAGCCACAGCTTGAGCGTTCAGAGCGTCGCACGCAATGGGTACGGCTACATAAGAACTATGCAGAGGTGGAACTCCTGTGGGCTATGATAAAAGCCGTCAGACTGTTTAAAAATCAAAAAAGAAAGGAGGTGCAGTTTTATGTATGATTTAAATACACCATTATGGGAACGCTACCTTATGACGATTGAGGAAGCGTCCAGTTATTTCCGTATCGGAGAGAACAAACTCCGCCGTATTGCAAGTGAATATAAAGACGAGTGTGTTGTGATGAACGGAAACCGTATGCTGATTAAGAAAAAGAAATTTGAACATATGATTGATAAATTGGAAGAAATCTAATGCAAAAGAGCTTTGTGCATGATATGATACTTATATGTCGTAACAAGGCTCTTTCAGTTTTGAAAGGAGTTTTGAAAGATGTCAGAAAAAAGACGGGATAACAAAGGTCGCATTTTAAGGACTGGAGAGAGCCAAAGGGCAGACGGCAGATATATGTATAAATATGTTAATCGTGCAGGCGAAACAAAGGTTGTGTATTCATGGAAACTGGTGGCTACGGACAGAGTACCGAAAGGAAAGCGTGATGATTTATCTCTTAGGGAAAAGGAACGGGAGATACAGCGTGATTTAGAGGACGGAATAGACACCAAAGGAAAGAAAATGACATTGTGTGAACTATATGCCAAAAAGACGGCACAGAGAATCAATGTCAAGAAGAATACACTAGCAGGGCGAAAATATCTCATGGACGCATTGAAACAGGACAAGCTGGGTTCACGAAGCATAGACAGCATTAAACCGTCAGACGCAAAAGAATGGGCGGTCAGAATGAAAGAAAAGGGCTACGGCTTCAAAACCATTAGTAACTATAAGCGTTCCTTAAAGGCTTCTTTCTATATGGCAATCGAGGACGATTATGTAAGGAAGAACCCTTTTGATTTTCAGTTAAGCGAGGTTATTGATGATGACAGCGAAAGCAGACAGGCATTGAGTGAGGAACAGGAAGAAAAACTGCTGTCCTTTCTCCAGTATGATACGGTGTATCAGAAATATTATGATGATGTGCTGATACTGTTAAAAACAGGCTTACGAATATCTGAATTGTGTGGACTTACTGTACAGGACTTAGATTTTGAAAATCATACACTCAATATCGACCACCAGTTATTACGCAATCAAGAGGGATATTATATAGAAACGCCTAAAAACAAAGTGTGGCATACGAAAAGTTCCTATGAGCGAAGAAGCAGGAAAAGCATTTCAAAGAGTGTTGAAACGCAAAAAAACTGGAAAAGGGATTGTAATTGACGGTTGCCGCAATTTCCTGTTTCTTAATCAGAAAGGTATGCCTATGACAGCTTGTTACTATACTTCTACATTGAGAAATATAGTAAAGAAATACAATAAGTACCATGATGAATCCTTACCGAAGATAACCCCGCATATATTAAGACATACGTTTTGTACACGATTAGCACAGAAAAACATGAACCCAAAGAACCTGCAATACATTATGGGACATTCCAGCATAATGATAACGCTGAACCTGTACGCCCATGCTTCACAGACAGGAGCAAACATGGAAATGCGAAGTCTGATAGCCTAGTAATTTACTACGAAATTTACTACGATAAAAAGACAAGATATGCAGATTTATGAGTGGTTATAAGAAGTATCTGCCAAAAAGAAAACACCGATAAAGCCTGTAAAATAGGGATATATCGGTGTTATAAGAACTTATGAAAAGATAATTAGAAATTTATTTTATGTTTATATAAAAAATCATCCTTTCATGAATAAGCAGGACTGATGTTGGAAGATCGAGATGAAAAATCAGGCTGCATATTTCGGATACCGCAGATTATTATATAAAAGATATGGAAAAGATGCAAGAAAAAGGTCCGAAACCGAAAAAAATGCGGTTTTTCAAAAAATCGACAAATTTTTCCAACCAATTCTTGACAATCAACAAAAATCGCGTTAAAATTGCTTCTGTCGTGTAAAACCAAATTCTGAGAAAAGAAAAAGTAAATGCAGACAAATCGTTTTCAGAGAGCTGCCGGAAAGGTGCGAGACAGCAACGAATCTGGATTGAAAATCATCTTGGAGAAGGAAAGCCCAACGAATCGGCCGTGTATCGTACTATGTGCCGGAATTCCAGTAGGTTTTCACGGGAGTTTCCCGTTACAGAAACCGCGTATGCTTGTGCGTTGTATTCGTGCTTGTTTCAAAGAAGAGACAAGGGTGTTGCGGGAAAAGAACAGTTCCGTCCCTCGTTGAGGGGCGGATTTTTTTGTTTGTCAGCTGCAAATTCACCCCGGTAATACAGCCTGGCAAAGAATAGATCCTGCTGGAACATTGTACCTGACAGCGGGAAAAGGGAGGAAACATATGAAAGTGTACAAAAAAATCATGAATGGACTGGCATTTGTTGAGAAACTGGTTCTCGTGCTGTCCACGATCCTGATTGTTGTGCTTACGGTGGGAAACGTTCTTTCCCGTAAGGTACTGCATCAGTCCTGGTCATTTACCGAAGAGCTTGTCGTTGCGGTATTTGTCCTGATTACACTTCTCGCAGCAGCGCTTGCTGCCCGTGACGGAGAACTGGTCAATCTTTCTTTGCTGCCGGACCGTCTTTCTGCGAAGGCGAGAAGAATCCTGCTGGTTGTCAACACAGCATTTAGTGTTGCCTTTACCGTAGTTCTGTTTAAATACGGCATGGACAAGGTACTGACCCAGCTTGCCAACGGAAAGAGAACGTTCGTTTTAAACTGGCCGGAATGGATTTTCTGGTCTTTCGTACCGATCGGCGCAGCCTGCATGACGCTGCACATGATCGAATATCTGATTGATACATTCGTAAAAGCAAAAGAGGAGGGACAGAAAAAATGATCAGTGCAATTCTTTTTCTTTCATTCTTTGTTTTTCTGATCCTTGGTATCCCGATTGGCATCTGCCTTGGTCTGTCTTCGATCTGCGCGATCCTGTACTCCGGTACATCCCTGACCATCGTAGCAACCAATATGTATTCCGGTATCAGTAAATTTTTGCTCCTTGCCATTCCGTTCTTTGTATTGTCCGGAAACATTATGGCAAAAGCGGGCATTTCCAAACGACTGATTCGTTTCGTCGACACCTGCGTCGGCCATAAAAAAGGCGGTATCGCCATCGTATGTGTTATCGTAGCCTGCTTCTTTGGTGCGATTTCCGGTTCCGGTCCGGCAACCGTAGCAGCACTTGGTATGGTTCTGATCCCTGCCATGATTGAGCGAGGCGGATTTTCTGCTCCGTTTTCCACGGCCCTGATGGCGACGTCAAGTTCGATTGCGATCGTCATACCGCCGAGTATTGCATTCGTTGTTTATGCATCCATCACAGGCGTATCCATTGCCGATATGTTCACAGCAGGTATTTTTCCTGGTATTCTGATGGGTGTGGCCCTTGTCATCGTTGTTCTTCTGGAGGCAAAGAAACACAACATTCAGCCGACCCAGAAAAAAGCAACAGTCAAAGAAAGATGGGATGCTTTTAAAGATGCTTTCTGGGGATTCTTAATGCCGGTCATCATCCTTGGCGGTATCTATGGAAGTGTTTTCACCCCGACCGAGGCAGCTGCCGTTTCCGTTGTATACGGTCTGTTTGTCGGAATCTTTATTTATAAAGAGATCAAACTGAAAGACCTGTGGGATCTGATGGTAGATTCTGCCAAAACAACCGGTGGAATTATGCTGATCGTCGCAAGTGCTTCTCTGTTCTCCTTTGTCTGCACAAAGTTTGGTATTGCGCAGGCAGCATCGGATCTTCTTGGAAGCGTTGCTCATAACCAGTTTGTATTCCTTCTGATTGTCAATATCATTTTCCTGCTTGCAGGATGCTTTATCGATGCAAACTCTGCCATGTATATTTTCATCCCGATTATGCTTCCGGTCTGTAAAGCCCTTGGCTATGACCTGGTAGCATTCGGTATCGTGGCAACCGTCAACCTGGCCATCGGACAGGTAACTCCACCGGTTGGTGTCAACCTGTTTGTTGCCATTTCCGTAAAACTGAAAAAAGGAATGGAAGTTACCATTCAGCAGATTTCCAAAGCCGTTATGCCAATGATCGCAGCATCGGTAGCAGTTCTGCTTCTGATTACGTATGTTCCGCAGATTTCCACGTTCCTTCCAAAAGCACTGGCAAAAGACGGAGCTTATACCGGAACGGTAGCTGCAGCAACGAATTCCGATACTTCCAGTGGCGATGGTGCGGATGGCAGCACAGCAGGAAATTCCTCCGGCAATGAGGATTACAATGATATCGCTGATTACAGTGACCTTGGATGGGAAGAGCAGACCTGGAACTTTACCTGCTCCACCACCGAGAACAGTACCTGGGCAGAAGGCGGACGCAAGTTCGGCGAGCTCATGGAAAAAGCAACCGGCGGCAAGATCAAAGTCAATGTATACGCCGCAGACCAGCTGACCAACGGAAACCAGTCCGAGGGAATCCAGGCATTGATGAACGGAGACCCGGTACAGATTTCGATGCACAGCAACCTGATTTACTCTGCGTTTGACCCAAGATTTAACGTCGTATCTCTTCCGTTCCTGTTTGATTCCGTAGAAGATGCGGATGCAAAACTGGACGGCGAGGCAGGAGAAAAATTGAAAGAGATCCTTGATGAGTACGGCCTGCACTGCATGGGAATCGCTGAGAACGGTTTCCGTCAGCTGACCAACAGCAAGCAGGAAGTAAAAACCGTCGATGATATGAAAAAACCTGAAAATCCGTGTGGCAGGAAGCAACCTGCTGATGGAATGCTACAAACGCTGGGGCGTCGATGCCACCAACATGAACTGGTCCGAGACCTACACGGCCCTGCAGCAGAAAACCGTAGAAGGCCAGGAAAATCCACTTCCTGCTATCGATGCAGCTAGCGTACAGGAAGTACAGCCGTACTGCTCGATGTGGAATGCAATTTATGATTGTCTGTTCTTCTGTATTAACGGAGTCATTTATGACAGTATGACACCGGAGCAGCAGGAAGTGATCGATGAGTGCGGTCGTCTGGCAACACAGTATGAGCGTGAAATCAACCGCGCCGGTGATGATGAAATCATGAACCGCTGGCAGAATGAAAATGGTGTTACCATTACCAATTATGAGGATATGGACATCGATTCGTTCAAACAGGCAGTAGACGGCGTAGACGAGTGGTATCAGAAAGAACTGGAAGGACAGGGATATGATGATGCCAAAGAGTTGATTGAGACGTTTACAAAAGAGGCAGCTTCGTGAACATCTTTATAAGATTTGCTGAGTTTGCCTGAAAAAATAATGTAACAAACTACATATTTGGTAGAAAATAAAAATTCATCCATGACTTGGAGGTCTCTGGTGAGACTGCTTCCGGGCGTGGGTGGATTTTTTTATTTGAGTTTTCCAGGAAAACAGGTATACTGGATGGTATCAGAAAACAGGAGATTTGAATCAATGAAACAGAAAAAAGAACGGGAAAAAGAAATCAGTCAATGGCCATGGATTTCCATGCTGCCGTTTGGAATCCTAGCGGGATACTGGGGAGATAAGGAAGTGCGGATCACGGCAATTTCAGAATATGGCTTTCAGACCCGTCTTGCGACACCGACTACAGTTGAGCAGAAAAATGCGCCGTGGGAACTGGCATTTTACGATCAGAAAACAGCATCCTACCAGCGGATTCTTCTTCGTGATGCGACTTTTCTGCAGGAAAAAGAGGAAGATTTTGATGTTGTTTATACTTTCGCCACGGAACAGGAAGATTATCAAAATGCGGTACAGCGCCTTGCCCTGCAATACAGCCAGTATATCCGGTGGAAGATGGAAGATGATGATGCCGCGCTTGCAGAAGAGATAACAGGATATCCTGCGGAGCAGGACGCGTTTCATCTGGAAAGTCTGGAAGAGCAGAAAAAAGTATGGTTTTCCGGAATTACGAAGGAAACCTTTGTGGCATTGCAAAATAGTGCTGCCGGATCCGGGCAGCCGATTGAGCTGGCGCTCGAACTGGACCGGCCGGAATGGTATAAGGCGTATCTTTCGATGGAAAGTGCGGTGTTTTTTGATGCTTATTTTCGGAGAAACCAGATTGCAGATCCGCCGGTTTTTCACCCGGATCGGCTCTATATAGGAAATGCTTTCTGCCCGCATCTGGCACCAACGGAAGAGGAACTGTTCGCACTGATGGATAAAGCCTGCCGGGAGTCATTTTCAATTACGCTTACTTTTCCATTTTTGCTGGAAGAAAATCTGACGGAAACGCAAGCACGTCTGCAGCATCTTGCCAGATGGTGTGAACAAAAGAACAAAACCATTGAGATTGTCGTAAATGACTGGGGAACGGCCCATCTGGCAGCTCAGCTTCCGGTGTTTTCTCTCTGCCTTGGCGTGCTGCTCAACAAGCGAAAAAAACGATCCACGGATGGCCTATAAGCTGGGAAACCGGACGCTGTTTGAACAAAATAGCGTTCATGCGGCGTTTTTACCAGGAATATTTAAAAGAAGAATTTCGGATGGAACGGTATGAATGGGAGTAGCTGCGGCGATACCAGTACAAGGAAGTTTCCAGAAGGGAAAAACAGTATGCATCTTCCATTTTATCAGACCAATACCTCACAGTACTGTCCACTGTATGCAGCATGTACTAAAGGAAGCCGCGGCGCGCAGACGCCGGTGCGGAAGTGCCATAGATTCTGTGAAGAACAGGCGTTTTTGTATCCGGAGCATTTGCGGATGATGGGGAGGTATAATTCGTTGTTTGGGATTGATTTGTCGATCTTGCAGGAGCCGGAGGCGATGGGGAAAATGTATGGGCTGCGCGGGATAGACCGGATTGTAGTGAATTTGCTATAGTGACTTCTTAAGAAGGATGTTCGCAGTTCATATTTTCAACTTGATAGAGCTGCCAATTCGTGATAAGTTGAAAAACAACTGGAAGGGTGCAGACTTCTCTGAAATATTTTTGAGGAGGTGTATGCACATGGGAAAACCGGATATTGTTACCAAAGCATACATGCGAAAGAGTAACATTTTTGCAGATGCGTTCAATTATCTTATCTACAATGGAAGAAAAGTTATTAATCCAGAAAAACTGACAGAAGTTGATTCAACAGAGATTGCCATATCGTTTGGCGCAAAGAAAGAGAGAAAAGAGGCAAAAGAGATAACCGAAATGACAGAAGATCCGGTTCAGAAATATCGGGATATATTGAAAACAGCTGCGGTTATGCAGGAATCGGAAACGTATTATCTGCTTCTTGGAATCGAAAATCAGACAGACATTCATTATGCAATGCCGGTTCGAAACATGATATACGATGCTTTACAGTATGGCAAACAGGTTACAGACACTGCGGCAAGCATCATATCTTTCCGAAACATTATCTTGAAAAGATCGGGTACGATAATGACCGTGACAGAAACCAGATTGCGAACTTTACATACTTGGACTATACAACAAACATTGATATTTCCGATGAAGCTCCGGCGGAATATGTCTGCCGGTACCGAGAGAAATTAGGAGAAGAAGGATACAGGCTTGCCTGTGCTCAGAATGCATTACCTGAGAATTTTGAGCAGTTATCGTATCCTGAATTTCTGAAGCAGAGAAGATTATTGATGGCGCAGATCGTAAAAAAGGCATATAATGAACTTGACAAGTAAGTATCTATAAAATGTCTGAAGAAGTGTTTTCAGTTTAAAACAGAGAAAACAGTTTTGCACAGCACATGCTTTATATTTTCTATCAAGGAGATCATCACAATATGGAAAACCAAACAATCGCTTATTACAACCAAAACGCAGCTTCTTTCATACAAGGCACTGTTTCTGTAGATTTCCAGACGACGCAGGATAAATTTTTAAACGCTTTGCCGGGAAAGAGAGTGCTGGATTTCGGGTGTGGTTCCGGAAGAGACACGAAGTATTTTCTGGGAAACGGTCTTGTTGTTACGGCGCTGGACGGTTCAGAAGAACTGTGCAAATACGCCAGTGCCTATACCGGTATTCTGGTAAAAAACATGATGTTTCAGGATTTGGATGAGATGAATCAATATGACGGCATCTGGGCGTGTTTATCGATTCTGCATTTACCGAAAAAAGAATTAAAAATGGTATTCCATAAGATGGTAACAGCGTTGGACACTAATGGGATTATTTATACCTCCTTTAAATATGGAACGTTTGAACGGCGAAAGAAGCGGCCGTTTTTTTACGGATTTCACACCGGATACTTTTTCTGATTTTATCAAGGATGTGGAGCAGATTCGAATAGAAGAAGAGTGGCTTACGGATGATGTAAGACCGTGAAGGGAGAAGGAAAAGTGGCTGAATCTGATATTGAAAAAGACAGGTTTCTAGCAGAACACGCAGATTTTAGATTTCGGGAACAGGTGTGTTATCCAAATGGCGGAATTTCCCGGTTTTATGATAATGGGATAGATATGGTTGTTATTGATGATGGTATCTGCTCTCATGAGCCAAAAGAGCCGGTTTTTCCCTATATGCTGATTACGGAGAAGCAGAATGATTATATGCATCGCTTTCAAAGGGTGTTTCGTTTTCTGGGATATGTGCGGGAAAATCTGGATTCATATCTTGCCAAAGATGGAATTGTCTTGGAAGGCGGTTATATACGAAACACAGGAGATCGGAGCGAGCAGGCCGATGCTTCTCCGCTGGAAATTCATTTCGAAGAGAATTTTTCAAGTGTTTATGGAATGAATGCGCTGAGATATCTGACGCGGGAATATGGAATCTGTGATGAAAATGGAAGGAATTATTTTCTCGATTATTTTGTCAGAACAAAGGATCAGAAATATGCGATCGAAGAAAACGGCCTTGATTACCATCATCCGCAAATTATTGGAGAGGAAAAATATCGCAATCAGCTCAAGAAACAAAATACGTGTGCCCTGTGGGGGATCAAGTTATTTCGCTTTTCCAAAGAGGATTGCGAATTTGCCAGTCGGATTGAGGATGATATCAAACAGTATTTTGGAAAAGATTCTTCGAATTTTGTGGATGACGGAATCAAAGTTGAAAGAAAAGTTGAGCTGTATGAACATCAGACTGTCAGCCTGCAGGAAATACAAAAGCGCAGAGAAGCGGGTATCAAAGCATTTTTGATTGTGCTGCCTACAGCAGCGGGAAAATCGAAAATTGTGGAAGAAGATTTACAGACATTCGCAGAAGGAAAACAAAAGTTCCGTGGCCTGATTCTGGTTCCGGGAGTCAATCTTTTGCTGGACTGGGAAGAAAGAATAAAGGCTTCGCTGCCAGAGTTAAAAGATAAGATTGATATTCGAACGTATGCCTTCGCGGCCAGACATTATACGGACACTGCACCGGACTATTACAATTATCTTGTCGTGGATGAAGCACATCATGCGGTTGCGCCAGTGCTGAAAAGAGTCGTGCAATACTATCGGACAGCTTTTACGATAGGCCTGACGGCGACGGATCAGCGGCCGGATAAAAGAAAGCTGGAAACGGTGTTTGGATCGTATACGACTTCGTTATCCTTAAAAGAAGCGATGGAAAAGGGAGTGGTCGCGAAAGCGAATGTTTACCGGATTGAAACGAATCTTGATCTTTCCAGTGTAAGGTTTAATGGGCGGGATTATGTCAATGCGGATCTGGAGAAAAGAATCCGGGTCACTTCAAGAAATGAGCTGATTGTCCACGTACTTTCAGAGTATTTTACGTCTGGCGAAGCGGGCACGAGACAGGGTGTTGTTTTTTGTGTCAATGTTGCGCATGCGAACGAAATGGCAAAGCTCCTTAATAAGGCAAATATTTCAGCGGCCAGCTACACAAGGCAGACAAAAAATCAAAGTTCTGTTATGAAAGCGTTCAAAGAAAGGAAATTCGTTTCCTGTGTGCCTGCAATATGATTTCAGAGGGATGGGATTATCCGGAACTCGGCATTCTGGTGATGGCAAGGCCTACGCTTTCCAAGGTTCTTTATCTGCAGCAGGTCGGAAGGGGACTGCGGAAAACGGACACCAAGAAAAATGTGATTGTGATTGACGTAGTCGATGAGTACGGCGCCATGATCAAGCCCTGCCTGTATTGGAGAAACTGAAAGAACAGAGCAGATAGACAACACCACAGCTTCCTGTTCCAGAGAGAAAACCGATTCCGGGATGTTGTTTTGAAAGGGAAATTGGAGAATGTTAGAAAGAACCAAAGACATTCATATCCGGGCTACACCAGAGGAACTTGAAAAAATAATGAAGCGTGATAGTAATGGATCTATCGGATCTAAAAGAAATATTAAGGCTGCTACAGATATCAGGAAATAATCTGAATCAGTATGCAAAAAAAGCAAATGAAACAGTTAGCATTTACCATGAGGATATTGAAGAATTGAAAAATAATCAGAAGGAAATCTTACAGGAAATGAGAAAAGTGCTGGACAGATTAACAGCAATTATGTAAGGCAGGTGAGAGAATGGCGGCAACAAAACTGATAGCAATGCATCAGAACAAAGGACGGAGCGTGATGCAGTGTCTGAAAGACAGAACAGATTATGCAATGAACGGGGACAAGACAGAAGATGGAAAATATATCTCATCTTATCAGTGTAATCCGGAGCTGGTTGATCTGGAATTTGCTCAGGCAAAAAAAGAATATCTGCATAAAACATGGCGGCAGCCTAAGGGAGATGTACTTGCATATCAGATCCGCCAGTCTTTCAAGCCTGGAGAAATTACACCGGAGGAAGCAAATGAAGTAGGGTATGAAACCGGTATGAGATTCACTAAAGGGAAGCATGCTTTTATCGTGGCAACGCATGTGGACCGGGCACATATTCATAATCATATCATTTTCAATTCTACCAATCTGGACTGTGACCGGAAGTTTCGTGACTTCTGGTTTTCGGGAATTGCTTTGCAGAGACTCAGCGACATTATCTGTCTGGAGCATGGACTTTCCATCATTCCGAAAGTAAAACCGAGTGAGAGACAAAGGAGAACAAAGTACCCGGAACGGATCAGTATGAGGGATGTCATCCGGGAAGATATTCTGAGGTGTCTGGAGCAGAAGCCGGAAGATTTTGAAGTGCTTCTGAAATTATTGCAGCAGGAAGGGTATGAGATTAAACGTGGAAAGCATACTGCAATATGTGGAAACGAGCAGAAGCGTTTTATCAGATTCCGTTCTCTGGGAGAAGATTATACAGAAGAAAATCTGAAAAAAATAATTGCCGGAGAGAAAGAATTACCTGAGAAAAAAGAAAAAGCATCTGATCAGAAAGTTGTGAAATCAGAAAAACGGAAGTTTGACCTGGTGGTGGATATTCAAGAAAGAATAAATAGCAAGAAGAATGCTCGGAATAATATACGAGTATTTTTTTGTGAAATGGTGCAAATTCCGGCTCATCGGACCACGCATTCCGCTAAGAACTGATCAGCCTTTCCGGATGTAACTGAACGCATTTCCGCTTCAGCTGATCAATAAGTTTTCAACGTGTTATAGTTCTTTCGTAGTCATCAAATGATTGCGAAAGGAGGCATAACTATGCAAGACTACAACACGATTATCGGCTCCATCCAGATGCGTTTGAATGGATGCCAGACCAGGTCCGTTATGGACCGTTACAAGATTGGCTCAGGTACATTAAATCTGATCATGAGCCGATACCATGCCAACGGAATCCCAATCGAGGAACTCCGAATGATGGCACCTAAGGAAGTTGAGAACCTTTTCTATCCGCAGAAAAATCTACAGAGGAAAGATGTCCCACTTCCAGATTTCCAGTATTACTATGACAGAATCCATGCACCAGGGAGCCGCATGAACATTTCGTTCTGTTGGCTGGATTATAAAGAAAAGAATCCTGATGGTTATGAGAAGTCACAGTTTTACGAATACTTCAACCGATTCATAGCAGAAAACTATGGTGGCCAGAAGGTATCAATGGCCGTAAACCGAATCCCGGGTGAAAAGATGTATATCGACTGGGTCGGTGATCAGCCGGAACTGTTAACAGATACCGAAACGGGCGAGATCAAAAAAGTCCATATCTTTGCGACCACTCTTGGAGTCAGCAGTCTGATCTATGCAGAAGCTTTTCCAAATGAGAAGCTCCCATGTTTTATAGAAGGCTGTGCCCATGCTGTTTCATTTTATGGTGCTGTTACGAAATACTTTGTGCCCGATAACCTGCGAACTGCTGTAACCAAGCACACAAAGGATGAACTTATCCTGCAGTCTACATTTGCAGATCTGGAAGATTTCTATGAAACTATAGTTCTTCCACCACCCGCTAGAAAGCCGAAAGGCAAGCCTACAGTTGAAAATCATGTACGTTATCTTGAAATACACCTGGTTGAGAAACTGAAAGAAAAGATATATGTATCATTTGAAGACCTAAATGCTGAAATCAAAAAAATAGTAGCAGTCCTCAATAAACGATCTTTTCAAGGCAAGGACTTCTCAAGACAGGATGCTTTCGAAAAGTATGACAAACCATGTATGAAACCACTGCCAGGCGGATGTTACACGGCTTGCGACTATAAAGCGGTCCTAAAAGTTCCCAACAACTACCACATCGAGTATGACGGCCACTACTACTCCGTATTGTACTCTTACTGTGGCAAGCCTGCAATCCTGAAGGCAACCGCTTCAGAGATCAGGATCTGTGATCAGTATAATCGGCTGATCTGTACACATAAGCGGTCTTATAGAGAGTTTCCGCTGTATATCACGGTAGATGAACATATGCCGCCAGAACACCTTTATTACAAAGAAGTCAATTCAAAGGATGGTAATTATTACCGCCGCTGGGCTTCTGCCATTGGTCCTGCGATGTCAGAACTGATTGACAGACTCCTTAAATCATCAAAACATGAAGAGCAGTCCTATAATGCCTGTGCAGGTATCCTGCATAAAGTAAAAACAATCCCGAAAGGTGCTGCTGAAGAAGTTGCCCGTAAATGTATAGAGATCAATTCCTGTAAGTATTTTACCTTCAAGCAGATGCTGAAAAAGATGGATGTGAAGGAACTCCCCGAGCATTCACCAGGAACACTGCCCAATCATGAAAATATCAGAGGAAAGGACTACTATAAGTAAGGGTGACGTACTATGGCATACAGATTAAAAGACTATCTTTATAACGATAAACTCACAAAGGAACAGAACATACTCATGGATCGGCTGTATAAACTTCGCATGTCCGGTATGGCTGAAGCATTTGAAAAGCAGCTTTTGGAACCAAACACAGGTCTCGAACCATTTGAAGTCCGCTTTGCTGCTATTGTAAATCAGGAGTGGGATCAGCGTGAGAGTAAAAAGTTTAAACGTCTCATGAAGAAAGCGACCCTGAAATATCCTGC
>ENA-OQKC01000555-OQKC01000555.1-human-gut-metagenome-genome-assembly--contig:-NODE-555-length-15503-cov-5.396332_pt1 | contig 15503 bp, 16 predicted proteins | sample MGYA00242774_ERZ504790 | MGnify/ENA primary metagenome ERZ504790 (study PRJEB26092, sample SAMD00036419) | human gut metagenome | host: Homo sapiens | study: EMG produced TPA metagenomics assembly of...
ATATAACAGATGAAGCAGTTCAAAAGTATATAAAAGAGCAAGCAGAAGAATCGAGACGAGAAGATTCGAGTAGTACCGCTTTATAGCGGGCCAGCAAAAGTGCTTGCGATACCGCCCTTTGGGGCGAGCAGTAACAATAGCCCTTTGGAGGGCTAATAATAAACCACCAGTTGAACAGGTGGTTGCTAACTAGAATGTAGGAAACATTGTTTTTCGGCAGAAATACATTTACGGAGCTTCATTTCCTGCTTATGATGTTTGGCATATATCCCATAGTAGCGAAGCATTTTAAAATGTTTTTCGGAGATGTGGACAATGAGTTTTTGAATGAAGTTCAAAGCAGGAATGGTTTCAGTAACAGTTTTATTGTCTTCGTGTCTGGTGTAATGAAAGGTTACATTTTTGCCGTCATAAGTATCAATACGCGATGTGGCAATAACAGGTCTGCCGAGGTATCGGCTGATGTATTTAATGGTGATATCAGGAGTGCAAAGATTTGGCTTTGCACGGACATAAAAGCCGTCAGCGTGTTTCGTGTACATTTCATTTTTGACTTTGCGAAAAGTCGGACCAATGCGGGAGGTAAGTCGTTCAAGCAGGACTTTGCGGAAAGCATTACGAAGGAAACTGTAATCAAAGTGTTTGACAGGACGCCAAGGAGTGATGTTACCAGCCCCACCCTCGGAGATGAGATCGTGGATATGAGGATTCCATTTTAAATCACGCCCAAAAGTGTGAAGAATACAGATAAGCCCAGGAGTAAAGTTTTCGGTTTTATTCATTTTGGAAAACATGCGTAAAACAACATCACGAACAGAATGAAATAAACAATCTAAGAGAGTCCTGTCTTCGAGAAAATAAACGCGAAGTTCCGCTGGGATAGTGAAAACACAATGGCGATGAACGCAAGAAACAAGCTTACAGGACATATGAAAAGAACGAAGCTGGTTGTATTTGTTTCCGCAGGAAGGGCAAAAACGGCTTTTACAGCGAAAGGGAACAAATTTAAGATTTCCACAGTGAGGACAGCCATACATGGCACCACCGTAAGAAGGGTCACCACAATGAATCATCTTGTTGACATTTTCAATGACAGCAGGACGAGGATGGAGTTCATAATAATCGGTAAAGATGGATTGTAATATATTCATAATAGAATTTTACAATAAAGAAGGAGATAAGAAAACCCCTTCCCCTCATGAATGAGGGGTTAGGGGAGTTGAGAGTGTCGCAGACACTTTTTTATTGTGGGAGAAGCCTTGACCGCGGTCTTTGCTGAAGATGCATTGCTGGGCAAAATCAAGGCAAGCCCTCTTGGCTGTATGGACAATTTGAGGCAGAACGATTGGTTCGGCTTTTTTGGGGAGACTGCGTTTTTACCGGCTCCCGTTACAGCTCTTCGTACTTGGGCAGCGACTTTACGGTGCCGCCTTCCATGGCGCTTTCGTGGGCCAGGAGACCAACGCCGGTCCAGTAGGCCGCATCGATATCGGAGGGGAAGGGAGTTCTGTCTTCCAGAATGCTGGTAACGAACTCATGGACCAGATGCGGATGGGAACCGCCATGACCGCCGCCCTGCTTGAAGGACAGATGGGGATTGACCTCGTCATAGGCCACTTCGTAGGTAAACCGGCCAATGACGTCCGGAAGCAGATGGGCATAATCGGGGACCTGAACGTATTCCTCATCGATCTTGCCGCCGCGGTTCTCGTTCTCCCAAACCAGATCCCGGCTGAACATCACATGTTTGTCGCCGTTGAGCTGATCCCACTCAAAGGACTTGTTTTCACCATAGATATTAAAGCATTCGCTGTAGCCACGGGCGACATGGTACAGGAAGCGCTCCATTTCAACGGTCGTCTCGCCATCCTCCAAGGCCACCAGAGCAGACTCAAAGGCGAAGGGGCAGCCGTACTGCTTTTCCAGTTCCGGACGGACCTTGCCGGAGCCTCTGCCGAAGACGCTGACCGGACGCTGCCCTGCCAGAGCAAAACATGGGCCGATGGCATGGGTGGGATGTGCCAGGGGCGGGAAGCCGTCCCAGTAAGAGGGCCAGCCCTCCATATCCTGATAGTGGGCGCAGCGCATATACTGCAGCTTGCCCATTGCGCCGGATTCGTACAGCTCCTTCACATACAGATACTCGCGGGTGTAGACGGAAGTTTCCATGAACATATAGTGTTTGCCGGAAGCCTTCCGCGCCTTGATAACGTCTTCCAGCTCCTTCATGGACATACCCATGGGGATGGTGCAGGCGCAGTGCTTGCCTGCGTTGAGCACCTGAACCGACATGGGCGCATGCAGCGCGGGCGGAATGACCAGATGGACCGCATCCACATCCGGGTTCTGCAATACCGATTCAAAGTCGGTGGTGTAGTAGCTTTCGTCCAGCAGGTACATATCTGCCAGCGCCTTCAGCTGGTCCGGATTGGTATCCACCATAATGACATGCTCCACATCCGGATGCTTCAGATAGATGGGCAGGAAGCAGCTGCCGAAACCCATGCCCACGATGGCAACCGTCAACTTTCCATTTTTCATAAAATTACTCCTTTCATGCTGTGAGCGACTTGCTGTTTTCATTTTATTTTTTTGCATTCCGTGTATGTTATTCGACGAGTGAAATACTGATACAGGCAACGCTGCGGGGTGGAAGCTTCGCCTTGATAATATCATCCTTGACATGAATCATCAGGGGATTTTCCGTAAACGGGGTACCAGGCAACAGATTTTCGGCCTGAAGTACCTTGTTTTCCAGAACTGTTCCGCATTTATTCAGAGAGTAAGTAGTTTCCTCCTGCCAGTTCAGGTTGAGCATCGTCAGGGTCAGCACATGATGATTATCGATGGTGGCAACGACTTCAAAGTCTTCTACACCATCTACCGTACACAGCTTTCCGCCGGCATGCCGGGAGAGCAGCGCAAAGGCCTGACCGGTTGCCGTCAGCTCGGTATGATCCGGATGCACCTGCATGGCGCCTTCGTTAACCGGCTCAAAGTAGCAGGCCATGGGCATGCGCTGTTTTTCGCTTTCATGCATGAACATGTGCAGCATCTGCGCAGTGAAGATGCCCTCCATGGAGGAAGGATTGCGGCACCATGTTTTCCACAGATTCCATTCATCGTAGGAGATGAATGTCTTTTCCGGGAGCATGTCATGCAGCCTGCGCAGGATTCCTAGATTGTGGATGGGCATGCGGATCATTTCGTTATAGCAGCGCTCCATGCCCTCCGGAGAGGTGAAGTCCCAATGGACTGAATTGTACGTATGCAGAGAAACGTATGGCGCAATGGGAGCCAGCTTCTTGATGGAAACATCTACCCACTCCTGATTCGGATAGGGGCCGGAAGAAACAAATTTCAGATCCGGCGTGACCTTCAGCATGGCACGCGCATGCGTTTCCACCAGCGATGCGTATCCATCCGGCGTATTTGCGCCCTCCATGTGGCCATAACCCATTTCGTTGCCCAGCGACCACCATTTGACATTGTAGGGCTCCTGATGACCGCGCTGGGCACGCAGCCTGCCGTATTTGCTCTCGGCAGGGCCGTTGCAGTATTCCACCCAGGCGGCGCATACTTCGGGGGAATCCCAGGCGGCATTGATGGTGAGGAAGGGCTCCGCGCCGATCTCACGGCACAGTGCAATAAAATCGTCGGTGTCTATTTCATGCATGTCATAGCCGTGTGTAAAGGGCTGCGTTTCATTTTCCATGTAGCCCTCCATGGGAGCGCGCCTGTCGGGATGCAGGAACATATCCTGCCAGCGATATTCGCCGGCAAAGTTGCCACCCGGCCAGCGCAGCAGACGCACGCCGATTTCCTTGAGCTTTTCCACGGTGTCCCTGCGCATGGTATGGAAATGATTGTCCGGCATCATGGAAACTGCGCCGATGAGCAGTTGTGCCTGCTCCGTGTAGGTAATGCTTATCACGGCATGCGCATCGTCGACGCCGGGGGTCAGAATCGTCTCAAAGCGTTGCCATTCATCCACCTCTTCCTGTGCATCCTCCTTCGCTAGAACGGGCTGAACAGGAAAAACGGTTTCCGCATAAATCTGCGTACCATCGGCGTTGGTGAGCGCGACGCGCACATCCAGCGGCTGCTGTACTTTGACAACGACGGCAAACGGATAGCTCCTGTCCTTTTGAAGGAAGAGCTCCTTTTGACGGATACCGCTCACCTGATTCGGAATTGGGTTCTGAATCATCTGGGACTGACATTCGTTACGCCGCCACATGCCGTTGTGCGCGTAATGACATACATAAGCTTCGTTTGCGTTGCTACCGGGAAGGCGGTGTTCATTGGCAAAGTACACGCATTCGCCGATGCCTTCCCAGTCCAGCGCTACGCCGTTGCGCGCCGCAGCGCCGGCAAACTTCCGGTTGCGGATCATCTGGGCGCTGAGACCATCCATGATGCTGGCTCTGGTATGCTCCAGGTTGTGGCCAAACAAATGGGGCGACACCGTAGAGGTGGTTTTGAGATCGATATACAGGTAATGGCTGTGCTGCTGCGCCGCAAACAGCGTGTCCTGCGCAGGATCTTCCGTGGTCTGGCAGCCGGGGGTATTACCGAATTTGCCGTCGTATTCATCCAGCAGTTCCTGCACCGTCAGACCCAGAACACGGCATAGCGGCACCAAAAGCGAGATGTCAGGAAGTGTGACGCCGGTATCACATAGTTAAAGATATTGGTATCATTCAATCAATTTTGCCGATAAAGCGGTAGAAGATTTCTACCTCCTGTTCCCGGCTTCCGTCCTCACCTTTGACCGCTTCATGGACAACGATTTTTTCAATCAGCGTATTCAAAAGTTCGGCGGTCAGTTCCGTTGGATTGACGCACTCTTTCATCAAGGCAATCCATTTTTCTGCGTCTGCGGCGTTCTGGCTTTCAGTGGCGATAGCGGATTGAAGCTGTTCAATCTTTTCGTCCAGTTCAGCCTGTTCGCTTTGGTACTTCCCGGACAGCATAGAGAAGTTGTATTCCGTGATACGCCCCGCCGCCCAGTCCTCATACATCCGGGCAAACAGGGTATCGACTTCGGCTTTCCGCTTCTCTGCCTTTTTCAGTTCTGCGGTCTGCTTCTTTCTTGCGGCGGCCTGTCCCTTATCAGTGGCATTTAACAGCCGCTTCAAAAGCCGTTCTTCATCATGCTGTACCAGCCCCGACCAGTATTGCAGACGGGAGAGGACATAGGCGTAAAGCACATCATAGCGGATATAGTGCATGGAGCATTGGCGTGTGCCCTGTCCGTACTTGCTACAATGATAATGGCCGTAAGGCTTGCTGTTCTGCCTGTTTTCCCCATAGGACAGCGACCAGCCGCAATCCGCACATTTTACCAATCCGGAAAAAATCTGCGTTGTACCATCCTTGCACTTCCTGCGGCGGTTTGCTATCTGCTCCTGTACCTGCCGGAAAACCTGTTCGCTGATAATCGGCTCCTGCGTGTTCTCCACCCGCACCCATTCACTTTGGGGCTTGCGTATCCTCCGCTTGTTCTTAAAGGAAATGTTTGTTTCCCGGTAGTGGATGGTATGGCCGATATAGGTTTCGTCTTTCATAATGCTCTTGACCTGGGCTATCGTCCATGCGTAGCTTTTTTCCTCTGGCGCACCCGCATAGATGTTTGCGAAAGTCCCGTCACGCTGGAAGTTGATAAATCCCGGCGTGGGAACCTTTTCCGCAATCAGTATTCTTGTGATACTGGCCGCCCCTCTGCCATGAATGGCGAGGTCAAAAATCTTCTCCACTATCCAGCGGGTTTCCTCGTCGATTATCAGCTTGTTTTTGATTTCCGGGTGTTTCCTGTACCCGATGGGGGCATAGGCACCGATACGCTGTCCTGTGGCAAACTTCGCTTTGAAAGCGGCCTTTACCTTGCGGCTTGTATCTTTCGCAAACCATTCATTGAACAGGTTTTTGAATGGGACAAAATCGGAAAGCCCTTTTTCTGTGTCCTCATTCTCCGCAACGGCGATATAGCGCACCCGTTTTTCCGGGAACAGAAATTCCAGATAGTAGTCCATCATCACATGTTCCCGCCCGAAACGGGAAAGGTCTTTCGTGACAATGCAGTTTACTTTTCCGGCTTCCACATCGTCCATCATGCGCTGAAAATCCGGGCGTTCAAAGTTCGTCCCCGACCAGCCATCGTCCACATACTCACCGACTACATGAAGTCCCTGTTCCTTTGCGTACTGTTGCAGGATTGTCCGCTGTGTTTCAATGCTTACGCTGTCACCATAGTTTTCATCGTCCCGGCTCAATCTCATATAAAGCGCCGTGTTGTAAATCGTAGTATTGTAAGGTTGTTTCACCGTAAAAATCCTCCTTCTAAAGAAACAACCCACGCTTACAATACTTTTGCTCTATGGCAATTATATCATAAGCGTGGGCGTGTTATCAATGATGGGCTATCAGGTTGAAGCGGCTTTCTCTGCGGTATGCCGCACCACATCTACAATCAGATCACCGAGGGGCTTCCCGCCTGCGGCGAAGTGTTCGGAGATTTTTATACGGTTGTTCCCACATACAAAATACTGCGTGCCGTTCTCTGCTTGTATGACCTGCCCTGTCCGGGGTGTAAAAGTATCGCTTTCGCTTTTTGCCATCCAGTGTCCTCCATATTCAGTTTTCAAGGCACAATGCCGCACAGAGGCGGCGAAAACTTCTGCTTATATCTATCACCTTTCCTTTACCGTGTGCCGCTGCTGCCGTTTCAGTTCCGCCAGTATATCCGGCGGGATACGGTCAACCAGCCGCTGTAAATTGTCCAGTTCACTTTTCAGCTTTGCCCGTTCCATCGTATCTTTCATCTTGCCTTTTTCACTGGCCTTTGCCCTTGCTTCCAGCTTTTCATTTTCCGCCAACAGGTCATTGATTGTGACCTTGTACTTTTTCAGTTGCCCGGAGAAATTCTCCATCTGCGGGAACCACTTTTTCAGCATGGAGAGGGCTTCCTCTTTTTTCTTTCCGGCGTTCAATGGGTTAATGCCGTCAAGGGCGGCTTCAATGGCTCTGGCCTGTTTGGAGAGGGAAACCGCCTGTTTGAAAAGCCGGGTGGGGATATGCTTCCGGCCTGTCTTGCTGGCACTCTCCCCACGCTCCAAGTCGGGATATTTCTCTACCATATAGGCGTGAAAATCGTCCTGCCACTTCGTCAGGTTTGCCCGGTTGCCGATAATCTCCTTTGCACACAGGCGGTTGTCCCTTGTCAGCGGAACAAAGGTCAAATGCAGGTGGGGCGTTTTCTCGTCCATGTGTACCACCGCCGACACGATATTTTCCCGTCCTACCCGTCCAATAAGGAAGTCCGCCGCCCTCTGGAAAAACGCCTGTATCTCCTTTGGGGATTTCCCCTTGAAAAACTCCGGGCTGGCAGTTACCAGCGTATCGACAAACCGTGTGCTGTCCTTGCGGGTTCGGCACCCGGCCTGTTCAATGCGGTTTTGAATGAAATGATAGTACCTGCCCTCTGGCTTGACGATATGGAAGTTGTATTTGCTCCGGCTTGTGTCAATGTCGGGGTTACTGGCGTATTGTTCTTTCTGTCTTTCGTGATGGGCTTCCAGCGGCCTTGCCGGGTTGCCCTTGTGCTTCTCAAACCGCAAAATTGCGTGTTGTGCCATTCTGCTCCTTTCCCCATTCCTTTCCTATCCGGGGTTTTCCACAGGGAAAATCCCGCAGAAATTAGCTCGGATAGGATTGGAATGGATAGAATATAAATCAATCTTTTTAATCTTTGTATTTCTATATACCGTCCGGTTTTCGTACTTCCGTGGAGTGATTTCCGCACTTCATAAGTACGGTTTTCAGCCCTCCGGCGTACCAGAACCGGATTTCTTGAAGGCGGTGTTTGGAACCGCTTCATAGGATTTTGGGAAAATGCGGTTGGGTTTTCCACAGCCCTGCTTCTGGATTTCCACCAGTCCGGCGTATTGCAGTTCCCGCAGGGTGTTCACCGCTTTCTGCCGCCCACAATGGAGCAGGTCAACCACTTCGCAGATAGGGTAATACAGGAAAATCCGTCCGCAGTCATCCGCCCACCCATTCTTGCGGGATAACTCTGTCCGGCGCAGGATAAAGGCATACAGAACCTTTGCCTCGTTGGACAGGGGCCTGAATGTGGGGGCTTCAAAGAGGAAATTCGGGAGCCGGGTGAAGCTGAACGCCTTTTCCGGCTGATGGATATAGATGGTATTTGTCATAGTGCGTTTTGTGGACGGTTAGAAGCCCGTTTTCCGGGGCGGGCGATACTTTATACCACCTGCCCCGGTTTGGGGCTTGCGAAGCCTGATAAATCAAGGCTTTTTCCGCTCCTAACTGTCCACAGCAGACCTCCTTTTCCGTTCACTTTCTGTTTTCTGCCGCCTGTGAACTCTGGCGGCACAGCCGGGGCAGTATTTTGCCCGGTTGGATTTAGGGACAAATACACCGCCGCAGACCGCACAGTGTTTCAAGTCCTTATCCCGGAAAATCTCCGCTTCCAGCGTCCCGTCCAGCGGCAAGACCGTCCAGCGGAACCACTTACAGCAGACCGAGAAAGAAATCGTCTGCGGGCAGGTGCAGGTGTCCCCATTATCAAGGACAATGCAGTTGCCGTCCTCACAGCAACAGCACTCCCGGCGTATCAGGCTGGCCGCCTGTTTCCTCTGCGCCGGTGTCATGCGGTAAAGGGAACCGTCCGGCCTGCGTTCCAGCGGCGGCAAGTCTTTATAGGGGTTATCTCTCATGCGTTCCCTCCATTTTGCTTTCTGTTGCCGTTCTCCCCGAAAAGGTTTCCTGCCCCATTCCTGCGGCGTATTCCGGCGTTGGCACGCTCCCCTCAACTTCGGGACAACTTGTCCCGAAGTGACCTCTGGACAAAGTGTCCAGAAGCTGGCTCCTTGCAGTGCTTCCCCAGCCGGGGTATTCCTTTTCGGACGGTCATTCTGTTTTCAAGGTGCCGTTCATCGATGAACTACCCTAAGTCTACACCTAAATGACCGCCCGTTCCGTATATCCGAAAGGTAGGAAATCAGCTTAAAAAACAGGCTATTTCCACGCTCTTGGAATTGTGGTAAAATGATAAGTACGAAGAGACAAATCGGAAGTTGCGGAGGAAAATATGATTTGTAAAATAAGAAAATGGTTATTGTCAGATGCGGAAGATTTGGCCGTGGCTATATCCAATAAAAAAGTTCAGGACAATCTTCGAGATGGCATACCATATCCTTATACAGTACAAGATGGAATAAATTTTATTTCTGCTATGCTTTCTGCTGATGAAAATGACACCTTTGCTTTTGCTATTACGGTAGATGAAAAAGCAATCGGCAGTATTGGCGTTTATCGTCAGGAAAATATACATAGACAAACTGCCGAGTTAGGATATTATATTGCAGAAGAATACTGGGGCAAAGGAATTATGACCGAAGCCATAAAACAAATTTGCCAACATGTTTTTCAAAAGAGTGATATTATTCGTATCTATGCAGAACCTTTTGCTTACAACATAGCATCGTGTAGGGCGCTTGAAAAAGCTAGGTTTTCAATACGAAGGGACATTGAGAAACAATGCTGTAAAAAATGGAAAAGTTATTGATATGAAAATGTATTCCATACTGAATACGGAACTGTAACTTCCCATTTATCGGGCAGACAGGGAGGGGAGCATGGAACTATCCATACAAGAACGATTGAAAGACCTGCGTGTGGAGCGTGGGCTGACGCTGGAACAGCTTGCGGAGAAAACCCATCTCTCCAAGTCCGCTTTAGGCAGTTATGAGGGGGACAACTTCAAGGACATCAGCCACTATGCCCTTATTGAACTGGCAAAGTTCTATGAAGTGACTGTTGATTATCTGCTGGGCCGTTCTCAAACAAGAAATCACCCAAACGCCGATCTTGCAGACCTGCATTTGAGTGATGATATGATTGAACTATTGAAAAGCGGGCTGGTGGACAATTCTCTTTTGTGTGAGCTGGCGACACACCCGGATTTTCCCCGGCTCATGGCCGACCTTGAAATCTATGTGAACGGCGTAGCGGGAAAACAGGTGCAGAGCGCAAACGCCATTGTGGACGCTGTGAGTGCAACGGTTATGAAACAGCACAATCCCGGCTTGACCGACCCGCAGTTAAGACAGCTTATCGCCGCTCACATTGATGACGACAGCTTTTGCCGCTATGTGATACAGCAGGACATAAACAAGATAGCCCTCGACCTGCGGGAAGCCCACAAGGACGATTTTTTCAGCGTCCCGGAGGACAACCCGCTGGAAGATTTCTTGCAGACCGCCGAGGAAACCGCCAGCCCGGACAGCGACCCGGAACAGGCGGCTATGATGTTTATCTGCAAGCGGCTCAAACTGAATTACAAGAAGCTGTCCGAGGAAGAAAGGAAGTGGCTGAAGCGGATTGCGCAGAAGTCAGATTTACTGAAAAATCCAAAGCCGCAGCGAGGCAGAAAGTAAGAGAGCAGTAAATACTGATTAAGGGAGCAAGTTGATATGAAAATTAAAGAAATCAAGGAGTGATTTATTATGCCACAGCATATAACCGTTGTAAATTATGACCCGGAATGGCCGTCAAAATATGTACGAGAGCGGGACTATATTACCGAAATACTGAAAGAAAATTGCATTTCTATCTACCATATTGGAAGTACATCTGTTCCGGGACTGGCCGCCAAGCCAATTATCGATATTATGGCAGTCGTTAGAAGCCTTGAGGAACTAGATATGGTTGCGGAAAAGTTTTCAGAGATAGGCTACGAATATCTCGGAGAATTTGGAATAACGGGCAGACGCTATCTTCGCAAAGGCGGTGATGAGCGAACCCATCAAATTCATATTTTTCAAGCGGACGATTGGAACAATATCGGACGGCACCTCGCATTCCGTGACTATATGCATACCCATGAAAAAGAGCGGAACGAATACGCAAAAATCAAGAAAGACCTTGCACAAAAGTTTCCCTATGATATAGATGGATATTGTGATGGGAAAAGAAAATTTTGTTCGTGAGATGGAAGAGCGTGCGCTTGCCCAATACGATGGGACGTGGGATAAATTGTATATTGCCGCAAGGAAAGTACAGCATGAAAGAAAACTCTCTCCACTGATTGAGGTTGGGAGTGTTTCTGCCGCAGTTCTTTCGGCAAAAGGAAATATCTATACCGGGGTTTGCATTGATACCGCTTGTTCATTGGGAATGTGTGCGGAAAGAAATGCGATTGCAAATATGATAACAAACGGGGAAAGCCAAATCATAAAAATAGTCGCTGTTATGCCAGACGGAAAAGCAGGCATGCCGTGTGGAGCCTGCCGAGAATTTATGATGCAGTTAGATAAAGCGGCGGGAGAAATAGAAGTCCTGCGTGACTATGAAACAAAACAGGTGGCGAAGCTAAAAACCCTAATTCCTGATTGGTGGAAGTAAGTTATTAGCAAAGACAGCCGAGCCAGTCAACGGTCAAGATGAACGGCGCATTTTATGCGCCGCCGTTGACAGTCCCGCCTGTCTTTGCTGATGGGTAATCAAGTCGGGAAAGCCCTAAAATGGCCTCCCGCCCATTTCAATTTTGAGAGAAGAAACGCTCCAAAATCAGAAAGAGAGCGGTAAATCTGAATTGCGAGGGAGAATGTAGATGAATCAAGGAAGAATTATTGTGATTACAGGTTCGCCGGGAACAGGAAAGACAACAACTGCGTCGATTGTCGCAAAAGAATCGAACATGGATAAATCTGTGCATATGCACACAGACGACTTTTTTCATTATTTAAGCAAAGGAGCAATACCGCCGCATTTACCAGAGTCCAACGAACAAAATTTAGTTGTCATTGAAGCCTTTTTAGAAGCTGCAAAGCGCTATGCCCGCGGCGGATATGATGTAATTGTAGATGGAATTGTCGGGCCGTGGTTTTTAGAACCATGGAGAGCCCTTGTTCGAGAAGATTATGAAGTACACTATATTGTTTTAAGAGCCAGTAAAGAAGAAACTATGAAACGAGCTGTGGAACGTTCAAAATTAGACAGAAAAACAAATGTTGAATTAGTAGAAACAATGTGGGAGCAATTTTGTAATTTGGGGATATATGAATCGAATGTTATAGAAACGACAACCTATTCTATCCAAGAGGCTGTTTTTGCAGTAAAAGAAAAAATTTCAAGTGGAGCCGCATTGCTATCTTAAACGATTTCTAAAAATCGAAATTTCATTTATCAGAGAAATAGCAAAGGCAGCCGAGCCAGTCAACGGTCAAGATGAACGGCGCATTTCATGCGCCGCCGTTGACAGTCCCGCCCGTCTTTGCTAAAGGGTAATCAAGGCGGGAAAGCCCTAAAATGGTTTCACACCTATTTCAATAATTGGAGGAGATAAAAATGAGATCAGAAAAGGAAGTTTATGATATTGTTTTGAATTTTGCAAAAACAGACAAACGCATTCGCATGGTTACTTTGGAAGGATCTAGAACAAATACAAATATTCCGCCTGATGATTTTCAGGATTTTGATATTACTTTTTTTGTTACGGATATGGACAGCTTCACAAGTGATGATAAATGGCTAGATATATTTGGCGAAAGGTTGATTCTGCAAAAGCCGGAAGATATGGAATTATTTCCAGCTGTAGAAAAGGGATTTTCATATTTAATGCTGTTTACTGATGATGTTAAGATAGATTTAACTTTGCTGCCGCTGGAACTGATAGACGAGTATTTTACATGGAATAAACTGGTAAAGTTACTGTTGGATAAAGACAACCGTATCGTAAAGCCGCCAATACCAACGGATATAGACTACCACTTGCAGAAGCCTACTCAAAGAATGTTTGACGATTGCTGTAATGAATTTTGGAATACTACAACATATGTAGTAAAGGGCTTATGCCGCAAAGAAATTCTTTTTGCTATTGACCATATGAATGATATAGTACGAAAAGAATTGCTTCGCATGATTTCCTGGCTGATTGGTATCAAACAGGGATTTCATTTCAGTTTGGGAAAAAACTATAAATTTATGAAGCAATATGCCCCAGAGGAATTGTGGGAACGACTTATGTCCACTTATAATATGGATTCCTATCCCCATATGTGGGAATCCTTTGAACAATGTATGGCATTGTTCCGGGAGGTTTCGTCAGAAGTGGCATGCCAGTTGGATTACCAGTATCCACTATATGATGAAAAAATCAGTAATTATGTGATTCGGCAAAAGAAAAAATATGGCATTGAAGATGATAACAAATAAAATTTTTTCAATCGAAAAAATTTATTTTGATTATTCAATTTTGAAAAACTGAATACCTCAAAATCAGAAAGAGCGCGGACAAGCACTTTGAGGGATTGGCCGCCTTGTCCACCCATCCAGCGGGGCGGCGGGTGGCGGTCAAGGCCGGGTGTAAACCCGTTCATTTCAGCCTTGACGGTTGCCCGCTGTCCTGCTATTTTTCCGGGAGTGTGGCCACAACTTCGGGACACTTTGTCCACAAGTCGGAGCGTAGGACGAGGGACGGGGGCTTTCATATACGCCCTGTCTGCTGATGAGTCCAGACCTGCGCTTGCGGCTCCACGCCACGCAAGCACAGCCCTGTTTTCCTGCCGCTTCAAATGCCCTTGCCCTCCCCGGCGGCAACGGCATTTTCACGGCAACGCCGGCAGAGCGTATAACACACTACACTTTGCTTCGCAAAGTCGTGTGCCAAATGGGGGCGTTGCCCCCTTTGGAAACCCCCACAAGAAAAGGCGGTACGCTACCCCTCCACGGGGCGCATACCGCCTTTTCTTGTTATCCAGCCCTCCGGCTGTATCGGTTGAGCAAAAGTCCGCGTGGGATTGATGTGGTATCTTTAACTTTGGGAAACTCCACATTCCCACTTGGAAACGGCTTTGTTGGTTACACAAAGCTTTTCCGCTAACTGCTGCTGTGTGAGTCCCAAACGTTCACGGGCTTGGATTATTTTGTTGGAAACAAGGGAGCATCGCATTGGTGAGATCGTCTCCTTTCACTATTGTAGATTGTAGCTATGTGTTGCAACGTAAGCGTCAAATAAAACAGTGTATAGAAAAATAACCGTCAGCCTTTTATACTAAAAGGTCAACGGTTATCGACAGAATTCTTTTACAAGAGGATTCCAAGGCAGATAATCATCCAGATATTCAGGATGTTCAAGAAAAGCACTCCCCGGCATGTCGGACAGGATATATTTTATATATTTCATCGGGGCAAGCCCATTCGCTTTCGCTGTCTCTACCAGTGTATAGATTCCTGCACTGGCTTCCGCCCCTTTCGGACTGCCAGAGAACAGCCAGTTCTTTCTGCCGATCACAAAGGGACGGATACAGTTTTCCGCAAGCGAATTACTGATGGAACAATTCCCGTCTTCCAGATAATTCCAAAAACCTTCACGGTTATTTAAGGCGTAATGAAAAGCTTTTGAAAGTTTGGATTTCGGCAGCTCTCCGATGGCACTTTTTTCTGCCCATGACCAAAAAGCCTCGAGAAGCGGTTTCTCGCGGATAAGACGTTCTTTTTTCTTCTGATCAGGAGGGAGCGCCTCCAACTCTGACTCTATGTTAAAGAATTGATTCAGACGGAGGATTGCTTCCGCAGGTTTTGATGCTTCCGAATTATGGATGTCTTTTGGGAGCGCATCCACGAAAGCCCGGCGCAGATGCGTATAGCAAAGACATCTTTTTACTCCTGAAACTGCATTGTATCCGGAGTAAGCGTCTGTATGGATATAACCTTCATATTCCCTCAGAAACGCTTCCGGATATTTCCCGCTTCGTCCCGGCTGGTACTCGAAGTAGCGGATGGGATTTACAGCATCTCTGATGCTGCAGTAAACCCACATATAGGAATCGGACGTATTTTTCCGTCCCGGTTCTTTCAGCACCTGTACATGTGTTTCATCGATATGAAGGTATCTCTGTTTCAGAAGTTCCAGCTTCAGACGGTGGACGATGTGTACAAGCCAGTCCCGATAGACAACCAGAAGCCAGTTTGACATAGTCGCTCTGCTTAAACGTAATCCCAAAGCCTCCCATTCTTTTTCCTGTCTGTACAGCGGGATGCTTAATTCAAACTTCTGGTGGATGAGCCAGGTGATGGTAGATGCAGATGCCAGAGAATGCAGGACGGGAGGATATGGCACCGGAGCCTTCTCCATATAAGGAGTTCCGTTTTTCCGGCACGACCTGCATTCATACGTTTCCCGGTAATGGTCAATCACCTTGAGTTTTGCAGGGATAAACTGTACTTCCGTGCGGACGAATTCTTCCCCTACTTTCACCATCGTACTCCCGCAGTTATCGCATATCTGTTCCCTTTCATCTATGGTATGGAGTACTTTGCTGTGAGGGAGATTTTTTACCAGTTCTTCCCGCTGACCGGTGTACTTCCTTTTACGTAGGTGCTTCTCTATCTCAACAAGCTCCGGTTCGTGTGCATCAGGATCCGCACAGGTTTCGATTTCATTAAAAAGAGACATCTGCCCCTCGATTTCGAGA
>ENA-OQKC01000556-OQKC01000556.1-human-gut-metagenome-genome-assembly--contig:-NODE-556-length-15470-cov-4.230463_pt1 | contig 15470 bp, 12 predicted proteins | sample MGYA00242774_ERZ504790 | MGnify/ENA primary metagenome ERZ504790 (study PRJEB26092, sample SAMD00036419) | human gut metagenome | host: Homo sapiens | study: EMG produced TPA metagenomics assembly of...
ATTGCTTGTTTACACCGTTTCCGGAGTATGATTTGTAGGAATTAATTTTCTAAACACGTCTCTAATGATTATTCTATATTTAATTATAGTGGAAAAACCAGGAAATTCCAATTGGATTCTTTTGCTTTTTGCTTATGTTTGACTTGTTCTTTTTCTTCCGCTATACTAAAATGTATTTAAAAAAAGCTTTCTGCAAGATATAGCTTCACAGTTTGCGTAAGATTTTTGCAGACATTTTTTTCATATCTAATTCTATTTCAGTACTAAGGAGATTTTTCTATGGATTCAGATAAATTATCAGCTCTGCCTCAGGCTTTTCTTCATCGGATGGAGGATATGCTTGGGGATGATTTTGAACCTTTTCTGGCAGCTTATGAACAGCCGCGTACTTATGGGCTCCGGGTAAACACGGCAAAGATTTCCTGTGAGGAGTTTGTAACAGATTGTGCCCTTTGAAGTGAAAAAAAATCCCATGGGTTTCGAATGGTTATTTTTACAATGAGGATGTAAGGCCATCCCGGTGTGCTCTTTATCAGGCTGGACTTTATTATCTTCAGGAACCAAGTGCCATGACACCGGCTTCCAGGCTTCCTATCGAACCTGGAGATTTTGTCCTGGATCTCTGCGCAGCTCCCGGAGGAAAAGCCACTGCCCTGGGTGCAGCCTTAAATGACACCGGATTTCTCCTTGCCAACGATATCAGTACTTCCAGAGCCAGAGCCCTTCTTAGGAATCTGGAGCTTTTTGGCATGAAAAATATGCTCGTCACCGACGAAAAGCCCGCCAAACTTGCCCAGCGTTTTCCTGCTTTCTTCAATAAGATCCTTCTGGACGCTCCATGCTCCGGGGAAGGCATGTTCCGAAAAGAGGAAGCCCTTGCCCGCGACTGGACACCGGAAAAATCTGCTGAGCTTTCTGATATCCAGAAAGACCTGGTCTTAAAAGCTGCCGATATGCTCCGTCCGGGCGGAATGCTGCTTTATTCCACCTGCACTTTTTCCCCATGTGAAGACGAAGAAGTGGTAGCCTATCTTCTCAGACAACGCCCGGATATGGAACTTATGGAAATGCCAGGATATGAAGGCTTCTCCAGCGGCCGCCCGGAATATGCCGGCACAGCAGACACTTCCGATTCCGAAATCGCGTTAAGCTTAAATGCATTTAATCCGGAAGAACTTCAAAAATGCGTCCGAATCTTTCCACACAAAATGGATGGCGAAGGTCATTTTCTCGCCCTGTTCCGCAAAAAAGGTGACTCTCTTCCACCTGTTTTCCGCCTTTCCGCAAAAGGACCGGACAAAAATACCCGGAAATGGCTGGAGGAATTTTTCTCTGAGATCGGCCTGAAAACCATTGGCGGTCAGGAATTTGACTGGAACCGTGTGGAAGTCCGCAAAGATAAAGTATACTATCAGCTGCCCTTCCCTCTGGATCTCCGCGGAATCTCCTTTCTTCGAAACGGCCTCTACCTGGGTGATCTGAAGAAAAACCGTTTTGAGCCGTCTCAGCCTCTGGCGCTGGCGCTTCACAAAGGAGATGTGGAAGCAGTTATCTCCCTGCCGGTTTCCGACGAGCGGCTTACCCGTTATCTGAAAGGCGAAACTCTTATGATCGAGCCGGAAGAGGCCGCTCACAAAAAAGGCTGGCACCTTCTCTGTGTGGACGGTTATCCTCTCGGCTTCGGAAAGCTTGTAAACGGGATCCTGAAAAACAATATCCTGCTGGCTGGAGAGTGTAATCTCTCCGCCGCAGGATATCTGCCCACATTAACATATCATTTCATTTTCAGATCAGAGACTGAACGCTTCTCCAAGAGTAAACGAATAAATATACCGTTCCTTCACCTTCCGGCCTGTCATCCGTTCCAGCGCCTGGGCGTAATCCTCCAGCTGTACATGATAACGGTCGATCAGCTTCTGTTCTTCTCCACGTCTCACAAAGTCCGTTTTATAATCCACCAGAACGATTTCTTCATCCTCTATAAAATACGCATCAATAATTCCCTGTACCAGAACATTTTCCTCACACTGCCACTGCGGATCGAGCTCCGAAGCTTTTCTTGCGATCACAAAAGGCTGCTCCCGGAACAGAAGTCTCTTCTCTGAAGCTGCTTTCATCCGCTGTCCGAGAGGTGTTTCCACAAAATTCCAGATATCCTTTACCCGAACCGACTCAGCCTCTTTTCTTTCCATCTTCCTGGCGTCAACCCATTCTCTCAGCTGTCTGCGGATCTCATCCCTGCTTGCTGTCTTCTGATAGTCCAGGCATTCCATTACACGATGATAAGCCGTTCCACGAAGTGCCCCTGTATACCCTTCCTCTTTCTTCTCCTCGATAAATCGGGGAACCAGCGGCTGGATCTCTTCTTCCGTCTCATAATCCACCGTTTCTTCCAGATCCTGCTCACTGTGGTAGCTTCGCTTTTTCAGTTCTGATACACTCACCTTCACAGGAAGATCTTCCAGATAGTGATAGGGATATACAAAGGAAAAACGTCTCTGGATCTCCTCCCGGATCTCACTGTCAAAAACTCTGCCCGGATTCCAGTTCTCCAGTGTTTCCTTCTTCATTTCCCGCTCTGCCTGTTCCATAACCTCGCTTTCTGTCAGTTCCCGTGCTGTGACCCGTGTAACTTTGAATTCTGCCGGATCTTTGTACAGAGGATTTGCGGTATTCATAAAGATGCCATATTCATGAAATAATGGTGCCATGCAGCGATGTCTTGCCAGTGCCGGAAGCACATAATCCCAGTAAGTCTTCCCGCCAAGCCTCCTGCCCAGAGAAAGCAATGGTTCCTCACTGTCCCTTAATGCGGACAATTCTCCCAATTCCGGATGCAGAGCTCCAATGGTTCCACTGAGGATCAGTTTTTCCTTTGCACGTGTAAGCGCTACATAAAGTACTCTCAGCTCTTCACCGAGACTTTCCATCAGAAGCGCTCTCCGTATGATCTGCCTGCAAAGGGATGGAGCGATGATCCTCTTCTCCGGCAGGATCGCATCCGCACCGATCCCCAACTCCGGATGGATCAGGATACTTGCGTTCATATCCCGGAAATTAAAGCGTTTTCCCATTCCTGCTGCAAACACTACCGGAAACTCCAGTCCCTTGCTCTTATGGATCGTCATGATCTGTACTGCACTTTCCCCGGTTCCGGAAAGATTTACCTCCCCGTAATCCACCTGATACTGCTGAAGCTTCTGGATATATCTTACAAATTAAAAAGGCCTCGATAGCTTGTCTTCTCATATTCCATTGCCTTTTCCACAAGCATGTTCAGGTTTGCATTCCTCTGTTCACCATTTGGCATTGCCTTTGCATGGTCTCCATATCCGGTACGTGCAAGTACCTCCAGGATCAGCTGATGGACCGGCGTGTAAGCCGCCTTATCACGAAGTGTATTCATGGTGTCCATAAAACAGGACAGCTTCTCTCCGAGGATTTTTTGTTTTCCTCAGAGCTTCCATGCTTTCTGTAGTCCTCCACAAACCTGCACACACATTCATAGATCATTCCTTCCGGATATGCGATCCGAAGCTCAGCCAGCTCTTCTGTGGTACATCCAACGATCGGTGAACGCAGTACGCCGGTCATGGGAATATCCTGCAGCGGATTATCCAGGATCCGGAGATAATTCAGCAGTGTCACAACCTCTGTTGCAGAAAAATATCCGGTTCTGGAGGCCGTATATACCGGTATCCCTCTTGCACTCAAAACCTCCCCGAAGGTTTCAGCCCAGCCTGAAGCAGATCGGAGCAGGATCACGATATCTCCATATTGAAGAGGTCGATACTCTCCCGTTTCCTTATCCAGCACCCGTTCATGCCCTACCATAGATTGGATCCTTCCTGCAATGGCAAGGGCCTCCAGCTCTCTCTCATTCTCCGTTACTTCTTCATCCTCCTCTTCCAGCAGCGGACTGTATTTATCCACAAGAAGGATCTCTGTTTTTACAAATTCCGGATCCTGGCCTTCCGGAAAAGAAGCTCCGGGATACAGAGCTGCCGCCTCGTCGTAAGCAATTCCTCCCAGATCTTCCCCCATGATCTGCCGGAAAATAAAGTTGACACTTTCAAGGACTTCCGGTCTGCTTCGGAAATTTTTGTGCAGGTCGATCCGCTGTTCCGAACTGTCTTCCAGTGAATAGCTCTTATATTTTTCCATGAACAGTTCCGGACGGGCCAGACGAAAACGGTAGATGCTCTGCTTTACATCTCCTACCATAAAGATATTTTTGCGTTCATTGACCCAGCCGGAAACTGTCTGCATCAAGATCTCCTGGACCAGATTACTGTCCTGATACTCATCCAGCAGGACCTCATCATATTTTTCAGAAAGCTCTCTTGCCGCCTGGCTGGGCACATAGGTTTCTCCTTCCTTTTTCAGAAGGATGTCCAGGGCAAAATGTTCCATATCTGAAAAATCCAGAACATTTTTTTCACGCTTCTTTGCCTGGAAACGTTCTGCAAAATCCTTTGTCAGCTTTACCAGCATCTCCAGCGGTGGTGCAGATGCTTCTGTCAGTTCCGTCAGCTCAGCCAGATTTCCGTAAAAATATCGGATTCCCAGTTCCTTCAGATTATCTTTTGCATCTTCGCGAAGAGCTTTTACCAGATTTTTCAGCTGCTCCGATACTCCCTCCATTTTTTTTGAGGAAAGTCTTGCAAACTTCAGATTCCGGAGATTTTGCGCTATCTCATCATAATCCCTTTTAACGGACAGTTGTTTTAACTGCCGGATCAGTATCATATCTTTTTCCAGAGCCTCCAGATAAAGCTCCGGTCCATCCTGGAGCTGACAGGTCTTCATTGCGGTTTCTGTAAGCTCTTCCGCTTCTTTCAGTGCGCAGTCTGCAGCCTCCCACAGATATCGGAACCATCGCGTTCCCTCAAGACCTTTTTCCGGATCCAGATGATAATTCTCCACACAGCTGTCCAGCCATTTTTCGGGCCATGGATTACTCATCGCAGCATTATAAAGCTCCAGCACATGTTCCTTCAGTCCTTCATCCGTTTTTCCTGGCGCATAGCATTCCACAAATGCAGTAAAATCTGCCTTTCTTTCTGCATAATGATCCTCAAAAAGCTCCTTCAGCACATCTTCCTGCAAAAGCTTCAGTTCACCCTCATCTGCAGTCCGGTAACCCGGATCCAGTCCGATCAGATGAAAATAATTTCGGATCACATAGGCGCAAAAGCCGTCAATGGTAGTGATCTGTGCCGTATGGATCAACATCATCTGTCTCTGCAGATGCTCATTATCCGGATCTTCAGCCAGTGCCTGATCCAGTCCACGTTCGATACGTTCCCGCATCTCTCCTGCTGCCGCCCTTGTAAATGTCATGATCAGAAGACGGTCAATGTCCACCGGTTTCAAAGGATCCATGATCTTACTTAAGATTCTCTGCACCAGCACTGCAGTTTTACCGGAACCGGCTGCTGCGCTGACCAGAATATTCCGGTCCCGGAGCGTGATGACCTTTTTCTGCTCTTCAGTCCATTTCACTGCCATTCTCTTCCTCTCCCTTCATGATCTTTTTCCACAGTACATCTTCTTCTATGGACGACAGCCTGTGAAACTCATATCCCGGTATCTTCCTGTCGAAGCCGCACACAGTAAAATACGGACAATATGTGCAGGCATTCTTTTTTCCAAGTTCATAGGGTTCCACTGCCGCATTTCCATCCAGGATTGATTCCCTGATGTCACAGATCTTTCTCCGCACATACGCTCCCAGAGCATCAAACTGCTTCCTTGAGGCAACAGAAGATCTTTTGCTGAAGCTTCCGTCCCGGTTCAGGGATACCGGTATGGAGGCCATAGTGCTGTCGATTTTGGTACTCATATTATCATCTGCCTGTACAAGCCCATTCATTTTCATTTTCTTCAGCATCTGCTCATTGATGCTTTCCATATCCGCATGGATCTTCTCCTGTATCATAGGATCCTTCACATTATAATAAAACACACCGGCCGGAACGATCTCGCGATCCGGATACTTCCTTTTTTCCACCTGTAATGCTCCATCCAGATAGACCATCAGCTGAAGCTGAAGGCCATGATACAACGCCAGCAGATCAAACGAAGTATTTCCGGTTTTATAATCGATCACCTTCACATAGACCCGGTTGTTCTCCGGCTCTTCCATGATATCCACACGGTCGATCCTTCCGCCCTGAAACCTCACCTCAAATCCTTCCGGCCGGAATGCTCCATGCTTCAGCTGTTCCTGCAAAGCCCACACGGTACGCCGCAAAATACGTCTGGTCCGTTCGATCATATATTCATTTCTCGCACTGCTTTTAAGGATCGTATTTCCGTAATCTGCGGAAACCTGATCCAGACAGCTGTCTATGATACGGTTTCGCTCTTCCTCCGTAAGCTCTGCCCAGTCCAGTCCCTCTTTTCGGACTTCCGCTGCAAATTTTTCCAGTGCCATATGCATGACATTTCCCATATCCATAGCCCGGAACTCATACTCTGCACGTTCTGTAACCTTCAGGCCATACTGCAGAAAATGTGCAAATGCACAGGCCGCAAAACGCTCCAGCCGGGTAGCACTGTACGGGGAAATTTCTCCATAGAGGATCTTTGCCACTGTTTTTCCGATCTTGTCTGACGGTCGTTCTGAAAAAGATGCCTCTGTAAGTTTTTTTACAAGGATCCGGTATTCCGGGCTCTGAAGATACCAGCTGTACAGTTCCTGGAAGACCGCATTATCCTGGTAAGCTTCTCCTGCAAGCCCTCTCAGGAAATAATCCAGGCTGATTCCCGGAAGCTCCAGTAATTCCATAGGTTCCTGCATATCTCCGCACTGCCGGATCTCCATTTCCGGAAACATCTCCCGGATATTACTGACAAGAAAGGCCGGACTCAGGGCTTTTCCCTGGCTGTCGGACTGACAGAAGGACAGACAGAGCAGTTCTCTTGGCTTGGTCATGTTCAGATACAGATAAAATCGCTGCATGTTCATCAGTTCCTTTGGCCCCGGTGCAAGCTGGATCCCCTGATCTTTAAAAAATTCTCTGTCAATCTCCGTAAGCATTCCTCCACCGGATGTATTCTTCGGAATATTTCCTTCATTTACTCCCACAAAAAACAGTGCACGGATATCCTTCAGCCTGGTTCTCTCCATATCTCCCACAAGTACCTGGTCCATACTTGGCGGGATCAGAGCCACCTTGGCCTGGTTCAGTCCTGTTTCCAGAAGCTGACGGAAATCCTGGCGGTTCACGGTTTCCTCTCCAAGAATCTCCACCATATTATCCAGAAGTTCCATAACAATTCCGTAGATCTGGGCATATTCCTTTTCCATGGCCTTGTCGCCCTGTTCCTTGAATTTCAGTTCCTGATGCTTCAGTTTCTGCTGTACCTGGCTCCGCACTGCAAACTCGTAGAGAAAAGTACAGTATTCCCGCACCGTCTTTTTCCCACCTTTAAAGCTTAGCGCAAGCTCTCTGGTCTCATCTGCGAACCGCTGCCGGATCTCATTAAGCCTCTGAATGCTTTCCGGCGGCATTCCCCGGTAAATACGCACCCACACTTCATCCCATTTCTTAAATCCACGGATACCAAGAGCCAGCACATAATTCTCCAGAAGGTCTGCTTCCTCCCTGGTCACACAGGACATTCCGCACCGGAGATACCGGAATACACTCTCATAGGAAAAATCCTGCACTGCCATCTCAAGTGCTGCCCGGAAATATTCTACAAACGGATTCATCAGGACCGTGTGCTTCTCATCAATGAAATACGGGATCCCTGCTGCTGTAAATACCTGCTTTGCAAGATTTCCATACTCCTCCAGGTTACCTGTGATCACGGCGATCTCACCGTAACGGCAGCCCTTTTCCCTTACAAGTCTGGCGATCCGGCGGGCAGCTTCTTCCATCTCCTTCTGCGGGTTCACTGCCGAAAACATGCAGATCTCATCCTGCGCTTTTTTATATATATTTTTTCGGTAACGGAAGATATTTTTTTCAAGGAAATGAAGGGCAGGTGCCTGGGAAAAACGGGATTTTCCCACATCCTTCAAAAGAACCGGTGTCTCGATCTCCCTGGTCAGCTCCGAAAGCCCGTGGATCATCTGACGGCTCATATAAAAAAGCTGATAAGGTTTTCCTCTCATGCTCAGATTCTCATCCGCATCCATGGTCACCGTTACCATCACCTTCTCACAGACAGCAAGAAGTTCTCCCACAACACGCATCTGAATAGGCGTAAAACCGGTGTAACCATCCAGAAGGAGTACACTGTTTTTCATTTTTTCAGAAAACGGAAGAGCTTTTTCCAGCGCATCCATTACTTCTTCTCCTGTCATATAATGATCCTTCAGATATCCGGTAAATGCCTGGTAAAGAACAGCTACGTCTTTCAGCTTCATCTGAAGTAACGCTCTGTCACCGGAATCCTCGATCATCTCCTGGATCTCACTGTCCCGGATATCGTACTGCATAAACTCCGACAGAATAGACTTCACTTCATCCAGGTATCCCGCTTTACGCATCTGACCTCCCAGATAGGAAAGCTTCTTTCCATGCTGCTGTACCATCTTCTGCAGCACCATACTCTTACCGGTTTCTTCCAGAAGGATGCGGCTGTCTCCTCCAACTTCCTCCAGAACACGGTATGCAAGACGCTCAAAGCTCAGGATATCAATATTCAGGATTCCCCTGCCCGGACTCATCTCCACCAGTGTCTTCTGGGTCTGCATGGTAAACTGCTCCGGCACGATCACATAAAAAAGCTTCTCAGGATGCAGCCCTGCCTGTTCTATGATATTCTGATAAGCATAACAGGATTTTCCGCTTCCGGAACTTCCTATGATAAACTGTAATGACATCTTCATCCTCCCGATCACTTGCAGATTTTCAGTCATTCCGGCGCCATCCTGCGCCTGAAGTATTCCTATCATACCACAAATTCTACTCCTATAGAACGGTCGTTCTCTATATTCTGAAATATCTGCCTGCTCTTTTCCTTATTTTTCCAGGCACAGTATCGAATGACCTGCGCACAGCTGTGGCATAAATCCTCCATCCCGATAATAAACTATATAAAAAGCTTTGGGAGGCGTGCGCCATGAGTTCCAAAACCAGGATCATCGTCCTACATATGAAAGAGATCATTTACACAGCTGTCTTTCTGGCTCTCGCTGTTGTTCTGGCTGTCGTTCTTTTCTTCATGTTCGGTCCCGGAAAAAATGCCAGTCATACAGCCAGCGAAAAATCCCGCTACAAGCCGGGCGTCTATACCTCTTCCATCACCCTGAACGAGAATACCTTCGATGTGGAAGTTACTGTAAATGCTGACAGGATCAAGGCCATCCGTCTGGTGAATTTAAATGAAGCCACAAAGCTTCCTATCCTCTTATGGAACCGGTTCTGGATTCTTTGGCAAGTCAGATCTATTCCAGTCAGTCCCTGGAAGACATTCAGTATGCAGGAGACCGGAAATATACCTCCCAGGTACTCCTTTCAGCTATCACGGATGCAGTAAAAAAAGCGGAGAACACTTAAGCTCTCCGCTTTTTTCTCATATCAGATATATTTGATCCTGTAACAGCATTCACATTCCTCTTTGTGATCTACATTCAGATTTCAATCTTCTCCAGCACATCCTGCCAGATCCTTGCACTTGCATCACTTGGCATTCTGAGATCTCCTCTTGGAGAAAGTGCCACACTACCTACCTTCGGGCCATCCGGCAGACAGGAACGCTTGAACTGCTGGGCAAAAAATCTCCGATAGAAGGTTTTCAGCCATTTCAGGATCGTCTCTTTATCATAAATCCCCTCAAAGGTCAGGCAGGCAAGCCTGTAGATCTTATCCGGTGTAAATCCTGCACGCAGCATGTAATACAGATAAAAATCATGAAGCTCATAAGGTCCTACCAGATCCTCCGTCTTCTGGGCGATCTTGCCATCCTTAGGAGGAAGAAGCTCCGGGCTTACCGGAGTATCCAGGATATCCAGAAGAACCTCCTTCAGTTCCTCATCTCCGCAGGTATCCGCATAATAACGTACCAGATGACGTACCAGTGTCTTCGGGACAGAAGCATTTACACCATACATGGACATGTGATCGCCATTATAGGTTGCCCAGCCAAGAGCCAGCTCGGAAAGATCTCCGGTTCCCACAAGAACGCCGCCTTCCTTGTTTGCCGTATCCATCAGGATCTGCGTACGCTCACGTGCCTGGCTGTTCTCATACGTCACATCGTGGATCTCCGGATCATGTCCGATATCCCGGAAATGGATATTTACCGCCTCTTTAATATTTACCTCGGTAAGCCTTGCACCAAGGCAGCGGCTTAACTTGCAGGCATTCTGATAGGTTCTGTCTGTGGTTCCAAAGCATGGCATGGTCACACAGTGGATCTGTTCTCTCGGCATTCCCATCCGGTCAAAGGCACGTGCCATTACAAGAAGCGCCAGGGTAGAATCCAGTCCTCCGGAAAGTCCTACCACCGCACTCCTGCTGTGGATATGCTCCATACGTTTCTTAAGTCCCATAGCCTGGATGTTCAGGATCTCCTCGCAACGCTCATCACGCTCTTCCTTCACAGACGGAACGAAGGGATACTGTGGATATTTTCTGGTAAGTCTTGTTTCCTCCTCTGCTACGGAAAAATCAACTCTTGTATGACTGCAGGTAGAAACTGCCGGATACGTGGACATTCTTCTTCTCTCATCAGCCAGTCTCTGCACATCGATCTCACTGTAAATGATGCCGTTCTCAAAGCGCCTGCTTTCCGCAAGCATGGAACCATTCTCTGCGATCATATTCTGTCCGCCAAACACGAGATCCTGGGTAGACTCCCCTTCCCCTGCACTGGCATAAATATATCCGCAGATCAGTCGTGCTGACTGCCCGCTTATCAGAGTTCTCCGGTAGGAATCCTTACCTACCATCTCATCACTGGCAGAAAGATTAACGATGATATGCGCACCGTTGACGGCATGACGGATACTTGGCGGCGCAGGGACCCAGAGATCCTCGCAAAGCTCTGCTGCAACGGTGAATTCCGGAAATTCCTTACATTCAAAGATCAACTCTGTTCCAAAAGGAATTTCATCCCAGAACTCATCCTCCTCATTTTTCTCGCACTTCAGGAAGTCCACAAATTCCACATCTTCTTCCTCTGCACCTGCAAACTGTCTCTGCTCATAAAACTCATTATAATTCGGAATATGAGTCTTCGGCACAAATCCCACGATACGGCCATGATTCAGAGCTGCTGCCACATTATAGAGCTTGCCTCTGTGACGCAGCGGGAGTCCCACAAAGATCAGGGCGTCCGTCTCCCTTGTCTCCTCTGCAATATGCAGAAGCTCATCCCACGCACTGTCCAGAAGACATCTCTGGAGAAAAAGATCGTGACAGGTATATCCTGTGATACAAAATTCCGGAAATACCATCAGCTTGACATGTTCCTTTTCCATTTCATGAATGGCCTTCAGGATTTCCTCTCCGTTTGCCTTGCAGTCTGCAACGGTAACTCTCGGCGTTGCCGCTGCCACCTTGATAAAACCATGCTTCATTTTTCTTCCTCCCGAGTTTTATCGCTTGCACTCTCTTATGATCCTCTTAAGATCTTCCACGGTAAAATTATAATTCTTATTGCAGAAATGGCAGTTCATCTCAATGTCCTTGCCTTCCTGGATCATCTCGTTAAGTTCTTTTCTTCCGATGCTAATCAGCGCTTTTTCCACACGCTCTCTGCAGCAGTTGCAATGGAACTGTGTGGGCAGTGTATCATTGACCTCTATGTCAAAGCCTTCCAGTACTTTTTTCAAGAAGACTTTCCGGTGTGTGTCCCTGCTCCAGAAGATTGGTAACAGAATCGATCTTTGATACGTTTTCCTCAAGCTTTGCGATCACCTCTTCCTCTGCAAAAGGCATCAGCTGTACAATAAAGCCTCCCGCCTGACGGACTGTATTATCCTTATTCATCAGCACACCCAGTCCTACCGCAGACGGAACCTGCTCGCTGGTTGCAAAATAATAAGTGAGATCTTCTGCGATCTCGCTGGTCTGAAGAGCAACCTGTCCCACATATGGCTCTTTCAGTCCCATATCCTTGATCACATCCATAAAGCCTACGCCGACAAGCTCCCGCAACATCCAGCTTGCCTTTGCTGTTTGCCGGGATACATACATCCGGATTCCCCACATAGCCCTTTACATTTCCGTGAGAATCCGCAGTTACTGTGATTCCCTGCAGTGGTCCGCCTGCATGGATCCGAAGTGTAAGGAGATCCTTTTCCCCTTTCATCATAGCTCCCATCATGGCACCGCCGGTAAGGAGACGTCCCAGTGCCGCTGTTGCCACCGGACTGGTGTTATGATTCTTTCTCGCTGTCTCCACCATATCGGTTGTAACAGCCGCAAATGCACGGATCTGGCTGTTTGCCGCTGTTGCTCTTACAATATAATCACTCATATAAAAAATTTCCTCCTTTATTTCTCGTCTGACGGAATTTCCTTTCCATGTTCTCTGGCCACAAAAGTCAGTCTTCCGCTGTCCGGCTTCGGTGCATCCTTGGTGTATGCGTCATAAACCGCCAGCGGGATCAGGCCTGCCTTTTCAAGAAGTTCCCTTACTTTCTCCGGATCATAGGCCTTCTGGTAATGAATTTCCTCGTCTCTCTCATAAAGACCATCTTCTCTCGGAAGAAACAGAGTCAGATCATACACATTGATCCCGGTCTCCTCATCAAATTCATTTTCCCAGATAAAGCTTCCCTCTTCCCGATTCTCTGCAATAGTCGTATTTCCAAGCATTTCCCGGTATTTATACGGGGTGTTCATATCAAATATGAAAATTCCATCCGGATCAAGATAATTGTTCACCAGTTTAAATACAGTAAGCAGATCATCCTCCTCTGTGATGTAATTCATACAGTCACAGACGCTGACGACAGCACGTACCGTTCCATAAAGTTCAAACTCCCGCATATCCTGTTCCAGATAAAGGATCTCATGACCGGATTCTGCACGTTTTTCCATGGCTTCGCCAAGCATTTCCTCAGAGTTATCCACACCGATCATATCATAACCGGACTCAGCCAGAAGCTCTGTCATCACTCCGGTCCCACAGCCAAGTTCCAGCACGATCCCGTCTTCAATTCCGTATTCTTTAAGACTTCCTATAAGATATTCCGCCCATTTTTCATATTCCACATTGTCCATGAAAATGTCATAAACTCTGGCGAAATCACTGTATGCTTCCATAAAAACCTCCAAATATTTTCCGGGCGTTCCATCGCCCGCAGCGTTCACATTATACCATGTCTTCCTGTATAAGTATACGCCTCTGACATAATATGACACAAAAAATCCGGGACCGCAGCCACAAAAGCTGTGATCCCGGATTTCTTATCTAACCGAATCTCCTGCTACTCCAGGCTTTACTGTACAGGCATATAGTATACGTCTGCAGCCTCACCGTGCCAGTAGAAGCTTGTTCCATCCTCTTCATATACATCACAGTCATACTGAGAAGAGAAGGTGAAACGGTTTCCTTCGTTATCCATCCATGCACCGTTTCCGTCCGGAACGATAACACGTGGTTTACCATCGGAGTTTCTGTAAATAGTTCTTGTCTCATCTGTGTTGCCAAGCTGCTCATCTGTAAATCCGCCATTTACGATAGCACCGGAGGAGCTGCTGTCAGTGGATGCAGTTCCATTGGAAGAACCATCAGATGTACTACTTCCGTCTGTAGATGTTCCGTCAGATGCTGTGCTTCCGTCGGCAGCTGTAGTTCCATCTGCTGCTCCGTCAGAAGAAGCTGCTGCATTACCATCTGCAGATGCACTTCCGTCAGAGGAAGCTGCTGCATTACCTTTACCGGCAGTCTTGGCTGCGGAACCATTTGCCGCACTCTTCAGAGTGGAATCACCAAGGATTGCAAAGCTGTCGACAGACTCCTGAACCTTTTTCAGAGCATCCTCTTTTTTAACAGATGCCACAAGGCTGTAATACTCACTGTCATTTACAAAGTATTTATTGATAGCATATACATAACCGTCACTCTTGGTCGTATCCTTATATTTCACAGTATAGGAATAAATGTTGATTCCGTCTTTCTGATCTGCCTTGTAATCCTGGATCTCAAAATCGGTTCCATTTACCATGTTCTCTGCCTGTGTCATGGAAACTGCCATATCCTGGGAGTTCGGGATCACTGCAGATTCCAGATCTGCACCGGAGCCGTGAAGGATCAGGATCCTGCCCTGGTCCGGAGACTCGAAGCTTACCATATCTGTCTCATCGGACTTGTTGGCCCAGGTTGCATCCGGAAGCTTGATCGCTACGGATTTATCCTTGGATGTATAGGTTGTATTCTGTGCGTCTGCTGCAACAGTCGGTGTAACCTTCGCTTTTTTCGCCGGTGTCGGAGTAGGAGTAGACTCCACAACCACGCTGTCCTCTTTTCCTCCTCCGAAACTACATGCCGTCATGACACCAGAAAGAGCAACAGTCATAGCTAAAAGTGCAATAAATTTTTTATTCTTCATAGTATCCTCCTCATAATCATCATCAGTCACAAAGTGTGTCCGGAACATTCACTCCTGAACACACTCTTTGCTATAGTTTACGATTTTATTACAGCTTTGTCAATTGATTTCTCCCTGTACTTTATGAATATCCTGTAAGCAGATATCCTGCTCCGTACAGGATTTTTCTAACATTATAATTTTCCCAGATATACCTATCTTATTCTCTTCTTATGCTGATCCTGTATTTCCCGTTTTACGCCTTCATTACGAAAGTTCTGATTTATTCCCCACCAAGTAAGCCTCCTGTTTTAATGATAAATATCCCCCTGAATCTGTCCCCTCTTTTTTTTCTATAATTGTGTCTTTATTCATGTACATTCATGTTGTAAAGTATACCCAACCAAAAATATATGAAAAGAGGACATCCATACATCGATGTTTTCAGGAAAGGATCTATCACTATGGAAAAAGCAGTTCAGACATCTCAGAGAACTGACCAGGAGCTTTCGTCTGTTCAGTTTCTCACCATTACAGCCGCATTTGTTGCACTGACTTACATCTTCACCGCATTTATTAATGTTAAGCTTCCGATCGCAGCCAACGGCGGACTGATCCACCTTGGAAATGTGCCGTTATTCATCGGTGCCATTTTATTTGGAAAGAAACCGGATCCATTGCCGGTGGGATCGGAATGGGGCTCTTTGACCTTCTCTCCGGCTGGACCCTATGGGCACCATTTACTCTGATCATTGTAGGGATCATGGGCTTCACAGTAGGTAAGCTCACAGAGGATTCCCGGCACCAGAACATGAAATGGTATGTGATCGCCATTGCCGCAGCCTGCGTGATCAAGGTTGCAGGATACTACCTTGCAGAGGTTATCATCTATGGAAATCCACTGGCACCGGTATCTTCCGATCCCGGGGAACCTGGTCCAGAGTCGGTGTTGCAGCTGTCATCGTTC
>ENA-OQKC01000557-OQKC01000557.1-human-gut-metagenome-genome-assembly--contig:-NODE-557-length-15470-cov-3.446067_pt1 | contig 15470 bp, 16 predicted proteins | sample MGYA00242774_ERZ504790 | MGnify/ENA primary metagenome ERZ504790 (study PRJEB26092, sample SAMD00036419) | human gut metagenome | host: Homo sapiens | study: EMG produced TPA metagenomics assembly of...
TGTCTCCTCACTCTGGAACTGTGCGGAACGCTGAATCGCATTTTTTCCACTCTGTTTCCTTCCAGTGCATTTGGAGTGTTTACAAACAGTCTGCCCTTCTTCTCCTCTACAAATGTAAAGTCTGTAAGAGCCGGTACAACTGCCATTCCACGCCGCATGTTCCGAAAACAGCAGTGATCTGTGGAATAACACCGGATGCCAGTGTCTGTTTCAGATAGATCTCACCAAATGCCTCAAGTGCATCGGTAGCCTCCTGAAGACGAAGTCCCGCACAGTCTACAAGACCGATAACAGGTGCTCCAACTTTCAGAGCGAGATCATAAATTTTGGCGATCTTTTTGGCATGCATCTCACCAACTGTTCCGTTCAGTACAGATGCATCCTGGCTGTATACATACACCAGACTGCCGTCAATCACACCATATCCGGTGATCACACCGTCTGAAGGTGCTTTTTTTTCAGTCATGTTGAAATCTGTAGCTCTGGCTGTGACAGCCTGTCCGATCTCAACAAAACTGTTGGCGTCAAGCAGGGAATTGATCCTTGCAGCCGCTACGCTTTGTGTCGCATTACTCATTATACTATGCCCTCCATTTTTTTATTAATATAACCAAAAATTCAGCCGAGTATAATTGTACCTTTTTTTTGCAGAAAATTCAATACTTTTCGTCACGAACGTTAAAAAATTAACCCCTGACATATGCCAGGGGTCGCTAAATTAATGGAAATAATCCTTAAATACTTTATCCACATACCATTTATAGGTAATTCTGTCGATTTTGTCATCGGCGGTTACAAGGCAGGAAAGGAGTTCTTTTCCGTTGAGCTTTGCATGGAGTGTACCGATCTTCTGGTTTTTCTGTATTGGTGCCGGGAGCTTATCCGGAAGCTCCGTTTCCCATGTGATCGTTTCTGTTTTTTTTCAGAAGATATCTTTTCTCACGATCTTTTTCAGAAAGTACTGCGTGTATTTTCAGCATAACCTGTTTGGGAGGATATCCGGAACGATCGGACTTTTGCGGATATGGATCTTCTTTTCCCGGTGCTGCTTCTGTTACCGGGATCTCAGGCAGCTGTGGAAGCTCCGGCAGCATCATATACTGATAATTTTCCCTGCCATAGGAAAGGAGCTTCTTAGTATCGCTCCATTTATAATTTTTATTTCCGGGCCATCCGCATCCCAGAAGAGCCACGATAAATAATCGCTCGTCCTGTCGGACTGCGCAGACATAACAATATCCGGCATTTCCTGTAAATCCTGTTTTTCCGGAGATCACTCCTGTTTCCATATCCAGGAAAGCATTGGTATTATGTACCGAATAATGCTTTTTTCCTGAGATATCCGTGAAAGTATAATCTCTAGTCTGGGTAATATGGACAAATGTTGCATTTTTTATTGCATACGCCATGATCAAGGCAAGATCCCGGGCTGTTGTATGATGGATACCGCCTTCATCTTCTCCATCCAGACCATTGGGTGTAACAAAATGTGTGTCCTTACATCCCAGCTCTTTTGCTTTTTCATTCATCTTCTCTGCAAAACCTTCTACGGATCCGCCGATATGTTCCGCGATGGCCACAGCGGAATCATTATGGCTTTTCAGCATCAGGGAATAGAGAAGATCCTCCAAATAAAACTGCTGGCCTTCCCGCATGCCAAGACGTGTCTGTGGCTGAGATGCCGCATTCCCGGAAACCTGTACGTAATCATCTCCCTTTGCCAGCTCCAGAGCAAGAATACAGGTCATTACCTTTGTGGTGCTGGCATTCGGCCGTCCTTTGTATGCTTCTTTTCCGTACAGCACACGGCCGGTCTCCCCATCCATGAGAACTGCAGAAAGTGCATATAGATTTTCGTCATCTGCCGCCTTTACCGGAAAGATCTGACAAATAATAAGGACCGCTGTCATCAGCACGACAGCGGCCGTACACCGTTTGCTCATAATGCATCACCCCGTACACTGTTCATATAACTGTTTACAGTAACTGTTATATTTAATTTTATGCGGGGATAGCATCCGGATATCACTTGTATCTGTTGTCTGCCGGGATCGATCATCCGTTAAAGGTCATGTCCCATCTGTCAGAAAGATGCCCTGGCCTGACTGCCAGTGCAGCAAGCTCTTCCAGCATATCCGGTGCCTTGGCAAGTGCCTCTTCCATCAGACTGTCCAGATTAAGAAGCTCCTCCTTACAGTCGATTTCCGGCTCCGGGCTCATAAAAAATTCGGTAATAAACGCAGATATCTTTTTTCCTGCGGGGGAAAGGGCATGTTCCGAAAGGCGTCTCTTCCTTCCTCCATCATCACATACCAAAATACAGGTGAATATCTTCATCATTTTCAATGACAGATAAATGTTCCCGGTACGGATCGCCGGTAGTACCTGGTGTATCGTCCATGCACTGAGAAAACTGGCACGGATCCCATGCGACGGATAAAAACGCAATGGATCTTTGCCGGTTTCATACATCAGCATACGGTCAAATTCCTTCTCAAAGAGCGTATGTGAGATTTTCCCCTCGGCAGCTACCTGATTGACGTAAGGATGACAGGTAGAATCCAGGATATAATGACATCCGAACCCCAGCAGGTAAGCCATCAGTGCAGGATTTTTTTCCTCCCGGACCTTCGCCATGCCCTTTTCAAAGAATTCTCTTGCTTTCCGTCCATGCATCTGCACTCCGTACTGTGTCACCGGATTTTTGGATATAAAATAATAAAACAGGATATCCGGACCATGCTGTCCGATCCGGTACAGATTCCGTTGCTTCGGATCAGATGCTGTAATTTTGCGGTAAAGTTTCCGGGTAAACCCTTTTTCCAAAAAGATCATGTGCGTATGTTGTGGGCATTTTCGTCACTCCTCTTCTGTTTTCTGATCTGTCCGGCAGGTCCCGGTAAACCGGCATCTGTCCGTGTTATTTGTTATACGTCCAGCTTCAGCTGGATCTCTTCCTCTGCTTCCGCCTTGAAATCCTCCAGCTGGACCGGATCCATTTCCGGAAGGTCTTCCAGCCCCTGGACACCAAAGCAGCGCAGAAATTCTTCGGTGGTTCCCAGGAGGATTGGGCGACCCGGAGCATCCAGACGTCCAAGTTCTCTCACCAGATCATAATCCATCAGCTTATTGATGGCATGATCACATTTTACCCCTCGGATCTTTTCAATCTCTGCTTTTGTAACAGGCTGTTTGTAGGCAATGATCGAAAGGGTTTCAAGCATAACGTCTGTCAGAGTGGGTTTCTTTGGCTGCGCTGCGATCCGGATAAGAGAATCATAGTATTCTTTTTTTGTACAAAGCTGAAAGGAGTTTTCGAGCTCTATGATCTGGATCCCCCGCTCTTCTTCCTGATAACGGATCATCATATTTCGGATGATATTTTCCGTTGTTGTCGGATCCTGACGGATCGCTCTGGCAATACGGGGTAATTCCACAGCTTCTCCCATTGCAAACAGGATGGCTTCGATTTCTCCTTCAATTCGTTTGATTTCCACTTATTGTCCTCATTCCTACTATATTATTCATCTGCGAACTCTGTCAGATTCTTCCATGTGTCCGGATCCGTGATAACTTCCACATGAATATCATCAAAAAGCTCTTCCTGTTCTGCATGAACATGTCCCATCTTCATCAGTTCCAGAATCGCCAGAAAGGTCACGATCAGCTGTATTTTGGAATGCTGGTTTTCCATCAGCCTGCGAAAGCTGAATTTCCGGTGAGCTTTTGCATATTCCTTCATTTCCAGCAATTTATCAGAAAGTGATATTTCCTCTTTTTCGATTCTTCCGAATTTACTTCGGATCGGGTCGATCTTATTTTCCTGTCTGCGGATCAAAGCCTGGTAGATCGCACTCATCCGCTCCAGTGTCAGACCCCGGAGAAGTTCCTGGGGATCAGACGGTGGAGTATACTGCAGCACTTCTTCCGGAAGATCCTGTTTTCGGTAATAAACCCCTGCCGCATCTCCAAGCCTGTCCCGTAATTCATAGGACATATATTTGTACATCTTATATTCCAGCAGCTTCTGCACAAGCTCTGCTCTGGGGTCCTCCTCTTCTCCTTCCTCATTCACTTCTTTCGGAAGAAGCATTTTACATTTGATATCCAGAAGAGTAGCTGCCATGACAAGAAATTCACTCATGATCCCCAGATCTTCTTTTTCCATGGAATGCAGATATTCCATATACTGATCTGTGATCTCCACAATAGGAATATCATAGATATCGATCTTGTTTTTGTCGATCAGGTGAAGCAGAAGATCCAGAGGGCCTTCAAATACATTCAGCTTAACAGATAATGCCATAGGGTTTCCTCATTTCATTTTTTCGGAAGGTTTTATATCGATCACCAGCAGTTCCCTTGGATTATGGATCCGAAGGGGGATGGTATGTTCTCCAAGTCCAGCACTGACGATCATATGCTGATCCCCTTTGTGAAAGTCTCCACAGCAAAACGGCGGAAGAAACAAATATTGAGGAGATGAAAGACCGTAATGTTCACTGAGGCGGACAACGCCTCCGTGATAGTGTCCAGACAGGATCAGATCCGCGCCCCATTCAAAATAGGTTTTTCCGTATTTTGGATTATGTGCCAGCAGGATCTGCATCCCTTTATCTTCAGGTTTACCGATCAGTTCTTCCATCACTTCGTTTTTTCAGCTTCGGTGATCTCGGCTTGTGATAATATTCGATGGGAAGCTCCAGGCCCCAGAAACAGAAGCGCTCTCCCTTCAGGACCATAGCTTCATGTCCGTTCCTTAAAATATGCACACCAGCTTTTTTCAGTGCCTTTTCATATTTCGCATAATATGGCCGATATTCTTCGGAAAGAAACATTTTATATTCATGATTACCAAGCGCATAATACACGGGAAAATCCCCTGCAAGCTCTGTCAGCAGCTTACATGCAGTTACCAGAGTATCCGTTTCTGTACGTACAGCCATGTCGCCGGCAGAAAGTATCACGTCCGGGGCAAGCTTTCGGATCGTCTCTGTCAGCCGTATATTGTCTTTTCCGTAGGATATCCCGTGAAGATCCGCAAGAAGGATCATCCGCACGCCCTGTGGAGCATGGATCTTGTCCATATAGATCTCATATTGTTTGATTCTGAATTTTTTCATATTATTTTCCAAATCCGCAGTTTGGGAAAGTACAAACCGGACAGTTCAGACAAAGTCCGCCCTCTCCCAGCCTGGCGATCTCCTCTGCCTTGATCTCATCATCCGCCATTACTCTGGGCAGGATCAGATCAAATACCGTTCTTTTTGCGTACATGACGCAGCCCGGAAGTCCAAGTACCGGTATGGATCTTCCGTTCCTCTCAAGATATGCCACAAGCAGCATAGCTCCCGGAAGTACAGGTGCTCCATATGTTACGATCTTTGCTCCGGTATCCCGGATCCCGCCCGGAGTACGATCATCGGGATCCACACTCATTCCGCCAGTACAGATGATCAGATCTGCTCCTGCATCTGCGAAAGAAAGAATTGCCTTTGTGATCTCTTCCTTATCATCTCCCGGCATCACCTGGCCTGTCACCTCTGTCGGAAACCCGGAAAGCTTTTCCCGGAGTACCGGTGTGAAGGTATCCTGGATCAGTCCTTTTTTGATCTCACTTCCGGTTGTGACGATCCCTACTTTTTTCTGCTGGTAAGGGAGAATGTCAAAGATCGGAAGATTTCCTGCTGCCTTCTCTGCTGCATCCATTTTCTCTTTCTCGATCACAAGCGGAATGATCCTGGTTCCTGCAACCGTATCACCTTTTTTTATCGGAAAATCGCCATGTCTGGAAGCAATCATCATTTCTCCCAGAGAATTCACAGCCACAAGTGCATCACGACGTATTTTCAGAATACCATCGATCTTTGATACCACCTCGATCTTACCTTCTTTGATCTCAGTTCCATGTACTTTGGAAGAGTTTCCGGCACAGATTTTGTAAAGGATCTCTGCAGCTTCATTTTCGTGAAGAATCCCCGATTTTTTCTCCCACACAAAAAGGTGTTCTTTTCCTACAGAGAGCAGCAGTGGTATATCTTCTTCTTTCACTACATGCCCCTTTTTGAAAAGAACGCCTTTTTTCTCATCTTTTATGATCTGCGTGATATCATGGCACAGAATGTGTCCCACTGCATCTTCTGTTCTGATCTCTTTCATCCAAAATCCCTTCCCTGTTCTGTTATTTCTTCAATCCGTTGTATTATACATCCAGTCTGCCCTTTTTGTCAAAATATGTTGCAGGCATCACAAAAGAAATGCCTGACAGGTTCTTTCCAGCCAGTCATGGTATCCGGCCTTTTTTATTGTTTCCCCGTACAGGATATCCAGACTACCGATCTTTTTCCCATCCTGATAGTATTCCTGTGCCCCTGCTTTCTGCCCTTTTTTCACCGGCGCACTTTGTTCTTTGGGAAGGATCAACTTTTTCTTAACATTGTCAGGTTTCGTTCCATCTATGCTGATATATCGGAATTTCCCTCTATATACAAGCGGAACCTGCTCTTTGACTCCTTTGCGGAGCTTCATAGGTTTCAGTGGCTCCAGAGCATCATCCAGATACAATGTGCATTTAGAAAAGCCGTAATTTAAAAGAGCTGCTGCATCCCGGAATCTTGTTTTCGGGTCCGGTGCGGCCATCACTGAGGCGATCAGTGTGATCCCGTTTCGTTCTGCCACAGCACTGAGACAGTATTTTGCAATACTGGTGCTGCCCGTTTTAAGTCCCATACACCCCTCATAGCTGCGCAGCAGTTTATTTGTGTTGGTCAGTGTAAATTTCGAGGATCCTTTTCTGGTAACGTGTGTGATATCCTCCATCCAGACAGATGAATATGTAAGAACTTCCGGATATCTGCTGATGAGCTCCCTGCTCATAAGTGCAATGTCATAGGGAGTTGTATAATGCTCCTGTGATTCCGTCAGCCCGCAGCAATCCACAAAATGGGTATTTTTCATTCCAAGATCCTTCGCCCTCTCGTTCATCCTCTCCACAAAGGCTTGTTCTGTTCCCGCAACATGCTCCGCCATAGCTACGCTGGCATCATTTCCGGAAGCGATCACAATACATTTGATCATGGTTTCTGCAGTCTGCTTTTCTCCTTCTTCCAGAAATACCTGAGACCCTCCCATGGATCTGGCATAAGCACTGGTGGTAATGCTATCCTCCAGATGCAGGGTTCCCTCACGGATAGCATCAAAGATCAGGATCAATGTCATGATCTTTGTAATACTGGCCGGGCTTCTTCGAGTGTCAGGATCCCTGGAATAGATCACGGTACCGGTTTCTTTTTCCATAAGGACTGCACCCGGCGCTTCGATCAGCTGCTGTGCTTTTCCACTATCTTCCGTTTCTCCCCTGACACTAATGGGTGTCAGAGCCAGGCATAAGACTAAAATACAGATCAAAAGACTTTCCGGAACACTTCTGTTCATAAGCTCACTCCTGCCGCAAACATCTCTGTTCTATTGTAAAAGCTTTCCTGAAAGATTATTCCTGAAATTCTGAAAAAGCATAGATTCCGGTCCGTATTCCTATATCTTTCACTCTGCATCGCTTTGCTTTTTCAGTTCTTCGTCATACAGCTTAACACCTGTTTCACAATTTCCAGCAGCATATTTTCTTGCATAATTCGCTGCATCGATCGCCTCAGATGCATTGTTACATTCTCTGGTGATCAGATAGATCCCAGTGCGGACACAGAGCTCCATATCCGGATATTTCTCTTTCATCTGCCGTAAGAACTCCTGATTGGTCTTTAAAACAGATGTTTCCGGATCAACATCCATATCACATGGAGTGAAAAGGATAAAATGATCAGAGATCGCCCTGGTAAAATATACATCCATATCTGTTTTTAGAACGCTTATCACATACTCGGAAAACTGCCGCAGGATCTGATCTCCCACACGATATCCGTATTTTGCATTAATACGTTTAAATTTTTCAAAATCGGTATATATCACTGCATGTCCCGGCCCGTAACCTCCGATCAGCATTTTCTCCACATTTTCGCGAAATCTTGAAAAAGAAGACAATCCGGTAAGCTGATCCCGTCCGGATTCTGCAGCAATGCTACGATAAGCACTGTTAAATGCTTGGTTCTTGGCATAATGCGCAGAAATGATCTTGGTCACTTCTCCCAATAGCTTACGATCTTCTCTGGACCAGAGCCTTTTTTCCTGGCAGGTCACGTATGCAATGGCCCCTGTATAGCTTCCCTCACAGTACATGGCAGCACAGACTACGGTTTTTGCTCCGCACTGTAACACATTCTTTCTTCTCTGTTCCGAATATTCAGCCAGATCATTCTCCTGAATCACCACAGTACCATATTCATCATTGTGGCGAAACAATGTGATAAAATCACTTTTTGAAAAATGTATCTCATCTATCAAAAGCCTGTATTCTTCTTCCGAAACCCATTGAAAAACCCTGTTTATTTTCTGCTCTGCCACCTTGGTATGCAGGACTGTGATCCGGTTAAGCCGGAATTTCAGACCGATCACTTTCATCAGAAGTTCAATCGCTGCCTGAAAGCTGCTCATTTTTTCAAATATTTCAAATGCAGTAGAAACAATATCATTATGAAGATATCTGGCATCTATCTCAACACCCTCGTATAATTCCTGCTTTTCCTCTGTCTTATCCTCAAAACGTCTCAGATTATCACAGAAAGCATAGCGGTTTTTTCCATTTTTCTTTGCCTGGTAAAGTGCCCAGTCTGCATTTTCAAAGAGCTGCTGATATGTATATCCGGAAACATTTTCCGGAAGAAAGCAGATCCCCACACTGCAGGTTGCCAGATACGTGGTTCCCGGAAATTTAAGTTTCTGCACTTCCCGTATCAGTTTTCCTGCCTTTTTCATGATCGCTGCATGGCTGATATCCTTCAAAAGGATCACAAATTCATCGCCACCCAGACGCATGATCACATCATTAATGTCGAACAAAGCCACAAACAGCTCCGCAAAACGTTTCAGGACTTCAGTCACCGAACATATGTCCGTAAGTATCATTTACATTTTTAAAATAATCTACATCAAGCACCATCATCCCACATCCTGCATAGGGATTTCTGGATGCTAAGGTATTCATCGATCAGTTCTTTTCCGAAAAAGCGGTTATACACTCCGGTCAGAGGATCTTTCTGGGCACGTTCCTCAAGAAATTCTTCCTGCAGCTTCTCCCTGGTGATATCTCTGGAGCTTCCTATGAAATAATGATATCCGGTATTTTTATCCTGTGCTATAAATCCCCGTACTGTCAGAAGACTCGCATTACCGTCTTTATTGATACACCGCACTTCTATCGTCCCGCCTTCCCGGGATATCAGAAAATCCGTCAGGTACTTCCAGTCGTCTTTATAAACATTGCTGTATTTCTGTCCACTGGTCTTAAAATCCGTAATATTTTTTACAGGTCTCAGGTATTCATCCAAACGTTCATATATGTCCGTTTCCTGACAGTACTGAAAAAGCTTCAGTGTAGTATTTCGATAAATGCAAGCGTATTTTTCCAATGTATCCCGAATATCAAAAACGGGATTTTTTTCGTCTGTTTTCATCATCGACCTCCCAGAGAGTTCTTGAGTTCACAGTATTTGTAAAAAAGTATACCATATCTTTGGATATATATGTAGTTTTTTTATTTCTTTTTACAGTTTGTTTTTTACTATATAAAATACGCTGCGGAGGGCAGGATTACTCCTGCCCTCCTGTCTTTTTTTCTAGGAAAATGATACGGGTATGGTATTTTTATGCTGTCATTATGGGAATATCGATCATATCTGGATTTCTCATTTACAAAAGTCAGCGATGCATTTTTGTTTTGCATTGTCAGAGCAGCCGTACCGGAAGCAATCTTCCGGGGATCTGTACCATATGCAGGTGCAGCGCCTTTTATGATGCGGACATTCTCTGTATTTGCCCGTACATCTTTCAGATAGTAGCGTAGTACCGGTTTTTCCCAGACCGTATACTGCCCCAGCGGGATATTCCTGAGAGTGACCGATAATGTTGCATAGCCATTTTTATCGGTTTCATAGCTTCCTCTGGTAAAGGTCACATAATCCTCATATCTGTGAGGATTTCCGGATAGATCCGTACCTTCTGCCACAAAGGAAAAGGTTGGATTTCCATGAGCCCAGGTAATATCCTCCTCTTTGATCTTTTTTATGATGGTGATATTTCCAAGCGGAAGTGTTACCGGAGTATTCTCTGCTTTCAGATCCACAGTATCCGTATCTGTATTTTCTTTTTTCTGGAAGATTACCTCCTTTTCGTATTTGCCAGTATAGTTTTCCGGATTTTTTGTTTCCACTACTTTGAACCTTCCCTGATTGTCATCTGTGAGCACCAGCTCTTCCGTAGAGTACCATCCGTTTTCTATGTCAAACTTCAGGATGCTCTGCCCGCCCAGGTTATTCTGGTAAGTCTGCTTCCCTCTATTCCACTGAAGCACGGTAAATTCCGCATCTTCCAGAACTTCCCCGGTATAGATATCTGTTTTTCTCAGACGGATCACCCCTTTATATTCCTTTTCCTTTTCATTGACAACTTCAAAGGAAAGGCGTGCATCCTTGTCTGTGATATTCACCTCTTCTTCCCAGCTTCCTGTATATCCGGGCGGAGTCTTTGTTTCCGCGATCTTATATTTTCCCTCATTATCCGAAGTCTTCAAAAGTTCACCACTTACATAAAGTTCACTGGAGATGTCATAATCCAGAAGAGTTCCTTTTTCTTTATAGGCTTTTTTGGCTGCACTGTATTCATAAAGTGTAAATTCCGCACCTTTCAGGATCTCACCGGTTTTCGCATCGATCTTACGAACTTCAATCCTTCGTTTTTCAGTCTGGTAGTTCACTGCTTCAAACAGAAATTCCTGCTTTTCTCCCGGCTTATCCAGCGTAAAATTCTTCTGCCAGTTTCCGGTGTAATTGGGAGGAGATTTTGTCTCACGCACACGGAATTTTCCCTGATTGTCTTCGGTATAATTAAATTTCCCGGAGTTATAGGTACGCTTCTGTCCATCATAAGTCAGTTTTTTTAAGGTTACGTAGGCTTTGCTTTTTTTACTCCACTGATACAGGGTGAATTCAGCTCCTGCCAGTGGATCGCCGGTATTTCCGTCTTTCTTTCTGATGGATACTGTTCCGCTGATATCCATGATATCCGTTACGCTGACGGTTGTCGTCTTTCCGCCGGTTACTGTAACATTTTTGATAGCGGTGTTCAGTTTATAGCCTGCAGCGGCTTTCGTTTCTTTCACATAGTATTTTCCCGGAACCAGTTTTGAAAAAAGGATCTCTCCACTGGCGTTTGTTGTTCCGGTTGAAACCTTCTGATCCTTACTGTACATAGTCCGGTATCCGGAGGTCAGAGCTTCTGCTGCAAACAGTCCGTACTGCGCTCCCTGGATCAGTTTTCCCGTGTTGGGTTCCTTCTTGACCAGCTTTGCATTGCCGTAAACCGAAGGCTTTACTGAAAACGAAAGGCTTCCTCTTGTTCCCTGGTATACGTAAGCACCAAAATCCTGTACTCCATCTTTTCCTGCCTGGGCACTTCCGTCAACCAGGATATAGGAAACCGGCTGAAGCAGCATTTTACAGGAAAACTTCTTTGTCGCAGATGCATTTAACGGAAAGATCAGAAAAAAATATGCCCCATCCTTAAGGCTCAGGCTTGTCCCCGACATCATTTTGGGATTAGTTTTGTGTGAATTATAATCCGCTGCGCTCGTCCAGTAGGCCAGCTGCCATTTTTCTGCGGCTCCTCTTGTTATGGTGATCCCGTTTTCTGCTTTTGCTCCATCTGTTACTTTCATAAGAGTACTCATCTGAAATCCGTCTTTCATACTGTCCGGAACAAAGGGAAAACCTGCAGGTCTGCTTCGGAATACACTTAACGGGATCGTCTTTCCGGATGCTGCTGCCCAGGAACCGTCTTCAGAAACATAAACGGCTGCCTTGTTTCTTGCAGGGATCGTCAATGTCTGGATCTTATCGATCAGACGGTTTATCCCTGTATGTTCTACTTCTGCTGCTGTGGCATATCCACAGTCATTAAAGTATACCTTTGACAGCGCAATATGCGTAAATACATAACGGTTCTGCCATTTTGACCAGTCTATGTGACTGCAGGAGGGGTCGTATCCGGTTCCCAGATCCCCCGGTCCTCCGTAACCAAAGTACAAAAGCTTCTGGATCACAGAATTAGTCAGTGCTTTTACTGCCTCATTCTTCAGCGTCATACTGTCCAGTCCATCCTGAGTTGCTTTCAGGCAATACAGAGGTGAAACCTTTTCCTCTCCTGTATCATCAATATAATGTACAGAACGATACGTACATCCCATACGGGTTTATTCCGGAACCAGAAATCATTGGCAGCTGTCCAGATCTCATCGCAGTAAACCCTGGTCCAGCTGTCCAGATAATACTGGGACGGGGAAAGTGCTGTAGCTACGATAGCATCCTCTACCTTCTGAGATTACTTCCGCACTGCCAGCTTCCCGGAACTCCCCGGGAAGTGCTGCAGAAAGAGCAATGATCTCTCCGTTTTCGATATCCTGGATCAGTTCCTGATCCTCTTCACTTTCTCCTGTAAGGATTTCCGCGTTTTCTTCCGTGAATACAGTAAATCCCGGATCCTCTGTCTGCTCCGGTATCTCTGTCAGAGCTATATTTTCTCCTTCTTTTGAAACAGCTTCCGGTTCTTTTTCCGGTTCGATCAGCTCATCACTGTCCGTATTTTCAGTATTATCTTTACCTTCTTCAAAAGCTTCCTCCACCGTTTCCGGTTCAGGCAAGGCTGTCGGAACCGGCATCTCAGCCTCCCCAGGCTGATCTGTTACCGGAATATCCGGGGCCTCCTCTTCTTCCTCCGGTTCTGTCTGTTCCTGCTGCGGATCTGCTGATACCGAACTCATATCTGCTGCAGGACTGGCCGAAACCACAAGAGAAGAAGCTGTGATCATCAATGCCATCCATGCACCGATCATTCTTCTTTTCAATTTTTTCGTCCTCCTTTCCATAGCGTCAGACTGCAGGTAAGCAGCGCTATACCGGCCATCAGTGCAAACAGGACCACAGGAGATTCATCTCCGGTCTTCACTGGTGTCATCCTTACCGAAGAGCTGTTATTTCCGGAAGCTCTTTCTGTGGCTTCTTTCCTGCCATTCCGGCGTGGAACAGGGCTGGTATCTGCCGTCTCCTGATCCTCCTCCACAGAAAAGATCCATTTCACATCTGCTGCCCGAAGAGCATATAAATTATCCAGCTCTGCCGGAACCGTAACCTCAAATCTCAAGTTTCCTTTTTCTCCGCTGGAAAATTCCCCCAGGGACACGGCTTTATTGAGAGATGCAGCCAGAAGATCCCCGGAATACAGCTTTTTATCATTCATGGTGATCACCAGCTTCAGCTTTTTCAGAAATTCCTGATCCTTTACCGATTTACATTCCGGTGATGTGCGGAAGAAGATCTTTGCTGCATGCTCCGTTGTATTACGGATCTCTACAGAATCATGAAAAACATCTCCCGGCATTGCCGTGGAAAATCCGGAAAAAAAGTCTTCCGGAGCCGCGATCAGTTTGTGCGCATTTCCTTCAAACTCCACCTTCAGATCCACCTGACTTTTTTTCTGAACCACAAGACCATCGGTATCGTGGATACATCTTAAGATCTTCTGATTTCCCCAGGGTGACATGGCACGGAAATCCGGTGCAAAATTTGCCGCCTGGACAGCATCCGCCACGATGGTGATCCCCAGCTTCTTATCCTGGTAGGATTCATCCCATTGGGATGGTACAGTCACACCGGTAAAAATATCCACGCTGTCTCCCTGTTCCAGCTTCCTGGTATAATAAAAATACTCTCCCTTCCGGATCCATCTCGGTGACATTCCTGTAAGATTCCTGTCATCCAGACCATCCAAACCTTCCAGATCATCTGTATAAGAGATCTTCACCCTTACCCAGCATGGCTCTGAGTGATTGGTGATCCTGGGGATCTTGGATATCTCATCTCCCGGAAGAACGATCCGGCGATCCTGATATTTCATTTCTCGGCCGTCCTTTTTTTCCAGTTTCCCGAAGAGAAATATTGATATCTCCCACTGATATGTGATTGGTCACTGTCACGGAATCTGAAAATCTGGCATAAGCAGCCGTGCACGCCAGGATACTGCCTGCCACAGCAGCACCTACCAGCAGGGCTTTAAGGTGTTTTTTCAAGCATTCCCCCTCCTTTCTGCCTGAGCAGAAACCGGATCTGAAAAATACCTCCACGCACTTTCATAATCTGAAAATCCTTCTGCCTGTACAGCTTCCTCATAAACATTGATCTCAAAATCCTTAATGCTGTCCCTGTAAGTATCATCAATCTTTTGGGGATCGATCTGAAATCCGGTACACAGAGGAGTTGTTTTTTCACCCTCGGATATTTTTTTCCGGTAGTAATAATAGCCGTCCTGACTGTTATACACCCAGTTTGCCGTATCCAGACCTGTTAATTTCACGCCTCTGCCGATATCGTCATTGGAGTAGGAAAGGGACATCCTCACATAGCAGTCTGCCTGGAACCCTTTCACACTGCCGGAAAAATTTCCGATCCGGATCTCTTTTCTGTAGGATGGACCATTCTCCATAGGCGTAGGTGTAGGATCCGGAAAATCTTCCTCGATCTCCGTTGTCACATACCCCACTGCAGCAGAATTTATCTTTTTTTCGAAGTCTGAAAAATACGCCGCAGTCCCTGTTGCGCACAGGAGCCCTGTTGTCAGGAGAAGGAAAACGGGTCTTTTTAATTTATTCATTTCGTGACACCACCGGCCTGTCCTTTATTCTGATTTACATATTTCTGGTAAGCAGCAGTTGCCTGCTCCAGAACCGTAGTCTTGTCATCCCCGGTATTGGTAGCCTGGATCGCATAAGCCCGTACCGGCATATCAATCTGCTGTGTATCCAGCTGACCTTCGATGATATTGGCAAAGGTTACTGTATCAAAAAGAGTTGTAGTCTTTGTTCCCGGCTTCAGGATGTGGTTATATGCATAGGTGTAGACCATATTCTGCCCCACTTCGGTCCGCTCCAGCTGTGTCCAGTCCTTGTTTTTGGTGAAGCTGAACAGCTCTGTTTTTGCAAGCGCATTCCTGGTACCATCCTTGGCTACCGTGATCACATTTCGGACCGGAACAGAAACTTCCAGATAGACAAATGCTTCATTTACTCCTTTATTTGCTACATAGGGGTCCTTCCGGATCACCTGAGTAGGAACCAGATCTGTATTGTCCTCCGGTTTCCAGTTAGGCTCATCCAACGAAAATAAAACCACCTCTTGCAGTCCTAAAAAACAGCGTCGTATACTGAATTTAGAGGAGCTCATCAGGCAGCTGATCCTCCACTTTCTAAAGATCAGGCGACATTTCGTCAATTTCAAGTTTGTTTCCGCAAGAAAAAGTTATCTGACAATGCC
>ENA-OQKC01000562-OQKC01000562.1-human-gut-metagenome-genome-assembly--contig:-NODE-562-length-15406-cov-2.296485_pt1 | contig 15406 bp, 12 predicted proteins | sample MGYA00242774_ERZ504790 | MGnify/ENA primary metagenome ERZ504790 (study PRJEB26092, sample SAMD00036419) | human gut metagenome | host: Homo sapiens | study: EMG produced TPA metagenomics assembly of...
CTTCTCTCTTCTCCTCGAATACCGGTTACTGATATAGCTGGATGTACCACTACCTCATATTCGGTCGTCTCCTGCTCGTTGGTCCGTGTGCCGAATCCGTACTTTTCCAGTGCCTGCACCAGTACCAGCTGGGTGTGTCGGGTTCACCTGCACCTTCCCGTAATATGCTGAGCTTGGTCAGTATGACGCTGGCAGGGAGCCATTTTACCTGCAGGTCCTCGGGCAGCGGTTTGCGGAAGAAGACGAAGAGGTTCTCCTCCACGGGGTCTTTCATGCGGTGCCGTTCGTTGTGCTTGTTCAGCTGTTCTATCTCCTCGCCCTCGTACCAGTATCTGAAACCGTCTTTCAGCAAGGCGAGCGCCTGGGCGTAGATGCCGGGATGGTTCACCGGGGTGTGGTAGTCTATGCCGGTGACGGTGATGGGGAGGAAACGCCGGTTTCCGCCGATGTCCTGCAGGCACTGCCGGTTGTTGGTGCTCGCGATGAAGGAGCAGTGGCGGGGCAGGGTGAAGGCTTCGATGTCGTAGGCCTTGCGCTGCGTCACGTTGTCCTGCGCGATGATTCGCTTCAATGCTGCCAGCTCGCCGGGCTTCACGCCTTCGAACTCCTCCATGTTGATGATGATTCGCGTGGCGAGCAGGCGGGCATCGTCCTTGTTGCTCGGGTCTATTATGCCGTTGTAGAAGTACTCTTTCCACTCGGGCGGCAGCAGGCGCCGAATCCAGCTGCTCTTTCCCTTTCCCTGCTCGCTGTAGAGGATGATGACGAGCTGGTTCATGTCCTCGTCGCTCAGCGCGCAGTCCACCAGGCCCACTATCCACCGTTTGAAGCCCTCCTGCCACAGTTCCCGGTTCTCGGTCGTCAGGGTGTCGGCAAGTTGGGCGATGTAGTCCGTCCCGTCCCAGGGGGGAAGCGCGTACAGATAGTCGGTGTAGGGGTTGAACTCCTTGGCGTAGTTGGAGTCTATCACGGCTCTGAGGAAATTCTGGTAGCAGGAGATGCCGGCCATCTGCAGGTCTACGAATATGGTGTTGTAGTCCTTTCCGCGCATGGGGCGGTAACCTTTTCCGGCATCTGCCGACAGGGCATAGGGCATGAATTCGAGGCGGTCCAGGATGAGGTTCCTGCGGATGCCGTAGTGCTCTTCCAGAAAGCTCATCACTTGGTTGATGACGGGCTTTTTCTCTTCCTTCTTTGTAGCGGCTTCGCTGGTCTTGTCGGTATAGATGTAGGCATTGTGCAGGGGAGATTCCACGTCGGGATACTCTTGTCCGAACTCGTTTTTCGCCAGTCTGATGGCTGTCTGCTCGTCCAGGCCCTTGCTGTAGCATTTGTTGCCCAGGGCGAAGAGGAAGTTGTCGCGGTTGCCTGCCCGGAACCTGGTGGTGCGCTTCACGGCGGTCACGGCTTGGGAGAATATCAGCTTCTCCCAAGGCTTTGCGTCCTGCGGCGTGGCGGCAGAGGAGGCGGGGAGGGGGTGTACCGTTTCGACGGGCGTCTTCTTTGGGCTGTTCTCCTTCTTCGCAGGCGGGATGATGCGTGCCGGCAACGGGGAAATCTGTTCCAGCAGTGCGGCATTGATATAGGCATGCGGGTCGAAGGACATGAAGTATCCTCGCGAGATGTCCTTTCCGCTTCCGTCCACCTCTACTCCGAGAAGGGCCTCGTAGTGCTCTTTGGCGGCGCTGTACAGCTTCAGGTGTATCTCCTCGAGCGTGGCGTAGGTCACCTCGCCCTGCCGGAGACGGTCATACAGACGCCGGGTGTATTCCGTCTGCATGAAGACGAACAGCTTGTAGCCGTGCCTTTTGGGGGAGAGGAAACTGCCCAGGGTGTGCGGGTCTTCGTTGATGAGGGTCCGGGTCTGCTCCAACTGTCTCTCTTCCAGGTCGTCGATGTCGAGCGTGATGACGGGGTTGTAGCGGGTGATGCTCGGTGCGAGCCTTCTTTCCCGGTAGTTGGCCGTGAGGGTCCTGAAGGGAAGCTGCTTCTTGACGTGGTTGGCTTCCTCCACCTTTCCCTGCGCCACGAGGCTGGCGATTTTGATGATTAACTTGGCATGCTTGCCGTTTTTTATGTCAGCCATGTCCTGCGTGAAGGTTGTCTCCCCGCTGACGGCGCTGAAACCACGGTAGGTGGTCACTGGAATGTTTTCCATTCTACTTGTATTAAGTTTGCCTTATTGGCGGCGCAAAGATGCCGTTTATTTCCTTAGGAAGCAAAAACGGCCATCCGCAGTGGGACAGCCGTTTTTTTACAATTTGAATTCCTTGGTCCGTTTTACTCCTTGGGATATAGCTCATTGAAGAGCTTATATATCTCATCCTCAATACAATCGGGGTTCAGCGTATTGCCGCTTCCGTCCGCGTCCATAAAGTTTACAAGCAGATGCAGCAGCTTGGCGAAGGGGCTTACACCCTTCAGTCCGTGTTCCTTTTGGGGATTTATCAGCAGTGGGATGAAGGGTGTCAGGAAAGCCTTCCGCTCCTTGTATTCCACGGTTAACGACTTGTGTTCTACCATAGAAAGCAGGTCGATGGCCACTTGCACCTCTTTGCTCTCTTTGGTGTACAGCACTTGGTAATCTCTCCCTTTGATTTGCATCACGCTAATTGGCGTTTTTTTGTTCTCATAATTACAATTTGAAAATCTAATTTTATATTAAGTTAACGAATCGGGTGCAAAATTAATAAAAAAGAGAAGTCTGTGCACTATGTATTACACGGATTGGCACGGATTTTTGTAGTTTCTGTGCGTATCACTTTTGTGTATGTCCGTGCGTATCATCCTTTTGTTTCCGTGAGTATCCGTCACTCAGAACGTAGCGAAGAATTTTTCTCTGTGCTCCTCTGTGCCAATCTGTGTAATCTGTGGTGCCCCTCTCCGTGAACTAGTGAAGCGTGTGTGTAATCTGTATGTATAGGGTGAGGTACCGGAACCTATGGTTATATATGTAACACACCCTTTCTTTAAAAAGATAAGAAATGACGCGCGTGCGCGTGTATCTTACCTAATAGGCGTAATTCTTTGATATATAGTGTGATGATGTCTGCATTAAAAAAGATTATCATTTTATCAATCAGAATATTTTGTACTTTCATTTCTTGACGTTACCTTTGCGTTCATTAAACGGAACGTGTTATAAAACATTTCTTTCATCATAAACGTTTCGTTGATAACGGCTTATCGCAAGATAGCTTGAATATAACTATTTCGTCGCCTTCCTTCCGAGATGGTGGAGGGTTTTGAAATAAAATGAATGCATATAGCCTATTTAAAGTAACCGCATTACATTACTTGACCGGGAGGTACTTCGCTACTCCGGTGTCCCCCAATCATATTTTTTCGTGAACGAGAATGCAGAAATGCACTGGTATGCAGTGCGTGTCACCTATAGCCGAGAGCTTTTTTTCAAGGATTACCTGGATGCAGCGGGCATTGAAAACTATATTCCCATGCGCTATGAGTATGTCGTGAGGAAAGAGCGCCGCCTGCGCAAGCTTGTTCCTGCGGTCCATAACCTGGTCTTCGTCCGCTCCACCCGCGAGCGTATGGATGAAATAAAGAACGAACCGGGCATGAACATCCCCATCCGCTATATCATGGACCGCGAAACCCGCCAGCCCATCGTCATCCCGGACTCACAAATGCGCAGCTTCATCGCCGTGTCTGGCACCTACGACCAGGCCGTGCTCTATCTTGAACCCACCGAACTGAACCTCTCCCAAGGAACCCGGGTACGCATCACCGGCGGCATCTTCGAAGGAGTGGAAGGGGTGTTTGTGCGTGTGCGCCATGACAGGAGGGTGGTGGTGAACATCGAGGGGGTGATGGCGGTGGCGACGACGTTTGTGCATGCGTCGCTGGTGGAGGAGATAGGAGATAAGTATTCAAATTAGGGTTCAAGTGTGACAGACAGCGTGAAGCCCTGAATTATTCTCACAAGTTCTGGAATGAGGCCTTCTTATATAAAGGACGGCTGTTATCCAATCTCGAACAATCCAGGCAGAGAGGGTAGTCCGTCCCTTTTACAACCCAACGAAAGAACTCCCTGCATTTTGAAAGCGATGAGGGAGTGGAGATTGCTGCCGTATATCATATATAATCAGCATGGTGAAGCTGCAAGGTAGGTCCGCATGGGATTATCTTGGCAAATTTTTTACCGGAATTTTTAACGGTTGCAGAGATTTTTTGAGTCTGACATCGCCAAATATAGACTCGGTTGTATGCCAATAGTTAAAAATCAATCAAATTTGATAACATTTTTTGTGGGGTACTCATTTTGGTGCCTTATAAAAAGGAAATGCTCTAAATTGGGTATTAACTGTACTTGCATAATTTGTTTAAAAGAAAACCGCCTCTGGGTGGTATTCTCTATGCGATAGTCAAAATTTGATGCTAACTACCGATGCCTACTGTTTCTGAAAATAACAAGCGTATAGCTAAGAATACTCTCTTCCTTTATTTCCGGCAATTACTAGTGATGGCGGTTAGCCTTTATACTGTAAGGGTAGTATTGGCAGAACTGGGTGCCGAGGATTATGGTATATACAATGTGGTAGGTGGTTTCGTAGCTATGTTTTCCATTATATCTGGAAGTATGACTTTGGCGGTCAACCGTTTTATTACGATTGAAATCGGAAAGGATAATGTCTTGCAGGCAACCCGGATATTCTCAACCTCCGTGATTATCCTTTTGCTTTTCTCAATTCTGGTTTGTATCGGCTTAGAAACTTTTGGCGTATGGTTCCTAAATGCTCAAATGGACATACCAGACGGGCGTACTATAGCAGCCAATTGGGCTTTGCAGCTTTCGCTTTTAGCCTTTGTTATCAACTTGATGAGTGTGCCCTACAACGCTGTAATTATCGCCCACGAGCGGATGTCGGTTTTTGCTTTGATTTCCATTTTGGAAGTTACTCTTAAACTTGCTGTGGTTTTCGTACTTAAGTGGATACTCTTTGACAAGCTGATTACTTATGCATGCCTCACCACGTTGGTGGCACTTATCATTCGTACGGTGTATGCCGTTTATTGTAAGCGCCATTTTGAGGAGTCCCGTTTTAAGTTCACTTTCGACAAGGGATTATTGTGCGATATGCTGGGATTCACAGGCTGGGCTTTTTGGGGAAATTCAGTTATCTTACTCAAAGACCAGGGAGTGAACGTGCTGCTCAACTTGTTTTGTGGTCCGGTAGTGAATGCGGCGCAGGGCATCGCAATGCAGATCAATGCTGCAGTGTACAGTTTTGTATCTAATTTTATGATAGCGATAAGGCCGCAAATCATCAAGAACCATGCTTCCGGAAACTTTCAGGCCATGCATATCCAGATTATAAAAAGCGGGAAATTCGGTTTTTTCATAATGCTGCTCATCCTGCTGCCGCTTTGCGGTAATATTGATTATGTGCTTGGACTATGGCTGGTGGATGTGCCAGCACATACGGCAAACTTTGTCGTGCTGGTGTTGTTGTATTCCTTGTTGGACGGTATTTTAACTCCGATTGCAATAGGAGTTTTCGCTCAGGGTGAAATCAAGGCATACGAGATAGCTTTGTGCATCATTTATGCAGTTAATTTCATTGCTTCATACGTGTGTCTTAAACTGGGTATGGCTCCAGAGACGGTCTTTGTACTCAATATTGCTTTTAAAGCATGCGTGTTGGCAGATTTGCTGGTGCATTCCAAGGCGAAGTATGCTTTTCCTGTTCATGCTTTCCTGAAGCAATGTCTGCTACCTTCAGCGGTGGTTTTCGTCTTATCAGGAGCTTTTACTTATTTCATGCCGTGGGAAGCACCAAATAGCTTTTGGGAATTTCTTCTGCACACACTGGCGATAATAATCTGTACCTCGTTGATGGCACTTGCTATAGGCATGACGAAAGGAGAGCGGCTCTTCCTAAAAAAAAACTTGCGGGATAAGATTACAGTGAAATTATATCGTAAAATATAAATTCTCATCTAAACACACAATTAGTATGAAAAGAACCATTGAGTTGACCCGTATCGCGGTCGATGGAGACACTGTCAAGTATGAGATTCACGATAACACAGGACTTGGTCTGCTTCGGAAAGAAAAAGTGAGGCTCAGATACAGTTCCATAATGCTGATGCTTTCGGTTTTGAGCCGGATAAATTGCCGGAGTCTGTACTAGCTTTACCCATTACGCTTTATCTGCTTCCAGTAACATTTTTCTACCATATAGAACTCATATTGTCATCCATAGACAATACTCTTTATCATAATATACCGACACTATATGCAGCTTATTCTCAGATGTATGGTCCTTTTAAGGAGGAATGGCGTGGAAAAATCGTTGCAAAAGAGATTGTTGCAAACCAGATGCCCGATGCAAGATATGACCGTATTGTATTCTTCTCCGGTGGTGTTGATGCCATCCATGCAGGAATAAACAACCCTGGTAAACGGAATGTTTTAGTCAGTGTGCCAAGCATAGAGGTACATTCCAGAAACGAAGGTGCCTTACGGAATGAAAAGTTTGTTATGATAAAAGAGTTCTCCCGTGTTATAGGAAGCGATTGGCTTTTGGTTGCCAATGATTTCAACCAAGTTGTTTTCGATGATGAAATAGGAAGAAATGGTAAAATTACGAGGTACCTTAGGAACACTCTCCAGCTGAATACGGTAGCATTTAATCATTCAGGCTTTTGGGGAATGAGGTATATTCCCAATTTGTGCTCAGTGGCTCCTTTTGCATACGCTATGGGAATAAAAGAACTCATCATGGGGTCTTCTTTGATAGAAGATAAACTTGAACCAGCTTTGGATGGAACCAACCCATTGTTAACCAATGGGTTCAAGTTCGTAGGCATTTCTTTTGCGGAACAAGACGGGCTTTATACCCGGCGTTCCCAAAAAGTGAAAAATATAGTTTCTACTTTTAAGAACCAAGGCAAACATGTTAGGATTTGGGCATGTTTTGTAGACAACAGCGAACAGTGCGGTGAATGTGCCAAGTGCGTTAGGACGCAACTCAATATCCTTTGTACCGGAGAAAACCCGAAGGATTGGGGATTCGCCCGCTTTGATGAAAAAAAGTTCTCGCAACTGGTGCGTTCTTACTGTTGGTTTGAAAATAGTATTGATGATGTATGGGGTATTATTGACTCCATAGACGACTCCCGTACTTATCCTTATAGTAACGAACTGCTGCATTGGCTTAAGCGAGTAGGTTATAAACGGTATTTCAACCGTTCCCGATGGATGCGCAAACTGATGTTGAACATAATTTTTAAGTTCAGTAAATATCCGCATTATATTTGTGTTGCTTGGCACAAAATGATAGGAAGATGAAAACGGCAATAAACTCGTAGAGCTGATTCTTATACATCCAAATTACAATCAAGATATGAAAGCAGGTTAAGAAAATATAAAATAAAAATATGGCTAAGGAAAATTTTATACATCAGAGAGGAATGTACAAATCGTGTTGTCGTTGTTGAAAGCCAATGGTATTAGAAAGATTATAGCTTCACCGGGTGCTACTAACTTCACATTTGTAGGTAGTGTGCAAAATGATCCATTCTTTGAGGTCTATTCTGCTGTGGACGAACGTTCGGCAGCATATATGGCTTGTGGCATGGCGGCTGAAAGTGGAGAAGCTGTGGCTTTGAGCTGTACGGGTGCGACCGCCTCGCGTAATTACTATCCAGGATTAACAGAGGCTTTTTACCGCAAATTGCCGGTGCTTGCCATCACTTCGCACCAAGGGACAGATAGGATAGGACAACTTATTCCTCAGAACATAGACAGGCGTATTCTTCCGAATGACATAGCACGGCTTTCGGTAGAACTGCCTGTGGTCAAAGATTGCAGGGACGAAGACTATGTCGTGATGGAAGTAAACAAAGCCATGCTTGAGTTGCGCAGGAATGGAGGAGGACCGGTTCATATAAATTTGATAACAACCTACAGTCGTGATTTTTCGGTGAAAGAATTGCCTCATGTGAAAGTCATGCGTCGCTTCCAAGCCTGGGATGAACTGCCTGTGCTGCCTGAGGGAAGAATAGGTATTTATGTGGGCTCTCATACACATTTTTCTGAAAAACAAAATAGGGCTATTGATCGCTTTTGTGCCACTTATGACGCTGTAGTGATTTGCGACCATACGAGCGGCTATTACGGTAAATACAAGTTACTTCCGACGCTGGTCCAGTTGCAATCCGATATCACTTCACCATTCCCTCCATTGGATTTGATGGTTCACATCGGGGAAATATCAGCAGCTTCTTTCAACGATACAATCCCAGCAAAGGAGGTTTGGCGAGTAAGCGAAGATGGGGAATTGCGTGATCCGTTTAAAAAACTGACAACGGTATTTCAAATGTCCGAAGAAATGTTTTTTCTGCATTATGGGAAAGATGGTTGCAATCGGCACGTTTTGATAGATGAATGCCGAGAACTGTTTGGTGAAATCTATGAGCAAATTCCTGAATTGCCTTTCTGCAATATTTGGACTGCCATGCAGCTATCTTCGAGACTTCCCAAAGGAGCGTTGTTCCACATGGGCGTTTCCAATACCCGGCGTTGTTGGAATATGTTCCAGTTGCCGGAAAGTGTTGAGTCTGCTTGTAATGTAGGTTGTTGTGGTATTGACGGTTGTGTCAGTACATTGGTCGGGGCTTCATTAGTCAATCCCGATAGGCTTTGCTATGTCGTAGTGGGTGATTTGACTTTCTTTTATGACCTGAATTCCTTGGGCAACCATCATATAGGGACGAATTTACGTGTTATGCTTGTCAATAACGGGAGGGGTACGGAATTTCGCTTGGGCATTCATCATTGCAATGTTTTTGGCGATGATGCCGACAAGTATATGGCTGCAGCTGGGCATTTTGGTAATAAATCTCCTCTGCTGGTTAAGCATTATGCTGAGGATTTAGGTTTCCACTATTTGTCTGCTACTACCAAAGAAGAATTTATGACTGCATTGTCTAATTTCACCAATCCACAGTTAAGTGATCATTCTATGATATTGGAAGTCTTTACTGACTCGAAAGATGAAAGCGAGGCTTTGTATCTGATGAGCCATATTCAAAGCGATGCCAAAGGCATGGTACGTAGTAAGCTGAAAGATGCGGTAAGGAATGTGGCAAGGAGAAAAAGGCATTAATGCTATAAAAAAATTTGAAAAATAAAGATGGAAACGTATGTGGTAGGAATAGGTGAGGCTACAACTACGGCTGCAAAGCCATCGGGTGTGGGACGGTGAATATCTTGGAGCAGGTAGATTTCACGTTTCTTTTTGCAACTTGTGAAATTTGAATATATCTATATGAATAATAACTGTTTAACAAGCGAAAAGGTAGAAAATATTCAACTACTGATTCGCATTATTTAAGAAATAGTGCATATCTTAATAATTTCTCTTCCTCTTCATACCAATATAGGAGGTATATTACAATCCTATGCCTTACAGACTGTTTTATCTCGCAATGGTCATGATGCAATAGTTCTGAACAGACCATTTTGCAGTAAGCCCAGTGTTGCGAAAGTTCTAGCCAAGGCTTGTTGTAGATTGCTTAAGAAAATGCTTGGTCGTGAGACTGTACCATTATTTTATGACTTCAAGCATTATAAAGAATATACTGTCATCAGTCAGCATACTGAGGCATTCATAGAGAAGAATATCCATTGTCGTTATTACAAACGCTATACAGATATACGGGAAGCGGATTGGGATGCTCTCGTGGTGGGTAGTGACCAAATCTGGCGGCGCAACTTCAATCAAAAGATTGAGAATGTATTTTTCGATTTTGCTTGGGACTGGAAAAATGTGAGACGGATTGCCTATGCTCCTTCTTTCGGACTGGATACTTGGGGATATTCAGATGTTGAAACGAAAAATTGTGCAGGGTTGGTGAAGAAGTTCAATCTTGTTACAGTACGTGAGGAGTCTGCAGTGGGGCTTTGCGAGAAGCATTTAGGCGTAAAGCCTATGCATGTCTTGGATCCAACGATGCTTCTCGATCGAAAGGATTATGAAGCACTGACATCAGAAGTTAAAGAAAAGTCTGATGGTGATATGTTGGTCTACTTGCTCGATCCGATGGAATCAAACCTTGTTACGGTAAAGGAGGTGTCTGCAGTGCTTCATCATAAACCTTTCTATGTATTCTCAAAGGTCAATGACACAAGTCTGCCACTCAGTGAACGTATACAGATTCCGGTAGAGAAGTGGCTAAAGGGGTTTCAGGATGCTAAGTTCGTGATTACAGACAGTTTCCATGGCTGCATATTCTCTATTATCTTCAATGTGCCTTTTGTGGTGTTGAGAAATGAACAAGGTGGATTGGCGCGTATTTATTCTCTTTTGAGCATGTTCTGTTTAAAAGACCGTTTAGTAGACTCAGTTGATGATCTGAAGCAGTTGAAGATTATTGATTGGAATAAGGTCAATGCCATCCGAGAAAAAAAGAAGTATTTTGCATTGGGATTAATTGATAAAATACTAAGATAAACCAACAGCTTCCTTTACAATAATAAATATGTCTTTATGCTCTCAATAATTATTCCCCTTTATAATAAGCAAGCTGTAATAGCGCGCACCATTGAGTCGATACTCAGCCAATCCTATATCAATTGGGAACTGATTATCGTGGATGATGGATCTACCGATGGCAGTGATGAAGTGGTGAGACTGTATCTTGGTGATCAGCGTATACGGTATATACGTAAGCCTAATGGTGGGGTGTCATCAGCCAGAAACCGGGGTATCAAGGAGGCTAAAGGGGAGTGGATATGCTATATTGATGCGGATGATTATTTTCTGCCGGAGGGATTGAAGACAATGGTTGAATTGGCAGAGAAATATAATGTAAAGGTGGCTGCAGGACGTTTTTTGATAGAAATTAAAAAAAGAGATTTCCGGGAGTGAATGGTAAAAGAGAAGGCGTATTGGAAGATAATTTTAAAGAGTGGTTTTTTAATAGGGTGATACCTCGTGCAGGAGCTGCTGTCTTTCATGCCGAATTATTGAAGAATCATTTGTTTGATGAGACATTGAGTCGATATGAAGATGCAAAATCTCTTTTTGAAATTTTACGTGAAAACAGAATGGCTTATACTCCTATTGATGTGATGACTTATTCTCTTGATAATCTCGGTCTAAGTGGTAAGGTGGCTGATTTTTCAAAGGATTTTATATTTAGTATGAACTTTGATGGAAAGTCTTATTGGGAAAAAATGCTTTTGGGGGATATGCTCAACCAGGGATTAAAGCTATATCCCGAATATAAACAATTCTTATTGAATAAATATGGCAACGATTTAATGTGGAGTAATAAGGCTAAACGATGCAATTTTATGAATAGGATAATATTTATTCCGAGAAAACTAATAATGAAGTTAAAGTTTTATTTGTCAGGTCCTTTAGCGGGTAAGCTATTGATAATGAGCTTATTATTGGTGAATTTTGTTGTTTTGTATAAATCTGATTTCTTGCCTAAAGTAGGTAAAAGGCTAAACCTTGATTGAAGTTAGTCCGACTGACGCACCCGATTACTGGGCTATACGTGGTTGGACAAATACATTGCAAAAAATGAGTTATGATGCGGATATTTGCTTTTTGGGTAATTCAATTACGTATGCGAGTAATTTTCAAACTTATTTCACGGATAAGAAGATTGTAGAACTAGGCTATCCTGGTGATACCATGATTGGCATGATGCGACGTATGGATATGCTGCGTGCTGTTTGTCCTGAAAAAGTGTTTTGTATGGCAGGTATCAATGACTTGGCAAATCAAAGTATGGATATGGATGAGTTTGCTGAGCGGTATAATGTTTTAGTGGATTCTATAACTAACGCTTGTCCTCATGCAGAAGTCTATTTGGAATCTATACTTCCAGTCAATCGTAGTCATAGAATGTATAGAAACTGTGACAGAATTATTCAAGCTAATCAAATTATTACTCGTATAGCAGGTGAAAAAGGAATGATATATGCCGCGAAAGTTATGGCATGTTATGGCGTCAAACTGATAGAACAGCCGGAGATTCTAAGAAAGGCAAAGGAAGAGTTTGACCGTCAGATGGAAGGAAGAACCTATAAATGTCCGATACCGGATGAAATCGGAGTTCCGGAATAAAGGAGGCAGGGGATGGTGGATTTTATAAAAGAAGCGGAAACAATCCAGCAACAGGTAGTCTTATGGAGGAGGAATCTGCATCAGTGTCCGGAATTACTGTTGGATCTTCCTAAAACATCCGCTTATGTAGAGCGGGAACTTCAGAAAATGGGATATGAAACAGAGCGGATCTGTCAGTCAGGTCTTACAACTGTCCTTGATAGTGGGAAACCGGGAAAAACTCTGCTTTTAAGAGCCGACATGGATGCGCTTCCGATACAGGAGGAAAGTGGACTTCCATATGCAAGCAGAACACCTGGAGTCAGCCATGCATGCGGCCATGACACACATATGGCAATTCTTCTTGGAGCTGCCAGACTTTTTGCATGAGCACAGACATGAATTTTGTGGAAAGATCAAATTTATATTTCAACCGGGTAGAAGAAGGTAGGCGGAGGCGCCAGATTGATGATCCAGTCAGGAATTCTGGAAAATCCCAAAGTCGACGCTTGTATGGGCTTTCATCAGGTCGTGGCAAGGGATCATCTTCCGACAGGCACGGTGGGATATACGAAAGGGGCTATGATGGCTTCAGCAGATATATTTCAGATACGGGTTTACGGAAAGAGTGCTCATGGAGCCAGTCCTGAATCCGGAGTGAATCCAATTCAGATTTTGACACAGATATACAGTGCTATACAGGTGATTGAATGTGCGGAAAAACCACGCAGCGCACAGCTTGCTCTTACAATCGGGCAGATCAATGCTGGAAAAGCAGGAAATGTGATTCCGGAAACAGGTTACATGTGCGGAAGTATAAGGGCTTACGAAGAGAGTGTCAGAGAACTGGCGAAACAAAGACTTGCAGAAATCTCTACACAGACCGCGGAGATGTTTGGAGGGCGGGCTGAAGTAATATTTACCAGTGAACTTCCGGCGACAGTCAACGATGATACAGTGAGAGAAGAGATGTTTGGTTATGTCAAAGAACTGCTTGGGAAAGAGCAGACGAAAATACTTCCTCCTATCATGGGATCAGAAGATTTTGGGGAAGTGTTAAAAGAAGTGCCGGGAGTATTTTTTCGGATCAGTCTGGGAGACAAGCAGGAGGGTTATCCGTATATCAGCCATAACGCAAAAGTAATCTTTAATGAAAATGGAATGAAAAATGCAGTTGCGGCCTTTGCGTACTGTGCTGTGAAATGGCTAAACGCCCATCAGACAATGTGACATACATAATCAATATAGGAACGGAATAGAGCGTATCTGTGTTTGTCGTCAGATACGCTCTGTTTTCGTAAAAAGTTTAATTCAGGATTCGGTATGCTTTTTCCGGCCTTCCACGGTTTGGAAGGTGGTCCGTAGTGATTTCTTCTGCTACGCCACAATTCAGAAGACGTTTCAAGAGACGGTTGGCACTGCGTGGTGTGATGTCAAGCGCAGAGGCAAGATTCTGTGAAGTCACATGTTCATTGTTAAGCGTCTCAAGGGCAGTAACAAAACGACGGACATAAGAAAGAGAAAAGCCGGTACGTCTGGAGAGCGCATCCAGATAGTCTCTTCCATACTCTGAAGACTGGGATCTGGCCTGCCTTTGGAATAGGAACTGTGACGAATACTGCTGATTCAATGCGGCGATTGTCGTCTGGTTCTGAAGCATTGCTTTCAGAGAAACTTCCTGAAGTAATGTAGTAATGGCTTCTTTCAGAATCTCATATTTAGGATAAACAAAGTAGGTTTTGACCCCGGCATGGAGCAGATCCGGCATAATATTGCTAAAACGTGTAACAGAATACTGGATTCGTCCTTCCCTCCAGAGACGGATATGTCTTTCTTTAATTTTTTCTTCCATTTCACAAAGCTGTTCGAGAGAATAGCTGGAAGTGTTCTGGTAAATCTCCATAATCAGATCGTGAAACTCTCCCCGTTTGAGAAAGTCATATAACGGCCGGTCCGGCTCTCCGGAATACCATTCCATCAGGTCATAATAGCCTCGTTCCAGATAGAAGTCTTTCTCATTATATTGAATCTGAAAAAAAGACTCATAATAACACAGGGGGCTGCTTCCAAAAGAAATAAGGGGTTTGGGAAGAGAAGGAACACGTTGGCAGATGGCTGCTCTTGGAACAGGCCCACTGACAAGGAATCCGTCATAATCCGGCTCCAGAGCGAGGTAAAGCTCTCCTGCATCTTGAAAATCTTTGTATATAAAATAGGATAGTTCGCAATTTAATGCAAGGGACTGATAATAGTTTTTTGCATAATCATTTAAGAACTCTGTTAAAATAACTGCAATTTTCATATTTGAACTCCAATCCTGATAATGCACAGAAAATAATGTATATCATTTTTGATAGTATCAATGATAACGTATCACTTTTTTTTATTTCAATCATTTTTGACAGAAAAAGGGAAATAAATGGAATGAAAAATTTTACCACTAAATAAAAGAATCTGCCTGTTTCAAAGCAGATTCTTTTATTATTGATGATGTTGTGCATAGCAGGTGGTTTGTTCTCAAAGTTCTGTTTTGGGGAACAAACCCAAATTTCGCAATGTGAAACACGGCCATGATCTAACAATTAGAAGAAATCAGCATCAACCGGATTCTCTGTTTTATAAACTTACTTTTTGGAATTTATTCAACAACCTGAAGATCTTTTGGATACTTAGTTAAAACTTCACATCCATCTTCTGTAACGATAACTAAATCTTCAATTCGTACACCAACATTATCTTTCAAATAAATACCAGGTTCGATGGAAAAGCACATCCCGACTTCTGCAACAAGATCACAGGACGGACTTGCTTCTGGTGGCTCATGGACAGTCATACCGACTCCATGGCCAGTACGGGTAAGGAAGTATTCACCATACCCGGCATCTGAGATTACTTTGCGGGCCACTGCGTCAATATCAGACATTTTTACCCCGGGTTTCACAAAATCTATGGCAGCTTGCTGTGCCTGTTTTACGATTTCATAAACTTTACGATGTTCTTCACTAACACTCTTATAGAAAACAGTTCTTGTCATATCGCACCAGTAATTATTGATAGGTGCCCACAAATCGAAAAGAACAGCATCACCTTCATGAAGCATTTCTCCAGCTACAGCCCCGTGATGAGGTTCAGCGGCATTTTTTCCGTAACATACATATTGCAACTGGATGTCTTGAACAGCACCGTGTTTTTCAAAAAACTCCTCGATCATGTTGGAAAAAGTTAATTCGTCTAACTCAGGGCTGATGTGGTTAATGCCAAATTCTACTGCCATATCATTGATCTTGGCTGCATGGCGCAATGCTTCTCGTTCAGAT
>ENA-OQKC01000563-OQKC01000563.1-human-gut-metagenome-genome-assembly--contig:-NODE-563-length-15399-cov-3.280382_pt1 | contig 15399 bp, 13 predicted proteins | sample MGYA00242774_ERZ504790 | MGnify/ENA primary metagenome ERZ504790 (study PRJEB26092, sample SAMD00036419) | human gut metagenome | host: Homo sapiens | study: EMG produced TPA metagenomics assembly of...
ATACATACGGTGGACTTCGCAGTCCCAGTCATCTGATCTGTCACTTCACGACATGCGTTTATACCGGGCAGGTCGTGTTCGCTGCGTGGTCCGTCCTGATAGAGGAAAAGCTTGGAGGACGGGCATTCCTGACTTGTTCAAACACTTGCGACAGCTGGTTGCGGGCGGTTGAAGAACAAAATGAGTACGGGTACATCTACAAGGAACGGTTTCATAGTTCAATCTCCTTTATTTGTAAAATTCGAGTTGTTGTAATGCGGATGTATATTCTCTAAATCTGGGTAATTGCATATAGTCACCGTATATCTTCCTTAGCACAGCATCTGTTTGGCGTGGTACGGGGAACATTTTTCCTTCAAATTCCATTTCTGTCAGTGGAAAAATATCGTCTGTATAGCGCGGTTTGAAATAGGCGGTGCCAAAAGAATGGCGTAATTCTTTTCCGGGGAATAACTTGGCAATGAACCTTAGGATGGGAAAACCGATGCGGGTATTAAAATGATAAATCCTACGAATCCGTTTGTATAATGTGCTTTCTTTTATATTTTTATTATTCAACTGATTGTATATCTGCCCTTGCATGTGTCCTCCTATCCAAGCTAGACAATAAGGGATCTTTTCTAAAGGAAAAATATCAATGTAGATACCGGTATAATGGAAAATACGGTCATATGAATTTGTTTCTTCCAAATGAGAATCCTTATCACGTAATTTGCCGTATATAAAGATGTAATTGGGATCTGTTTCATTAGTTTGCAATGCAAGATTGTCCGGAAGTTCTTGAGGAAGAACTTTCAGCAGACGCAGGTAATCTGAGCGAAGCATTTCTATGTCCAGATCATCATCCCAGGGAATGAAACCTTTGTGACGTGCTGCACCTATTAGAGTTCCGGAACTGAGCCAATAGGGTATTTGGTGCTTGCGACAAATCACATCAATAACCTCCAGAAGCTCTAACATACGTAGTTGCTGGCGACGGAGAAGGGAACCATCGGGATTAAATCGCTTTCTTAGTTCACTATCCATACATTAATTTTTTAGTAGTTTATAAAACAAATCAGCGTTAATGTAACCTGTTTCTGACAGGTCTTTTCCTTTTAATTCTCCTTCATGGATATATTCTTTGTTTAATACATCTTGCCCCCATAGCAATATTTTATCAATGTTTGGGGTACAAATATTTAATACCTCTGCTATTGATTTGATTATCAATAATCCAAATGGAAAATCCTCAGTGAAATACCGGCTTTTGAAATCAGGCAGAAATCCTTTTTCTGTTTTTTCCATAGGAGCTGGAATATGTTTGAAGGCAATGATGGAGCGTATCTTGCGGGTAAGTGACCTTGCATCATAACTGTCATAATATTCCAATAAAGTAGGAATTGGCTCTATTCGGACCGGCAGTGCTTTCAGAATTTGTTGGAATTCATTGTCACAAGCAATGAGGAGCTCCGAACTTTCTTCGTCCCAACTATTATAGAACCCGGGAATCTCATGATATGTTTTTCCTCTACTCCAGGTATGGAAAAGTGAATAAAGACGGGCTGGATGAAGCAATGGATTGCTATTGGTCAGGCTGGCTTCTAGAAAATGATGAAGCATACGCACCGGCGTATCTAACATTTCTTGAAGAGTTCGTAGTAAAATATCGGATTTTGATATGTTTACGGTAGCTATTTGTAATTCCTTTTTGTATCCCAACAAGAGTGCTTTCTGGCCATAGGTTTGTACACGGGCAATGAATGGAGCACGCTGGAATCCGAAGAGTGAAGCTGTTTTGCCTAATATTCTATAAGCGGTAAAGAAAAAACCGGTACAACTGACTACACTTCCTATGCAAGTTTTTTCCTGCAAGAACGGTTGTATGTGGAGAAGTTCTTCCTCAATGGCAAATCCGGGGAGACAAAGCAATACGATATCAGAGTGTGGAATGACTTCTGCCGGGTTAGCCGTAACGCAGGCTAATGAGCCGGAGAATGTATTTCCCCGGCAATCTTCAATGAGTAATGATGGATTCCATTGGTCGGGATGCCGGGTGAGGATGGAAACATTAAAGCCTTTATGTGCAGCTACTCCTGCAATGACGTGCCCCAGACCGCCACCGCCACAAATACAGATATTGATACTCATGCTTGCAGTTTTTTTAAGTTTTCAGCCAGATAATTGTTGTCTTCAGTGTCGCGTATGGCGATACGGATGTAATTCCTGCCATCGAATCCTGTCTTGGTACTACAATCTTTTAACAAGAGATTATGCTCCAGCAATAAAGAAACGAGTTTGGTGGAACTGAAGCGGGAAGTTACTTCGCACAGGAAATAATTGGCTTGTGAAGGTATGACACGTAGGAAGTCAACCTGTTGCAATACCTCGAAAAAGCGTTGGCGCTCGGCTATGAATTTTTTACAGGCATTTTGATAATCATTATTATACTTGCTGTATATCTGTAAATAGAATTCGGCGAAGGAGTTTATATTCCATATAGCCATGTTTTTTCGTAAATAGGATATTATCTCTTTGTCGGAAGATGCGGCTATCCCCAAGCGTAATCCCGGAACTCCATAAGATTTGGAAATACTTTTAATGACTGTGAGGTGTGGGTATGTTTCCAGAACTTCATTCTTAAGCAGCGTATTTTCGACACTTTTTTCGCTGAAGTCAACAAAAGATTCATCCAGTATTAAGTGGATATTTCGCTGCTGCGTCCATGCCAGCAAATCCATAAGTTCGTTAAGGGGGATGAAGTTACCTGATGGGTTATCCGGATTGATCAAGAGTAAATGGCGGATATCTTTGTCCGCATAAAAAAGCATCAGTTCTTTTGCCGTATAATGAAAATCGGCATTCTGTGGATAGAATGCAATGATTTCTTCTGATTGTCGGTTGGGATATTCTTCAAAAGTGGGATAAATTACTCCCATTTTGCCATCTGAATGTTCCATCAGCGCTTTGATGATTTCGGCGGCTCCGTTGCCAACAACCACATAATCTTGCCGGATACCGAAGTTTTTTGCCATGACAAGTGTGTTCACTCCCATGCCGGAAGGGTATTCACGGAGAAGCACATTAAAATTAGCCTGTAGTTCTTCACACATTTTTTGTGGTGGAAAATAGGGGTTTACTAAATAGCAGAAATCTTTCAGCTTTGGGAAACGCCAGTATCCGCCATATCTTTTTTGGTAGCGTTGTAGCTGGTCCTGTTCGGCAAAAATGGTTTCAGCGATGTCAAGATCTTGTATATCATCAATCTCATACCAGCGTTCTCCTTCCAAAGGGAGTCCTTTCAGTTCACATCTCTCCAGCAGGGTGATTACCCGTAATACCTGTTCGTAATATTCGTTATTCCCCAGGGCTTTGCTGTAGGCTTCAAGAAATGGCACATAACTGTTGCGGAGAAACTCTTTACTGAATTTATAGATATTGACGGTTTTGTAGTAATCGTCAATATCTGCGTAGCGGAACGTTTTTTTTGAGATAAAATCAATGATGTCATTTTCAGTATTGAGCCGTACCATCGTGCCGTCCATCCATGGCTCATATTTAGCTACAAGTGCCAGATTGGGATAGGGGTTATTTAAAATTTTGTGGAAAAGTGTATCCTCAAAAATCAAATCGGATTCAATTAATAAAGTATCTTGCTTTTGCAATTCCTCTTTAGCAAGATAGAGAGAATAGATATTATTGGTCTTATTGTAGACAGGATTGTAAATATATTCTATCGGAGTATTTCTACTTTGTTTCTCTATGTGGGTACGTAATTTCTCTCCCTGGTAGCCTATGACTAAAATGATGCGTTCCAGATTTAATGAATCTAACTGTGAGAGCAGACGGTCTATCAGATAGGTCCCGTTTACTTTAATCATACACTTGGTGTTATCTTTGGTAAGATCTCCCAAGCGCTTGCCCATGCCGGCGGCTAGAATGATTGCTTGCATAATAAATTTAGGTATATATATTGCAAAAGTAGTAATTAATTAGCATTTATAAGCGATGTTATTTATATTTGCCTCAAATTTTAAACAGGAATGGGTAAAATAACATTTGTACCGGTAGGAGGATTGGCCAACCGTATGCGTGCAGTGGCTTCGGCGGTAATGCTGGCAGGAAAGACAAAAAGTGAATTAAGCATCATTTGGTTTCGGGATTGGGCACTGAATGCACCGTTTTATCAGTTGTTTAAGCCTGTAGACAGGGAAGTGGCTTGTTTACGGGATGCTTCGCGGTTGGATTATGCATTATTAGACAGACCTCGTTCCAAGAATTTTCATTTCCCGCTTTTGTTTCAGAAACTGCTTTTCAAGTCTTGTCTGTACGAGCGTTCCATTACTCCTTTATGTAACCGGCATTTTGATTTTGAACGGTGGGTTAAAGAAGGTGGCTGTGTTTATATGGCATCATACACCGCTTTCCAACTTTATGATTATGCATGGATCAGTCGGTTGTTTGTTCCGGTAGACGAGATTATGGAAGAGGTGGAAAACCGTTGTCGGAATTTTTCGGATGCTATGATTGGTGTGCATATCCGTCGTACAGATAATCTGGCTTCTATCAGGCAAAGCCCTATCGAGTTGTTCTATCAGAAATTAGATGAGAAGATAAAAGAGGACGGCAAGGTGGCTATCTATTTGGCTACAGATTCGGAAGAGGTGAAGCGGGAAATGAAAGAGCGTTATGGTGACCGGATATTCTGTTCCGGAAAAAAGGCAGACCGTGGATCTTTGGAGGGAATAAGGGAGGGTATCACGGATATGTACACATTGGCTCGTACACAAAAAATATATGGTTCTTTTCAGAGTTCATTTTCGGATATGGCAGCTCAGATAGGAGGGGTTCCATTGGAGATTTTGAAATTATGAGTTACGGAAATAAATCATTGTTTTAATGATTATCTGCAAACTATTTTTATTTTTGCTCCTCTTCTTTCTATGGCATTTGCCAATTTGTTTTCTATTTTTCCTAATAGCAGCCGTCTGCTCCATTCTATAACAAGCGTCGTCAGACAGATAGAAACAAGTGTTCCCATAAAATACAGAACAAGTAGTTGCTGTCTGCATAAGGGGTATACCAGGGTTGTAAACGAGTGGATAAGAAGTCCTTGAAGCATATATAAGGCAAAAACGTATCCTGCTAGGTAATTGATGATGCGGGATGAAAAATGCCACCGGGTAAACTGGTAGAAAATCATGATAGAGGCGATGATAATCAGTAGATTATTATCTCGGGCGAATCTCAGTATGATATTTCCACTCATTGCTGTAAGCAGGGTATTCAGTATAAAAATACCGGCAAGGCTGCCTGACAAGATTTCCCGGCTATGTCGTTTCATGTTTTCCGGAAGACCATAGGTCTTCAGATATTGTCCTATGAGATAAGCTAGTGTGACATTGATAATTCCCTTGCCCGTGTCATTCTGAATTTCAAAAAACAGGATTGTCGGGGCAAATACAAAAAAGAATCCCCATAGTAACAGTAGTTGTTTATAACTTTTTGTGAGAGGTTATGAACCAGCCGGTTTAAATAGGGCGAGAAACAATAAAGTACTACATAGCAGGTCATAAACCAGTATTTTTTGCTAAGTATCGGTAGCAATGAGGAGGCCAGCCCTGTCCAGGTATGCGGAGTGTGAAGCCATATTGTTTCGATCAGATAAGAAACGATGGAATAAAACCATACGACAACCAGCATTTTGAAAAATTTATGTGTATTGAAACGGATTCCAAAATAACCTGAGATCAGAATGAACAAGGTTACTCCGGTGTTTCCCAGTGTATTGATAAATAGTATGAATTCTTTGTTCAGCCAGTTACTGGTGTGGAAGGTATTTCCTAGAATATGCATGGATACAATCAGTATGATACTGATAATTCGTAAACATTCTAATCCGGAGTGACGTGTAGCAGCCATTATTTCTTGATTATATAGTGTAAACTCTCTTTAAAAGTGACGGAGCCGCTCAACCACAGGATGGCTGTGTAGAGTGTGCCGGCTATGATCATTTTGCTTGCCATTAATAAATACAGATTGGCAAAGCCGATAGTGATATAATAGGTAGCCGCCATTACCGCGGTAGCTATGAAGGCAAACGGAAGGATGTCTTTCAGCGCTGCAAACAAGCTGAGCCGTATTTGTTTCCATACAAAATAGTGCCATACAAACAGCCAGCAGATATTGATGGATACATACACTATAATCATGGTATGTACGCCGTATGGATAGAGCAGAAGCATGGTTGTTAACTGGATGATGCCTAAGCCGATGGTATTCCACATATAGATATCCGATTTTCCTTTGCTGATGACTAGGTTGGAATACAATTGGTTATGGGAATGAATGCGCCACCGATGCAGAGCAATTGCAGGATGAAGGCACTGGGTAGCCATTTGTCTGTAATAGTCAGTATAATCAGTTCGGGTGCGATTAATGATAATCCTAACATAGCCGGAAAAGAAATAAAGGCAGTGAAGCGGAGCATCTTCCGGAAAGCGCGTTGTTGGCGTTCCCTTTCATCCGACAAACTGGAAAGTACGGGTTGGGCCACACTGTTGACTGTTCCTGAAATTAATGAATGTCCCATATAATTCCATTTATTAGCTTGAGTAAAATAGCCTACTTCTTGTCCCGAATAGAATTTACCAAGGATAACGGTAAAGATATTATTATTGATGTGGTTGAATATATTGGTTACTAATAATTTGCTGCTGAAAGAAAGCATCCCTCTCAAAGGCTTGAAGTCGAAAGTAAGTGTAGGTCGCCAGGGTGAGAAGCACCAATAACAGATATTAATGGTTCCTACATAGACAATGCTTTGTGTGGCTATCCCCCAATAGGCAAATCCCAAGCAGGCCATAGTTATACCGATAGTTCCTGAGGCGGTTAATCCGATAGTGACCGCCATTGCCTTTTGCTTGACCATTAAGTTGCGGAACAGGTAAGCACTGTGGGCAATGCCCAAACTGGCTACAAAGAAACCGAGGAAAGTGTATCGTGCCAAAGCTGTCAGTTCGGGAGTGTGATAGAATTCGGCAATGAGTGGGGCGCAAAGGAACAGAATGAGGTAGAGACAGGCACTTAGCCCGGTACTGAACCAGAATACGGCATTATAGTCTTTGTGGGAGATATCCCGTTTGTTGGCTAGGGCGGCCGTGAACCCGCTTTCCTGCAAAGAGCCTGCAATAAGGGAGAAGATGGACAGCATTCCCACCATGCCATAATCTTCCGCATTCAGAATGCGTGACAGGAATATCCCGAAAAAAAGATTCAGCAGCTGCTGTACTCCATTGCTTAATCCGCCCCAGAAGAGGCCTTTTGCTGTCTTTTCTTTCAAGGATTGTTCTGCCATTTTTATAGATAGATTATAAAACAGTCAGGCTGAAAGCGGACGTTTCAGTTGCTTTCAGCCTTTTCTGTATTTGGGTGTATATTATTTCACTTCACTGCCCGGCTTTACCTCTCTTAATAAAGAGGTCACCGCTAAGGTGCCGTCAAAGTTTTCAGCACTCAGGATCATGCCTTCGCTCACCAATCCGTTCTTGAATTGGCGCGGAGCAAGGTTGGCAATGAATAAAACTTGTTTGCCCACCAGTTCTCCGGTTTATAATGTTGTGCGATACCGCTGACGATGGTACGGTTCTCCAGTCCGTCAGCAATCTTGAATTTCAGCAGCTTTTTCATTTTAGGCACTACCTCACACTCTAATACGGTACCTACACGGATATCTAACTTTTCAAATTCTTCAAAAGCAATTACCGGTTTATCGGGTTGCTTTATAGTTGGCAGCCTCGTTTGCTTTTTTGGTAGCCAACAGTTTGTCTACTTGTGCTTGAATGGTTTCATCTTCGATCTTTTCGAACAACAGTTCTGCCTTATTCAATTGATGTCCTTCTGCCAGCAGATCGGTACGCCCCAGTTGGTCCCATTCAAATGTTTCCATATTCAGCATTTGGCGGAGCTTTTCGCTGCTGAAAGGCAGGAAAGGTTCGAATGCAATAGCCAGATTGGCAACTAGTTGCAATGCTATGTTAAGGATGGTGGCTACACGGTCCATATCAGTTTTTGCCAGTTTCCAAGGCTCTGTATCGGCTAAGTATTTATTACCGATACGTGCCAGGTTCATTGCCTCTTTTTGTGCATCGCGGAATTTGAATACATCCAGTAGCTTTTCTACTTCTGCCTTTACGTCTGCAAATTCTTTTAATGTTTCTTTGTCGTAGTCGGTCAATTCACCGCAAACGGGAACTTTCCCGTCGAAATATTTATGAGTCAGCACTAAAGCACGGTTTACAAAGTTACCGTAAACAGCCACCAACTCATTGTTGTTACGTGCTTGAAAATCTTTCCAGGTAAAATCGTTGTCTTTTGTTTCGGGGGCATTGGCTGTCAATACATAGCGCAATACATCCTGTTTGCCGGGGAAGTCCTGCAAATATTCATGCAACCATACTGCCCAGTTGCGTGAAGTGGAAATCTTGTCACCTTCTAGGTTCAGGAATTCATTGCTAGGTACGTTATCCGGTAAGATATAGCTTCCTTCCGCTTTCAGCATAGCAGGGAAAACAATGCAGTGGAATACAATATTGTCTTTTCCGATGAAGTGAATCAAACGGGTTTCTGGATCTTTCCACCAAGTTTCCCAACTGTCGGGAAGTAATTCTTTTGTATTTGAAATATAGCCGATGGGGGCATCGAACCATACATAAAGTACTTTTCCCTCAGCACCTTCTACAGGAACAGGGATTCCCCAATCCAAGTCACGGCTTACCGCACGGGGTTGCAAGCCCATATCCAACCAACTTTTACATTGTCCGTATACATTGGGACGCCATTCTTTATGATTTTCAAGAATCCATTCACGCAGCCATCCTTCGTGTTTGTCCAATGGCAGATACCAATGTTTGGTTTCACGCATCACTGGTTTACTGCCACTGATAGCACTTTTCGGATTGATCAGGTCGGTCGGAGAAAGTGATGTTCCGCACTTCTCGCATTGGTCACCGTAGGCTCCTTCTGCATGGCAGTGAGGACATTCACCGGTAATATAACGGTCGGCCAGGAACTGATGGGCTTCTTCGTCGTAATATTGCATGGAGGTCTTTTCAATGAACTCACCTTTATCATACAGGGTTTTGAAGAATTCGGAAGCCAGTTCGTGGTGTGTCTTTGATGTAGTACGAGAGTATATATCGAATGAAATTCCAAATTCTTTGAATGATTCTTTTATCAAGGTATGATAGCGGTCCACCACATCTTGTGGAGTAATACCTTCTTTCTTTGCACGAATGGTGATAGGTACTCCGTGTTCGTCAGAGCCTCCGATGAAAAGAACATCTTCTTTTTTCAGGCGGAGATAGCGCACGTAGATATCAGCAGGAACATATACACCTGCCAGATGACCAATATGTACCGGACCGTTTGCGTAGGGCAAAGCGGATGTGACGGTGGTTCTTTTGAATTTATTTTCCATTGTATGATGTCTTTTTTGTTATTTCTACCAGTAACGTGCAAAGTTAGTGATTTTTAGTAAGTATATGGAATAATCAGAAATATTTCTCCCTTAAAATCTCTGACAGGCCGTACTTATTATAAAATATGGTTATTCGGGGGCTTTGTCGGAAGAAGTGAAAATACAGAAAAATGTTATATCGTGATGCAGTGATTTGCACTTATTTGCATTTAATCTTAAGGAGAGAAAAATGATGAACTAAATTTTACTTATCCTGTTTTTTATAAAACCTTAAGTCGAACGAGACATGAATACGTGGTATAAATTCATTTTAAATGCACTTTTCTCTAAAAAGAGAGAGGATAAAGATTGGGAAACGACCGATAAGGAAGAGGATGTTCTTTCAAATTACATTGAACTGGACTCATTGATGCAGGTCATTTATCATGCAAAGGAAACTGAGTCGGGCAGCTAAACTAACCGGCCCAGTCTTCTCTATCAAGATTTCTATAGCTTATCGCTTCTGCCAGGTGGATGGAAGTAATGTGTTCGCTGTTGTCCAGATCGGCAATGGTACGCGCTACTTTTAGAATACGCCCGTATGCGCGCGCCGACAGGTTGAGGCGTGTCATGGCAGTTCGTAATAATTTTAGCCCTGCTTCATTGGGTTGAGCGTACAGATGGAGTAACCCGGCTTCCATTTGTGCGTTGCAGTAAATACCCGGATGGTTGGCAAAACGTTGAGCTTGTATTTTCCGGGCCTTGATAACCCGTTCGCGTATGCTTGCACTACTTTCCGCATGATGGCGTTCTGCCATTTTTTCGAATGGAACCGGAACTATTTCTATTTGGATATCTATGCGGTCCAGTAAAGGACCGGAGATACGGTTCAGGTACCGTTGCACTTGTCCGGGATTACAGACGCAAGCTCGTGTGGGATGATTATAATATCCGCATGGACAGGGATTCATACTGGCTACCAGCATGAAACTGGCCGGATAATCCAGACTGTATTTAGCTCGTGCGATGGATATATGCCTGTCCTCTAGGGGTTGGCGAAGTACTTCAAGTACACTTCTGTTAAATTCCGGCAACTCGTCTAGAAAGAGCAAACCGTTGTGAGCCAGACTGATTTCTCCCGGTTGGGGATTGGTGCCGCCACCTACCATTGCTACTTGCGAAATTGTATGATGGGGACTACGGAAAGGCCGGATGGCAATCAGTGAACTGTCTTTTCCTAATTTTCCTGCTACTGAATGTATTTTAGTCGTTTCCAGACTTTCACCCAATGAAAGGGGAGGGAGAATGCTTGGCATACACTTTGCCATCATGGACTTCCCACTTCCGGGTGAACCGATCATAATCAGGTTGTGTCCTCCGGACGCGGCTACTTCCAATGCGCGTTTTACACTTTCTTGTCCTTTCACATCAGCAAAATCGTATGGAAAGCTACTTTGGTGTTCATAGAATTCCTCCCGTGTATTGACGATGCTAGGCTCCAGATTGCGTTCATTATTGAAAAATTCGATGACCTCTTTGATATTTTCTACGCCATATACTTTCAGGTTGTTTACTACAGCAGCTTCCCGCGCATTTTGTTTGGGAAGTATGAAGCCTTCAAAACCTTGCTCGCGGGCACTGATAGCTATGGAGAGGGCTCCTTTGACTGGTTGAAGGCTTCCATCCAGGCTAAGTTCTCCGATAATAAGATAACGTGAAAGTTTTTCTTCCGATACGATTTGGGTAGCGGCCAATATTCCGATTGCTAGCGGAAGGTTCGTATGCAGACCCCTCCTTGCGTATGTCGGCAGGGGCCATATTCACTACAATTTGACAAGTGGGGAAATTTATATCCGTTTACCTGTAAGGCGGAAATTAATACGTTCATGACTTTCTTTCACGGCCGAGTCCGGCAGACCGACAAGGAAGAATTTTATACCTCGTCGAACTATTTACTTCAATAGTTACAATGGTAGCGTCGATACCTTGAACGGTCTGCTCCATAGACTTTTACCAGCATTCTTTATTTTTAATTTTGCCTCTTTCGAGCACGTTTCTGCCTCTTTGGCGGCTTTTTCTTTCTCTTTATCTTGTTCTGTCAGCTGTCTCACTTTGTCTATCAGTTCTTTGCCCCGTATATCTTGTGTGATGACCCGCTTGTCAGGACCTATCAGTATATTGGCAGGAATCCGGGTTATGCCTTGTTGCTTGACAATGGAATTGTTCCAGCCTTTGAAATCGCAAACTTGTTTCCATTGCGTGGTATCTCTTTGAATGATTTTCTCCATCCATTCCTTTTTATCCAGATCAAGGGAGAGGCTGATAATAACAAACTTGTCTTTTTTCAATGCCTTTTGTACGGATACTAAAGAATCTTGTGTGGCAATGCTTTCTTTGTTCCAGCTTGCCCAAAAATCCAAAAGGACATATTTCCCTTTTACACTGTTCCAGTTGACGGTCTTTCCTTTTTTATCCGTGCACGAAATGTTGGAAACGTAGCGATGTTCTGTCAGTTCTTTTTTCTCGCTTAATTTATTCTGGAGTTCTATAATATAAGGTGTGTCTTTTATAATACCGCTTAGTCCTTTTATCAGCTGATCTATGTGGTTGTAATCAGGAAGCGAGTCCTGTACGTAATATTTGTCTATCAGATAGATATTGCTGTACGAGCTTGGGTTGGTCTTAATCAACGAATCCACAGCAGTCATAACAGCTGCCTTGTTATTTTCTAAGGTGCTAAGGTACTGGATATGTTTTGCCAGTTGTGCGTTTTCTCCCTTTCCTTTAACCTCTATCTTTCCGGCCATTCCGTTTAGGGTAACACTTTCTCCTTTATCAGCATATATCGGTAAGATTTGTTTTTCTCCCAATAGTAATGAGAAGATAGTAAATGTGTCAGGGGTAATGGTGTAAGTGAATTTACCTTTTGAGAGGAGTATGGTATCCAGCTTGTAATCGGGTTCTTGATAAAATACTAATATAGTGTCTGAAGGAAGTCCTTTAATGCTTCCTTCCAAGGTGAATGTATTTTTCTTGCCGCAGCCGCTTGCCAGCACAACAAGAGTGAAAAGAAAGAATAGTAATTTTTTCATTTCAAGATATTTTTTGCGAAAATACGCATTTTGTGGCTAAAGGCAGGTATAAATGAAGGTTATTTTACATAAAAAGACCGGAAGCTTCATCACGAAGCCTCCGGTTTCAGTCATAATCATCTAAAAAACTAGACAAGATGATATCTAGTTATATTATTTGATAGCATCAGCGTATTTAGCGAACTCGCGATCGTTAGCAGCTTTTTCAGCCATTGAAGGATCTTTTGCGATTGCGCTCTTGATGCTGCTGCTTACCAATGAAGCATTGTTTGTGCGAGCACCAACGATAGCCATCAAGTAGTCAGTCATTGCATCCGGATTCTTGATTGCAGACAAAGTAGCTTTTGCTTTGTTATAGTCTTTAGCCAAAATCTGAGCTTGAGCGGCACTGTTAGTCTTAGCGTCACCGAATGAGTTGACAGCTCTGTCATACTGGCCTTGTTTGATATATAAGTTACCCAAAGCTTCGCCGGCAGCGTTAGCACCTGTAGCTTTGCCTAAGTAAGTTTCAGCAGCTGCAACATTGCCCTTAACCAATTCGCAAAGACCAAGGTTAGCGTTTACTTCAGGAGCGTTAGCGTTCTTAGAAGCAGCTTGTTTGAAGTAGCTTTCTGCTTTAGCAGCATCACCGGCAGCGAATGCCAATTCACCCAAGTTATTATAAGCACGGAAATCGTTCGGATAAAGTTGAGTTGTCTTGGTGAAGATAGCTTCTTTGCGAGCGTTGTCGTTAGTCAGTGTAGCAGCGTACAATAATTCTTCTACACTCAATACTTTAGGATCAGAGTTGAATGCTTCGTTGATTTCGTCATCGCTACGACCGATGATGTCATAGTTGGCAGTTAAACGGGCACGACGCAACTGAGGCAGGATTTCGTCAGCCAAAGTTTTGTATACAGAAGAGATATTCTTGATTTCAGCTTCTCTTTGTTCAGGATCATTGTACATAGAAAGAACACGTAAGATCAAATCTTTATCCTGCAAGTTTGATTTAGATACCAGTTCTTGGAAGCCTTCCCAGTCTTGTGCAGTGTATTTTGCATCCAGGTTAGTATCAATCTTGCCCTTCTTCAACTGGCGTTCCATATATTTTTCTGTGTTTGCTTCACGGTTTTCAGCCAAACCGGTGTTCAGTTCCACACCACCATCAGGTGAAGCGTATGCAGAAATTTCGATGTTGTTCAGTTTGTAGTTCTTTGTGTCGGCATTAATTTCAGCCACTTTCTTATGGAATTCTTTGATATCGTCAGAATTCAATTCGCTGTTGCGCAAGTTGGCTTGCTGGATCAAGAACATGATGTTGGCAGTCTGAGCATCTTTAATAATGCGTTGGAAAGCATCGTTAGCGTATGATGCGTTGGAGCTGGCAGCAGTAGGCAGTTCAGAAGTCGCGATAACGCCATCAGCGATTTTCACAGAAGGAATAGTGTATGATTTCTTTCCTTTTGTAATCTTGAAATCAAGATAAAGTTCAGAGTTTGCCATTTCGGGAACGTAGTCGAAAGAAGCTTTCATCGTGTAGCTGCCACCTGCCTTGTAAGCGATAGTCTGATTGTTTCCTTCTACTTTTTCTCCTTGGAATACAGCGGGCTGGCCTTTAGCTTCGCCGCCTTTCCATCTCAGAACGGGGGTAACTTCAACAGTTGCGTTCTTCTTGAAATACTTTTCGGGGAATTTACCATTAATTGTCACAGGCACTTTACCACCGATTGCTTCAAGCACTTCAGGGTTAGTTGTGAAATAGTCAGAAGACAATTCTCCCATCTTGCCGCATGATGATAAGGCAAGGACCAATAAAGCCACTAAGGGCAAATACAACTTTTTAATCATAGTTACTTATTAATTTAACGTTTGTAATGTAAAATTCGCTATAGTACGTTTTTGTGCGTCTCTTTGGGGACAAAGATAGGAAAAACTCTATTATATGCTAGCTTCTTAGCCTGCTTTTTTTTCAATTTATCTTAAAATATTTTAGAATATAGAACCTTTATTATCTTTTTCTCTGAATTTGATGTTACGGGGGTGATGTTCTATGATTTCACTGCGTAGCATATTACGGTCTATATGTGTATAAATTTCTGTTGTCCCGATACTTTCATGTCCCAGCATACACTGTATGGCACGCAAGTTGGCGCCTCCTTCCAGCAAATGTGTTGCAAAAGAATGGCGGAATGTGTGAGGACTGATTTTTTTTTTCAGACCTATCCGGGCTGCCAGTTCTTTGATGATATGGAAAACCATGATGCGGGAGATGTTCTTCCCGAAATTGCTGATAAAGACAAAGTCTTCAAATCCCGGCTTTATTTTCATCAGGTTACGGTCGGTGAAGTAGAGCCTGATTTCCTTGATGGCGCGCGGTGAAATAGGAACCAGCCGCTGTTTGCTACCTTTTCCTTCCACTTTGATGAAGCCTTCTTCAAAATAAAGTTCGGATAATTTCAGGTTGCAGAGTTCGGAAACGCGGAGCCCGCAACTGTAAAGCGTTTCCAGTATGGCCCTGTTGCGCTGTCCCTCTTTGGTGCTGCGGTCTATGCTTCCTATCAGCAGGTCTATCTCTTCTACAGTCATTACTTCGGGCAGTTTGAAACCTGTCTGGGGGGATTCCAGCAATTCTGTCGGGTCGGCTTTCAGGTAATCTTCCATAATGAGGAAACGGTAGAAAGAGCGGATGCCCGACAAGATGCGTGCCTGCGAACGGGGGTGGATGCCGATATCATGTAATCCGGCCGAGAAATCTTCCAGATTTTCAAGCCGGACATCCAGAATGTTGATGTTTTCTAATGTAAGATAAGCCAGTAAACTTGTCCAGGTCAGTAAAGATAAGCATCTACCGTATTGTCAGATAACGATTTCTCCAAACTTTAAATATTG
>ENA-OQKC01000564-OQKC01000564.1-human-gut-metagenome-genome-assembly--contig:-NODE-564-length-15391-cov-3.884631_pt1 | contig 15391 bp, 19 predicted proteins | sample MGYA00242774_ERZ504790 | MGnify/ENA primary metagenome ERZ504790 (study PRJEB26092, sample SAMD00036419) | human gut metagenome | host: Homo sapiens | study: EMG produced TPA metagenomics assembly of...
GGAGCGTTACTGCACGTGTGGCTGACCATAATGGATCAGTACTTGCTGCAGTTCTGCTCTTTTAGAACAGTAGCCGATCTTAAGGTGTGTATCGTTTTCCGAAAATAACCCGGGTAGGGTAAAATATTCAAAATTTCTCATAGAGATTAGGCTTCCTTTTATGATTCATGATCTATTGATAAATATAAGGAATCTGGTTTCCTTACAGGTCAAGCAGATATTTATGATCCCGCAGGGGTATCATCTTGATTCATTTAATTGGTTAAAGTCGTTATAATAATAGCATAGAAGAGAAACAGACGCAAATAAAAGCTATTGAAAAAAAGGTGTAATTTTGGGGGAATGTGATATAATGACTTCTGTGAAGGAAAAGTGACCTGATCACAGAAACAGACCAATGCGAAGCGTATATTATAGAACAGATCCAAACGAAGAAGAAAGCAGGTGTCTGAAATGGAGAATATCATTATCATAGGAGCAGGTCCGGCCGGGATCTCGGCAGCACTTTATGCGGCAAGAGGAAATATGGATCCGCTGATCATAAATACAGGGATCGGTTCACTGGAAAAAGCGGAGAAGATCGAGAACTATTACGGACTGGAGCAGCCGCTGTCTGGCAGAGAGCTTTTCGAAAGAGGTCTTGCCCAGGCAAGAGCACTTGGAGTACGGATCCTGGATGCCCAGGTTGTGGGAATGGGTGGTTTTGATACTTTTGAGGTGAAAACTACCGTAGGAGATTTTGAGGCACGCAGCGTGATCCTGGCAACCGGAAGCAGGAGAGCTTCTGCCAGGATTCCGGGAGTAAAGGAATTTGAGGGAAAAGGTGTCAGCTACTGCGCAGTATGTGACGCATTTTTTTACAGAGGAAAAGAAGTGGCAGTGCTTGGAAACAGTGATTTTGCTCTTCATGAAGCAGAAGAACTTTCTCATACCGCTTCCCGTGTGACGATCTTTACAGATGGAAAGAAACCGGAATTTTCAAGAGAAAATCCGCTTCCGGTTAACACCATGAAGATCCAGGCGATCGAAGGAGATGAGCGTGTTTCCGGCATCCGCCTGAAAAGTGATGTGTCCATGCAGGAAGCAGGTACCGGAGCAGATTCTTTTGTGCCGGCAGAGGGAGTCTTTGTAGCACTTGGTACAGCCGGAAGCTCGGAGATGGCCCGCCAGATCGGAGCAGAACTGAATGAAAAGGGAAATATCCGGGTCAATGAAGAGATGGAGACTACAGTTCCGGGACTGTATGCAGCAGGTGATTGCACCGGTGGACTTCTCCAGGTGGCAAAAGCTGTTCATGACGGTGCCCAGGCAGGACTTTCCGCCTGTCAGTATGTGCGGAAGCTTCTGAAGGCGTAAGCATAAGCATAAGCTGATACTAAAAATAAATACAGAATCAAGGAGGAATTTTATCATGGCAAAAGTTTTTACAACAGACAATTTTGAAACTGAGGTATTAAAGGCAGAAAAGCCGGTACTGGTAGATTTTTGGGCAACCTGGTGCGGACCATGCAGACGTCAGGCTCCGGTCGTGGAAGAGCTTGCAGAAGCCGGATATGAGGTTGGCAAGGTTGACGTAGACAAAGAGCCATCACTGGCACAGCAGTACAAGATCATGAGTATCCCCACACTGCTGGTATTCAAAGAAGGAAAAGAGACCGCACGTTTTGTGGGACTGACATCAAAGACAGAGCTTGAGGCAGCGCTTCAGTAACCAAAACAGAAAACAGAAAAAACAGATACAGCTCTGGGAACCGAAATGGTTTCCGGAGCATTGTTGGTTTACTGAAAATTTTAGATAAGGGTTAATAAAAATATGGATGAGAAAATAATAAAAAAGAATGCAGTGCCTGTGATCGCGGCAATGATCACAGCGCTGGCCTTTTCTTTTTACGGGGCCTTCCAATGGATGGAAATACTTCTGTAGAAAAAATGAGCGATGTTTATAATGGATTGGGATGCACGAGCTTGCTTGCATGGATCCTGCTTCTTATTTTATACGTGAAAGGATGGGAGGGCTACCGGAAATACAGAAACTGGCAGGCACATGTTTTGGCAGTGATCGTTTTCGGCGGGAATGCTTCTTGGAACTTCTTATTTTACAAATGGAAACTGGGATTTTCTGTTTGGCGCAAAGAAACAGATCCTGATCTCAGCCGGATGTTTTATAGGATTTTATATTATCTGTGATATGGGAATCACTTATTTCTGGAGGATTCCTGAGATGGAGTTTTTCCGAAAGGCCTGCGGGCGTATCCCGGCCAGAGAGGAAGAAGTAATGTGGTTCCGCCTTGCAAAGATATCTATGATCATTGGATGGACACCGTTTATCCTGGCATTTCTCCCAGGTTCGATCCCGGCAGATGGATTTCGGCAACTGGATGTATTTTTGGGAGCTATGCCGCTGGACAATCATCATCCATGGGTCCTGACGATGATCATGGGTGGACTGCTGACACTTGGAAAAACTATCTGGTGTTATAATTTTGGAGTATTTTTGATCGTCATTGTGTTTACTTCTGTGGAAATCTGGTGTTACAGTGCGGTAGTCCGCTATCTGTACAGATGGAAGGCTCCAAAATGGATACTTTTTGGTACTGTTCTGTTGTTTGCATTTGTTCCCATATTTGGAAGCTATGCGCAGGCAGTGATCAAAGATGGATTATATACGGCAGTCATTACTTTGTATTTTGCAGTGTATATAGATATTTGTCATTCCTTTTCCAAGAGAAAGGCAGTATATTTATTTCTTCTGGGAATCAGTGTTTGTCTTACCCGAAATAATGGCATTCATCTGGTCCTGCCTTCTTTGATCCTTTTGTTTTTCTTCCTGGTAAAGGGCGCGAGGAAATATGCATTTATTGTGGCTGTCTGTGTTTTTGCCTGTTATCTGGGCGTAGAAAAGGGGGTAGCACCTGCCCTTGGCGTGGCACCTGGATCCCGATGTGAAATGCTTTCGGTACCGTTTCAGCAGACTGCCCGATATCTGAGAGAATATCCGGATGATGTAACCGCAAGTGAGAAGAAAGCGATCAACAGGATCCTGGATTATGATGTTCTTGCCGAGAAGTATAATCCGGAACTGTCGGATCCTGTGAAAATTACATTTAGGTTCAGAGATGATGATAATGATCCTAAATTGGATGGATACATGAAAGATTATTTTAAAGCCTGGTTTGCCATGTTCCGTCGTCATCCGGGAGTATATGTCCAGGCGACATTGAATAACACCTACAGCTATAATGATCCGTTCCATATGGGAAGAGGACAGCAGGGCGTGTACCGGTTCTACATAGATAAACTGTATCAGAAAAAATCCGGGATCGATGTCAGTTTTGTTGGGCCAAAAAAAATCCAGTATATATTCCGGCTTTATGATGAATTATGGATGCGTGCACCTGGGCTGGGACTTATCTTAAGTGCAGGAACGTATACCTGGCTTACTCTGTTGCTGATGGGGTATCTTCTGGTGAAGAAGCAATGGAAAAAACTCCTGATCTTTGCCATACCGGTGCTGAATATACTGATATGTCTTGTGTCTCCTGTAAATGGGATGATCCGTTATATGTGGCCGGTAATGACTATTATGCCGATGCTGTTCTGGTGGATCCTGCAGCCGGCACCTAAAACATCTTCAAATTAAAAAGTATTCATCATTTCATAAAGACGTCTTTTATCCAGAATGCGGATCGATCCCCGTGAGATCTGGATAGAGCCGTCTTTATTCATTTTTTTAAGGCTGCGGCTGACAGCTTCTCTGGCACTTCCGATGGAGCGGGCGATGGCTTCCTGTGTGAGAGCGAGCTCATCGGAACCGGTATCTGCAGCTTCATCCAGAAGAAAGGCTGCGATCCGCTGAGTCAGGGTCATAAAAAATGTCCGTTCGATTCCTGCGATCACATCTGAGAAATGTTCAGTTGTCCGTTTGTAGATGAAATTTTCCAGATAGATATTGTTTTTCATCAGCCGGGAAAAAGGAACTGCCGGAAGCAGAAGCAGATCACAGTCTGTTTCTGCATCGATCTGTACATCAAATGTAATGGCAGAAAGCATGCAGGAGGCGGAAAGAGTGCAGATGTCACTGTCCCTTAAACGGTACAGGGTTGCCTCTTTTCCCTGAGCGGACAGTAGATAAACACGGAGAACTCCCTTCAGAAGAAAAAGAGTTCCCAGGCATTGGCGCTCTTCAGACTGTACGGCAGCACCTGCCGGGTAATGAAGCTCGCGAATGTTATCAAGAAGAAAATTCCGATCTTCTTCCGTCATATGTTCCCAGAAGGGAAACGCCTGAAAATAATTCAGACAGCTGTTTCGATCCATAAAAAGATTACTCCTTTATAAAAATATATAGTACTCATTTTAACGCTGTTTGGATGGAAATACAACAAAAACGGCATTTTTGCGGCAGGAGGGAAATCCCTGTTTGTTACTGTTCACTCCGTTCTCAGCAACACGCTTCGCGATGCACAGAATTTATGCTGATCGCATAAATTCGCGCGGTATGTCTCGGGTTTTCTGTGACCTTCGCTCACAAAAAACACCTCGCGGAATATTACCAGTGAACAGTAACCCCTGTTTTTCTATTTACATCCGGTGGCGGGAACGTTATAATCATAAAGCGAAAAGGATCAACAGAGAAATAATGAAAACTGCCGGGGAAAGAAATTATCCGACAGAAGTTAGGAGAATATAAAATTTGAAAATCTTACTTGCAGCATGCAATGCAAAATATATCCATTCCAATCTTGCGGTATATAACCTGAAATCCTGTTCCGGAGAATACAGCTCCAGGGTTGTGGTCAAAGAGTATACGATCAATCAGATCAGGGATGACATTTTAAAAGATATTTATCTGGAGCAACCGGATGTGGTCTGCTTTTCCTGCTATATCTGGAATATTTCTTTTGTCAGGGAGCTGGTGCCGGATCTTAAGAAAATCCTTCCACAGGTGGAGTTTTGGGCAGGAGGCCCGGAGGTATCCTACGATGCGGTGGAATTTCTGAAAAAGAATCCTGCGTTTTTTGGAGTGATGGTGGGAGAAGGAGAGGAAACCTTCCATGAACTGGCAGGTTATTATATAGAAAGAAAACCGGAAACTTTGAGCGGGATCCGCGGAGTGGCTTTTCGTGATGAAAACAAAGGCAGGGATATTGTACACACGGGCTGGCGGGAATTGATGGATTTAAGTAAAGTTCCGTTTGCATACAGCAATCTTACAGAGTTTAAAAACCGCATTATTTATTATGAGAGCAGCAGGGGATGCCCCTTTTCCTGCAGTTACTGCCTTTCTTCCATAGATAAGAAGCTTCGGTTCCGTGATATTGAGCTTGTAAAAAAGGAATTGCAGTTTTTTATTGATAATAAAGTTCCTCAGGTCAAATTTGTGGATCGTACCTTCAACTGCAAGCATGACCATGCCATGGAGATCTGGAGGTATATTACGGAGAATGATAACGGGATCACCAATTTTCATTTTGAGATTTCAGCAGATCTTCTCCGTTCGGAGGAGCTGGCGCTGATGAAAACCATGCGTCCGGGCCTGATCCAGCTGGAGATTGGTGTACAGTCTACCAATCCTCAGACTATCAAAGCCATTCGGAGAACCATGGATTTTGAAAAGCTGAAAGGGATTGTAGAGCAGATCCACAGCTTTGGAAATATCCACCAGCATCTGGATCTGATCGCAGGACTTCCCTATGAGGGATATGACAGCTTCCATAAGTCCTTCTGTGATGTTTACGCACTGCGTCCGGAACAGTTTCAGCTTGGTTTCCTGAAGGTGCTGAAGGGTTCACACATGATGGAAATGACAGGGGAATATCAGATTCTTTACAAGGATCGGGAACCCTATGAGGTACTTTCCACAGCCTGGATGACCTACGGGGAGATTTTAAGGCTGAAAATGGTGGAAAGTATGGTGGAAGTGTATTATAATAGTGGGCAGTTCAAAAATACCCTTGTATTTCTGGAGAAGTATTTTGACGATCCTTTCCGGATGTATGAGGCACTTGGCAGATTTTATGAGAAAAAAGGATACTCGGAGATCTCTCATTCCAGGATGAGGCGCTATGAGATCCTTATGGAGTTTGCCGGAGAACAGAAAGAGATCCCGTCGGAAGCACTTTCCGATGTAATGCTCCTGGATCTTTATCTTCGAGAGAATTTAAAGAGCAGGCCATCCTTTGCTTCAGACCAGAAGCCGTATGAGCGGCTGATCTGGGATTACCGGAAAGCGAAAAAAATCCCGAAAACCGCCCATATCGAGGTGTTCCGGGATGGAAAGAAGCTTCTTTTTGATTATACAGACAGGGATCCTTTGACCAACAATGCGCAATTAACGGATATTACAGATGAGGTGAATGATAATTATGGGAATGTTTGATCCGAAAAAAAGAAAAGTGATCACAGCGATCATCGCAGTTATTCTGGTACTGGCAATGGTAGTTCCGACAGTGCTTTCGCTTATCCTTTATTAAGGCGGCAGTTATGAAACTTGGAAAAAAAGCACTGGAGGCGCTTCAGGCAGAGATAGACGGACGGCTTATGCCGGGAGACGAGCTGATCGTGGCAGGCCCTGTGGCAGCAGAAGGAACTGCATGGATCACAAAGAATTATTATGACAGGCTGCGGGAGTTTTTTGCAGAACGGTTTCTCGAGGATGCTGTAAAGCTTCCTGAGGTTTACGGAACAGGAACAGAGAATGATAAAATTTGGAAAATGGCGGAAGAATCCGGAGCCAGTGCCCGATATCGGATGGGAGAAGGCGGCTTTCTTGCTGCCCTCTGGAAAATGGCGGAGGCATCCGGAGTAGGTCTTAGTGCAGATCTTCGAAGTGTGCCCATCCGACAGGAAACCATAGAGATCTGTGAGATCTTTGATGTGAATCCGTACAAGCTGCTTTCCGGCGGAAGTATTCTTATGGGAATCCATGGCGGTGATGCGTTTGTGCAGCAGTTGCGGCGAGAGGGGATCATGGCAGCAGTGATCGGGCAGACCGATTCCGGAAATAACAGGCTTCTTTACAGCGGCGGAAATGCCAGATATCTGGAACGCCCGGCAGAAGATGAGACCAAAAAGCTTGGCTTTTTGATCTCATGAGCAAGCAGCGAAGCGGATTGCGAATGCATATTTTGTATATTTAATGCTATGTAGAAAAGAGGAAAAATAAATGGGAGTTTTGAATATTGTGCTCCATGAGCCGGAAATTCCGGCAAATACAGGAAATATCGGCAGAACCTGTGTGGCAACAGGAACCAGGCTGCATCTGATCGAACCGCTTGGTTTTCGCCTGAATGAAAAGGCCATCAAGCGTGCAGGTATGGATTATTGGGAACATCTGGATGTGACCAGATATCTGGACTATGAGGATTTTCTCAAAAAGAATCCGGGAGCAAAGATTTATTACGCAACCACCAAGGCACCTCAGACTTATACAGATGTGCAGTATGAGGATGACTGTTTCATTATGTTTGGCAAGGAGAGTGCGGGAATCCCGGAGGATATCCTGGTAAACAATCAGGAAACCTGCGTGCGGATCCCGATGATCGGAGATATCCGTTCCCTGAATTTAAGCAATTCAGTTGCCATTGTGCTTTATGAGGCGCTGCGACAGCATAATTTTACGCATATGAATCTGGAAGGCCATCTGAGAAATTACGATTGGAAATAAGCCTGCAAAGAGTAAATAAAAACCTCTGATCTGGAAATACTGTAGGAGATATTGAGAGATATTTCTTTTACAGCCTTCCGGATCAGAGGTTTTTGATGTTTTATTTTGCTTTTTCCAGTGTAAAGATAAATTCTGTTCCAACACCTACGGTGCTGATCACATTGATATTCTGCTTATGAGCGTTGATGATCTCTTTTACAATGGCAAGGCCAAGCCCGGTACCCTTGCGGTCTTTTCCACGGGAGACATCGATCTTATAGAAACGATCCCAGATTCTGGAAAGACTTTCCTTTGGAATTCCGCTTCCATGGTCTTTGACTGAGACAAAAACCTTTCCATGATTGACTGTGGTTTCCAGTGTGATAGAAGAATTGTCGCTGCTGAATTTTACCGCATTGTCCAATAAATTGTATAGTACCTGCTGGATCTGTTCCATATCTGCACGGACAAAAAGCTCTTTTCCCGCAAGGAGGAGCTCCAGACGGATGTTTCGTTCCGAACAGGTTCCCTCAAAGGTGGCGGCTGTGGTACGGATCGTTTCATTGATATCAAAACGCCGCATATGCATCATACGCTTTTTGACATCCAGTTCGTTTAAGGTAAGGAGACTTCGGGTAAGCTTTTCCAGACGGGTGGATTCAAAAGCAATGACTTTCAGATAACGTTCCTGCATTTCCGGTGGGATGGTACCGTCCAGCATGGCTTCCACATAGCCTTTGATGGAGGTCAGAGGCGAGCGGAAATCATGGGACACATTGGAAATGAATTGTCGTTGATACTCTCCGTTTTTGTTTCAGCTTGTCTGCCATGTAATTCAGGGAGTGGGAAAGATATCCCATCTCATCTTCAGAATCTACGGGGATCGTGTAGGTAAGATTTCCGTTGGCAAATTCCAGGGCACCCTTTAAGATTTCTTTCAGAGGTTTGTGGACCCTGTAAAAATAGATCAGAAGAAAACTGAAAAACAGTGCATAGATCACAATAAAGATCAGGATCATAACCTCTACGATATTGCTGCGGCTTTCGTAGAGGTTTTTCATAGGGTAGTGGATCACCAGATAACCAGTCACCAGATCCGTATCTTTTATGGGAACGACTGTGCTTAGCTGTGTGGTTTTTAATGTCCCGTAAAACGTACCGGAGGAATAGCAGGTATCTTCGTAATCTTCCGGTCGGAAGTTCCTGACGGTGATATCACCGGAATCAGAGGACTGCTGGTTTGTGTTTATCAGAACGTTCCCATCTGTATCCATAACCCAGAAATCTGCATTTTGAAAGGCTGCTGCAGAGGAAAGAGCCAGGGTGAGGGATTCGTTTTTGGGGCTTTTTACAGCCTGACGAAGTTCATTTTTGGAAACCAGCTGGCTGGCAGTGCGGTAAAGGGACTCTCCGGTAGAGCGCTCCAGCCTTTTTTCTACCAGGTAGGAGCCACCGGAGGAAAGCAGCAGAAAGCAGATTCCGCCCAGCATAAAGTACAGGATCAGCAGTTTAGTATAAAGATGCTGTTTCATGAATCCTTTACCTCAAATTTGTAACCGATCCCCCAGACTGTGGAAAGAGCCCAGTTTGGATTATCCTTGATCTTTTCACGGAGACGTTTGATGTGAACGTCTACGGTTCTGGTATCGCCAATGTATTCATAGCCCCAGATGTGATCCAGAAGCTGTTCTCTTGTGAAAACCTGATTGGGAGAAGCTGCCAGGAAATAGAGAAGCTCCAGCTCCTTTGGCGGCATATCGATCTGGTGTCCCATATAAGTTACAGAATAGTTGGTCAGGTTGATCACCAGATCCGGATAGGAAACACATTTTTCCTTTGGCGCGGCAGACGGAGATTTTACATGAAATCTGCGCAGTACCGCACGGACACGTGCCACCAGCTCTTTGGAGTCAAAAGGCTTGATGATGTAATCATCCGCTCCAAGTTCCAGTCCCAGGACTTTGTCAAAGGTTTCTCCCTTGGCGGAAAGCATAATGATCGGTACATCGGAGGTGTGACGGATCTCACGGCATACCTGGTATCCGTCAATGCCCGGAAGCATGAGATCCAGAAGGATCAGATCCGGGTGAAAAATATGGAACTGCTTCAGGGCTTCCTCGCCGTCATTTACGATCTTAGTCTCAAAGCATTCTTTTGTGAGATAGAGAGCAACCAGCTCTGCAATGTTGTTGTCATCGTCAACAATGAGGATTTTCTGTTTTGTAGCCATGGCTTCAGCTCCTTTTTATTTCTTGAATTCTACAATGGTCACGCCGGCATCGCCTTCTCCGAATTCGCCGAGACGGAAGGAAGCTACGTGCTTTTGGCGCTTCAGGTAATTGTGGACACCTTTGCGGAGGGCACCGGTACCTTTTCCGTGAACGATACGGACGGATTTCATGTGTGCGATATAGGCGTCATCCAGATATTTATCCAGCTCTGCAACTGCCTCATCTACGGTTTTTCCGAGAAGATTGATCTCTGTGGAAATGCTGGCTGCCTTGGACATACGGATCTTTCCGGCGCCGGTACGCTGCATGGACGGAGTGGTGATCACCGGCTCGTCCACAAGCTCCAGATCGGAGATATGAACCTTGGAACGTATGATACCCATCTGCACAAAGAGATATCCTTTGGAATCCGGATAACTGGAAACTGTTCCTTTCAGATTCAGGCTGAGCACCTTTACAGTATCGCCAAGAGAAAGATCGGATGGCTTCAGCTGTTTCTTTGGCTTTTGCTTCTGCTGCCTGGAAGACATTCCATTTTCGGCTTTTGACATACGTTTTTTCAGGTTCTGGCGCTCTTTTTCCACGGAAGCGGTATCTACGTGATCCTTCTGGAATTTATGGAAAAGCTTCATGGTCTGATCTGCGTATTCCTTGGTATCGCGGAGGATTGCATGTGCCTGTTCATTGGCTTCTCTGAGAATCCGCTCTTTACGTTCATCCAGCTTTTCTTCTTTTTCCTGAAGAGATTTTTTCAGCTCTTCTACCTGTTCTTTGTAACGGGCAATTTCAGCACGCTCGTTTTCGATGGTGACACGGCTCTGCTCCAGGGATGTCAGAACATCTTCAAAAGATTCATCCTGCTCGCTGATCTGTTCCTTTGCTTTGGCGATGATGAAATCCGGAAGCCCCAGCTTGGAAGAAATGGCAAATGCGTTACTTTTTCCCGGAACACCGATCAGAAGGCGGTAGGTCGGACGTAAGGTTTCCACATCGAATTCACAGCAGGCATTTTCCACACCTGGAGTGGAGAGGGCATAGATCTTCAGTTCGCTGTAATGGGTGGTTGCCATGGTACGGATACCCTGCTCGTGAAGATGTGACAGGATCGCAATGGCAAGAGCGGCACCCTCTGTAGGGTCCGTACCTGCACCAAGCTCATCGAAGAGGACCAGGGAATCCTGATCTGCGGATTTCAGGAAGGAAACCACGTTTGTCATATGAGAGGAGAAGGTACTTAAGGACTGTTCAATGCTCTGCTCATCTCCGATATCAGCATAAACCTCGCGGAAAAGTGCAAGTTCGGAACGATCCAGCGCCGGGATATGGAGACCCGACTGTCCCATCATGGTAAGAAGACCTACGGTTTTCAGGGAAACAGTTTTACCACCGGTGTTTGGTCCGGTGACAACCAGGAGGTCAAAATCATCCCCGAGACGGATGTCAATAGGAACGGCTTTTTTCTTATCGATCAGTGGATGACGGGCCTGGCGAAGCCGGATCCGGCCTTCTGTGTTGAAAACAGGTTCACTGGCGTTCATGTCCATGGCAAGTGCGGCACGGGCAAAAATAAAGTCCAGCTGTACCATGATGGAAAGATCTGCGTGAATAGCTTCCAGCTCAGCAGCTACCTGCTGGCTTAAGGATGCAAGGATCACTTCGATCTCTTTCTGCTCTTTCAGCTCCAGCTCGCGGATATCGTTGTTCAGCTTGACAACAGCCATAGGCTCAATGAAAAGAGTGGAACCTGTGGCAGACTGGTCGTGGATCATACCGGGAACCTGGCCTTTATATTCAGCTTTTACCGGGATACAGTAGCGACCGTCGCGCATGGTGATAACGGAATCCTGAAGATAATTCCTGGCACTTCCTGCAACCAGAGAAGAAAGCTGGGTGTGTATCCGGTCGTTGGTGGCTTTGATGCTGCGGCGGATCTGACGAAGCGTGCTGCTGGCATCGTCACTGATCTCATCCTCAGAAAGGATACAGCGGCGGATCTCTGTGCTGAGGGGTGTCAGAGGTTCCAGTGCTGCAAACATTCCGTCAAGGGAATCGGTCATTCCGTCATCACGGTCACTTCTGGAATAGGCCTTTACACGACCGGTATTCTCAAGAAGACTGCAGACAGAAAGCAGCTCCGGTGCATTTAGGGCGCTGCCAACAGTAAGACGTTTTAATGTGCCGCGGATGTCCTTGACGCTGCCGAAGGAAATGCCGCCTTTTTTGAACAGGCGTGCAAGGGCATCGTGTGTCTGCAACTGCATGGACCGGATCTCTTCAATGTCTGTGGAAGGGGTAAGCTTTCGACAGAGATCTTTTCCCATGGGGGAGGATGCCTTGTCTGTGAGCAGATCTATGATTTTATAGTATTCAAGTGCTTTGTATGCTTTTTTGTTCATTGTTGCTATAGTTACTCCTTTTTGTTACTTCTGTTGATTCTGTGCTTTTCTGCGTAACACAGGATATGCAAAAAAACACTTCGTTTCCTATTTTACATGATTTCCATAGCAAAGGAAAGTAAAATGTGTTATGATACTGAATAAAGCCCGGAAGTAAGTGGAAACTGTGCAGAAATGCCAGAAAGCCCGGACCGGGATGCGGCCAAAGATCATAAAGAAAGTCTGGCTATAAATGCAAAGTGTGAAGCAGATGTGTTTGTGAGTATGTCTGCTTTGAAAGTAAAAAGAACAGAAAGGCAATAATTTTATGCGTTTTTTAAATGAATTACATGAGGGAGACAGAGTAAACGGGATCTATCTCTGCAAACAGAAACAGGCAGCTACAACGAAAAATGGCAAGCCCTATGAGAATCTGATCCTTCAGGATAAAACAGGTGTGATCGATGGTAAGATCTGGGATCCCAATTCTCTGGGAATTGATGAGTTTGATGCGCTGGATTATATTGAGATCATGGGAGATGTGACAAGCTTTGCAGGCGCCATGCAGCTGAATATCAAGAGAGCACGCAAGGCAGGAGAAGGGGAGTATGATCCGGCAGATTATCTTCCTACCAGTGAGAACAGTGTGGATGATATGCAGAGCCAGCTGCGAGAGCTTATCAACAGTGTGAAGAATCCCTATCTTTCCCAGCTTCTGAAGAAGCTTTTTGTAGAAGATCAGGAATTTATGAAGATATTTGAGGGACATTCTGCAGCCAAGACCGTACATCACGGCTTTATCGGCGGACTGATGGAACACACTCTTGGAGTGACACGTCTCTGTGATTACATGGCAAATGCATATCCGGTTTTAAACCGTGATCTTCTGATCACAACCGCACTTCTTCATGATGTGGGCAAAACGAAGGAGCTTTCTGCTTTTCCGATGAATGATTATACAGATGAGGGACAGCTTCTGGGACATATTGTGATCGGGGCACAGATGGTACATGATCTTGCAAAAGAGATCCCGGATTTTCCGGAGAAGCTTGAGAATCAGGTGATCCATTGTATTCTTGCACATCATGGTGAGCTGGAGTACGGTTCTCCCAAGAAGCCGGCACTTGCAGAGGCAGTTGCCCTGAATCTGGCAGACAATACAGATGCAAGGATGGAGACACTGACAGAAATTTTCCACGCAGACAAAGGCAAAAAAGAATGGCTTGGTTTCAACCGGCTTTTTGAGTCCAATTTAAGAAGAACAGGAGATATTTAATACATGGAATTCCGTAAAAACGATATACTCACTTTAGATATAGAGGATTGCGGAGTTGACGGTGAAGGTATCGGGAAAGCCGATGGCTTCACCGTTTTTGTGAAAGACGCCGTGATCGGAGACCGGATCAAAGCCAAGATCATCAAGGCAAAAAAGAACTATGGCTATGGCCGTCTGATGGAGGTGATCACACCGTCTCCATACCGTGTGAAACCTGCCTGCTCTATTGCCCGCCAGTGCGGAGGATGCCAGCTTCAGGCATTATCCTACGAGCAGCAGCTGAAATTTAAAGAGAAAAAGGTTCGTGGACATCTGGAAAGAATCGGAGGTTTTCAGAATCTTGATATGGAACCGATCATGGGGATGGAAGACCCCTATCATTATCGAAACAAGGCACAGTTTCCGGTAGGAAAAATAAAGACGGAAAGATCATCACAGGCTTTTATGCAGGAAGAACCCACTCCATCATTGATAACCGAGAATGTATTCTGGGAGTGAAACAGAATAAAGAGGTTTTGGACCGTGTGATCGGACACATGGAAAAATATCATGTACAGCCCTACGATGAGGCCACGGGAAAAGGTCTTGTACGTCATATTATGATTCGTTATGGCTTCCATACAGATGAGATGATGGTCTGTCTGATCTTAAACGGAGATAAGATCCCTGCAGAAAAGGCTCTTGTGGAATCACTCTGTGAAATTCCGGAAATGACCAGCATTACCATCAATGTTAATAAAAAACGGAACAATGTGATCCTGGGTGATCAGCTTCGCCTCCTTTGGGGACAGTCCTATATAACGGACAGCATTGGAGATATTTCCTATCAGATCTCTCCCCTGTCCTTTTTTCCAGGTCAATCCCATCCAGACTGAAAAACTGTATGGAAAGGCTCTGGAGTACGCCGGCCTTACGGGAAATGAAACTGTCTGGGATCTGTACTGCGGAATCGGAACTATCTCCCTGTTCCTGGCCCAGAAAGCAAAATTCGTCCGCGGCGTGGAGATCGTACCACAGGCCATTGACAATGCAAGAGAGAATGCGAAGCTCAATGGCATTGAGAATGTAGAGTTTTTTGTCGGAAAAGCAGAGGAAGTGCTGCCGAGAGAGTATGAGAAGAATGGCGTTTATGCAGACGTTATCGTGGTAGACCCGCCACGGAAGGGCTGTGATGAGGTACTTCTGAATACGATCCTTAAAATGAAGCCGGAGAGGGTTGTGTATGTGAGCTGTGACAGTGCGACACTGGCGAGGGATCTGAAGGTGCTGTGTGCGGCGGATTATGAACTGGTGCGGGTTTCTACTACTGATATGTTTCCGCAGGGAGTCCATGTGGAGACTGTGGTTCTTTTGTCCCAACTGAAACAAAAGCCGGCATGAAGGTTTCCAATCTGTATATCTCACAGGTAAAGAGAAAATGCGGAATTGAGGTTGGAAAGAATTATAATTTACCTAAAAATGAAGATAGCAGGCAACCGCAGTGTCCAGAAGATAAAGAGAGTGCAATTGTGGAGGCATTGAAGCATTTTAAGATGAATAGTTAATAAAGAGAGGTCAGATGCTATGCCAGGTATACTCGTGGTTGAAGATGATGAAAATTTAAATCGTGGAATTACATTTTCACTGAAAAAATCCGGATATGAGGTTTTTTCAGCAGAATCAGTGAAAAAAGCGAAAAGAATTGCAAGTGATAATAATGTGGATGTTACCATTTGTGATGTGAATCTTCCGGATGGGAATGGACTGGAATTTGTAAGGTGGATGAGATGCAATTATAATACATACATTATTTGTCTTACAGCACTAGATCAGGAGATGGATCAGGTCATGGGATATGAAGCAGGGGCAGATGATTATATTACAA